>Ga0182018_10003672_pt1 | contig 13594 bp, 8 predicted proteins | sample 812P2MmetaG_FD_120490 | JGI IMG/M metagenome (GOLD analysis project Ga0182018, IMG submission 120490) | Permafrost microbial communities from Stordalen Mire, Sweden - 812P2M metaG | ecosystem: Environmental > Terrestrial > Soil > Wetlands > Permafrost | place: Sweden: Stordalen | collected...
AGCATCCGGCTCTTGATCTCCATCAATGACGCGGCCATGACGAAGAATTCGCCGGCCACGTCGAGGTCGAGCTGCTGCATCGCGCGCAGGACCGCCACGTACTGCTTTGTCACCGACTCGATCGGGATGTCGTAGATGTCTATCTCGTTCTTGCGGATGAGGAAGAGCAGCAGGTCAAGCGGCCCCTCGAAGACCTGGAGCTTGATGCGGTGATCGGCGTCGGGAAGCACGGTTTGGAGTGTTGGAATGGGCGGCCGGGGGATGCGACCTTTTTTTCGGGACTAAGCTCGGCGGTTGACAGGCCCCCGCAACAACCGTTGGGATCGACGTTTTGCGCACGCCGCGCACCGATCTTTTTTCAAACTAAGACCCATCGACATGGCCGCCAAATCCAAAACCAAGAATTCCGGAGCGAAGGCCCGGGCTTCCTCAAAGAAAACCGCCCCCAAGAAGGCTCTCAAATACGTGTACTCGTGGGGCGCCGGAAGGGCCGATGGCGACGGCACCATGAAGGCGCTCCTCGGGGGCAAGGGCGCCAATCTCGCCGAGATGAGCCGCATCGGGCTGCCCGTCCCCGCGGGCTTCACCGTCACGACGGAAGTCTGCACCCATTATTACGCCAACAAGCGCACGTATCCGGCGGCGCTCCAGGCGCAGATCACCGATGGGATCGCCAAGATCGAGAAGATCATGGGCTACCGCTTTGGCGACGCATCGGGATTTCCCCTCCTCGTAGCGGTCCGCTCCGGCGCACGCGATTCGATGCCCGGGATGATGGACACCATCCTCAATCTGGGACTCAACGACCAGACCGTCGTGGCGTTGGCCGGCGCGACGAAGAACGAGCGCTTCGCGTGGGACTGCTACCGCCGCTTCATCCAGATGTACGGCGACGTCGTCCTCGGCGTGCAGAAGAAGGAGGGCGAGGACCACGAGCCGTTCGAGGCCGCGATCGAGCATTTCAAGCACGAGCGGTACCACGGCGGCATCGAGGACTCGAAGCTCACCGCCGCCGACCAGCAGGAGCTCGTCAAGCGCTTCAAGGCCCTCGTGCAGGAGCGCACGGGCAAGGTGTTTCCCAACGATCCGTGGGATCAGCTGCTCGGCGCCGCCGGCGCCGTGTTCGGCTCGTGGATGAATGACCGAGCCATCGTCTACCGCCGGAAATACAATATTCCCACCGAATGGGGCACGGCGGTCAACGTGCAGGCCATGGTTTACGGGAACACGGGCGAGACGTCGGGCTCCGGCGTCGCGTTCACGCGCAACCCCGCCAACGGCACCAATGAATTCTACGGGGAATTTCTCATCAATGCGCAGGGCGAGGATGTCGTCGCCGGCGTCCGCACTCCGGAGCCCGTGCTGAAGCTGAAGGACCAGATGCCCGCTTCCTATGCGGAGCTGCTCAAGGTGCGCGCGATCCTTGAGAAGCACTTCAGGGACGTGCAGGACGTCGAATTCACGATCCAGGACGGCAAGCTGTACATGCTGCAGACGCGCAACGGCAAGCGGACCGCGATGGCCGCGCTCAAGTTCTCCATCGATATGGTGAAGGAGAAGCTGATCGACTGGCAGACCGCCATTCTGCGCAACCCGGCCGACCAGCTGGAGCAGCTCCTGGCCCCCGTGTTCGACTTGGCCGAGGTCAAAAAGGCGCGGGTCATCGCGACGGGGCTTCCGGCCGGTCCCGGTGCGGCCACCGGCAAGATCTATTTCAATGCCGACCGCGCCGTAAGCGCGGCCGAAAAGAACGAGAAGGTGCTCCTCGTCCGCATCGAGACGTCACCCGAGGACCTGCGCGGCATGATCGCCGCCGAGGGCATCCTGACCGCCCGGGGGGGCGTGTCCTCCCACGCCGCCCTCGTCGCCCGTCAGATGGGAAAGGTGTGCGTCTGCGGCGCCTCCGCCCTGCAGATCAACTACGACAAGAAAACGGTCACGGTCGACGGAAAGACCTTCAATGAGGGGGACTTTCTCTCGATCGACGGCACGCTCGGGGCGGTGTACGGGGGCCAGATCAAGACAGCCCCCTCCGAGATCGTCGCCGGCCTGATCCACGGCGACAAGGCCGCCCAGGCGACGGAGAAATTCAAGGACTACACCCAGTTGATGAAATGGTGCGCCAAGGCCACGCGTCTCTCCGTCCGGACCAACGCGGACACCCCCGAGCAGACCCAGAACGCCCTCGCGTTCGGCGCCGTCGGAATCGGCCTCACCCGCACCGAGCACATGTTCTTCGAGGGCGACCGGATCGATGCGATGCGGGAGATGATTCTCGCCGGCAACCTGGCCGACCGGGAGGCCGCGCTGGCCAAGCTTCTCCCCTACCAGCGGGCCGACTTTTTCGGCATCTTCAAGGCGCTGAAGGGCTTTCCCGCCACCATCCGCTTTCTCGACCCCCCGCTCCATGAGTTCCTGCCCAACTCGAAGGAGTCGCAGGAGGACCTGGCGAAGAAGCTCGGAATCTCCGTCGACAAGATCACGCAGCGCGTCAACGAGCTTCACGAGTTCAACCCGATGCTGGGCTTCCGCGGATGCCGGCTCGGGATCAAGTATCCCGAAATCACCGCGATGCAGGCGCGCGCGGTGTTCGAGGCCGCCGCGGACGCGAGCCGTCAGGGCTTCAAGGCCAAGCCCGAAATCATGATCCCGCTCGTCGGATTCAAGCGGGAGCTCGACCTGCAGGTGGCGGTGGTCCACGAGGTCGCAAAGGCTGTCCAGGCCGAGAAGAAAACCCGGATCTCCTATACTGTCGGCACAATGATCGAGATTCCGCGCGGCGCGCTCACGGCCGACGAGATCGCCCAAACGGCCGAGTTCTTCAGCTTTGGGACGAACGACCTGACCCAAACGGCCCTGGGGATGAGCCGTGACGATTCCGGCTCCTTCCTCGGCGCGTATCAGGAGGCGGAAATCATGAAGAAAAACCCCTTCGCCTCGATCGACCAGACCGGCGTCGGGCAATTGATGAAGATCGCCATAGAGAAGGGCTCGCGCAGCCGTCCCGGGATCAAGCTCGGCATCTGCGGGGAGCACGGCGGCGATCCTGAATCCGTGAAGTTCTGCCACAAGATCGGCCTGACCTACGTCTCGTGCAGCCCCTACCGGGTTCCCGTCGCCCGTCTTGCGGCGGCGCAGGCCGCGGTGGCCGATCTGCCCGCGAAGAAGAAATGACCGCCTGATGGGAGTGACCGCCCGTCCCGACCGCCTCCGCGACATCTCACCGCGGCAGTGGAAATCGGGGACCGCCGCGTGGTTCGGCTGGCTCTTCGACGGGCTCGAGATTCACCTATATACGCTGGTCGCCACGCCGCTCGTGGTGCACCTCCTCGGCTCCGCCGGCAGCTCCAGCGCCGCCGTAAGGGAGAAAAGCGCCTACATTCAGGCCGCCTTTCTTGTGGGCTGGGCGCTCGGCGGCGCCTTTTTTGGCCGGCTCGGGGACCGGATCGGCCGGAGCAAGGCGCTCTCGCTCACCATCCTTACCTACGCCCTGTGCACGGGGCTCTGTGCGGCCGCGCAAACCTGGTGGCAGCTCATGCTGTTCCGTTTCCTCGCCGCGCTCGGGATAGGCGGGGAATGGGCGGTCGGCGCCGCGCTTCTCGCCGAAACGTGGCCCACGTCGTGGCGCCCCTGGCTATCGGCGGTCCTCCAGACCGGCGTCAACCTCGGGATCCTCATCGCGGCCAGCCTTGTGACGGTGCTCTCCTTCCTTCCCCATCCGCCCTCGGAACGGTGGGTGTTTCTGGTCGGGGTCGCACCGGCGTTGATGGTGTTCTGGATTCGCCGACAGGTGCCCGAACCGGAAACCTGGAAACGCGCCGAATCCGAAAGCGCCTACAAACCGGGACTACGCGACCTATTCAGGGGCAGCGTGGCGCCGGTCACCTGGCATACCAGCGCCGTGTGCGCCCTGGGACTGTCGGGATGGTGGCTTTTCATCTTCTGGCACCCGCAACATCTGCGCAGGCTTCTCGAAGCCTCCGGCGCCACCCCGGTTGAGGTGACCCGTTCCGTTTCCATCGCCTTTTTTGCCGTAAATCTCACCGCCATCTCCGGAAATTTTGCCGCCGGCTGGCTCGCAAGCCGCATCGGAAACCGCCGCGCCATTGTCCTCATGTTCCTCGGAATGTTCGGGGCCATGGCGGGCGCCTTTGCGACCCCACGGGGATTTGCCGAACTCGCCTGGTTCTGGGTGCCGCTGGTGGGATTTTTCTCCGGGGTCTGGGCCCTGTTTGCCATGTACCTGCCGCCGCTCTTCCCGACTCTCCTTAGGACGACGGGCGCCGGATATTGCTATAATATCGGCCGGCTGGCCGCCGCGGCCGCATCGGTCATTTTCGGATGGACCGCGCCGGTCGGCGATCTGCGCCTGGCCCTCCTCGCCGCCAGCGCGCTCGTTTTCGCCGCGGCCATCTGGACGTTGCGCCTTCCCGAGGACGCGGTGTAGCCGTGCGGGCGAAAGAGGCTCTGTGAACATTCCCGTCGGCCTCGCCCAGCAAATGGGCCATCGGATCATTGGCGAATCGGCGCACGCGCACCGTCCCCGTCTTTCACGCGTCCTGAGAATCCAAGCAACCGGCTTGTCTTTGGGCCCCACCGCGGCCTTTTGTGGGGCATGGGCGAAACAATCGGCGGATGTCACCACATTTTCCTAGGCACGTACACCCGTGGAACAAGCCGCGGAATCTATTCCGTGACGCTGGACGGGGCGACCGGGGCGCTGGGCGCACCGGAGCTTGCCGCCGAGACGCCCAACCCCACGTTCCTCGCCGTCTCGCCAAATCGGGAATTTCTCTACGCGGTCTGCTCCGGGACGGGATGGGCTTCGTCGTACCGGATTGAAGCCGGAGGGCGGCGGCTGAGCCCCATCCAGCTGGCGGTGCCCGACGATACGCCGACTCCCTGCCACATCGCCGTCGACGCGACCGGCCGGATCGCGGCCGCCGCCAACTACCATCTCGCCCTCGCCGCCGCGATTCCGCTCGGCGCCGATGGTTCGCTCGGCAAGCCCCGGGTCGTGGCCCATAGCGGGAAGGGGCCCGATCCGACCCGGCAGGCTACCGCGCATGTGCATTCCACGAATATCGCACCGGACAGCCGGTATGCCATCGTGTGCGACCTCGGCCTCGACCGGATCTACTCCTATGCGATCGACCGGCAGGCGGTTTGCCTGGCGCCCGCCGCGCCGCCCTTCGTGTCCGCCAGACCCCGCTCAGGCCCCCGCCACCTGACTTTCGCCAAGTCGGGCCTCCAGGCCTACGCGATCAATGAGCTCGACAATACGATTGTCGTCTATGGCTACGATCCGTCCAGCGGAAGCCTCGCTGCGCGCCAGACGGTCTCGGTGCTCCCCCCGGGCTACTCCGGGGAAGCCACCTCCGCCGAGGTCTGCGTCCACCCCGATGGAAGGTTCCTGTATGGATCAAGCCGGGGACCGGACACGCTGGCGGTTTTCGCAGTCGACGGCGCGACGGGCTCCCTCGCCGCGGTCGAGCATGCGCCGTGCGGCGGAAAGGGCCCCCGAAGCTTTTCCATTTCGCCGGATGGGGCGTGGCTCGTGTGCGCCCACCAGGACTCGGGCACCGTATGCGTCTTCCAGATCGACCCGGCGAGCGGCCGACTGCGCAGGATTCCCGGCACCGCGGCGGTGTCGATGCCGGTCTGCGTCCTGTTTGTGGACTGAGCCGGGAGGACGGCGCGGCCTCAGGCTATCTTGAGAACCGAGTCGATCGCCCCCAGGACGCTCGCCTGGTTGAACGGCTTTTCGAGGATGTAGTGCGCCCCGAACGTCTTGGCGATCCGCAGGTATGAATCCCGCGCGATGTGGCCGCCGCCTGACATCGCAATGATGCGCACCTTGGGATATTTCTTTCGGACCTCGGTGATGAACTCGAGGCCGTCGCGCTCGGGCATGAGCAGGTCCGTGATCACGAGGTCGATCGGACGCGACGCCATCACCTTGGGGGCCTGGACCCCATCCTCCGCGGTCGAGACCGAATGCCCGGCCGCTTCCAGCATGATGCAGAGCAGCTCCCGAATTCCGGGTTCATCGTCAACGATAAGGATCGAGCAGGCGGGCATTAGGTTGCCATGGTTGGGCGGCAAGCGTTAAAAAAACGCCACCGTGGGCAAGCCCATGTGTCCTTACCTAAGTCCGCAATCCTTTAATGGCCGATTTCCTTCCCACCCTCCCCAAAGCACAGCGCGCATTCCTGGTCGGGGTCCAAACTCCCGATATGCCCGAGGGCGAGGCGGAAGAACTGCTTTCAGAGCTGACGGAGCTGGTCGAAAACCTCGGCCTGGGGATCGTCCGGACGACCTTGGTCAGGCTGCGGTCGCCCTCCCCCGCCCTGTTTCTCGGCAAGGGGAAATCCGAGGAGCTCGCGGCGCTGGCGAAGGAGGACGGCGCCGAGGTGATCGTCTTCGACTCCGCCCTGTCCCCCGCCCAGCAGCGCAACTGGGAAGAGATGGCGGGAATGGCCGTCATCGACCGCCAGGAGGTGATCCTCGAGGTGTTCGCGGACAGGGCCCACACGCGGGAGGCCGTGCTCCAGGTCGCCCTGGCCCGGATGGAATATTCCCTGCCGAGGCTCACGCGGGCATGGACCCACCTTTCGCGCCAGCGCGGCAAGGGGTCGATGGGCGGCGAGGGCGAGACCCAGCTCGAGCAGGACCGCCGCGTCGTCCGCGACCGGATCGCCCACCTCAAGGAGGAGCTCGCAAAGGTCGTGCGCCAGCGCGGCGTGCAGCGCACGCGCCGGGTCCGGGTCCCCCTGCCCACGGCCTCGATTGTGGGCTACACGAATGCCGGCAAGTCCTCCCTGCTCAACAAGCTCACCGGGTCCCAGGTCTTGGCGGAGAACAAGCTCTTTGCGACCCTCGACCCCACGACCCGCCAGCTGGTGCTGCCGGGCAACCAGAAGCTCCTCCTCACCGACACGGTCGGATTTATCCGGCGCCTGCCCCATGGCCTGATCGAGGCCTTCAAGGCCACCCTGGAGGAGGTGCTGGTCGCCGATTTCCTTATCCATGTCGTCGACATCACGAATCCCCATTTTGAGAAGCACCGCCAGACGACCCTCGGCGTCCTCGCTGAGCTGGGCGCCGGCGACCGGCCGATCGTCAACGTGTTCAACAAGGTCGACCTCGCCGACGCTCAGGAGACACGCGCGGCCAAGCAGGCCGTCCCCGATGCCCTCCTCGTGAGCGCGCGGACCGGCGCGGGCATTTCGGCCCTGGAGGAGCGCTGCCGCGAGATGGTCGCCCACGGCGCCGGCGCGGTCCAACTCCTGATCCCCCTCGATCGCTACGACCTCGTCGCACGCCTGCACGCGCTCGGCCACGTGCAGGAGCAGGAACACCGCGAGGACGGCTTCCTCGTCACGGGCCGCTTCCCGCCCAGCCAGGCGGGTGCGCTGGAAGCGTACGTCCTAAAGAGCCCGCGGAAGGCGATCAGGGCGTAATCGGCGCCACGGACATCCCGTTGGCAATCCCATCGCCCGAGACCACGGAGCAGATGGCGATCTTCTCCTTGACGGTGTCGACGTGGATCCGGGCCTTTTCGGTGAAGGCGACGTCGAGCGTCTCCCCCGTCGCCGGGTCGCGCAGGATCTCGGAGGACCCGACCTTGAAGACCTGCCCCGCGGAGACCCCCTCGCGCGAGCCGCGATTGATGTAAATATGGGTTCCATTCACAAGGATCACGTTTCCGCTCCAGTGGAGGTTCGGGATCTGGGTCACGATGAATGCAACCGCGTCGTCGATCGCCTTCTCGACCGCCGTTCCGACGTTCGTCTTCTTGAATCCGCCGATGTCCCCGCCCCAGTCGCGGTCCGTGTAACCGACCGACAGGCCGCTGCTTTTTGCGGTGCCGATCACCTTTTTCGAGGCGACGACCTGCCCGGTGGTCGAATCCACGACGTAGATCACGGCGTTGATTTCGGCGGTGTCGCCACCCATTCCGATATTGAAGCCGGCCACGCCGAATCCACCGTGCTGGCCCGAAGTGGTTTGGAAATTCGTGATGTCGCCCTTGATCAGGAGCTGGGCGGGGGTCATGAAGCCGGTGGCCGGCGCCTTGTCGCCGCCCGCCTCGCGTCCGCTTTTTGCGAAGTCCTGCTCCTTCATCGCCGCGTCGCGCATTTCGGCTTCGCCGAGCACGATGAAATATCCGGATTGCTGGAGTGAATCCGTGAGCATCGAGCCCCAGGTGTCCGAGAGCTGGAGCGGGCCGGAATAGGTCGCGTGGTTCTCAAACTTGGTCACGGCGATGCTGAAGCGCAGTCCGCCGCCGGCGGGCGGTGCGGGCGGAGGTCCGTCGGCGCGGACCGCGGCCGGAAGAACCGAGGCAATAATGAGCGCAACGAGGGCGATTTTATTCATGGCGGGACAGGGGTACGAGGTGGAGCCGTCAACAGGGGCCGGAATCAGGGATCGAATAGGTACAAATGGCTCCAATTGGCAAGACCGGCCCGGGGCGCCTTTCAATTCCCCTTGAGCGAGTCGTCGACCTTCTTGGCCCGGTCCAGGTCGCCCTCAGCCTGGGTCAGGTCGGAAATACCCTGGGAAAGCTCCGACTGCGCCTGCCCCACCGCGCGCTGCAGGCCCACGAGCTCGTCGGACTCCACCTTGATTTCCACATTGGCCGCGGAAAGGCTCTGCGGCGGCCCCGCGCTTGGGGGCGTGCCGCTGGCGTCCGACGGGGGGCGCTCCAGCAGCCCGCGAAGGCCGGGGGAAACGAAATCACTCCAGGGCCTGGCCTGCCGCGCGGCCTCTTCCGCGGTGATCTCGCCCCGCTTTCGCCGAATCTCAAGCTGCGTCGCGAGGAGCGCGCTCCGTGCGGCGGCAAGGGACCGTCCGACGTCGACATAAGCCTTCTGGTTGGCGATAAGCGCCGCTCGGTTGCCCTCGATCGCCTTGCGCAAGTTGTCGATCTCGGAGCGTTCGTGCGCCAATTGCTGCTGGCCCAGGGCGCGGAGGTCAGCCTCCGTCGGCGCGAACGCCTGCGCCCTGGGAAATCCGAGCGGCCGGCGCCCCAGTGTCCGCAGCGTGCTCTCGTACACGAAATGCGCATCCGTGTGATCATAGAACCGGTAAAATGCGGCTTCCGAAATCTTGCCCGGATTGTCCAGGATCGGCCCAAAAACGATCAGGGCGTTGCCGAGCGACACGGCGGCCAGGGCGACCCCGATCAGCGTTTTCACCCCCCGCGTCAGCGGCGGCAGGTCCTGCCACCAGCGGGCCATGTACAGAAGGAGCGCCGGAAAGACGGGCTGGTAGAGCCTGGAGATCCAGGTGCCCCCCAATGCCCATCCCGATGCCTCGCTCGGGGCAAGGTTGAGCACAAGGAAAACGGCCAGCGCGGAGAGAAGGAGTGCGACCTCGGCAACCCGAAACCGGATTCGCGAGCTTGCGGGATTCAAGGCCACCACGACAAGGAACAGGGCCGGCAGGAATATGAAATTGGCGGCAAAAAAGATATCCAGGCCGATATCGGGAGCGTGAAGGATCTCCTGGAGCCACCTCGCCGGGTCGGCGGGATGAAGGTAGCTCAGGAACACATTTTTGTAGCTCGCCGAATTCGACGTTTCCAGCGACTGCTTGAAGACGTGCTTGAGCGCGAAGAGCCAGATCCCCAGCGGAGCGGCCTGGAGGAGAGCGGACCATGCCGCGGCGACAAACCGCCGCCGCCAGCATAGCGCGAGCACCGCGGCCGGCACGAAGAAGGCGGCAAAATCGTAGCCCAGGTAGGCCACCCCCATGGCGAGCGAAATGCCGGCGAAACGCCAGCCGACGGGTGTGTCCAGGATCCGACAGATCCCGAACATCAGAAACAGGCTGCCGGGGAAAATCAGCGCGTAGGAATAGGGCATCCCGGCCCAATAGGCGGCCCCGGGATAGAGCGCCATGATCCACACGGCAAAGACCGCGCCCCGCTCGCCGATCCACTTGCGCACAAATAGCGCCGCGCCGACAAAGCCTCCCACGTTGAGGACCAGGCTCGTCAGCGTGCCCCCGAGCTCAAAGCCGAAAAGCCGCATCAGGGGCCAGCCGAGGACAGGAAAGAGGATGCGGCGAAGAAGCGCGGCTCCGTCCCACACAGCCCGGCCCTTTCCATCGACAAAGTCGAACAGCACCCGGAAATGAGGATGGTCCTGGTTGTAGACATACCCGGTGTCCTGCGGGATGTACATGGGCGCACAGGTATTCCCATAGGGCGCCAGCGTTCCGGTGTTGCAGTAGAGTCCGAAAAGAAAAAGCAGCGCCGCGCCCGCCAGGTGCAGGCGCCAGTGGGTGCGGGCCACCCGGGCCGCATTCGTCTCGCGCGGCCCACCCCGGCCGAGGAGGTACCAGACGACCGCGCAATAGAGAAACACCAGCATTGCGCCGTCACCGATCGCCGCGCTGTAGAGGATCGGGGTCGTCAGCCAGTAGCGGCGCCCGTTCGTCCGCGGGTCGGAGTTGTCCGTCGTCGCAAAGACGATCCGCCCGGGCTCGTGGGCGAACCGGTCCCCTCCCACCAGGATCACCTCGTCCGGCTGGTGGAGCCGGACCAGGTAGGGATGGTCGTCCTCATAAAAATTCACCCGGCTCCGATCGCTGGGCCAACGGTCCGGCTCGCTCCCGTTGAAATCGAAGACGTAGGCAAAGGTCGCCTCCGACGAGTAGGGCCGGATGCGGACCGCGGGTATCTCGACGCGGCGGTCCGGCAGGATATCCATGCCGAAATTCTGGAAAACCACGAGAAACGAGGCCAGCGTGGCCCATGCGAGCACCCAGCGGGCCACGCTTCCAGGCGGAGATCCGGCGGCGGCGGACGTGGCGGCAATCGGAGGCATACCCAAGCAAAAGGCCTAGCGCGGCGGGGAGAGCTTCGGGGGTGCGCGGGAGGCTAGGAGATCGATGTGACCCTTCATCCCTTCCGCAAGTGCGAGAAACGAGGCTTCATCCAGCGCCTCCCCTCGGTCGCAAGAATAGAAGGTGAGGCCCATGTGCCTCACAAAGGAATAGAGCTCCGCCGGCGAGGCCCCGGCGCGGCGCAGCCCTTCGGGCCAGAACTCTATAAAGATGCTGGCCGTCTCCGCAGCGCGCACCGTCTCCTCCATGCCGCGCAGCACGTTCAGCTCCCATCCCTGCACGTCCACCTTGATGAAATGGGGGCGCAACCCCGGCATCAGTATGTCGAGCGAGGTAACCTCCACTTCGACGAGCCGGTTTAACAGGGTTCCGCCGTCGGAACTGAGATGGTTGTCACCTGAATTGAGCGGCACCCGGTGCAGCATCAGCCGGTCGGGCTTGCTGCCCAACGCGAGGTGATGGACTTCCACCTGGCCTGCGCCATTGGCGGCGCAGTTGTCGCGAAGAAGCGGGAAGATGTCCGGATCGGGCTCAAATGAAACCACGCGGCCGCCGGGTCCCACGAGCTGAGCGAAAAGGAGGGAGTACAGGCCGAGGTTGGCGCCGACGTCGACGACCGTCATTCCCGGATGGACAAGCTGGCCCAAGACCGCGCGCTCCGAGGTCCCCATGAATCCGCGCTTGTGCATCCACAGGTATAGGCTTCGGTCAAACGTCCTGGCGCGCATGGTCTGGCCCCAAACCGACTGTTGCCGGCGCCAAATGCCCAGCCGATTCAATGTGGACGCCAGGTTTCCGATGACCGGAACAATCTGATTCTTCAAAGGCGGCGGAGCCGGCAGGATTTCACGGATAACATGAAGCTGAGTTTGCCATGGGAAAGGAAACCGCCCGGGGGTCAATGCCGAACGGCCGGCGGCCGCGCCCGCGACTGCCGGCCGTCCAAATCGAATTTGACGGCTCCCTTAAACCACTAGCAAATGGTGGGTTGCAGGCCGCTCAAATTGCTCACTCAGTTCACCCGACGACGGCGTAGCTGCGCCACGGCATGACACCAGTCCCACCTCCGGCTTCGAAGGGACCATCCCGGCTCTGGTCCAAACTGACCCTCGCCACGCTGGCACTGGCACTCGTGCTGCGCCTGTGGCTCGTAGGGAGCGGCGGCCAGGGGTTTTGGCCCGATGAGGCTCGGTACCAGGCGGCTAAGGAGGCGGTGTATCGCTTCAAGGTGGATCAGCCGAAGGAGGGTTGGCTGGCACTCCTCGGCACGGCCGACCATCTCTTTTTCAAGGTCGTCTGCCTGCCGGCGGCATGGGCGGACTCAACGTATGGCGATTCGCCGCGGCGATCCGCGGCGTACTTGAGCCTGTTTTCGGTTGCAGCCCTAGCCTTGCTCGGGTCCTGCGCGCGCGGCGCGGGCGCGGGCCCCCGCGAGGCGTGGCTGGCGGTATTCTTCGCCGCATGCGCCAACACCCTTTTCTATTATTCCCGCCACCTGATCCCGTATGACATGGCGCTGGCCTTTTGCCTGGCGTCATTGGCCCTGGCGTTGCGGCCCACGTCGGTGCTGCTCTCGTTCCTCGCCGGCGTCCTCGCTGGCCTGGGATTCCTCACCTACGACGGGTACTGGTTGCTCGGGGGGGTCATATTGATCGTCCACGTTCTCCGGGCGCCGCGCGTGACGCATGCCCTGGCCCGGGCGGCAGCGGCCGGGGCAGGCTTGGCGCTCCCGCTCGTCATTGTCGTTGAGGTCGTGCGCGGCCTCGGGGGCGACCTGATCGGCTCGTTCCGGCAATTCTCCGGAACGATTTTCCAAGGCGATTTCGGAAGGGGCTACCTCTTTGTGTGGCAGTACCTGTGGAGCGCCGAGGGCCTGATGTTGATTGCCTGGATAGGCGCCGCGGCGTACGCGATCGCGCGCGTGCGTCGGGACCGATCGCTAAACCGGCCACTCCTCTGGATCGGAGCGGCGGCTGCGCTCTACGCCGGGCTTTGGGTTTTCGCGGACCTCCTCAAGGTCTTTGTCGTCTACGGCCGCACCGCGCGGGTCCTCGTACCGTTTTTCTGCCTGCTGGCGGCATGGAGCGTCGACGATATCTGGGTTCGCCGGTCGATCTCGAATGCGAAGCTGCTGGGACTAGCCTCCGCGGTGGCGATTCTCGCCGCGTTCAATTTCGCCGGACCCCTGCGTATGGTATTTAACAGGGAGTTCCTGGAGCAGGCCGCCCAGAGGGTGTGGCAGGCGCCATTGGCGACCTTCAGGGTTCTCAACGCCGGCGGGATGCGCCCCGACGAGAAGATCCCCGACGACATTCAACCGGGGCAGCTTCTTCTGCGCCGCCGCAATCCGCTCCAGTTCCATCCCTATCTTTTTGAAGGATACCGCGAGAGCCAGCGGAGCTACCTGACGGGCCGCGACATCGCCATGAAACTGGTGCGCCTGCCCGTTTCATTGCCAGGTCGGTTGGACGGATACCCCGGGGCGCTTCGATTGAGGCTTCGATTCCCGGCCGACCTGCCGGGTGCGTCCGAGCCCCTGGTGACCACGGGAGTGAACGGAAGCGCGTGCATCGCCTGGGTGCATTACATCGATGCCGGGCATGTCAGTTTCAACTATGACTGCTGGGGTTTCGAGAAATTGTCGTCCGGGCCCGTCGCGATCGACCTCAATGCGACGCATGACGTCCTGGTCTTCTTCGGATCGATGCTGCCGCCGGGCGATCCCCCGCTGGCTGAC
>Ga0182018_10003673_pt1 | contig 13583 bp, 11 predicted proteins | sample 812P2MmetaG_FD_120490 | JGI IMG/M metagenome (GOLD analysis project Ga0182018, IMG submission 120490) | Permafrost microbial communities from Stordalen Mire, Sweden - 812P2M metaG | ecosystem: Environmental > Terrestrial > Soil > Wetlands > Permafrost | place: Sweden: Stordalen | collected...
GAACCGACCTGCCCGCATTCACGCGTTCTTCCGCTCCCGAACGCGCCGGCTTACCTGCTAACGCCGCGGTACCACAATCGTGCTTGTTTTTCTTATGAATTCGCGCCTGTCCAACGTTCCCTCCTATTCGAGATGTGATCTCAATATGAATTGAAGATCGAGGAAGATCAACGGATCATGCGCTCCTTAGCGGTCAACAGTGACCTCATACCAGGTCGTAACTGGGCTGCCCAGCGGAATCTTCCAGCCGTCTCCGCTCCTCGCCCCGTCGATCACTGGGCCCAGCGGTTGCCCTGCACCATCGATTGGTTGCAGATGAACAGCATGAACGCCTTGAAGGCGGCGAAGAGTCAGGCTGCCCTTTACCTGCTCAATCAGCGTAGGATTACCACCCCAGTTGGTCACATCTGTGCCTGCCGAATTCCATGTCTGTCCTGTGTTCTCAACGCGTCCCCCAGCTATAAGCAGCATCTTCGACGCATTCTCGATCGGGCGCTCATCGAGAGAACTCAACTGAATTGAACAAAACGAGTTTTCGACTTCTACTGCAAGGTTGTGAAGCGGCCTCTGAATTGAATTGACAAAACCAACAAGCCCCTGCGTTCGTGGGGTGTCGACGGTCACGAGCCCAGCGCGCTTCGACGAATGGTACCAGGTAAGTTGCCCCGTATCGGACACAATGGGGTCGGGCGCATGACTTTCAGGAAATGGTTGCGCCGGCTGCCCATCCAACGAAGTTATGCGGACTTCGTGCTCAAGCGGAAGGTCAAGTGGAAAACCCGGAGTAAAGTAAGGCCGTTCACTTGACGGAATCAGGATGCTGTCAAAGACCTGCTTTGAGGTATACGAACGCCCCTCCACCGTTTGAGCCTTTTCAACATCGCCCCGAAGAAAGGCTAAGGCGCCCGCTGCGAGTTCGGGCATCTTGACCGGATCGAGCGATAAATCAAATGGATCGCCCACGTAGGCCTTCCACTCAGGGTCCGGCTTCGGCTCAAATGTGTACCAGAATATCCCATCCCAATCCTGCATCGCTGCATAACTCGCGAGAATTGGGATTCCCTCACTGTCATAATCGTTGGGGAACGGGTTATTCACTTCACTTACGGTATATGGCTTTTCAGCCACTGCAGAGCGCGATAGCTCAACTACCGTAGAGTTAAACGGATCGTTGACCATTGGAGACTTCCGCACGTACATCTCAGGATGTTGCCAGTATGTGTGCCCGTCCATTACATCCGAAGCCAGGGTCGCCAACAGAACCGGATAACCGCTGCCAGAGTGGCTGTGGTCGGCCGTATCGATAATCAAAGACCTCGAGCCAAGGGTCTGTTTGATGTAATTTGTCATCTCCGCAAAATAGCTGCGCTCGGTGTCGTTGTAGAATTCTGCCTCGACGTAAAACCGTTCTGCGGGCGCAGTCGAGCCTACAGCCCGAAATCCGCTCATGAGTGGGATGGGAGCCTGATCGTCTTTGACGCCTGACATGTTGCGCAACACTGCAATCTGCTCGGGAGTACGGTGCTTTGATAGCCAGGTATCGTAGAGCTCGGTGAGTTCGTGCTGGTAAAACGGCGATGGAGCACGGAAGCCCATGTACAAAGCGTTCTCGTTGTTAATCTCGACGATTGCCACACCCGGATCTTCGGTGTATTTCAGCTTTGTATACGGATTTCTGTGAGCAAGAAGCTGCTCCGCATACTCTTTTTGCAGTTCAATCATTCGGCGGTCGAATAGGGATGTGCCCTTTGCTCCTTCACGCAGTAGATTTGCGTCTTGTACGCCATCGGCCGACTTGAACGGCCGCCCAACCAGCAAATTGAAATCGATATAAATTCCGCGCTTCTCCAGCTCGGCAATAAAGAAATCTTCCCTGTCCAACTGGTCGCCATCCATCGTTCGTGAACCTTGAGTGCGCCCGTCGAGCAGCCCGCGAGGAGCCTCTAGATCGAGAAATTGAAACCGTACGCAATTCACCCCAAAGCGCGCCAGTGTTGCCGCGATGTACCCTGCATCGCCCTTCGAAGGAATTTGCCGGGAGCCCCTGCTCCGATCCGTTATGTTGACTCCCCAAAACCGGATGCGCTTTCCATCTCCGGTTGCCAGGTGGCCGTCTACAACCCGCGTAAAGCCGTGCTTTCCCGCTGGCGCATCCAACAGGAAGGAGACATCGACCGGCGAATGCTTGAGCATGGCGGCCCGGTGATCCAGCGTAAATGGAACCATCCCGTCAGTCGACTGCCCATCAACGCCCAGACAGAATACAAGAACGGCAAACGCGAAGTTGACGACTGCCACGTGGCTGCGCATTGGCATTCCTTTCAACGAGCACTCTCAAAGTTACATACTGTTGGAATCAGGGCCTCGGAAAGGGGACAAATCGCATCTCCTCAGACCGTGCAACTATATGCCTTCAATGCGTGTCCTGAATCCTCCGAAAGTCGGATTCCACCCGTTGTCTTCATGTGTTGCAATACATTGGCGTCAAACTCTCGCTCCCAGTTGGCTACTATTGACTCAACCTGCGATGGCAGAGCCCCGAAGCTGGCCATGTCGATTCAATATGAAAGACCACGCCGTCACCAAACACGAGGTTTGTATCCAATGGCCCGCAGATCGCTTGACTCAGGCTGGCCTCGTCATTTCGACAAATGCAGCATGAGATCCCAAACCATTCCTGTCAGAGCGCTTGCCCCACCTCTCACCTGGACACAACCTCCCTCAACAATGGAGCAATTCACATGTCGCCTGCAAACGATATCAACTCCTCCTCAATAACACGCCGCGAGCTCATCACCCAGGCCGTGCGGGGAGCAGTACTTCTCTCTGCCGTTCCGCATTTAGGCTTTGCAGAGACACACGCTGTGCCTTCAATGCGGTCGAGAGATAGCTTCGACTATGGGTGGAAGTTCCTCAGGGACGACGCGCCGGGGGCACAGAATCCGGAGTTCAGCGATGCTGCATGGAGAGACCTTGACCTGCCCCATGATTGGAGCATCGAGGGCCCATTTGGAGAGAAGGAGCCGGCAGCCGGTCCGGGGGCCTATCTGCCCACGGGAGTCGGTTGGTACAGAAAAAGATTTCGTTTGCCTGAGATACACAACGATACGTCCGTGCTGCTCGAATTTGACGGGGTATACCAAAACAGCGATGTTTGGATCAATGGAACGCATCTTGGCCTACGCCCCTATGGTTATATCCCGTTTGCTTATAACCTCACCCCCTATCTCAACAGGGAGGGAGACAATGTTATCGCCGTGCGGGTAGACAATTCTCTCCAGACTAACTGCCGTTGGTATTCAGGTTCAGGCATCTATCGCCACACCTGGTTGGTAAGCACAGGTCCACTCCGAGTTGCGCATTGGGGCACCTACGTCACTTTTCCGCGGATCTCAAAAGACTCAGCCACGATCCAGGTCAAAACGACCGTTTCCAGCAGCCTCAACTTCGCGGCGCAGTGCTCATTGACCACAACGATTCTTGACAAAAACCAAATCGCCGTCACGGCAGCGGAACTTTCTCAGGAGGTTGGCGCAAACAGTGATTACGACGTTGTCCAGGATGTCGTTGTGAATAAGCCACATCTTTGGTCCCCAGGCGATCCATATCTCTACACCGTTCGTAGCACGGTTCGTCAATCCGGCGCCGTCGTGGATGAATACGACACGCCGATCGGAATACGGGAGGCCATCTTCGACACAAATCGAGGATTTCTTCTTAACGGGGACCACATCAAATTGAATGGCGTGTGCATTCACCACGACGCTGGAAGTGTCGGAGCCGCTGTCCCCGAGCGCGTATGGGAACGTCGGCTCCAGATACTTCAGGAAATGGGATGCAACGCAATCCGAACCAGTCACAACCCGTATTCCGCCGAGTTCATGGATCTGTGCGACAGGATGGGATTTCTAGTCATGGCTGAAGCCTTCGACGAATGGAAAGTTCCAAAGGGGCAGATCAAGAATGGATACAGTCTCCATTTTGACGAGTGGTATGAGCGGGATCTCAAGAACTTTATCCATAGAGACCGAAATCGCCCTTCAATTGTTCTGTGGAGCGCGGGGAACGAAATTGGCGATCAGTCTGACCCCAACGGCGCTGAAACGCTTCGAAAGCTACTCGCAGTATTTCATTCCGAGGATCCAACGCGCCTCGTAACAGCGGGTTGTGATCGAATTGCCTCCGAGCCGCCGTCAAACACGGCACGACCCGAATTCCTTGCCTTGCTCGACGTTGTCGGATACAACTATGTTGATCGTTGGCGCGACCGCGCCAACAAATACTACAGCATTGACCGTGAGGCATTTCCGCAACGACGTTTCATTGGCACTGAAAGCAGTGGAATGGGCAGTATCCGAGGCGACTATCGAGGCCTTTTCCCCGATGCCGCAGCGCCCAGCAATCGGCGAAGGTTCATGTTCGAAGGAAACCTCGACATAAACGTCGAGTCGCTCTGGAAATTTGTCAGGACTTATGACTACGTGGCAGGCGATTTCATGTGGACGGGCATTGACTATCTGGGCGAGGCCTTCTGGCCAATGAAGAGTTCGTTCGCTGGCGTGATCGACACATGTGGATTCAAGAAGGATGGATTCTATTTCTACCAAAGCCAATGGACAGAAAAGCCGATGCTTCACTTCTCCCCGCACTGGAATTGGAAGGGCAAAGAGGGGAAGCTGATCCCTGTGACTTGCTATACCAACTGCGACACCGTCGAGCTCTTTCTGAATGGCAAATCTCTGGGAGTCAAAGGCTATGAGTTTCCCCGCGCCGGGATGGAGGGAACCTGGGGAAATCTTCCCGCGCGCGCAAGAGCCCTGAAGACTACCTCTGACTTGCACCTGGCCTGGGATGTGCCTTTCGAGCCTGGAACTCTCAAGGCTGTCGCTATCAAAGACGGAAAAGTGGCTGCCACCGCGGAAGTGGCAACGACTGGTGAACCCGCGATTGTCTCTGTCTCTGTTGACCGGAACACAATCAGAAGGGACCGGCGGGATGTCGCTCACGTAACGGTTGACATTCGCGATGCGGAAGGCATCATTGTGCCAACCTCGAACAACCAAATCACATTCGAGGTCCTCGGCGAAGGCAGGCTTATCGGCGTTGACAACGGAGACCCGTTCAGTCATGAAGACTACAAGAGTAACAAGCGAAATACATTCAATGGTCTATGTCTTGCGATCATTCAATCTACGGCCAGAGCCGGGAACATAAGCGTTACCGCATCATCGCCGGGCCTTCGCACCGGTACTGTGACAATCGTAGCGAGCACCTGACCAAGGGGATTCCGCACTCGCAAAAGACTTGACCTGCCGCTTCGAGCGTTTCTCCTGCGGAACTTATGCGGATGCTTCTTTCGGATCGTACGGATTGCTTCGACGCCACTCCTCCCAGGGAAACGAAGATCCATCAGAGTTATGTCTGGGCGATGCCAATCAAACTGATCCCCCGCGTCTTCGCAGCTTGGCGCCTGGGCTATGGCAACCATGTCAGGCCGTCCGTTGATGATCGCAGCGATGCCGACGCGCATGATCGGATGATCGTCCACTATGAGTACCTTGATTTTGTCTGCAGTCTTTGCGCTCATGACGTCAACATCGCCCTTTGGTGTCGGATAGCCGCTTCGGAATCTGGATGAATACTCTTGTTGCTTTCTCAATTGCACTATCAAATCAAACCGTCCTCGTCCTTCCTCAGGCTGCAGGTGGTCCTCAGCTTTCGAAGTCTTTCTTCGTCACGGCTTTTCGTCGGACAGAACAGCGTCAGGCGACTTCGGCCTGCGGTTCATTTGGCGATACAGCTGTGCGATGCGGTCCTTTGTTGCTCGAATCTCCTCAAAGAGTTTCATTTGTTGGCGCTCTTCATCGGCAAGATGCAGTGTACGGCAAACGCGTGCCAGGCGGTAATGCGCGTTTGCATTCATAGGATCTGTTTTGACCGCTGATCTTGAGTACAGCAAAGCCTCTTCGGGTTGTCCCTGATCGGCCAAGGCAGTGGCAAGTCCCAATTGCGCTTCCACATCATTCGGGTTCAATTCAAAGGCCCGACGATAGTGCGGAAGCGCCGCATCGCTCCCTGCCTGCACCTGCGCAACGCGACCAAGCGCGCATTCAACTCTTGCGCTGTCTCCGTCACTCTGAATCGCCGCTTCGAGCTCCCTGCTTGCTGCTGCCTGCGTTTCGGCATTATTTGATGTTTCCAGAAGATGGTGAGCACGTCATCTCCAGCGTTCATCGTCCGTCCATTCTGCCTTACATGCCGCCTAAGTCCACACCCACCGGCGCGGCTGTACTAGTAATCCCCGGCGGCGGACATCGCGAGCTTTGGATGGATCACGAGGGCTACAACGTCGTCGCATGGCTAAGTCATCACGGTATTGCCGCATTTGTTCTCAAGTATCGGCTGGCCATGGAGGCCGGATCGTCGTATACCGTTGAGGGAACCGAACTAAGTGACGCGCAGCGCGCTCTTCGCTTGATTCGAAGCCGCTCTTCTGAATGGGGCGTCGACCCAAATCGGCTCGGCGTCATTGGCTTTTCCGCAGGTGGCGAGTTAGCAGCGCTGGCAAGCACACAGTTCGCAGATGGCCGTCCTGATTCTGCCGATCCAATCGAACGGCAGTCTTCACGGCCCGCTTTCCAGGCGCTGATTTATCCCGTAATTCCCAAAAACATCGCCCTGACCAAGGCTACGCCGCCGGCTTTTCTTGCATGTGGTGAAGAAGATCGCCCGGAAATTGCACAAGGTGTCCTTGAGCTCTATCTCGCACTCCGCAAGGCCGGAGTGTCCGCCGAACTGCACGTCTTCTCAAAGACTGGCCACGGATTCGGCCTGCGCGAAAGCAATCACGGCCCATTTGCGGTTTGGATTTCGCTTTTCTTCGAATGGATGAATGCGCGAGGATTACTGAAAGAGGTGAGTTTTGTCCATTCATCCGTTTGCACGCCGGCGGTTCATGTCGTTGATGCTTGCAGCTCCCTTCTGCGGGTCTGCGTTGCTGGCCGATGCGGAGTCTTCTGCGGAAGCCCTGATTACGGAATTCGGCGCGCGGCCTGATGGTGCAACCATAAACACCAAGGCCATCCAGGCGGCGATCGATCATTTGGCATCGCGCCGCGGAGGAACGGTCGTCATCCCGCAGGGCACGTTCGTGAGCGGTGCCCTGTTCTTCAAGCCGCATGTGAATCTTCACCTGCGGGCAGGAGCGGTGCTGCAGTGCTCGACGGATATTGCCAACTTCCCCGCCCAGCGCACCCGGATTGAGGGCCACTTCGAAGAGAAGTTCAATCCGGCCCTCATCAACGCAACCAACTGCGATGGCTTCCAGCTCACCGGCGAGGGGACGCTCGATGGAGCAGGCCGGCCGATATGGGACTTGTTCTGGAAACTGCGAAACGCGTCGCCCGCGCACGGGAACTTCCCCAACGTTGGTGTTCCACGCGCCCGCCTGGCGCTCATTGAAAGTTCGCGCAACGTGAAGATCGAGGGCATTACTTTCAAGGATTCGCAGTTCTGGAATCTCCATATCTACAACTGCGACGGCGTTTCCGTGAGCAAGACACGTTTCGAGGTTCCGGACGACTACAAGCAGGCTCCCAGCACAGACGGAATCGACCTGGACAGTTCTCGGAACGTCACGATCGACGGCTGCTTTTTCTCCGTTACAGACGATTGCATCGCGGCCAAGGGTTCCAAGGGACCCCATGCCATGGAAGACACAGACAGTCCGCCGGTGGAGCATATCCGCATCCGGGACTGCGTCTACAAGCGGGGCGGCGGCGTGCTGACGCTTGGATCCGAAGCCACGATCGTTCGCGATGTGGTCGTGGAAAACTGCAGGATCATCGGCAATGTCAGGATCGCAACATTGAAGCTGCGGCCGGACACGCCCCAGCATTATGAGGACATCGCGTTCCGCAACATCACCTCTGAAGCCACGGCCTCCGCGATTATTTCGGTGCAACCGTGGTCGCAGTATGCAAATCTGCAGGGTGAAGCGCCGCCGCGGTCTGTGGTTCGTAACCTGAGCTTCATCGGCGTCAAGGGCCGTTTCACAGCCTTCGGCACCATCAGGCCAAACCCTGGTCAAACAGACATCAGCAACATTTCCTTCAAGGATTTCGACGTGGTGCTTCAGCAGGAAAAGCTCGAGGCCAGCGGCGTCAAAGGTCTCAAGTTCGAGAATGTGATTGTAAACGGGCAGCCGCAGTCGGCTTGAGGGCTTCGAGGTTCGCTCGGTCGTGATCCAACCGCCCTGCTCGATCAATGAATGGATGGCGACTTTAAGTTATTGATTTTTTGGCTCCTCAGGTAGGACTCGAACCTACAACCCTTCGGTTAACAGCCGAATGCTCTGCCATTGAGCTACTGAGGAGTGATTTCAGCCAGAATGTCCCTATCAAAGGTAGCAGAGACCCCGGTTTGCGTCAAAAAACGACCCCGCATTTTTGACCCTCCGCAGTCCACCAATTCCCGCCAATTCCACCAGGATCGGAATAGGACCGGATCCGGAGCCCAACACTTCCCGGAACCGGAAAATCCGGCACGACAAACCCTCAAATTGAAGCCCCAGAGCGAGTGAGCCCGGCTGAGACCGCGTCTTCCGCTCAGGGCCAGCGCTGGGCCTGAGGGGTTCGCGAACGATACGATAGTGGTGTAACCCTGAGGAGGCAAAATGTCTCGAATCTCGCGTCTCGGCCGGAACGAAGTCACCCCAGACCTGGCGGCCCTTTTCGAAAAGGCCTTCGCCCAGCGCGGCAACGTCCCCAATATGTTCCGCGTGATGGCGCACCGGCCCGAGATCTTCGCTACCATGCAGGCGCACTTCGGCGCGGTCCTCAACACCGGCACGGTTTCAACCAAACTGAAAGAGCTGATCATCGTGCGAACCAGCCAGGTGAATGACACGCCATATTGCCTGGCCAGCCACACAATTCTGGCCCGCGGTTTGGGTTGGACCGACGACCAGCTCAACCATCTGGCCGAATGGAGCAAACGCGACGATTTTACTCCGGCCGAGAAGGCCGCGCTTCGGCTCGCCGAAACCGTCACCCGCGACGCGCATGCAGTAACGGACGAGCAGTTTGCCGAGCTCAGAACCTATTACTCAGAGGGCGAGATTGTTGAGCTGCTCTGCGCCATCGGGCTCTTCAACTACTTCAACCGTTTCAACAACGCCTTGCAGATGCAGCCCACCAAGCCCGGCGAGGGCGGCTGCGCGCCCGCAACTCCTGAGCCGGCCGCTGCAGCGTCAAAGGGCTGAACCGGACCATAAGCGGATTCGAGCGCAAGCGCCATAGCCCAGTCGCCAGGGAACCCATAATCGAAACTCGGCTCAAACCAGAAATTCATCCTCAACGAAGACCAAAGGAGATCCCTACCCGGATGATGCTTCCCATCCCTCCCGGCCTGTTCCGCGCCTATCTGTTTGACTGCGACGGCACCATTGTCGACTCGATGCCGCTGCACTACATTGCGTGGAAGACCGCTCTCGATGAGTGGAACTGCCCGTTTCCCGAGGAGCTTTTCTACGCATGGGGCGGCAAGCCGGTGGACGAGATCCTTTCCACGCTGAACCGCATGCACGGGCTCGCAATGCCCGTGGAAGCTGTCGGCAAGCGCAAAGAACGTCTCTACTTCGACCTCTTGCCGCAGTTGAAGTCGATCCCCGAGGTGGTGGAGCACATCAATCTCCAGTACGGCCGCGTACCCTTCGCTGTCGTTTCAGGTGGCCGTCGCGAGTCGGTAGTCCGGTCGCTCACGGCGACCCGCCTGATCGACAGGTTCGAGGCCATCGTCGCAGCGGAAGACTACAAAAACAGCAAGCCCGCGCCGGACGCATTCCTGATGGCGACCGAGCGCCTTGGCGTTGAGCCCAAAGCTTGCCTGGTCTTCGAGGACACCAGCCTCGGAATTCAGGCGGCAACCGCGGCAGGAATGGCTTCGGTGCTCGTCCCATCCCCAATGGAGCGTCGCGCGGCGATTCACGCGAAGCCGTAGCAGACGAACAGCGTAAATTGGGAGCATCGCCTCGATCTTCGACCAGCTCGAGGACTGACAGGGAGGGCCCGTGCCAGAACCCGCTTTCGCGCCCGATGCCGCTCAAGACGTAACCCCCGCAACCTCCTGGACAGGTATCGTCCTCGTGGCGCTCAGCGCGGCGGCGTTGCACATGGCCACCAACGGCCGCTACGGCTTCCATCGCGACGAGCTCCAATTCCTGAGCGACGCGCGTCATCTCGACTGGGGATATGTCCCTTATCCCCCGATGACTCCCTTCCTCGAACACATCCTTCTGAGCATCTTCGGACTCTCACTCATCGGACTTCGCCTCTTCTCGGTCATCGCGCAGACGCTCGTCATCGTCGTCAGCGGACTTATGGCCCGCGACCTCGGCGGCGGCCGCCTTGCCCAGATCGCCACTGGCCTCGCCGTTGCCCTCTCGCCGCTGCCCATCTTTGAAGCCACCGAATTCCAGTACACATCGTTCGCGTTTCTCTGGTGGGTGCTCGTCTCGTGGTTCACCATTCGCCTGCTTAAGACCGGCAATCCCCGCTGGTGGCTCGCCATCGGCGCGGCGTTGGGCTGCGGCCTGCTCACCAAATATGCGATCATCTTCTACATCGCCGGACTATTGGTCGGGATGGCATTCTCGCCCGCTCGCAGATTCTTCGCGTCAAAGTGGTTCTGGGCCGGAGTGGCCTTGGGTCTGCTCATCTTCTTGCCCAACCTCATTTGGCTGTTCCGCCACGACTTCATCTCCTACAGATTCCTTCAGCACATTCACGCGCGCGACGTCGGCGAGGGCCGTGCCGAAGGATTTCTCTTCGGCCAATTTCGCGCCTGCGCCAATATCGTTGCCGCCCCGGTTTGGCTCATTGGCCTCTATGCATTCCTGCGCAATCGCCGCTATCGCATGGCCGCCTTTATGTATCTCGTCCCGCTGCTTGTCTTCTGGATCGACAAAGGCCGCTTCTACTATGTTGCCGAAGCCTACCCCATGTTGCTGGCCATGGGCGCCGCCACCTCCGAACGCTGGTTAGCGCGTATTCCACGCTGGTCCCAGCTCGCCGTTGAAGCTGTCTTCTTCGTCGGATTGTTCGTCGTCGGCGGCTACTTCTTTGCCGGCTGGGTTCCCCTCGCGTCCAGCGGTCCGCTGCGCAGTTTTGCCCTCGACCATAGCGGCGATCTGCGCGAGGAGATTGGCTGGGACGAGCTTGTAAAGACCGTCGCCGGCATTCGCGATTCCCTTCTGCCCGATCAGAAATCCAACTACGGCATCCTCGTTGCAAACTACGGGGAGCGAGGTTCCATCGAGATGCTGGGACCGGCATACAATCTGCCCACGCCCATCAACATGACCAATTCGGGCTGGCTGCGCGGTTATCCCACTCCTCCGCCTACTACGCTGATCGTTGTTGGTCTTTCGCGCGAATACGCTGACAAGACCTTCTCCGGTTGCCGTCTTGCCGGCCACAACGGCAACGCGGAAGGCGTGAAGAACGAAGAAAGCCAGGACCATCCGGACATTTTCGTCTGTGGTCCGCCACTCGACCCATGGCCGGTGTTCTGGGAGAAGCATCAGTGGTTCGGCTGATGAACCGGCACCGCGTGCCTCAACTGCGATGCGCCCCGCGCTCGTTCCCGCCCTAGTACAGAATCACCGCGACGCGATAGCTGGTGAATCCGGACTCGGAATCCTTGGGCGCGCAGGCCCCGACAACGGCTGACCGGTAGCGGCCCGACGCAACTTGTCCGGCCAGGTCGTGCGGAAGGGCAGAAATGTCGGAGTCCTCCCAGACCATAAGAAAGGCCGCGCGAAGAATGTCACGGGAGCCTGAGGGCACTGAGCCTGTAGCGCAGTAGCCGCGTGCGGCAGCCGGATCTCCCGCGTTCGACAATCCGGAGGACAGCACAAGGCCCGCGACCGTGGCCTCCACCTGTTCTCGGCTGAGAACAGGTACGGCGCGTGCGTAGTCGGCGACCGCGTAAAGCGCTCCACGGCCCGAGACCACGGCGATCCCGACCGAATCGACTTCCGGGTTGAGCAGATTTGCGCGGTGGCCGGGCGAGTTGAGCCAGCCTTGATGGATCCCTGCAACATACGACCCGAATGCCACGTTCTCTTCAATCAGGCTGAAGTGAGCGCCGGCGTTCTGCGCGCGCACAGACAGGTCGGCTTCGCCGCTATAGCGATGGGCGATCGGTCCTTCGACTACCATCCTCTCGCAGTGCAGCAGGGCGGCTGCGGCCAGCGCCGAATCCCATTTGAGTGGGCCGACTCCAGCCGCGGCGCGAGCCTGGTTGGCAAGAGCGAGCAACTGCTGTGCCGCTGCCGGAGGGTACGCGCCGGGCTGCAATGGCTGTTGACCCGAGGCTGCGGCTGAAGGCTCAGCCAGCGCCGCAGCCAGAGCCACCGAACACGCGATAATCCAACGGAAGCGCAGCATAGCTGATTCAACCCCACCGGCGGCAGAGAGTCGCTGTATTCTGGCTGTGCCCATGGCAAACGTTGCGATAGCCAGAATGATAGCCCGGATCGGACCGGCAATGCGCGGAGCGCAGCGTCAGCCGCTTGCGTGGTTCGGTGCGGCCATGCTTTTTCTGTTTGTCGCGGGCGGGGTGGCAGCGCCGTGGGTTGCACCGCGCAATCCGGCAGCAATTGATCTGGAACATCGGTTGGAAGGCCCGTCGGCATCGCACTGGGCGGGAACAGACGAATTGGGACGCGACACCTTGTCGCGTCTCGTGTGGGGTGCGCGACTGTCGCTGGCTGTGAGCGTTACCGTGGTTGCAATCTCGCTGGCGCTCGGCCTTTCCATCGGTGGGCTTGCCGGCTACCGCGGCGGTTGGATCGATACTGCGCTCACCACGTTCGCAATGAACACGTTTCTCGCGCTGCCGGGGATTCTGCTGGCCATCGCATTTGCCGCCTTTCTTGGGCCGGGATTCATCAACCTTGTCCTGGCACTCGCAATTGGCGGATGTGCTGGCTATGCGCGGCTGGTGCGGGCGCAGGTGATGGCCGTCCGCGAGAAAGAATATGTTGAAGCCGCGCGAGCGCTCGGCGCCAGCGGGATGCGGATCTTCTTCCGCCACATCCTGCCAAACATCGTCCAGCCCGTGCTGGTGCAGGCAGCCATTGGCATGGCGGGCGTAATCCTGGCCGAGGCCACGCTCTCGTTTCTTGGCTTGGGCATTCCTGCTCCCGCTCCAAGCTGGGGCTCCATGCTCAACGACGCGCGGTCGCACCTCTTCGATTCGCCCCACCTTGTGCTGGCTCCGGCAATCGCTGTGGCGGGGGCAGTGCTGGGCTTCAACTTTGTTGGCGATGCGCTGCGCGACCGCCTCGATCCTCGCACGCGCCTGGAGCTCGGGCTGTAGCGCCGGTCTCCTGACCGGCTGTCGCGCGGGCCTTCAGACCCGCACATCCAACTACCGCCTACTTCCACGGAGAAACCTGTCATCCTGAAAAGGTCATGAGAATTGGCGTCATCTCCGATACGCACGGCCTCCTCCGCCCTGAAGTCGCCCCCGCACTCGCCTGCGTCGACAACATCCTGCACCTCGGCGACGTCGGCAAA
>Ga0182018_10003674_pt1 | contig 13582 bp, 14 predicted proteins | sample 812P2MmetaG_FD_120490 | JGI IMG/M metagenome (GOLD analysis project Ga0182018, IMG submission 120490) | Permafrost microbial communities from Stordalen Mire, Sweden - 812P2M metaG | ecosystem: Environmental > Terrestrial > Soil > Wetlands > Permafrost | place: Sweden: Stordalen | collected...
GGTGACACTACCCGAAGTGGCAGGCACGAACTCGACTGGGATCGTCACCGAGCCGCCAGCCGCCACCGTCACCGGTACTGACAGGCCGTTCGTGTTGAAGACCGACACCGTCACGTTCGCTGCCGTGATGGACAGGCTTGCAGTGCCCGGGTTCGAGACCGTCAAGGACTGCTTTCCGCTGTCATCGATCGTGACGCTACCGAACGCCAGGCTCCCAGGCGTCACCGAGATCAGTGGCTCGCTGGTTGAAGCGGTCTTTAGTAAGATAGGCTCGATTCCAATCGTCACCGAGCCACCGGTTATCACGGACGTATTCCCGGAGAGGTCTTGGTATTGCCTGTATTGTGCAGCTGGAGTGTAAGCAGAAGAGCCCGCAGTATTCCACACTGCCAGGGTCTGAGTGCTTCCTGGTTTAGTCAGCCCGCAGGTCCAAACCGTCCCACTGGCTGAGCAGGGCGCGCTCATCGTAGCTCCTACCATCCAGCTGTAGACCTGCCCGTAGGCGACGCCAGCTTGATCTATCCCGCTGGCAGAGGTCCATAGTGCCCCCCAGGGATAGCCGTCCCAGGTATACCAGTTGAATCTCGATACACCATCGGACCAGTGCAGCAAGTAGGACCTAGCCACCCATGCCGCCTGCTGATCGGAATCGATATTCGAGCCGGCCATCGCCACGTCTCCCCAAGACCCGCTCGTATCCCAGATTGGGGTGGTGGCAGGGATCCCATTCCTGGCCATGGCTGCAGTGATGTAGGGAACAAAGGTGTTCACAATTTCTGGTACATCGTTGTTGCTGTGGGCGTAACCGTGGAAAGCGACAGCATCAAGGGTCTTTACCCCGCCGGCTGCCCAGTAGGCGTCCATGTAGTTCCCTGGGGCGTAGTATGTGTCGGGATACGTGACGCCCATCCCTACGACCAACGAGGTGGGAGAGTTAGCTCGCACAGCGTTGTACAAGGCAACCGTCTGCGCCACCAGATTCGCAGTGTCACCTTTGAAGAAGCCCTCCGGTTGGTTATACAATTCATATACAGCGATGGTCCCGTGTCCGTTGTTCCCGTTGTAACGTTGAGTCAGCGCGGTAACGAACGCGTCCCAGCCGGCCAGGTCCGTGACATCTGCTGTACAGGCTTGACCTCCCATAATCGCAGAACAAGAAGTCGGTTCCGATACGGCCCATGGCGGGGCTTCGTTCGACGAATAGTGGAACGGCACGTTGTGAGCGTTGGCGGCCGACACAAAGCTGTCCAGGGTCGACCAGTTGTAGACTCCCTGCGTCTGCTCGATATAAGGCCACCTAACCAGGGTTCCTTCAAGTTCTCCGAGCGGAATCGTCGGCCAATCTTGATGGTAAGTAACCGTCATACCAAAGAGGCTCGAAGGAACCGCAGCACCCTTGGTTGTTTGCGAAAGACAGGGGGTGACTGCCAGGCCGCAAGCCAATCCCAGGATCGTTACGAGAACAAGCTTCCTTCCAATAAGAGTTAATGTTGGCAACATCCCGCCCAGTTTGGGGAAAACCGACAGAACCGACATATGCTGCTTCTCCTCGGGGGACCAGAATTTGGGGAAGCTCGTGTGAGGAGCGTCAACACAACTTTACTGTCCCTCAAACCGGCCCGATAGGTGCCCTTTGTGCATGGAGTTGCGCGCATTCGGACAGTGGTAATCTGCCCGACAAAACTGATAACAAAGCACTTGACCCACCCTTCCTCATGCGCAGACTCACCTCATGAAAACAGTTAATCCCAACTTCCCAAAGGGTTTGATGGGAGCCACTCGCTACTTTTCTGACCCGCGTATTTGTCTGGAACTGGTTGCGAAATCGAAGTGGCCGAAGGGGCCGGCCTGCCCGCGGTGTGCCTCGAAGAGACTGTCGTTTCTTGAGACACGCCTGACTTGGAAGTGCCTTGACTGCAAGAAGCAATTCTCCGTCAAGGTCGGAACGATCCTCGAGGATAGTGCCGTTCCGCTCGACAAGTGGCTCACAGCGATGTGGCTCTTGTCGAACTGCAAAAACGGTATCAGTTCTCACGAACTAGCGGACGCGCTCGGAGTCGTGCAACGCACGGCCCGGTTCATGTTGCACAGGATTCATTATGCGATTCACACGAGCATCAACAACATGACCGGCGCCGTTTAGGCGAGCGAAACCTTCAGCGGCGGGAACCGCGGAACCTGCATATTGGGCAGCGCGTGGAAGGAGTCGCGAAACCCGGCGGATGGAGAACCGGAAGGTCCGCGCGCCGGATGTCAGCACGCGAAGCATAGGCGAACCGCAACGTCGCCTCCGCGAGAACATCCCGGTCGGAACGGAAATCCAAACCGATGCCCGCAGGTCTGCTATGTTCTGGCGGGTCTGGAGTCCGCACTCGCTCCCAAGGTTGTTGACCACCCGGAAGAGTATGTCAATGGCATGTTCATACCGGGCGGCTGGAAAACTTCTGGATGCTTCTAAGCCTTCCTACAATGAAGGCAAGACCAAAACCGCTGAAAGATTGACAAGGAGCTCGAGTCTGCAGTCGGCACGCGGCTGACGTATGCGCCGGTGAACGGATGATCCACATGGAAAAGAACCAAGACAAGTCCGCGGAAAAAGAACGAAAGGCGAAAAAGCCGCCAGGATTTCGACGTTTTAAGAGGCTGCTAAAGCAAGTCATTAGTACTCCACCATTGCGGCCGAAATCTTAAGTCACGGCCCGTCGCGCTATGCTCTGCTATAGCAACCTGATGCGGGATAATTCTTCTGTGGAATTATGGTTATAGGATCCCGCTCAGTTTTGCCTGCCGTGTCGCGCGAAGGTGGGAAGCTGGGGAAAAGATGGTTCGGGATGCGGGGCCTCGCAACTCATGAAGGTCCGCTGGGGGAATAACGAGTCTGGCGTAAAAAGCAGTAATCGGTTCGGGGTACGTAGGTCTGGTTTTGGCGGCGTGTTTCGCTGAAATCGGACACGATGGGATTCCCGTCGACAACGACAGCGCCGAGGTTGCCGCGCTGGAGCGGAGTTTCCGGAATTGCTGTTACGTCTCAGAGGATACCCGTTAGGTTCTCCCCGTCGGTGGCCGAATGAGTCCGCGAGTCGGATGCTGTCTTTATCACAGTGGGCAATCAAACACGGACGAGGCCCAAGAACGAATTTAATCAGCAACCCACCGTTGTTCCACTTGTCACGAGACGTGAGATCACTCACCAAACCCCAGGCACCACTCGCCATCAAGACGCGAGAGGAAGGCATCACCGTGATTGAGGAGTTCGAGGAGTTCGGGTTTGCGGGAATGTGCGAGCGTCCAGCCGCCACGGCACGTGAAGAAGCAGTTCTTATCCGACAAGTCGCCGATCCAGTCGCTCTGCACTACCCCATGAAGGGCAATGACTCCGTGATCCCATGCATCATGGAAAAGATGATCCAGAATGTCCTTGGTGAATTGCCGTTCACCGCCGATTTGCACCACTTCCCCAACAGCGTCCGGTCTTAGGTAATAGATGTACCAGCCAACGATTTTCTGGCTGTCGTCGCGAAGAACCAGCTTCCGGAGATCTCCGCGGGCGTGCATCCGATCCATGAAAGTCAGAAGCCATTTCAGCGAATGGTCATCATATTCAGGCCAGAGCGAATAGCCACTGCGGAATTCACCCAGGCAGTGAAGGAGCGTTTCGACATCAAGTTCCGCGGCGTGCAGATTGGGTTCGGTCTGACGGAATGGATTAAAAGAGAGTCTTGCGACCAAGCTGTCCACGATGCCACAAAATGGTTTCGCGGCAAACTTTAAGCTGGTGGAAAGCACAGGTCCTGCTACGTGGGACATAGAGTAAACGGCATAGTGCGCCGGCCGCAGCGGGCGCGCCCAATGAATGCTAAGCGGCAAAATCGTGCGGAAGCCAAGCCGTTCCAGTAAATTTCGGGATACGTCGTTGGCGGAATCCGTCGCCGAAAGGTCTTGGTTTCCTGCCATGTAGGCTCCCAGCAGGCGCAAGCCTGCGAGCTTGGACCGGGCCTGCGGATCAACTACAAAATTGCCGCCATAGGCAACTCGAATCGGTTGGCCACATAACGACATCTTCCGTCGAATCACGCCCAAGAATCCCACAACTCTCCCACCCTCGCCTTCATAGACAAGGGAACTGGGCGTGCTGTCGATCCAAGGGTTCGTGAAGTACAGCCCTCGAAAGAAAGACTGAAGTTCAGGCGCAGCAGGGCCCTTGCGGCCAAGCATGACCGTCCAGTACAGATCCGCCACTTGCGGGATGTCGTCTTCAACAAATGGACGTACGGCCAAATGGTTCCTCCCGCGCGAGGTTCAGGGGGTCTTCCGCGGAGAAGTGTAACAGCCTAACAACGCCTGGAACACTAGTTTTCGCGCTTTTGTTGACGTGCCAAGACCGCGAATTAGGCTCCGGAATTTGATGCTTTCAGGCTCGGCCATACGGTCGGGCCTTTTCTGTTTATGGGTGAATCTTCAGTGGTAGCGATGGCTACGGAGGCCATACGCGGGATGGCAAAACTGTAATCACGACCCCATGTCAGTCGCTCCCAGTGACCCGCCCCCTGCTTCCGCGCGCTTGAGTGTACGACAAAATCCAACTGCTGCATCTCCGGTTTGAGCTCCGGGGCAGCTCGACTACCTGTGTCGTACCTGTCTGGCGACGGACCCATACAGCGCACTGCCTTTAGCCATTAGTACCGTTTCTGTCGACCGCACTCATCCTCCGACCTCCGCCTGACCCTCCAGATAGAAGACACACTCTCCTTGTAGCTCGATGCGGTCCTCGACCAGGCGGCAAATGACCTGGCCGCCGCGCCGCGAGGCCTGGAAGGCGCGAAACTCCCTCTTGCCGAGTCGCTTTGCCCAATACGGCGCCAGCATGCAGTGGGCAGCGCCGGTTACCGGATCTTCCGGGATGCCCTTGGCCGGGGCGAAGTAGCGGCTGACGAAATCGTAGTTTCCATGAGCCTGGGCGGTCACGATTACCCCTGGGCGCCCAATGCGGGCTAGAACGGCCATGTCCGGGACCAGTCCGCGCACCAGTTGTTCGCTTTCGAGTAGCGCCATGTAATTGAACTCGTTGGCTAGAACCTCGGTCGGAACGGCGCCCAACGCTTCGGCGAGTCCTGCGGGTGTCGAGACCGGTTGCGAGGGTCGGACAGGGAAGTCCATCACGTAACCCGTGCTCTCACGCTTCACCGCCAATGGACCGCTCATGGAGTGAAAGACCACGCGATTCCGGCCGGGCTCGAGGCGGTCCATCACCACCGCGGCGCTGGCGAGAGTCGCGTGTCCACAAAGGGGCACCTCGGATGTAGGTGTGAACCAGCGCAGGCGGTAGTCGCCGCTGCTGGGCACGAGAAAAGCAGTTTCGGAGAGATTATTTTCGGCAGCAATGGCTTGCAACGTTGCGTCGGCAAGAAAGCTCTCCAACAGCATCACCGCCGCAGGATTCCCCGCGAATCGGCGGCCGGTGAAGGCATCAACCTGGAATATGGGCACGCGCATTAGGGAATGTCCTGAACCTCGGCTCTAAAGACTCACGCAGCCAATATTCCAACCGCGCCGCTCGGTTGAAGCCGGATTATGGGCGGAAGAGATCGAGCAGCACCACATTCGATCGCTCTTGCACCCGTTCGAGGACAACTTCACGGCCGTCTGGGGAGATGTCAAAGTCCCGAATGTTGAAGTCGGGCCTCAGGTCGGTCAACTGCCGCTCGGCGCCCGTGTCCAGGTCGATGAGCCAGAGATTCTTGTGTTGAATCTCCCCTCGCAGGAACACCAGTGCCCGTCCTCCAGGCAGGAAGGTCAGATGTCGAGCCCCCCGGGTCAAGGTCAGGGCCGGAAGGGGATGTGGTGCGGCCTCGGCGGTGACGGCTTTCACAGAAAATGTGGCGCCGATGTCGGGTCCCGAGTAAACAACGAAGTGGCCATCCGGCGCCCATGTGGGCTCGACGGAGTACTCCTGAACAAAAGGAACGGGGGAGCGACCATCGACCGGCACGCGGACGAGGTGCGGGACGCCGTGATCGTCGGCCGCCGAGGTGATCGATTGGCCGTCGGGCGCCCATGCTGGAGCGCCCTCGAGGTCGAGCGAATCGGCCACGATCCGCGCGTTCCTGCCGTCGGCCTGCATCACGTACAAAAGCGTTTGCCCGTGTTGTCGGATGGAGAATGCGATATACCGTCCATCGGGGGCGATGGCTGGGGCGCCAAAGACTCGCGCTCCCTGTCCACTCCACAACTCCGTGGTCGTTCCGTTGGCGAGCTTCCAGATACTCTCGCCCGTGCCAGTCGCAGAAACATACAGAAGGTAATTTGGACCCAGTCGTGGGGAGAACCCCGTGCTGGTCGTCAGCGAGATTTGAACAGGCGAGGTTACCTCCTTGGGTGAATCATCGATCCGCAGGCGCCAGAGGGTTGTCTTCGGACTTGCGAGAGTCACAACCAGACGGCGACCGTCAGCGCTGGCCGCCAGCGACGTGTACCGGTCCAGGCCAGAGGTCAGCCGGTGGGGAATGCGGCGCTCGACGTCCATGCTATAAATCCGCGGCCCCGAACCATCAGGATCGCTAGCGAGGTACATCAGCGTCCGCCGATCCAATAGAACGGGATAGCTCACGCGCCCAATGTGCGACGTGATCCGCTCAGGAGTTCCGCCGGCCGGATTGATGCGCCAGATGTCCAATTTGTCTGGCAGGGAGCCCTGGACGAAGTAGACGAATGCCGTGTCGGGCGCCCACAACGGAAAGTGACTGTGGAGCCCGGCAGGCGCAGTGAAGATGGGGCCGCCCTCCGATTGCCGGCTGCCGTTTGACACGAACAGCGGGTCTCCGGGTCCGGGTGTGTGGTACGCGAGCCGGGAGCCGTCGTGCGACCAGTCGTACTCGGCCACACCTTCAAGGTATGGCCTCGACTGTCCGCCCAGGGTTGGAACCGCCCAGATGCTGATGTCGCCCCCGCTCGAGCCGTCTTGCTTGCGAACCCAAAACGTGACGAAAGAGCCATCGGGGGAGAACCCCAGGGTGCGGACTGATGGATTGACAAGTTCCGGCGCGCTCCCCCGGGTCAGGTTGTGAAACTCTCCAGAACCGACCTGCGTAACCCAGACGTCCATCTGTCCGTCCCGGTCCGACAGAAACGCCACGAAATGGCCGTCGCGGGACACCGCAGCGGCCTGCTCCAATCCGTCGAAGTCCGTGACCGTCTGAAATCGTGCATCCGCTATGGGGTTTCGCCAGAAGTACTCCGTCCGCTGAAGCCAGAGGCTGGCGCCAATCGCCAGAGCGCATCCCGCCGCTGCCAGCGTCAACAGGAAAGCCCATCTGCTAAGAAAGGTCGATGTCACCGACCGCGGCGATTGCGCAGGAGGGTTGGGCGATATGGCATTGTTCCCATTCTCTTGCCCTACTCGGAGATTCCGACTGCGCATCCACGCATCCAAGTCTGCGCGAGACGCGTAGACCGAACCCATCCTGTCATGCAGGTGTCGGTGGACAGGCATCCCCTCCCGCTTCTCCCAGCGCTGGACCGTTGTCACGTCGCGTTTGAGGTAAGCCGCGATCTCCTTCCACGAATCCAGGCGGTCTTCCAGTGGTTTCTCGGATGGCGGTATACCGAGGGATGGTTCGCTCATCGCACTCTCCTACTTGGTCCGCACGTGACGAACTCGGAAACCCAAATTGTAGCCTCCTCTGTCCGCAAAGGCACGGCGAAACACTGCATTCGACGGCAAATCGAGGAACGGCTGCAATTCTGCGCCTTACCGCTTGAAGGCACCCACCACGGTGCCCGATTGTCAGTGCGCCTCAAGTAAATCTCAAATTGGAGGTCTTTCATGAAGAGCAAAGCTTTCCAGTGGACCGAGCGCATCATCACGGTCCTGGTGGTGCTCGCGGTAAGCATCGGCGTGTTGGCTCAAGATGCGACACATAAAAGATTTAGCGGGGTGATTAATGCCTATTCGCCCCAAACTAGTACAACTGGTCCGTATGAGGTTCGGGGACCATGGTCTTTGAAGGTAAAGGGAGACTCAGGCAAGGCGGATTTTTCCGCGGCCCTGAACATGGAACTGTCTGACGGTTGGGTCTTGACGAAAAACATGGGCAATTTTGATCCGAACGCCAGGGGCGCCCATACTCACCATGTCACACTCGTCGATGGCGATGTCACGCGGATTACGAACGGATTTCGAGTAACCGGTACGGCCATGATTACGCTCAATGGAAGCCCCGCGCCCGTTTCACCATCACCTTTGGTGATAGAAATCACCGGCGGTAGCGACGTCGAATTTTCCAATATCACCCTGACTTTTACGCCCCCGGGCTCCAACCATTTTGGCGCCGCGCCCCTCCCGGGTGTAGTTCGAAGCGTCAGGGAGCAAAGGTAGATGCAGCGGGCTGGGCGCCAGGTCGTCGCCTCACCGGACTTCGCCCGACTGCCGATCGGTCCGGGCGAAGGCCTGCGCTAGTTCTGCCTCGCCGAAATGATGTAGGAGCAATATGTGAGTGAGTAAAACGCGGTCCGTCGAATCAAAACAGCTCGATGGGCGCCGCATGGCCCGAAGCAGAAGCGAGTCGACCGTCCCGTGTAACTAACGGCTCCGAGTTTTTCGGCAAGCACGATGTAGGCGGCATCATAGGCAGAGAAATGGTGACGCAGTTGCCAAATCCGCGGCAACAGGACGAAATGAGGATAGCGGGTAATCCGGAGATCCAGCAGATCGCGCACCGCTTCATCCGCACGGCGTACCGGGATCACTCCTTGCCGTGCCAGGCGCCGCAGCACTTGGGGGACCTCAAGATCGAGGAGATGGGGCGCATGCAGAGTTTCGTTGCGCGAATAAATCCGGTTCTCAATGCGCTGCCCGGAGGGTGTCTGAAGAAGCCAGTCAACTGCGGCAGACGCATCCAAGACGATCATCGTGCGTCGCGCTCTTCCCGTACCAATTGAGCGGTGTCGAGCCGCGCCGAAACCGGCTTGCGCCTATGCAGCCGCTCTCGCAATTCTGCGAGGGCTGGCCTCTCCGCGATTTCTTTGATTTCCGCTAACAGATAGTCCGAAAGTGACATGCCCGCCATGGCAGCGCGAGCTTTCAGGCCTCGGTGCAGGGCGTCGGGTACATTACGAAGCTGGATCATCTTTGACATGTTGCAAGCACACTTTCATGCTCTTCACATGTCAACGAAAGATTGCCATTCCCAGCGGTCGTATCGCCTTCCAAGTTCAGCAGTGGGCATCGAGTTCCTTGCCCCTAACCTTTTAAGTAGAGCGCCGCACCTCTGGCCGGTCAAATATGAAGTGCTATCGACTCTCTTCTCCACCTTACCTGGAGTTCTTGACACTCTTCCTCGCGCTTTTTTGGGCACATGATTACTCTTTTATAACTAGGACATTACATAACCTACCTGCATGCAGACCAGGGTCAAATGTCATGCCTGTCGGGAAGCGTTCTCGTGCGTCAACCGAGCCAGGGGCGTCATATCGCGGGCCCGAAGGGGGTTTTGCGCGAGGAAGTCTTGGGAGGGCGCAAAACTGTTAGCGCTGGTCCAATAGGGCAATAGGGAGCTATTGTGGCCGGCTCTCAGTGAGCCAGTTCGCTTGCCGGTTGCCCGGAAACACACTTGCACCCGCCGCTACGTGGGAACGTGAGCAGTCGCAATTTGCGGATTCCGGTCCGGCACGAACTCAGTTCGCACATTATCCTCCCGCGCCGTCCATTCAGCCCGTCCTACGAAATTCCCGCGGCGGCGAAATTTGTCTTGACCGATTGAGCGAGCAGATAACGATTCCTCCGCGTTGCGGCCCGCTACCCGTAGTCAATTGCGGAGGTTCTGTGCGGGTTTTCTCTTCCACAATAAGGCGCTCGACGTGTACGGCATAACCGTACATACTGGAATAGTTAAAGGATACTTGCAACTTGTCCGCTTTCGCCACAAAGGGCTCTAAGGCAGCTCCATCAGGACGGAAACGCCAAGGAGGGTGCCGTCCGCGATGGCCGACAAGCTGCGCAAGCTTCTGTTCGCCCTCGAAACCGCCAGATGCTGGAGCAGTTCGGCCGGTTCCCTGGCTGGAAGTTGCACCCTCTTAAAGGCGACCTGAAAGGATCATGGAGCCTGAGTGTCACGGGAAACTGGCGGTTGATTTTCCGCTACGACGAACAGACAAACACCGCCAGCGATATTGACCTGATCGACTACCACTAGGAGGCCGAAATGCCCATGAAGAACCCACCCCATCCGGGCGACCTGATAAGAACCGAAGTCATCGAAGCCCTCGGCCTCACCGTGTCGAAGGCGGCGGAGATTTTGAAAGTACGCCGCGCCACGCTCTCCGACCTTCTGCACGGGAAGGCCGCGCTGACGCCGGAAATGGCCCTGCGCATCGAAAAGGCATTCGGCCCGGACATGGATCACCTTCTCCGGATGCAGCTAGCCTATGACGTGGCGCAAACGCGAGAGCACGCACGGCGCATCTCAATCAAACGGTACGCCCCGGCCCGAAGCCGCGCCTCCGCTCTACGAGAGGGCCGGCTTTCATCTGCGCGACACGGGGCGGCTACTGGCACGGACTAAGGCCTGATCCCTGAGCCACGCTCCATCGCGCGACCTAAAAATCCGTTTCGTGTCTTGTCTTCCACTCGATATTGCGGCTCATCACGCACCCCAACCCGCAGCTACTTTGCCAGCGCTCATCGATCCTTATTTAGTATCTCCTCTGCCCGCCGCCAAGGCCAGAGGACCGGTCTCCCCGACCCGGACACAGAGGGCTATAACAACGCTGCGTCCGTTCGCCACATGCGGAGAGGGGAGGTTGATGGATCGAGTTTTGCTCTGCGCCCAAACAGCGGAAGAGCAAGTCGGCAGCAAGTGCACCGACCAGACAAAGTAAGGAACTTGACATCGAGCGAATAAAAAGCGAATATTGTTGTCTATGGGCAAAGCCCTAGCAATCCGCAAACTGGCAAAGGACCTGCGTGACTTTCGGGCACCCAGACTATTTCGGAGAAGTCCCCTGGTGCGTCGCAGGGCCCGAGTTTGTGCAAGCATGATGGCACACACAACAATGGGATTGCTCTGTGGCCGAGCGCGTGGGAGGTGGCAACGGGGACAGGCAGCTCTCGGGTTGTGCAACCTGGTTGCACAAGGGCCTCTCACCGCCGAAGAAACGGTTTAGCGCTGTCCCGCGTCACGAACGCTTCCTGCGATGGTGATGAGTGCCTGTCCGCTCAAGAAACGTCACCGCATAGACCACGAATCGAAGCTACGCTTCGTAAAGTTATGCAAAGATTGTCCGAATCCTATTTTCTTGAGCAACTTCCGGCTCATAATACCGTTCTTAGCGGTAGACAGATCAGTTTTGAATAAAGGAGATCCCCATGCTCAAACAGTGCCTGCTCGTTCTTGTCGCGGCCGGACTCATCTCGATCACCGCGCCGTTCGCGGCGGCCCAGGATAGCCCGTCCAACGATCAGCAATCCCCGCCCTCACAGGACAACGGTCGCGGGCGCCATGGCCCCCCCGATCCCGTCCGGCGCACCCAGGAACTGACCAAACAACTCAAGCTCACTTCCGATCAACAAACCAAAGTGCAGGATGTCCTTCAGTCCGAAAGCTCCCAGATGGAGAGCCTGCACCAGGATACTTCTCTTTCCCAGCAGGATCGCCACGCGAAAATGATGGAGATCCACAAGAGCGGCGACGCGCAGATCCGGGCGGTCCTCGACTCAACCCAGCAGAAGAAGTGGGACGAAATGCAGGCCAAGCGTGAGCAATGGATGCAAAACCGTCGCCCTGGCCCGCCTGACGCCGGCTCCGGCCAGCAGAGCCCCCCACCCCAGCAATAGCTATCTGGAGGGAGTCTTGCTTGCGGCTTATTCGGGGTCGTCGCGAGATTGCATGGACGATAGTTGAGCAACGCAATCCCGCCGCTTTGCGGTGGGTTAGGAGCGACCTTGATTTTCGACGTACTTCGTGAGGATTTCGAGAGTCAGGACTCAGTGAGCCTGATCCGGGCTCTATTGGTGACGCCCTCTCTGGAGGTACCTGCTTATGCGTAGCGAATACCAAGCAAGGGCCAAAAGAATCCCAGAGTTCCACTCTGGGAGCATCAAATCTAAGAATGGGACGAGGATGCAGGCAGCGACGGCCGCAGGAGTCTGCCTTGCCATGCTGTTCATCACTTATGGTGCCCGGGCACAGGAAACCAAAGAAGATGTGACGGTCAATGACGTGGATCGCACGTACCTGGTGCGCTTGCCCAGGGGTTACGATCACGAGCAGAAATATCCGGTGGTGATCCTGCTGCATGGCATGAATCAGGATGCCGATGACATGGAGCGGCTGACCCGGTTCGACGAGTTGGCGGACAAAGACGGCATTATTGCCGTCTACCCCAGCGCGTTGCACGGGCGCTGGAATGTAGGAGTGCTTGCGCCGCCGCCGCAGCCAATGATGGGGCGTCCGGGAGGACGCGGCGGGCGCCGCGGCGGGGGAGGGTATCCGGGCGGAGGTGGATATCCGGGCGGAGGTGGAGGGTATCCCGGCGGAGGCGGGGGATATCCGGGCGGAGGGCAATCGGGAGGACAGGGGCGCGGTGAAGAACAAAACAGACCTGCCCCGGCGGATGACGTTGAGTTCCTGAATCAGATGCTGGACGAGATGGCAGCGAAGTTTTCTATGGACACGGCGCGGATCTATGCCACGGGGCTTTCGGAGGGCGGGTTCATGGCGATGAAGGTAGGGTGCGCGATGGCCGACCGAATCGCGGCGATTGCGCCTGTGGGGGCGGCCATGCCGAAGACGATGATCTGCTCGCCTTCGCGTCCGGTGCCGGTGGTGATGATCAACGGCACGTCCGACCCCGTGGTCCCCTCTGGCGGTGGTACCGAGCACAATCTTCGCCTGCCGATCGTCTCCGTGAAGGATAGTGCGAAGGCGTGGGCCAAGATTGATGGCTGCGCGGAGAAGCCAACCCAGACCAAGTTGTCGGCTCATGAGAAAGGCGGCATGGAGACGAAGGTCGAGACCTACGATGACTGCCAGCAGGGCGCGCAGGTAGTTTGGTATAGCGTGAAGGGTGGGGGCAACACCTGGCCCGGGGGCGAACAGTACGAAGTGGAGAAACAAGTCGGGAAAACGAGCCAGGATCTGAATGCCAACGAAACCATATGGAGCTTCCTGGTTACCAAGAAGCTCGCCGCGAAGAGCGGGACGGACAGTAGCCCGAGTGCGAAATAGTTTTCTGATTCAGACGAAACGGCGAAGAGTCTGACGGGCTCTCCACCGGCCCGATGCGATGTGCTCACAAACAAGTGGCCGAGTAGTACCGGGCGGCGCGGCCCAGGGTGTTTGCAACGCACTCCCTATTCTCTAACCTATTGTAACAATCGAGCGTACTTACTCCGAAAAGCCTGCACTCAGTCAATCATTTCACGCCTGGCCGAGCCTAAGAGTACTGGTCTCTCGCGCCGCTGCTCTCGGCTCTGGTCTGAGTGCTAACGGTTCGGCTGAGGCCGCGGTGACCGGGGGCCACGCAATGTCCGCCCAACCTTTGGGAGGTCGCCAATCCGGCAACGCTGCCGGGAACGCTAGCCCAC
>Ga0182018_10003675_pt1 | contig 13581 bp, 6 predicted proteins | sample 812P2MmetaG_FD_120490 | JGI IMG/M metagenome (GOLD analysis project Ga0182018, IMG submission 120490) | Permafrost microbial communities from Stordalen Mire, Sweden - 812P2M metaG | ecosystem: Environmental > Terrestrial > Soil > Wetlands > Permafrost | place: Sweden: Stordalen | collected...
CGCGACGCCTCCGCGCCGGAACGGGTGCTGCAAGACGCTTCCAGCGGCACGGCTAGAGAGGCTGGCCGGCTTCTGGCTTTTGCTGAAGCCGGTTCGCAGACCGGTATCCAAATTCCCAGTTCGTCCGGGTCTGGCGGAGGCATTTTCGGTGCGAGGCCCTACTTCGCGGAGGGGGCCAGCGTGGCTGGGCGGTTCCAGATTGTGAAGCTGCTCGGGCGCGGCGGGATGGGTGAGGTCTATGAGGCTCTGGACACGGTCAAGAAGCAAGCGGTAGCTCTCAAAGTACTTCGACTGGATCATCCTGGTCTCGATTCCGAAATGTCCGAGCGCTTGCTTCGCAGGGAGGTTTCTCTCGCGCAGCGTGTGAGCCATCGTAACATTTGCCGGATCAACGATCCCTACCGGCATGAACTTGGCGGAGGCGGGACCATCCTATTGCTATCCATGGAGTTGCTGCGGGGACGAACGCTCGCCGAGTCTTGCGTGGCGCGCGGGCGCATGGCTCCGGAAGAGGCGTTGCCGTTGGCCGGACAGATTGCGGCCGGCATTGACGCAGCGCACGCAGCAGGCATCGTTCACCGGGATCTTAAGCCCTCGAATGTGATGCTCGTGGACGAACCCACAGGTACACGCGTGGTGATCACCGATTTCGGCCTGGCGCGTTCCCAGTCCGGCGGCCAATCCGCGCCCACGATCAGCCAGGGCATCGCCGGCACGCTCCGCTACATGGCGCCGGAGCAACTGGAAGGTCGCGCCGATGCGCGCTCCGATCTCTACACCTTTTGTCTCTTGTTGTTTGAGCTCGTCACGGGCGAGCAGCCCTTTACCGGCGCCACGGATATGTCTCTGGCGCTCAGTCGTCTCAAGATGCCTCCACGCGATCCCGGGGAATTCGCTCCCAGCCTGCCTTTGGCGTGGCGCAAAACGCTCCTGCGCGGTCTTGACCGGGACCCGTCACGACGCTTCGCGAGCGGCCGGCAGATCGTCGCGAGTCTCGAATCGAGAGCGCGGCCTTGGGTGGCTCTGCCGCAGATTTTCTTGACTCAGACCCTGCGCGGGCGCCCCTGGCTGCGATGGGTGTTACCGGCGTTGCTGCTGGCAATCGGGGCCTTCGCAGTATACGTGAGGCGGCCTGGCCCGGCGGCTTTTCCGCCCTTCTCCAAGCTTCTATTCGCCGGGCTGGAGCACGGCGCCAGTGGCGATCACGCGCTGATGGGCGCGGGCATCAGCCTATCGTCCGCCATTGGCCAGTCGCCGCATCTTACGGTTTCGCGGCCCGGCGACCTAACCGCAACGTTGCAGCGAATGGGAAAGCGGCCCGACGGCCCTTTGGATCGCGAGTCTCTCCGGCAGCTTGCTCTGCGCACCGGCCAAGGCGCCGTTCTGACGGGCTCGATTTCGAAGGGCCGGGAATACAACCTTCATATCCGCATGGAGTCGCTGGTAGAAGATCCCAGGTACACGGGCGCAGTGTCCGCGCGCGACTTTCAGGCACGCGACGACAAGGAGTTGTTCGATGCCATCGCATCGGCTTCGCGATGGGTGCGCAAGCTTTCCGGGGAAGGTGTGCGCGATCTCAACGAGCAGGCCGCCCGTCCGGAAGATCTGAGCACAGGCTCCTGGAAGGCGCTGAACCTGCTGCAGCAGGCGCACGACCGGCGCAACGCCAACGATGCGCAAGGCGCCCTGGTCTTCGCCCAGGAGGCGTTGCAAATAGATCCGGATTTTGCGGCCGCGGAGTCGTTATGCGGCGATGTGCTCGTGCAACTCGGCCAGTACAGGGAGGGCTTCGCGGCTCACCGCCGCGCGGTCGAGCTGGCCAAACGCCGCAACATCACGGGGAGGGAGCGCTACCAGATCGAATCCATTATTGCGAGGGACACTGGGGACAGTGACTCCATCCCGGAAATCTGTAGAGCTTGGATCGCTCACTTTCCAAGCGATTACTTGCCTCATTTCTATCTGGCGGATGCCTTCCAGACCAGGGGCAACTTCCTGTCGGCGGTAGGGCAGCTAGAAACGGCGCGTCAACTGAACCCGTCGAATTATACCGTCTACCCGCATCTGGCGGAGTGCTATCTGGGCCTCGGCCAGCCCGGGCAGGCTCGGCAATCCGCCATGACACTACGCCAACTTGGGGAGCCGGATTGGGCGCTCGAGGTGGAAGGGCAGATTTTACTTTGGGAGCGCCGGTTTGGCGATGCCGTAGCGAAAATCCGGCCTCTGCTAGAGCGCAAGGACGATGTTTTCTCGGCCGTCGCACCCGTCTACGTGGCCAATGCTCTGGCGGATGCGGGGCGGCTAGCAGATGCGGAGAGCGTGCTGGCGGACGCTGCGACTACAGAATCCCGGCTGGGCCTTCGTTCCCGACGGGCTGCGCGACAGGTTTCTATCGCTTATCTTCGTTACCTCCAAGATGACCGGCGCGGCGCGCGTTCGGCGCTGGTACCATTCCTCACCGATCTGGATACTCCAGATTCACTTGCGCTAGCCGGCGCACTCTTGGCGCGCGCGGGCGATTCGGCTGCGGCGCTCCGTGCTTTGAACTTGCTTGATCGATGGCCGGATGTGCCCGTGACGAACTTGGCGCGGGCCCGACTGCGAGCGGAGATTGCGTTGGCACGACACTTGCTAGTGGCCGCCAAGCTGATCCAGGCGGTTGATGTGCATTCGGACTCTCCCTTGGTTCTCGACTTTCTTCTAAACTCGGCGCTGGCACTTGGCCGAGGGGAAGAGGTGAATCGGGTGCGTGAGCAGATCGCGAAGGAGCCGAGGGTGCTGATCGAATGGGAGGACTGGCGGGTTACGGGTCTCTTCTGGAGCGCCTCGTGCGATCCGTTCGGGCAGGCTAAGGCAGGCGGACGGGCCAGCCGGTGCCCGGTTTCCCCGGAAGCGGCTCCGAAATAAGAAACAGTCGCCGATTTTGTCACTTTTCTACGCGAGCGCACGCTTATACTCATGAGAGCACGTTCACCTTTTGGAGGAATCATGAAAGACGCGACGAAACGAATAGAGAATGCTGGCGCGCCGGCCGATGTGGCGTTGAGGACTACGGACGCTACCACACTCACGACTGGACAATATTTGACAGCGGTATTGCTTGCTGTGGCTCCGACGGCGCTTGGTGGAGCGCTCGGAGCTATGGACCCAACAAACCAGAATCCGAGTCCCGCGGATTGGACGGCAGCGCTGAAGACTGTTGGCGATAGCCCTGCCGTAAATGCGGCATTATTGCCTATATTGACGTCAGCCTTATATAAGCAAATCATCACCGCTTTAAGGACGCCGGTGCCGCTTTTGAACAACGACGTTCAAAAGACTCCCGTTCGGTATAGCGACGGAACCGCGGTAAAGCTGGACGTTTCCTTCGTCCGGGGATTGGTCCTGAAAAACGCTACGAATCTTACCACGCCTTGGTCCGGCGGGCCACCACACCCAGCCGGCCAAGACCTCCTCAACCTCATAACCCTATTGAGCGGGTACAATGAGGCCCCTCAGCCCCAGGCGTGAGCGCCATGAAAGAACATCTTGCTTCGTGGTGTCTCGCGCTACTCACCTTTTTCTCGCTGGCGGGATGCGGGGCGTATTCAGGAGACCGGCTCGCTTGGGAGGTCCTGGTCGACATTTCTCGGCCGGAGGCCAACGTTGCTGCTCTTGACAGTGAGACTCCGGTTGCCTGGCGCCTTTGGTCCACGCAAGGAGAGATCTATCCGAAGGAACAGCTTCCAGACGTTTTGATCCCGGATTCAAAGGGCCACTATGGTCGGTTTCGCGGGCTGCCGTGCGAACTGGATAGTCAGTCGCTCCTGTTCGGCCCTAGTCTGGCGGAAGAAGCGACCGGCGCAAAGCCACCTTGCAAAGCCGTTTTCTTAAACGATCCGGCGGCCAAGTACATCCTTGACAAAGGGATTTTCTTGCGGCAGACCCTCGCCGACGCCGCTGCGGAGAGGCCTGGGATTCACCTTCCCAGCCAAGGCTTCGTCGCGCGAGAGATCAAGACAGCGTGGTGGCCAATTGGACCTCGGGATTTCGGAGATTACATCGTTGCCATTGACAAAGATAAGCATGCCTGGGGATTGGTGGCGCTCCACCTCATGACGCATGAGCGCCCTAAGTGGCTTTGGGCCACGTGGATCCACCAAAAGTACGCGAACCTCGTGCCCGCAGACCTTGGGCTGCACGATAGCTTCGGCACTGGCGCCGGCAGGATCTCCGATGCATTGAGAGGTCTTCTGGAGTCGAAGAACGAACTTTTTCTTGCCAATTACAAGCTTATCGGCTCCCAAGCGGACTTCAAGCCCGGCAGGCTCGGCAATCCTCTTATCGAGGGGAACCTAAGATGCTCTTCCTGCATGGGATGCCATCAAAGTGCCGGCCTCAGGAAAGATGGCCGTTGGTCCGCACCGGATCAATGTGAGACGATGGGCGAGACCCCGCCTCTTCCCGGTATAAATTCAACCGATTTCGATTATTCATTAGCCAGTCAGGCGGAGTGTCACAATGTGGGCACCTGCAAGAACGCGAATCTCCTGATGGATCACCGATGAAGCCAAGATCCCAGCTATTCAACGAGCTGTACGAAAAGCTCCGCGTTTTGGCGCGCAATCGGCTCGCCAACGAAAACGGAAACGGGAATGCGACGTCCCTGGTGCACGAGGCCTATCTGAAACTTCGGAGCTGGGCCGAATCCTTTCAGAACGAGCAGCATTTTCTGGCGACCGCGTCCAACGCGATGCGGCAGATTCTGGTGGATCGGGCACGCAGCCGGCTGGCGCAGAAACGCGACGCCAGAATTGAGCCAATCTCGGTCTCCATGAACGATCCGGTCCAGAGGTCGCCGAACGTCATCGAGGTGCTGTTGTTAGATGAGCTTCTGGGACGGCTGACAGAGTTCGACGCGCGCGCGGCACAGGTCACGGAAATGCGGGTTTTCCTGGGGCTAAGCGGGGACGAGATTGCCGCAGATATGGGAGTTTCTTCCCGGACGGTTAAGCGCGATTGGGCGACGGCCGCGGCTTGGCTGAAGGCTGAGATGGCGGCTCGCCGGAAAGATGGATAGGCTGATCGCGTGTTCCCCCGCTTACTCGGGCAGGCTGGCGCCAGCCATAGCCATCCTGCTGAGATGGTGCGCCATCATGCGGTCGGGAACCAGCAGCGTTTGTCGGAAATGCGCGCGGGCGGCGGCTTGCTTGCCGAGCGCGGCCTCCAGCATGCCCGCGGTGTAAGGCGGCCCGGAGTCAGCTTGGTCTAAAGCCGCTTCCAGACGTTTAGTCCACTCCTGGTTGTTGTAACCGTCGAGCTTTTGGGCCGCTCTCCATGCCCAGACCAGTTCCGCTATGCCGGTGGCTGCGGCCACGCGGCGCCACCGCTCAGCCGCCTGCGGGGCATGGCCGCAGCGCGTTTCCACCTGGCCGATCAGATACTGCGTGCGGGGGGCATCCACGAAGGGCCGCAGGCCATCCTCGGTAAACGGCAGACCGGCAAATACACCACTGAGAGTTTCTACTGCGTGGATCGCGTCGTTGCACTGTCCCGCGGCGGCCTCGCTCAGCGCCTGCAGGATATTGACTTCAACCCAGACCTGACGGACATTGGTGCCGCCTTCCTCGCGCGGGAAAAAGCGGTCGTGGAACAACGCGATGGCGCGGTTGAATTCCAGGGCTTCGGCACGGGCAAGCGCGAGCGCATACACCAGTTCGGCGGGCATATGCGGCAGGTCCGGATAGCGCTCCAGCGATGCAGCCAACTCACGCGCAGGATGCCCCATGAGGCTGAGCGCTTCGTCCACGCCTTCGTAGAGTTTCCGGTTTAGCGGATCCACAGCCAAACCCTCGCGGAAGGCCAGCAGTGCGCCGCTCGAGTCGTGCTTATCGCGCAGCAGGGCTTGTCCGATGTCGGCGTGCAGGACGGGAATGGGAACCTGCGCGCTGCGCGCGGCGTTCCATTCGGCTAACGCATCGTCGATCCGGCCGCGCGCGAAGTATTGCGTGCCGAGGAGGTAGCGGGCGGTCATGTCATCGGGATTGGCTTGGACGGCGGCGTGCAACACGTCGAGATCCTCCGCGCGGCTGGGGAAGACGTACAGAGTGGACAGCTTTTGCGCGGCGACATAGTCCGGCGCCGCGGATTCGCCCAACTTTGCGCGGCAATAGCCGCGGTAGTAGGCGACTAACGGATGCTGTTGCGGCAGGACCGCGCCCGGCTCGGTCTCATCGGCGGGGACCGGCGGGAAGTCTCGCGCCAACAGATCCAGGGCGGGCCGGTAAAGACCGAGGCGCATGTACTCGGCGGCGATTTCGAGTACGCGCGCTGGATCGGCGGCCAGGAAGCGCAGCAGTGTGGGATCGTTGTGCGGCCCGGTCTCCCATTGCAGGAATGGGCTGGGTTGTTCAGGTGTCTCGCTAGGGCGCCCCAGAGTGCGCTCCAACGCGACGGTCTCTTCGGCGGCGCGGAGATCGCTCTTGGCGGCATGCAAGAACTTAAGCGCACCATCGCGCTCGCCATCGCGGGCGAGAAGCTCGCCGAGTTTCAGACTGGCCGCGGCACGCCAGGAGGGCATGCGCGCGGCGGTTTCGTAGGCGAGGCGGCCTTTGGCTTGGTCGCCCGTGCCATCGTAGGCCAGGCCGAGATAATAGGCGATCTCGGGATCCCAAGTGGCGCGCGCAGCGGCGGGCTCCAGATAGCGGATGCCTTCGGCGTAGCGCTGCAGGCCTGCGCACAGGCGTCCGGCCGCCACGCTGAGCGCAAAATCGCCAGGCGAGTGTTGCAGTCCCTCCTGATAAGAGCGTAACGCGACCAGCAATTCGCCCTGCAACTCCTGGTCGGCACCCCTTTTGAGCCAATCGTCTTCGGCGGGATGCGGCTGCGGGCCGGTTTGGATTTCAGCGGCGGGCGTCCAATCGTATTCGCCTTCAGTGTGGCGCAGCAGAAGTGCTCCGCCGGCGTCACGCAGTTCGAAGGTGCATTTCTCAGGACCGATGTTCCGGATCTCGCGTGTCCAGGTATGCTCGGGCGTCAGGGTGGCTTTCTCTTCTGCAAGGGCACGCGCGCCTTGCAGAATTTGGATGGAGGCGGGGGAGATTTTGCGGTTAGCGTTGAAGCCGGCGACAAGCGCGCCATCGCGCCGCGTCAGGTTCAGTACGCCGGCCAGGTTGGCGCGCACGATACCGCCGATGCCGCGCGCCGGCATCCAATATTCCGAGAAGCGGATGGTCTGGCGCGGCTCCAGGAAGGCGTATGTCTCCTGGTTGCGGAAGAGCCCGGCCTGCACCTCGACGTAGGCGCTATTGTTATCGGAGAGCGCGCGCCGCCAGTCGAGACCATCGGCGTCCACACCCCACGACCAGATTTTCTTGGCGGGAAGCTCGGCGTAATCGGCGTAGTGCACGGTGCCGGAGTTGGCATCGGGCCGCCAGACACCCATGAACGACTCGCGGCTGCCGTGGACGAAGCGGGAAACGGGGCCGTCGGTCTGGTTGCGGATGAGGCTGAGATCTTTGCCGGTGGAATCGACCGGCCAGGTATCCACATCGGTGAAGCCGTGGCTGGCCGTGAAGCGCATCGGGTAATAGATGCGCGAATCGTCTTTCACCTCGATGCCCGCATTGTTCCACCAATAGAAGCGATGGCGCACGTCGCTGCGATTGTTCAGTGTGACATGCTCTTCGAGAACCGTGCTGCCGGGGCGGAGGCGCAATTCGACGAGCCACTCCATGCCATAAACGCGGTCGATGTTGCCCACCCAGACCGCGGCGCTGCCGTCGGCGTGCCCGGCGAAACTGAACTGCACGGGCGACATGGAGACCCAGTTGTGGGAGACCGGAAAATTGAACTCGATGCCGAAGGCCGCCCAGGCGCCGCGATAGCCGATGTTGGCCTTCTTGATGGACGGGTTGGCGTAGAACATGGACTGGCCGGAGATCTTGTCGAGGCAGGTGTAGAGGTGGCCGCCGATATCGGGGAGCACGGAGCATTTGAGATATTCGTTCTCCAGGTAGACGGCGCGCCAGGCGTGCGGGACAGGCTTGTCGGTCAGGTTCTGGCGGAGGGTGTAGGGGTAGTTGAAGCGGCCGGTGGAGAAAGCGTCGAAGGGCGGGTTGGGATCGGGCGCGCCTTCTTCGTAAGTGGGGAGGGTGAGGGTGTCCTGCCAGACGCGGACTTGGGCGTGGGCGATCGGAAGGCAAAGTACAATGAATGCGATCTTAGTTACTTGTTCCACCCTGACTTCAGTATTTCGCATTTTTCGCCTTCTTCACCAGATTGCTCTATTCTCTCCTGAAAAACGCGGCTCAATTTGGTGTAAGCGAAGTTGTACCGGGACGACGCGGCCTCGGCCATCGACCCATGTTTCCCGGCGGATCCCCTGGACCCCGGCCGAGCGGTCATATCATTCGTCGAGTTCCGCCGGCTCCCTCGTACCGTGCCGGATGGTCAGCACGAAGACGAGTTTCCTCCGTTCATCGATTTCGTGGATAATGCGGTAGACCGTTCGGGCGCGACAGGACACCGGTACGGAGAGCTTTCCAAGCTGTAAACGGCTTTCTCAAGCCTGTTGTACCAACGGGCAGCCGCTGTCGAGTCAGTCGCGTGCTTTTCGACATACAGAAGATTGAGGTCGCGGGCAGCGCGTTCGGCAAATTCAACGCGGTATGTCATGCCGCCGGCGAATCTCATTGAATACATCTCGCGCCGGCCGGGTGCGACCGCTGGCAGCGTCGTCTAGCCCTTGACGGATGGCCTCGTGCACGTCGGCGCGGGCGGCAATGTCCAGCAGCCGCTTGCTCCTCCTGAGCTGCCGCATAAAATCTCCCGAACGTCAACGACTGGATGTCCTTAGTGATGTCGAGCATGGCAGACGGGCCTCGCTGCAGAATATAACACCTTTCTAGGTGCTGCCATAGTTCCCTCGGCCGCCGCCGTGCGTCGCCGCCCCCAAACGGCGATATACTCTCTATTCCCGGAGAATCCAATCCGATATGCGACTACGCACATTTCCGGTCTTTCTGGCCTTCCTGGCGATGGGCTTTGCCGACGCCGTGGGGCCTTTCGTGAGCCTCGCCAAGAACGAGTTTCAGCTCAGCAACGCGGTTGCCTCGCTCATCCCCTTCGTAGGATTCGTCATGTTCGGGTTGCTCTCGATTCCCATGGGCGTCTTTCAGGACAAGCGCGGGAAGAAATTCGTGCTGATGCTGGGCCTGCTGGTGGCGCTGATCGGGCTGTTGAATGCCGCCTTCGGACTCACTTCGTTCGCGCGCTTCCTGCTGACCGTGCTGCTGGTGGGCGCGGGCGCGGCCATCCTGCAAGTCTCAGGCAATCCCATTATGAGAGATGTCTCCGATGAAGGGAAATATGCGCGCAATCTTTCGCTGGCGCAGTTTGTGAAAGCTATCGGGTCGCTGTCGGGACCTATGATCCCGGTAATCGCGGCGAAGTATTTCGGCGCGAGTTGGAAGGTGATCTTTCCCATTTACGCGGTAGCACTGGTGGTGGCAGTGGCCGCGGTCGCGGGTTTGCGCGTCGAGGAGAAGAAGAGCGAACATCGGGCCGCGACCGTGCGCTCCTGCCTGGCGCTGCTATCGAACGGCTACGTGCTGATGATGGTGGCCGCGATTTTCTTCTATGTGGGCGCGGAAGTAAGTGTGAGCGCGGGCATTCCTCTGTACCTGAAAGAGCGCTTCGATATCGATATTAATAAGGTGGGACTGCTGGGCACCGGGCTGTTCTTCACCGCGCTCACCATTGGGCGCTTCTCGGGTGGTGTCATCTTGAATTGGATCGCGCCGCGGAAATTCTTCCTGGCTACATGCGGGATCTCCGTGGTTGCGCTATTGGGTTTGTTTGTTCCGGACCGCACGCTGGCGGTGGCCAGCTTCTTCGTGGCGGGACTCGGCTTTGCGAACATCTTCCCGCTAGTCTTCGCCATCGCGGTGGAGGCCATGCCGGAACACACCAACGAGCTATCCGGCCTGATGGTGACGGCGATTGTCGGCGGGGCGTGTCTGCCGCCGTTAATGGGACTGGTTGCCGATCACAGCTCCGTGCAACTGAGCTTTCTGGTGCCGCTGGCGGCGATCTTGTATATCGCCTGGACCGCGCTCTCCAACCGTGGGGCGGCGCGAACCTAAAGTCATGCAGCAACATATCATCATGCAGCCAAGGGACGATCGCATGGTCATGACACTGGATGCGGGCGGCACTAACTTCGTCTTTTCGGCAATGCAGGCGAACCGTCCGGTAGTCGAAAGCTTCGGGCTGCCATCGAACGCGGACAACCTCGATCGTTCGCTCGCCAACATCGTCACAGGCTTTCGCAGGGTACAGGGCCAATTGCCCGCGCCGCCGGTAGCTATCAGTTTCGCCTTCCCTGCCCCGGCGGATTACTTCAACGGCATCATCGTGAGCCCCGGCAACCTGCCGGCCTACCGCGACGTGGCCTTGGGACCGATGCTCGAAGATCGGTTCGGCCTGCCCACGTTCATCAACAACGATGGCGACCTGTTCGCGTATGGCGAGGCGTCGGCCGGATTCCTGCCCTATGTCAACGGGCTGCTCGAAAAGGCAGGCAGCCCGAAGCGCTATCGCAACCTGTTCGGCGTCACGCTGGGCACCGGATTTGGCGGCGGTATCGTACGCGACGGCGCGTTGTTTGTCGGCGATAACTCGATGGGTGGCGAGATCTGGCTGGCGCGCCACAAACTGGAGCGCGACACCAACGCCGAAGAGGGCGCATCCATTCGTGCGGTGCGGCGCGTGTACGCCGCGCAGGCGGGGCTTCGGTTGGAAGACGCGCCGGAGCCGAAAGCGATTTACGAAATCGCCGAGGGGTCGGCCGCCGGCGATCGCGCGGCGGCGCAGGAAGCCTTTCGCCGCATGGGTGAGGTGGCCGGCGATGCCATCGCGCAGGCCATCATGCTGCTCGACGGCCTGGTGGTGATCGGAGGCGGTATCGCAGGCGCGCATCGCCAGTTCCTGCCGGCGATCGTCGACGAAATGAACGGCACGTATCAAGCGCCCGATGGGCATCGGTTTCCCCGGCTGGCGCAGCGCGCGTTTAACTTGGAAGATCCGCGGCAATTGGAGGCCTTCCTCACGGGAGAAACGAAGGAACTGACGGTACCGGGCAGTTCGCGTAAGGTGAGTTTCGACGGATTACAGCGCACCGGGGTGGGCATCTCGCGCCTGGGGACCAGCGAAGCCACGGCTATCGGCGCGTACGCCTTCGCGTTGCGGAGTCTCGACGAAAGGGCGTAACGATGCGGCAAACCTTGTTACTTACTCTTATGGCATGGTCCGCGATTCAGGCACAACAGTATACGCTGGGAGTGGGCGTGTACCCCGGCGCTCCCACGCAAAACTTTGCGCCAGCGACGCATTTGGATCGGACGACCTATCGCAATCTGGCATTGCACCGGCCGGCGTACCAATCCGGCAGTTACGACTACAATCTGACGTCGCAGTCGATCACCGACGGCATCAAGGACACCAAGCTACCGCGTTGGGTAGTAGTCTCCACGAGCCAGCAGGGCGAACTCAAAAAGAACGAGCGCGAATGGCTGCTGGATCACAACTGGTTGACGGGCGTGAACCTGAAGGGCACCGGCGGATGGGTACAGGTCGAGCTGGCGGGCGGCGAGGGTCCGCGCGAGGTGGATCGCGTGGACATCGACGCGCGCGTGTGGGTGGGACAGGCCGGACAGGCCGGCTGGGGCGCGCTGGTCGAGGGTTCGGACGACGGGAAGACATGGAAGGAACTGGGCCGGGTGACCGGCACGGACCGTCCGGCGCGCGAATTCAAACCGTCCATTGCATTGGCTGCGCCGTCGCACGGCCGTTTCTATCGCGTGACGCTCGCGGCTCCCGGCGCGACATCCTGGCTGGTCGGCGAAGTGGCTTTGTTCGATCAAAATCGTCGCGTGGAGGCAGGCGGACCCTATGACTTCACCAGCGCGTGGAAGAGCGCGGGGACGGGCGAGGAATGGGTCTATGTCGATCTGGGCGCTGTGTGTACGTTCGATCATGTGACTCTTTATTGGATTCGCCGCGCGGCGGAGGGCGCGCTCCAAGTTTCGGACGATGCCGCGAATTGGAAGACGCTGCGTCCCCTTGCCGACGACATGAAACTGGCAACCCCGGCGCGAGGCCGTTACGTGCGCCTGCTGTTGAGCAAAGCAGCTTTTCCGGAGGGTTACATCCTCAGCGAGATGGAAGTGTATGGCCGTGGCGGACCCGTGATTGAGCCGAAGCCGGCATCCCATATGGGCACCGATGGCCGTCTGGACCTCGCCGGCGGCGCGTGGCGCATCCAGCGGGACTCGCTGGTCAGCGCGGATGGCGCGGCGCTTTCGACGCCCGGATTCCATCCTGCGAATGCCGCGGAATGGCTTGTGGCCACTGTGCCTGGCACCGTACTCACCAGTTACTACAATGCCGGCGCCCTGCCCGATCCGAACTACGGCGATAATCAGCTCGCGATTTCGGACTCATTCTTCTACGCGGATTTCTGGTATCGCAACGAATTTGTCATTCCGCCGGTTGCGCCGGGCAAGCACGTATGGCTGAATTTCGACGGCATCAACTGGAAGGCGGACGCCTTCTTCAACAGCGAGAAGCTGGGGCGCATCGAAGGCGGATTCATGCGCGGCAGGTTCGATGTCACAAGCCGTGTGCATGCCGGCCAGACGAACGCGATAGCCGTGCTGGTGGAAAAGAATGCCACGCCTGGCAGCGTCAAGGAGAAGACTTTCGATAATCCCGATAAGAACGGTGGCGCACTGGGCGCGGATAACCCGACCTATCATGCCTCTATCGGCTGGGACTGGATTCCCACGATTCGCGGCCGTAACACTGGTATCTGGAATGATGTGTATCTGACCAGCACGGGACCGGTCAGCATCGAAGATCCGTTTGTTACCAGCACGGTGAGTCAGGTATCGGGCGTTACCGCGGATGTCAGCGTGGAAGCGACTCTCCGGAATCACGAGCCACAACCGGTCACGGGAACCCTGCACGGGCACTTCGGCAAGATGGCCTTCGACGAACCCGTAAGCCTCGCGGCTTCCGGCAGCCAGACTATCAAGCACGCGTTGCATCTGATCGATCCCAAGCTCTGGTGGCCGAATGGCTATGGCGACCCGAACCTTTACGCTGTGGACCTAACATTTGAAACTGCCGGCCATGGCGTCTCCGACACCAAGTCTTTCCAGGCCGGCGTGCGGCAATTCACTTACAGTGAAGACGGCGGCGCGCTGAAGATTTGGATCAACGGACGGCGCTTCGTGCCGCTTGGCGGCAATTGGGGCTTTAGCGAATCGATGCTGCGCTACCGCGCCCGCGAATACGAGGCGGCTGTACGCTACCACCGCGACATGCACTTCACCATGATTCGCAACTGGGTGGGCCAGATCGGCGAAGACGCATTCTACGAGGCCTGCGACCGTTACGGCATCGTGGTGTGGCAGGACTTCTGGCTGGCCAACCCGTATGACGGCCCCGACCCGGACGATAACGACCTATTCATGCGCAACGTGAAGGACACAGTGCTACGCATTCGCAACCACGCTTCGATCGGCCTCTACTGCGGGC
>Ga0182018_10003676_pt1 | contig 13579 bp, 5 predicted proteins | sample 812P2MmetaG_FD_120490 | JGI IMG/M metagenome (GOLD analysis project Ga0182018, IMG submission 120490) | Permafrost microbial communities from Stordalen Mire, Sweden - 812P2M metaG | ecosystem: Environmental > Terrestrial > Soil > Wetlands > Permafrost | place: Sweden: Stordalen | collected...
AACCGGCGCGTCGACCTCCAGGGCACGCTCGACACGAAAGGCAATCTTTCCGACGCCACAACGGGATTTAAAGCACTGGTGGTCAAAGCTATTACCCCGCTGTTCAAGAAAGAGAAGTCGGTGCGAATTGTACCCTTCCAGATTACCGGCGCTTACGGCAACACATCGGTGGGAATCGACTGGAAAAGGTAGAGGTGCGCGCTCCTGTTGGCGATCATCTGAAAGCGTAGCTTTCTGAACTTCAGCCGATGGCGAGCGACATCATCGCGCCGAGCTTCACGCAACTGGCCAGCAGTCATGCTTCGAGAGAGCGGCTCATTCGACGCTACTGGGGGCGGCGATGTGGCGGCGGAAGCGACGCATCATCGAACCTCGTAGGGCGACACGCATCCCTGAAACTCCCGCACCCCTACCCCTCGGAGGTATTCCGCGATCCATCCTAGGGCTTCCTAAGCGCGTCGGAAAAGTGCGGAAGTGCGGTGCGGACGCGATTATTGGAGCGTGCATCGTACTTCTTGTCGCGAGGGTACGATAAGTCGTGGACTTCAAAACACTGGCTGCTCCCTGAAAAAGGACGCGTTCGCGGTGGCTATGGAGCTTTACTTCGTCAACGTCAGCAACGGGTAGGCTGAGGCACCCGAAAAGGGCGATAATGACTCTGTCGCGTCCTCAGGGGTTCTCCATGTCCTTACGCATGTTCTCTCTATTCGCAGTATTGTCTCTCTCTCCTAGGCTGTTCGGTGCCGAGCGGGACGCGCTTGCCATCGACGCCAAGATTCAGGCGCGCCATATGCCTTACGGAACCATCATGGACCCGATGCTGTCGCTCCCGGATCTGGCTGAGATCGTAGATTATACCCGCTGCGGCGATTCCGCCATCTGGACGGGACATTATCTGGCCGCGGAGGCATTCCGCTATAACGTGACTGGTTCCGCGGATGCTTTGAACAACATCAATAACGCCATCAGCGCTATCGATAACCTGATCGAAGTGACTGGTGGAGATGTGCTGGCGCGCTGCGGATTGCCTGCCAACTCGCCCTACGCCGCCAGTATCGCCAGCCAGGAGGCTGCCAACGGAATCCACAACGGAACCATCTTCGGCGCGCCGTGGATCTGGGTAGGGAACACCTCGCGCGATCAATACATCGGCGTCTTCTTCGGCCTAACGGTGACTTACGACATGGTAAACGACCAAAGCGTCCGCAACTGGTGCTCCTATCTGATCACTCGCATGCTGCAGAACCTGCTCGATAACGTGTGGAACGTGGTGATGCCCGATGGCACCATCAGCACCTCTTTCTTAATACGTCCAGACGAACAGTTGTCGCTGCTGCTGATGGGCCAGCACGTAAACGGGGGCGCTTTCGAGAAGACCTACTCGGCGGAGTCGAACGCATTGGCGCCCACCGTAACGGTTGCGGTGGGAGTGGATTGCACCAGCCAGACCAGTTCCTACTTCAAATTCAATCTGGACTATCTGACGTTCTACAGCTTGATGCGGATGGGCAGCGGCTACTCTTCGTTCTGGTACGGGCTCGCTTACGACGAACTACGCAGCACCACGGCCAGCCATCAAAATGCGCATTTCAACATAATCGACCGCGCGATCAACGGCCCGAACTCCAATCGTGACGCTCAGACTCAGGCGTTGTTGGACGCTTGGCTGCTACGTCCGAAAACCGACGTTTACCGCGATTTCAGCGGGCAGTTTCCAGCCTGCAGCACAGACGAAGCCTGCCAGCCTCTGCCGGTTGCGGACAGAGCCACGACGGATTTTCTCTGGCAGCGCGATCCTTTTCAGCTCTCCGGCGGCGGCGAGGGCAACATAGAGTCGGCAGGCATCGACTACATCCTTCCCTATTGGATGGGGCGTTACTACGGCGTGATCACGGAACAAAAACCGCATCGTCGTATTCCTTTCTTCTGGTAACCGGGGCACCAGCCTCCTTGTGAGCGGCTGTAGCTCGGCTCTACTGATACGTCCGCTTTTTGAGCCCCATGTCCGCATTTTTCTCCGGCGGACGGGGGCTCCTCCCAGTTGGTGGCGGCCGCAGACGCTTTTGCACCTTGAGAGTCCGCGACAAGACCCATTCGGCGACACTCCGCCAGTTTAGCGGGGGTACAATGGCAAAATGTCTCGTCTCCCCTGTTGCGTGGCCGCATTGGCGGCTGCGATCGCTTTCGCCCAGCCGCCTGCCACTCCCAAGTCTTACGGACCCGCACAGCAACTGGGCCGCCGTATTTATCTGGTTTTTGCAAACAGATTTGGGGGACCCGGAAGGATTCGAACCTTCATGGGGTGCTTTAGAAGAGCACTGCCTTATCCGTTAGGCAACGGGTCCGTGGGGCGCGTGGCAGGAGTCGAACCTGCGGCCTGATCTTTAGGGGAAACCCGCTCTCATCCGTCTGAGCTACACGCGCGTTAAGCGAAGAGGTACTTGTCCCAGGTATGGGAATCGCCGGCCAGCAACTTGTGCTTGGCATGAATGCCGATCTGCCGAGGCTGTCTGGCCAGCACCATGCCGGCTTCCTGCGGGGTACGATCACCCTTCTTGTTGTTGCAGGCGAAGCAGCAGGCCACCAGGTTCTCCCATGTCGAGAGCCCGCGCCGCGATCGCGGAACCACGTGATCGAGGGTCAGGCTTCCCGAAGGCAGGCGGGCACCGCAGTACTGGCAGGAACTGCCGTCGCGCAGCAGAATCCCCTTGCGGGAGACGGACCGGTTCTGCCGCGGCATGCGCCGGTACTTCATCAGCCGTACTACGCTTGGCACCGGAATGTTGATCTTCGAGGTCCGGATGGTGTAGCCAGAGACCTCTTCGACGACGGCTGCGCCCTTGAAGACGAGCGTCAACGCGCGCCGCGCGCTGGTGACGTTGATGGCTTCGTAGCTGGCGTTGATGACGAGGCACAGACGGTTCAAGGACATAACGCACTCTGGTGGGTCCCCTGGCGATCGAAGCCAGATCATCCGACTTAAAAGGACGGCGCTTTGCCACTTAAGCTAAGGACCCAAAATGGTACCGGGTTGAGGAATCGAACCTCACTGATCTGCTTTGTAGGAGCAGCACCGTCGCCAGACGATAAACCCGGCATGGTGGCCGTGCTGGGAGTCGAACCCAGCCTACGCCCTGATCTGGGGCTTCGGAGCTTATAAGGCTCCCCATTCACCGTACATTTCACGGCCGTGAACTGGCTCCCAGCCAAGGACTCGAACCTCGATCAAACGGTTAACAGCCGTTCGCTCTACCCTTGAGCTAGCTGGGAACAACTTGGTGGGCCCCCAGGGAATCGAACCCTGTTCTCTCGGTTAAGAGCCGAGTGCTTCGCCAATTAAGCTTGAAGCCCGAAACTTTGGTAGGGCCAGCCGGAATCGAACCGGCCTATAACGGCTTGAAAGACCGCCCTCTGTACTCCAGTCGAGTTTGACCCCATGGCGTCCCTGGTGGGATTTGAACCCACGATCTCTCGCCTGAGAAGCGAGCGTCCTTGGCCGGCTAGACGACAGGGACAAAACTTGTGGCGCGGCGGACGGGAATCGAACCCGCATAGGCTCCGTAGACAGCGGAGTACCTTACCAATCGGTCTCCACCGCGCAAATGGGTGTCAGTGAATCTACGCACCTGCTGCTGCATCACCCCGCCTTGCGGCTCGGGGCACCCACGAATGCCGAGGACACGGTGGAGCGTTGTCTATCCGGCGCTCAACCCGGGCTCCCACAACGATACCGTGCCCAACCTGGTCGGCCCGCCGGGATTCGAACCCGGATCGCATCCTTCGGAGGGATGTGCCCTGTCCAGTTGAGCGACAGGCCGAAAATGGTACGGGCGGAAGGATTCGAACCTTCACGTCTCTGCGTTCGTAGCGCAGTGTCCTGTCCAGTTGAACGACGCCCGCATAGCAAAATGGCTCCGGGACCAGGGATCGAACCCGGAACCTGCTGGGTCAGAGCCAGCCGATCTGCCAATTGATCTATCCCGGAATGGCGGGGAGGCTCGGAATCGAACCGAGAACCGGTGGAACCAAAATCCACTGCTCTGCCAATTGAGCTACCTCCCAACAAACAATGGGGTGACCGATGGGAATCGAACCCACGTGGGATGTTCCACAGACATCCGCCTGAACCACTCGGCTACGGTCACATTTGGCGCCTGGAGTTGGAATCGAGCCAACCTTTGCAGCGTTTCAAACTGCCGCTAATCCGTCTCAGCTATCCAGGCGAACTTGGTGGACCCCCAGGGAATTGAACCCTGCTGACTATCTTCCTTGCAAGGGAAGCGACCACCCCATGCAGTCCCGGGGCCCATGCAAAACCTGGTAGCGGACCAGGGAATCGAACCCTGCTAGAACGGCTTATGAGACCGTCGTGATGCGCCAGCTCAACTTGCCCGCTATAGAACTTGGTTGCCGCAGATGGAATCGAACCATCTCCCTGTCGGTTATCAGCCGACTGCTCGCCCGGAGAGCCTTGCGGCAGTGGGTCCCAGCGGGAGACTTGAACTCCCCTGTCAGCCTTACCAAAGCTGCGGATCGCCATCTATCCTTGCCGGGAACAACTATGGGGCCGACGGGGATGCTCGAAATCCCAACCTCTCGCTTACGAAACGAGCGTTCTTCCTCTTGAACTACATCGGCGAATAACTGGGGCCTCGTCCCAGAGTCTAACTGGGTTCCCAGGGATACAAATCCTGCGCATCGACGGCAAGGCTTACGAGGCGAAACGAGCGCCGGCGTCCTACCGTTGGACGACACCCCCGAAGGGGCGCCTGGATTCGAACCAGGATTTCCGGCAGCTTGGAGCGGTATACCAGACTCGAACTGGTGTATGCAGACTGGCAGTCTGCCGTCCTAGCCACTGGACGAATACCGCGAACTCATGGAGCGAAGTACGGGAGTCCAACCCGTCTAACTGGTTTGGAAGACCAGCACCTAAGCGATCGGCCAACCCCGCAAAGACACACTTATCCTGTTGTCAAACAACCTACTACCAAGTTAGTCGGGACGGCAGGATTCGAACCAGCGTCACCCTGCTTCGGAAGCAGGTAAGATAAACCACACTCCTTTACGTCCCGTTGTTCAAAATGGTCGGGATGCTCGGACTCGAACCGAGGTCGCCCTGCTCCCAAAGCAGGTGGGTTAGCCGCTACCCAACATCCCGTAAATACTTCAATCCAAAAGCAAAAGGCCCCGAATCCTTTGGGGATCGGGGCCTTTTGGAAAGCGAATTATTCCAATCGGCTCAGGTCCCCGGGCGCGCGTCTTGATTGACGGTCCTCTGGGCCATGACTGTTTCCGTACCGCGCTTTGCTATAAAGCTGGCTGGCAGGGAATACTCGAGATGGAATTGTTTAATCACGCAGTTCAAATATACAAGCACTATGCCTAGTAAGTCAAGTAGTAAGTCAAAGAAAAGCAAGAAAAGTTGGCGGAAGGCGGCCGAATTGAACGGCTCCGCTTGCGCGGACCCTGGTACTCAAGGCCAGTTGCCCACCATGGGCGGCGCCTTCCGGAACTGGCGGAGAACAGCCGAGTCGAACGGCCACCCTTGCGGGGCTCCGGCTTTCCGGGCCGGTCGGGATCCACATCCCCGTGCTCTCCAAACGGATGGCCGCGGGCGGAGGAATCGAACCCCCATCCCGAAGGAGCGCCGGTACTCGAGACCGGTGGCGGACCATCCGCCCGCACCCGCGGTGGAGCACCGGGTGAGAATCGAACTCACCATGAGCTGCTCTGCAGGCAGTCGCTTCGCCAATTAGCTTCCGGTGCGAATATGTTGGCGGGGGACCAGGGATTCGAACCCTGTAGGAACGGGTTTGGAGTCCGTCGCTCTTCCAGTCGAGTCATGCCCCCCGTGGTGCGCGCCGCCGGACTCGAACCGGCACGTGAGCCGGGTTTAAGCCGGCCGCCTCGACCGATTGGGCTACGCGCGCATGGTGCCGGCGGTCGGATTCGAACCGACAAACACGGAGGTTTGAGCTCCGCCGATAAACCGATTCTCGTACGCCGGCATAACCTGGTGGCCCGCCCCGGCTTCGAACCGGGAAAATCTCTTCCTTCTGAGGGAAGCGCCTTTACCAATTTGACCAGCGGGCCATGGTGTCCAAGATGGGATTCGAACCCACAGGAGCAGCCTTCTCAGGACTGTGCGTCTACCAGTTGCGCCACTTGGACATAGTGGTGGGAAGTGCTGGAGTCGAACCAACCTCGTAGCGCGGAGACCGCGTGCAGGGTTACAGCCTGCTGCCTTTGCCGCTCGGCCAACTTCCCAAACTCAATAAGTTGTCAAAGAACAAATAGTTAGAAACTGGCGGAGAGCGAGCGACTCGAACGCTCGTGTCCCGAGGGAGCACTGGTTTAGCGGACCAGTCGGGCTGCCTACTGCCCATGCTCTCCGAGGAGAATTACCAATAAAGTGATAGGGATGATAAGGCCGAGGAGGGACAACTAAGCGTAAGGTGCAAGCGCTGAGTTGTGGTGGCCATGTAGTAACTATAAATCAGATGTCGATGTTAGTCAATAGTGTTCGAAAACTTCTGTTCGAAAACTTCTCGGTTCTAAGACTGCCGTTCCCCGGTTGTGCTGCTCACGCAACTCCTGCCGCATCCGTAGCATCGAGCCGCCGTTGCGCCCACCACACACCGGCGCCTCGCAGTCGTCCTCCTTCGGCCGCACAGCATAGCGTGCATGTTCCAGCTCCGGGGCTTGGCGCCGCAGACTGGCCGCACTTCCTCGAACATCCTTTATAGCGCGATCGCACCGGAGCGCGATGTCGACAAGTGCGACCAATCGGAGAACCATGAGCATCGCCGGTCACGTCTCGCGTGCCATGCTCTCGCGGCATTCCCGCGTGCGGATGGAAGCGAAGCCCCGCGCCTTGGACGGAATCGCCGAAAAGCCAGTGCGAGGCCGACGCGCAAAAAGGGCGGGGGCTTACGGCTGGTCTCGCGAGGGTAGGCAGCCGTGCTCATTCACAAGCGTCCAATAGAGGTTCCGGAGGCGGACGCTTTTTGACCCCCAAGTGCCGTTATTTCCCCGGCGGAAGGGGTGCCCCTCGGCGAGTATTTCCAGCGAGGAAAGCGCGGCACTGCCGCGATGAAGAGGAACGCGGTCGGGTACTTCAGAACCATGGCACTTCGAGTATCGCTTCGGCGGTCTCTGGGGTACTTACCGATCGCGCCGTTTCACAACCGTTATCGGACATTCGCTTTTTGACCCCCATGTCCCTATTTTTTCCTGGCCGAGGGAGGCTCCTCCCAAGTTTGGCGGCTGACGGAGGCGCGTTTGCGCCGGTCCGCAGTTCCGCGATTGCTGGCGCGAAGGCTTCGCACGACTGGCCAACGGTCACGCCTCGCCGGCGCGATCCTTCAACGCGATTGTCGGCAGCGATGGGTGCGCAGTTGAATGACATCGCAATCGACAAGTAGCCTGAAGCCCCCGCGCCATTACCCTCGGACGGGATCCGCGATCGATCCTGGGGCTTCCTAGCGCGTCGGGAAATGGCGGAAGGGCGGTGCGCACGCGATATTCAGTGCGCAACGGTTTTCTCGTTCACGAGGTGCGCTACAGTCGCGGCCTTCAAAGCACGCTGCTGCGAGCATGGTGCGACTGCGAAGCTGCCGCGTGAGACCAGCCCGTCTATCGCCGGATCTGCCATCAAGAGAAGCTCCGCCGTCCAGGAAGCGAAATTGCCGCCGATGCGCACATTCCGGCGAATGGGGAGGCCCTTACGCTGCCGGCTCTCCCCATCTCCACAGTGGCGCCCTGCAGGAACTGCTGCTCAGCATGATGTTCCTGACAGCGCCAGCCTGCACCGGAATCTGCGCGACCGCAGCTTTCGGCCGCCATACTTGGGCCGGACTGTGGCATGCTCACGTGCCGCGCCGCTTGGCCCGCCCCAACCAAAACGTGGCAGCCGTGGCCGATCAGGCTTTCGTGGCGATTGTTACGGTGGCCGGCTTCAAGCCGGGCGCTGTTGCCGTCACGCGAATCTGCCCGGCGTTAGCAGTGGACTGCACGATCGCCAAGCACATGCCGTGGTTGGCCTTCCTGACTTTGCCCTTAAAGTCCTCGTGGTCGGACATATCGCCGTTGTCCAAACCGATCAGTTTGCCTTCACCCTGGGTCTCGAAGGCAATTTCGCTGTCGGCGTCGGGATGCATGCGGCCTTGCGTGTCTACCACCTTTGCGGTGACGTGCGCCACGTCGCGCCGGTCCGCATGGATGGTATCGCGATCCACCGACAACTCCACCGCCGCGGGGTCGTCCGTAGTCGAAATCTCCGCGATAGCGACAGCTTGGCCGTTTTTCGTTCCTACCGCCCGGAGTGTGCCCGGTTCGTAGGGAACGTCCCAGGAGAGATGCAGATCGGAAGTTGTGCGGACACCGTTCATGGCTTGCGGGCCGCTTTGGCCGTAGCGGCCCTGCATGCCAAAGCGCGGGAACGCGTAGCCCTTCATTCCCACCGATTTGCCGTTCAAGAACAGCTCCACGTTGTCGCAGTTCGTGTAGCAAGCCACGGTGAGGAATTGGCCCTCGCGGCCCTTCCAATTCCAGTGCGGAAACAAGTGGACCATAGCTTTCTCGGTCCACTGGCTCTGGTAGAAGTAGTAGCCGTCTTTCGGGAAACCGCAGCTATCGATGCAGCCTGAGGTAGCGCCATGGTTCGGCCATCCGGATTCGCCCAGATAGTCGATACCGGTCCACATGAAGTCGCCCGCGACGTAGTCGTGGGTGCGCACGAATCTCCAGAGTTCCTCAGTGTCGAGCCCGCGGAAGCCGCGGCCAAAACCGAAGCCGCCGCCGCGTCCCGCTACCGGCGCCACCGCCGGTTGTCCCGGAGCCGTGGGTTCCATGCCGCGATAGTCGCCACGCGGTCCGCCCATTCCACCGCTTTCCGTTCCGATCATGCGCCAGTTCGGGTGCGCAAGCTTGTCCTCGCTGTAATACAGTTCGCGCCGCTCGCGCCAACGGTCGGCGTAATTGTAGCCCACCACATCGAGCAGACTCAAAAACTCCACCGGCGCCGGCTTCGGCTCGGCCGCGATCTGGTCGCAAGCGGCGGTCACGAAACGCGTGGGATCTTCGCGATGGAAAATGTTCACCATGTCGCGCACAATCTCCACGCCGTGGGGGCTAAGCTGGTCGGGGATCTCGTTTCCGCAACTCCACAGCACCACCGAAGGATGATTGCCATCGCGATGCACAAAATCCGTCACGTCGCGCTCATGCCATTCGGCGAAGAACAGGGAATATCCGTTGCCGCGCAGCTGGCCTTTACCGGCCACCCATTCGTCGAACGCCTCGTCCATCACCAGGAAACCCATGCGGTCGCACAAATCCAGAAATTCGGGCGCGGGCGGATTGTGGCTGGTGCGGATGGCGTTGCATCCCATTTCGCGCAGAATCTCGAAGCGCCGTTCCCACACACGCTCCGGGACCGCGGCCCCCACTGACCCGCCGTCGTGGTGCAGGCACACTCCATTCAGCTTGACGTGCTCGCCGTTGAGCAGAAATCCTTTGTCGGCATCGAACAACGCCTCCCGAATTCCGAAAGCTGTCTCGTACTCGTCCGCCACCTGCCCGCCTTCCGTCACCGTGCTGCGCAGCGTATAAAGATTGGGCGCGCTCACGCTCCACAGGCTGGGCTCGATGACAGCAAACTGCTGCGCAAATTCGTACTCGCCGTTGGCGCCTATCTCCTGCGTGACCTCATTCGACTGCACTGCCTTGCCTTCGCGATCAAGAATCGCGCTGGCAAGCGTGCACTTGGCCGCGGCGTTCCGATCGTTGCGCACGCGTGTTCTGGTGTTGACGGTGGCGGCTTCTTTGGCCACTCGCGGTGTCGTTACGAACGTTCCCCACTGCGCCACATGAATCGGATTCACCGCCGTCAACCAGGTATGCCGGTAAATGCCCGATCCGGAATACCATCGCGAGTTGGGTTGGCGCGAATTGTCCACTTTCACCGCGGCTACGTTTTCGCCCGTTAGATTCAAATGCGGCGTGATGTCATAGGCAAAGCTGATATACCCGAACGGGCGCTTGCCGAGATAATGTCCGTTGATCCAAACCTCGCTGTTCTGGTAGACGCCGTCGAACTCCACGCTGACCTTGTGGCCTTTATACGATTCGGGGACACGAAAGTGTTTGCGATACCAGCCAATTCCCGTAGGCGCGTTTCCGCCCGCGCCGCCACTCGGCTCATTTTGCGCGAATGGCCCTTCGATGCCCCAGTCGTGGGGTAGATCTAGGCTGCGCCAATTCGTGTCGGCGAAACCGGACGACTGCGCGCCAGTCGCGTCGCCTTTGAGAAATTTCCATCCGAAGTCGAACGAGTCGCGGATGCGCGCCGGTGCACCAATGGTTTGGGCGTCGGCCCGGCTGACGGAGTCCAGCGCCGATACCACGGCCGCTGCTCCCAGCGCGCGGCCCAGCAGGCTGCGGCGGGAAATCGAATCATTTGGATTGTTCACAACTTCCCCCTTTCCATTCTAAATCTCAATGCCGATTCACTGACAACACCTACCATGTTGCGACGGGAGTTCCCACTGCGATCTCCCATCCGGCGGCAGTCTTTTTGGCAACGATGGGTCTCCGATCGGCTTACCCGATCCGTCAAGCGCGGCCGCGCTGACGGACTTGGCGCCTTCGCTGCTGCGCAGCTTCACCGTGACGGTTACGGGCTCGATCGACGAGGGCACGTGGCCCTGTCCGCCGCGGCCCAGCCCGCTGTGGGCGTCGTTCCATTTTGGTCGGTGTTGGCCACGCGCATTACGGTCCGGGTTGGCCATAATCTGCACATTACGGCCCACCTGCATAGCTTCAGACCCTGATTTCATTGGCTTCGGACATTTCCCCCGCAGCTCTAACCTGCCCTTCAGCCCACTCTAGCCAATCGGGAGCGCCGCAAGGCGAAAACAACGTTTTTTGACCCCCACGTCCTTATCTTTCTTCGGCGGGAGGGGCTCCTCCCAGTTGGCGGCTGACGCAGGCCCGTTTGCGCCTTGTGAGTCCACGAGAAGACGATTCAGCGAGCGCCGATCCTCGAGTGCGCACGCGCCGATCGGCAGTTCCGCGATTGCCGACGCGAAGGCTTCACGCGTCTGGCTATCTGTCACGCATCGCCGGCACCGATCCTTCAACGCGCTTGCCGGCAACGCCGGGTGCGCAGTTGAGTGACATCGCGATCCGAGAACACGTCGCCAAAACTGCCGCACCCCTACTCCTCGGAGGTATTCCGCGATCGATCCTGGGGCTTCCGAGCGCGTCGGGAAAGTGCCGAAGTGCGGTGCGAAGGCGATTATACGAGCTTGTCGCACTTCGCGGTGATTGAAGGGTAGTTAGCAGGGTCGAGGATGGGCGCGAGCACTGACGCCGAAGCGCGGCCCCGTTTCCCATCCCCGCTCATCGAACCGGACGTGCGGATTTCCCGATGCCGGCCAGACTTTGTTTGTGGCCCGAAGAACCGGGACCGCTACGCGCGGGCGCCTGTTTCTCGGCGAGGGAGCAGCTTTGCCTGCCTCGCCGCGGTCGTCGCGCCACTCGCACCTTGTGCAACGCGCACCCTTCGCGCGGAGTAGAAGGCAAGCAAGGGACGAGAGAATGCATCTGTTGTCAGATTGCGGTGAATTGCTGACCGAAAGCCAGCAATCGCCGCGTTTTGCCAAGCCACGCCCCTTCACCTTTGTTAACTTCCGTATTCCGATGAATACCCACGATATACACGGTTGTTTCGTCTAGAGTTCTTCACGAACCTTAAGGAGTGGAAGTTTCTGCATGTGGAGTACTTGGCCTCGCTTCCACAGAACACTCATGTCAATTCATCTCAAACGCACCGCCACCATCCTCAAGCCCGACCAATCGCGCGTTCTTCTGCGTCCCTTCAATCCGGGGGATTCAGAGCGGGTCGGCGGGATCATCACCAGAATTATGTCACTCCCGGAAGACCAGGTCGGTGCCCTCCTGGAAGGAGTCTCCGCTGAATTCTCCCAGCGGCACCAGGAGATCCGCAAAGTCTTCCTGGAGCGCTTTGAACACGGCCGCGAGTTGCTGTTGGCCGAGGTGGACATTTCCGAACAAAGACGACTGTTGATCGGCTCCTATTTCCTAACCGAATACTCCCTGGAATCGGCTGCCCTGTTCAATCCCTCCATCGTTCCGCACCCTGACCAGACGGGCCTGCCATCCGAAGCTTTGCGTTTTGTCCTCAGCCTGCGCGCCACCGGAGAAGGGCACGTTTCTTCCATCACGTTCCGAACCGGTATCATCCATCCCGACCACCGGATCGAGGTACTGACGCCAACCGGCTTCCTCACCGAGCCGCGCCAGATCCCAAACCCCCTCTATGAGAAGGCCCTATTCGTGCGGAAACTCTCTGAGCTTGGATTGACTCAAGACTTTACCCGCCGGATCATGAACAGACTCGGGCACTCGTTCGCGCTGGAAGAGCTTCGCGCCAGTCTCCAAGCCGAACAGTTCCGCCTGCCGGATGGAATGACCCAGGAAGATCAGGACCAGGCTCAGGGGATCTGGATGCTGGCCCGGTCCAACTACGAGGTCCAATTCCAGCCGGATCAACCGTTGTCTGACCGCATCTTATTCCCGGCCACACCCTCGCAACGCAACGGCATGGAGGACGCGCGGTTCGTTCGTTTCCGGAATGAGGACGGAACTTACCGCTACTATGCAACCTTCACAGCCTACGACGGCAAGGTTGTGATGCCGGAGCTGGTGGAGACTTCGGACTTCCTCCGCTTTCGATTCATCACCCTGAATGGTCCGGCCGCCCAAAACAAAGGCATGGCCCTATTCCCTAGGAAAATCAATGGCCTCTACGCCATGCTCTCCCGCCAGGACAACGAGAACATTCACCTCATGTTTTCTGACAATGTCCACTTCTGGAATGAGCACACGGTGCTCCTCAAACCTGTCTTTCCCTGGGAACTGGTCCAGCTCGGGAACTGCGGATCTCCGATCGAGACCGACGCCGGGTGGCTGGTCCTCAGCCATGGTGTCGGCCCAATGCGAAAATACTGTATCGGCGCGTTCCTCCTGGATCGCGACGATCCATCCAAAGTGATCGGCCGTCTCCGCGAACCTTTGCTTAAGCCGAACCAAAACGAGCGGGCAGGCTACGTGCCCAATGTTGTCTATACGTGCGGCGCTCTGCTCCACAACGGCGAATTGATCATTCCCTATGGTCTGGCCGATCACGCCACGGGTTTCGCCACAGTCCCGCTCGCTGAGGTACTCGATGCTATGGAGCAGGAAACCCCTGTACCGGCATGACTCTCCCCAACAAAAGAGTGTCTGTCATGTCGCCCGTAGCCTGGCGACACGGCGAGCGCCTCGGCGAGATCCTCGGAATCGGGCATCTAACCATAGATCCTGCCTAGTGTCACCGATTCCTGGCGGTAACAGCCCTTTCCACCACCAATCGGTCACGAGGTCCAGATAAACGGCTTTATACCGGCCAAAGTTGAGTGGACGGGTGGCGCGAGGCGACTGAAGGCTGTATTCTTTTTTCGTTCGAGACTGTCTTTACCGGGAGGGTGAAGGCCGGTCCTCAGATCGAAAC
>Ga0182018_10003677_pt1 | contig 13573 bp, 12 predicted proteins | sample 812P2MmetaG_FD_120490 | JGI IMG/M metagenome (GOLD analysis project Ga0182018, IMG submission 120490) | Permafrost microbial communities from Stordalen Mire, Sweden - 812P2M metaG | ecosystem: Environmental > Terrestrial > Soil > Wetlands > Permafrost | place: Sweden: Stordalen | collected...
ATCCGCACAACTGCGCCGCAGTTCAAATATCAAATGTCTGCCAGCGACCGGGATCTCGCCAACATGGCCGCCGCACCTACGTAAATCCTTGGAAACCGTCCGGCCAACTGCGGAATTTAGGTTGATTACCGGCTCGCCTATGCCCCTAGGAATTCCAGCAGACCAGAAAGCCACCGAGTACCTGGCAAACGAGCGAACGTTCCTTGCATGGATCCGCACGTGCATCGCGGTCATCAGCCTGGGATTTGTCATCGCACGGTTTGGCGTGTGGCTTCGGGAGCTGGCAACGCAGATAAGCCCAAAGGCCGAGGTTCAGCGCACGAGCTTTTCCCTTTTCGTGGGAGTGGCCATGATGGCCCTGGGATGTGCGCTCACCATCCTGGCGGCTTGGCGCTATCGCGCCATAAACCGCGCCATCGATCGCGGTGAATTTCAGGCTGACAGAGGCCTCGTTGTCATTGTCACGGTCTCGGTAGCAACGCTGGGAGCGGTCATGATCGCGTACCTTCTGTTGACGGCAGATCACCTCTGACCGCGGTTCCCCGCTGCGAAATTGAATTTCCGGTTTGGAGCGATGCACCGGGAGATACAGCATACGCGTCATCGCGTTGAATTCTCCTTGCCGTGGACTTTGGGCGAAGGGTGTTGAGTTAGGTTCTGTCGCTTGAAGGCGAGGGCGCGTTAGCCAAGTGGTAACGCCTAGGTCTGCAAAACCGAATGGACCATCTTGGCCTGCGTCATCCCACGTCTGCCGGGGTCATCTCCTGTTGATTGCGAATCCAACTGCGAAAGAAACAGATCATCCTGAGTCACCCTGAGGAGGCCAATTTCCGAGTCGGGTGACAACAAGGGCGACAACCTTTGACCTGATGCCGCCAATGCGGTATAGCTGGTCGCCACCAGCACTGGGGATTGAATTCCAATAACTTCAATGCCCACCTGCATTTCTCCCTTTCAATGTGCGCCATTGGCGTACAGCGTGGCACGTGGAGTTCATTCGCTTTCCTTCCTTCGACAAGTCGGCCGGCCCCTCTTCACCGAGGCCGATATTTTCGAACTCGAGCTGGCTCTCCTACTTAATCCCGGGGTAGGCGATGTGATTCCTGGCGCCAGGGGTTTGCGCAAGCTTCGTCGACCGGCAAGCGGGCGCGGCAAACGCGGCGGCACTCGCGTCATCTACTATCTTGTAACATATCAACGAAAGATCCTCCTTCTCCACGCGTACGCAAAAAACGTCCAAGGCGACCTGACACCCGCTCAAGCAAAGCAACTCTCACAATTCGTCCATAAAGAATTCCCATGAAAAAGACCGCATTCAACAAACTCTTGCAGGGTGTCCATGAGGCTGGCTCTTATCTTCGAGGCAATCGCCAAGCTGCTTCTCGCATCGACCGAATTTCACCAGACTCGATCGCTGCAGCACGTGGAAAACTTGGTCTCAGCCAAGCGCAGTTTGCACACGCAATAGGGATCAGCCTCGATACGCTTCAAAACTGGGAACAGGGACGTCGCCGTCCCACTGGGCCGGCCAAGGTCCTGCTCAGGGTCGCCGCCAAGCACCCCGAGGCCGTTCTAGAGGCTGTGGGATAACAAACCCCACCGTGCGGCAATTCATGCGAGATTTCGGGCTCCTCGCAGCGTTGCTTGCGGTTGGTGTACACTCTGCGAGAGGCGACATTTCGTGGTTGGGCGTCACCGGCCCTAAGACCGGTTCCGGCTTCGCCAACATTGGCGCGATTTCCGAGGAAGGGGCGACCACAACAATGACGAACGCCGTTGTCCTTGTCGAACTGCAGGAGTTGAAGAAAGGCGACATCATTGCCACGTGCACAGCCACCTTCGACTTGGATACTGCCCCAGAATCAGCACAGGGGACCCGCAGCGGGGTCGTAGCCTTTCCAGTAACCGGCCTGGAGGATGACGCCGTAACGATTTCCAGCTTTGCTGCCACAGTCGATGGAGCACCGCCTGCCAAGCTGGTCACGAGGTCCATTCGTCTCACACCGAAGTCGGTTGATTTGTTTCTTCCGCATGGTTCTCTCGATCAATCGCTTAAGCCCAGTTCCAAGGGCCATGATTTTCTAGGAGTGGATATTTTTAACGATAGCAACAGGTATTTCACCGCGTTTGTGTGGCCCGAGGATTTTCACACGGGCAAGCACAGTCGGGTGCAAATCAAATATGACCTAATTCTCCACCCCCAGTCATTGTCCTATGCAAAGAAGATTATTCACGGCCAAGACATGAATATCGTCCCGTTCGATGCCATGTGGGCGGGAGAATCGAATGAAAAGGCGTACTTCTTCGATTATATCCTGCGCTCCGGAGCTACTTGGGAAGGACCGATTGGCCATGAAACGGTGACACTTACCGCGGCACCCTCGCTTGGCATCGACTTTTCTCGCCAGGGTTCTGAAGTCATCACCTTTGGCCGAAACGTATCTGCCTATGCCAATGACGATCTCCGAAATAGTGTTTCCCGTTATCGGGCTGGTGTAGACGCAGCTGGAATTAAGCGCGGGGCCAACAGCCTTGTTTGGGAAATCGACAATGAAAAACCTCAGCAGGACATTCTAATTGAAATTCCGGCGCGGGTTGTCGGGAAGGGATCAAATCCTCGAGCGCCTCATTGAAATCTCCTTGCCGTGGACTTCGGACGACAGGTATTAAGTTGGGTTCTGTCTGTTATGGGAGGGCGCGGTAGCCAAGTGGTAAGGCCGAGGTCTGCAAAACCTCTATGCGTCGGTTCGATTCCGACCCGCGCCTCCAATTATAACCCAATATCATTGAATAACTTATACACTACATAGGGCCGAATGTAGCAGAAGTGTAGCAAAATTCACGACAGGAGAATCCTTCAATTTCTTTGAAAAAGCACGGGAGCCTCAGGGTTTCCTTTTTTCTTCTGAACGATGGAGAGTTGCGATAGAGGCTTACGGCTGCCTCGCAAAGGAGCCCAGGCGCCCCGCCGAGGATTTCACCCCGCTAAGAATTGCTTCCTGCAACTCGCTCGGAAACGAACTTGGAATTCGTTGCCCGACGCGCTCCAAAACGCTCCCGGTAATCTCACCAATTTCGTTCATCAGGCCCCTGGTCGCTTCTTCTGCGATGCCGCATCTGCGACCCGTCTCCACCCAGTGCCGTGGCTCTATGCGACTCCATTCGTAATGCCGGTTCGCGCCATAAACGGCCATTGCCATCTTGATCTTCTGCATCGGTAAATGCCCATGCCCTCCTCCCATAATAGGGTAGGCCGAAAGAATGTCGTAGAGCGGGGCCAAGCGATAGCTGCCCCCCGCTTCCAGAAAGACGCTGAAATTCTTTGCGTGGCCATCGATTGCTCCCAAGACCCAGAATAGCATCTGCGTTCGGAAAAAAGTGAGGCGGTCTTTTTCCGCATTAGTCGAGCCGAGAAGAACGTCCATTATTCGTCTAATTCCAGGTCCTCCGTCAGATTCATATTTTAGGCCAGGCGGCGTTCCCGTTGCCTGGCAAAAATCTTCCTGAGGAAGTCTCAGCCAATATGTGCCCGAAGATGACAGGCGCCGGTCAAACCTTTCAACGACGAGAACCCGATAGCATCCAAACGTTTCCATGCGGCATCGGGCGACATCAATGCCGAATTCCCTAATAATTTCCGAACATAGCCACTCGTTCTCGACCGAGGTGCTCAAGTCGATCCCGTCCATCCTGATACCCATGGGAAGCTTGAAGATGTGGGTTGTCGGAGTCGTGCCATGGGGGACCATCCATGTGTCGCCATTCCGAAGAAACGCCGTCTTCTCCTGGGCGCCAGCTAGTGAGATCCTAAAGGCGTCGTTGTCCCGCACATCTTGGTGGCCAAACGTTGAGCCAAGCATTTCGGAAAGTAGCTGACCGATTTCGTCAGCGGTAACCGCTCTTCCTTGGATGCGTTGAAGATCCTGCGGCACTGCGCCCTCGGGCAATATTTGAATGGCTCCGACACAATCCCTGCCGACCTCAGAAAGGAGATCAAAGGGCTCTGTCGATCCGGCATGAAAACGGCGCTGTAGTCGCTCGCGAATCGCCCGATTATCGGGAAGAAGGTTGTCGAAATATGCATTAACAGGATCTCGGTATGGCTCATTCGACGGCCTGAGCGGCATCGAAAGCGAGATCGCCCGCGCCGAAGGTGACTTGAGCCAACTCGCGTCGTAGGCAAATTCCATCGGACCGTTACCCGACGGTAGACTCCATTGGCCCGTTAGCTCGCCGTTCATCCATACGGCCAAGCGGCGTGTGTGTGACCGGCGGCCCATTTCGATTACCAACCTTCCCCCGCGCCTTTGCGTTGGCCTTTGTCGCGCACTACGAGTTCCAGATCCAATGCAGATAGCAGCTTAAACAATCTTCCTACGGAGGAGCGTCCCGGGTCGGCCTCGATGGTGGATACGGCGTTCTGCCTCAAGCCAACGTTTGCGCCAGCGTCCGCTTGAGTAAGCTTTCTTTTTTTGCGTTGTCCGCGGAGTACAGCTCCAAGCTGGCTAGGGGTTCGTGTCGGGAATTCCATAATTTACTACCTATAGGGGATAAATTCAGATTATCTCATTTTCAAGATATTTATGTTTTATCTCATTTATAGATATAATGCGTCACATGTACGCGTCGGTTCGATTCCGACCCGCGCCTCCAATCTTAACTGGCATTGCAGCAAGGATCTTGGGGAGGTGGAGTCCATAACCTACACCAAAACGGACACCACCAATCTTACTCCGTGAGAAATTAGGGTAACCGCACGTAATCCTCCGACTGCCGCTAACTCCTCGGGATCGGTTTCATCCATTCTCGCGGTTGCGCAGAAAGCCAAGAGGACACGTTACCGCCTAAGTCGCCTTCCGAGTCGTTTTTGGTGTCGGCATACAAGTAGCGGCGTCTTAAAGTCCATTGATGCTGCAGAAAGCCGCGGAACACCCGCCCGCCATTCGAGGACAATTAACATGAAGCGCTTCTTCTTCATCGGGGTGCTGGTGGGCCTCTATCTGGCGTTCTCGGGCGCCTACAATGCCTACATCGAGGCCGGCATCACCGGAGAACCGATGCACGTCACGTTGGCCACCCTGAAGTCGAACCCGCCGAGCAACCGTAACGTGATCGTGTCCGGGGTGCGGATACTCGGTAACGACGCGGTCGTGTTCTACAAGACCCACTACTCGGTCAAGGAGGCTGGGACGGAGGTGTATTTCATCCCCCTCCAGGACGCATCCCTCACGCAGGCCCGCACGATTGCGCCCCCAGCGCTCCTCCGGGTCAGGATTGCGAAGCTCGACCCCTTCAAGAAGGCGTTACGGGCGACCCCTGGACAGATCCACTGCATCCGCCTTACAAAGTGGGACCTTGAGGATGCGGCGAAGAAACTCCTCGTATCGAAGTTCGGGGAAGCCGCCGTAAGCTCCATGGTTATCCTAGAGTATGACAAGGACCTCAAGGGGGTCGCCATAGGCCTTGGGAAGCTGGTGGTTGGTTTGCTCATTCTCGGCGGCCTTGCCTGGTCCTTATTGGTAAATCGCTAGCCACCGCGCGTGCGACGAGCACCCAGCTCACGCGACTCCTCCTTCGGTGATGTGATTGGGCATCCCGAGATTACTATCTCTAGATAGTTAAATCGCCTTACTACCTTTAAGTAGGTACTTGCCTTTACCATTTAAAGGTAGTAATCAATCACCCATGAATTACCCCGTAGGCACGGCGATGCAGCTCAGGGCGGTCTTGAGAGGAATGAGAAAATCTCGATCCCTAAGTCAGCTCCAGCTGGGCCATCTGCTTGGCGTTAACCAAAAGCGCGCGGCGAAAATCGAACGCGATCCTGGGGTCACCTCGTTTGATCAAATAGCACGGCTCGTCGCCTCACTGGGAGGCCGCATAGTGATCGAAATGACGGAGGACATCCCCCCGGCCACGCCTGCCGCCAAACCCAAATTAGAAACGAAAAAAGAGGGTAAGCCGAAAAACACCAGGACAGCTGCGGAGGGAACGAAAGGAGCCGATTAAAATGCCCAACCATGCACTTGCGATTTGGACAAACGGAAAATCGGTGGGTACCTGGTATCAAGAACGCGGCACCCATGTGCTTCAATATGATCCGTCATGGGCTAGATCACCAGAAGGGCGCGCACTTTCGTTGGCAATTCCCTTTGCCCCCGGGAATACCCCTCACCGCGGCAATATTGTTGAGAACTACTTCGACAATTTGCTTCCAGACAGCGACGGGATCCGCGCGCGCATCCGGAGCAGGTTCTCCACTTCCTCGACCGGGGCATTTGAACTACTGACCGCGATTGGAAGGGACTGCGTTGGCGCCGTCCAACTGCTTCCAGAGGGCGAAGCCCCCACCGGCTACAATCGAATCGAAGCCGAGCCACTTCTGGATCGCCAGATCGAAAGCGCGATTGCAGGAAGCCTTTCCGGGGAACCAATCTTCGGGCAAAAGGATGCCGCCGCATTTCGCATTTCGATAGCGGGCGCCCAGGAAAAGACTGCTTTTCTTCGTCACAAGGGGAGGTGGTGCCGGCCCCTGAATGCAACGCCCACAACACACATCTTCAAACTGCCTCTTGGCCTGGTGGGCCATCTCCAAGTCGACATGAAGGACTCGGTGGAGAACGAGTGGCTGTGCTCTCGTCTAATGGCCGCCTTCGGTCTTCCAGTCGCCGCGTGCGACATTCTCGAATTCGGACAACGCAAGGTGCTTTCGGTGGAGCGTTTCGACCGGGCTTATATGCCTGATGGATGGATCGCGCGTGTCCCACAGGAGGATTTTTGCCAAGCATTGGGCCTTCCAAGCTCGAAGAAATATGAATCCGATGGCGGTCCGGGAATGCGCGATATCGTTCGAATTCTTGATACCGGCTCCAATGCCATCGGGGACAAGAGGGCATTTATAAAAACACAAATTCTATTCTGGCTGTTGGCAGCTACAGATGGTCATGCAAAGAACTTCTCCATATTCCTCGATCGCGGGGGTCAGTATCGCCTGACGCCTTTGTACGATGTGTTGTCCGCGTGGCCCATCATAGGACATGGCCATAGTCTTTTCAGTTATAAAAGTCTTAAGTTGGCCATGGCCGTCCGGAGCAAGAATGCCCATTGGAAACTGTGGGAAATCAAGGGTCGGCACTGGATGGCAGTCGCAAAGGCTTCCGGTCTTGGCGCGAATTCAGACATCGTCCAAGAAATCGCAGCCGGAATACCCAAGGCTATCGAAGCCGTAAATGCCCAGATTCCTTCGACCTTCCCCTCCGACCTTAGCGACAGGATATTGGGGGAGCTACAGCGCCAGGCACCGCTGCTTGGAGACCTGACATAGCACTGGCGGGTATGGCTCTGCTGGAGCAAATTAACGCGTCGGTTCGATTCCGACCCGCGCTTCCAATCTTAACTGACTCTGCAGCAAGGATCTTGGGGGTTCGGCGTCCACGGCGGACAAAAAAACGGACATCACCATTCTTACTCTGTGAGACCCCCTGGAGAAAACTTTGACACGTGCGGGATGCAAGACGCAGCCGGCCCTTCGTCGCGCCAGGCAGATCCATCCTCGGCCCAGTCGTCACGAGGACGTTGGCTGACGCAGCACATAGCTCGTGCTACGACCTCCGGCATCCTCCTTGGTCAGTATCTGGCGACCCATCAGATCATTGATATCTCGAAGCGCGGTATCCTGGGAGCTTTTCGTCAATCTTGCCCATTTTGAGGACGTGAGCTTCCCTTCGAAATGGTCCAATAGACGGTTGATGATCAGTTGCTGGCGTTCATTGAGTGATTCGCCGGCATGCAATCGCCAAAAGCGCGCTTTGATCAGAACTGACCCGAGTGTCTTTTCCGCTGCAGAAATGGCGCGCTTCAAGCATTCCAGATACCACTCAATCCAAATGGAAATATTGAGCCCACCTTTCTGGCAGCGCTCGAGCAAATCGTAATAGGCCTTCCTCTCATGTTGGATTTGCGAGGACATGCTGTAGAACCGCTGAGAGCTCTTCTCCGATCGCGCCAGGACCATATCCGCGATCGCGCGAGCAATCCTCCCGTTTCCGTCGTCAAAGGGATGTATGGTAACAAACCAAAAATGCGCCAATGCCGAGGCGATCACCAAGTCCGTTTCAGGCGGGGCGTTAAACCATTTCAGGAATCGGAGCATTTCATCGTCAAGCCGATCAGAAGCTGGGGCTTCAAAACGGATTTTCTCGCGGCCGTATGGACCGGAAATGACCCGCATCGGATCGCTTGCCTCAGTACGCCATCGTCCCACCGTGATGCGCTGAAGACCGCTTCTGCCTGTTGGGAACAGGGCCGCGTGCCAGTCAAAGAGGCGCTGTTTGGTGAGAGGAATGTCGTGGTTGCGGGTCGCATCCAGCATAACATCGACGATACCTTCAAGGTTGCGGTCATATTGCGGCAAAGCACCGATGTCCAAGCCCATCCGTTTCGCGATGGAGGATCGCACTTGGTCTGCGTCCAGTTTCTCCCCCTCAATTTCACTCGTCTTAATCACATCCTCAGTGAGCGTCCGAAGTGTCGCCTCCTCGCGTGACGGAAATCCCAGTGCTTCCATACGCCCGAGCAACCGGCCCTGATGGTGGCGCACGTCGATCAGGAGCCGAGCCAGTCCAGCCTCGTCCCAACTAAGCTTCGGCCAATCTTTGCGGTCATAGTTGTACATTTAATCCCTGCATTAATTGAGGAGTTTAACGGCGCTATTCGCCGCATGGTCAACTATATTCACCGCATTATGTGCGGCGTTTAAGGGCAACATTCGCCTCAAACGCCCTGAAGGGCTTCGCGTCAATTACACCGAGGCCTGACAAGGAAAGACGGGACGCCCTGGCGTGGCCGGAGCGCCGCTGTGCAGCGCATCGGCCACCGCCCGGTGCAACCCCGCCCCGACGCCGACCGCCGCGAAACCCTGGCGGGGCACAAAGGAGACTGCCTCAGCGGACGAATCGAATCGTGACCGGATACTGGTAATAGGTCCCGCCCGAGGCTTTTACCGCGGCGACGATAGAGCAGACGATGCCTGTGATGCCGATGGCGACGAGAAGGGGGAATCCGATGACAATAAAGCAGAGCGGGATGCAGCAGATGATGTAGAGCAGCAGGGAGAGGTGGAAATTGAGGGCCTCGCGCGCATGGTGGGTCACGTACGCGGAATCGCTGCGCATCACCAAGTAGACCGTCATAGGGAACAGGAACGAGATCAGGGCGAAGCCGAAAAAGTAAGAGAGGTGGCAGAGGACGGCCCAGAGACGGTCATTTGAGGCCTGGGCGGGAAACGGGGGAACGGAAACCGGTGGAATGGCGCCGGGAGCGGATGCGGGTTCTGATGTCATTGTGGTTGTGTGTTCAGCGTTGGCTGGGGACAGGTGGCGTCCTTGGCGCCCTGAGAACACGCTTGCCCGGGCAAAAGTTGCAGCCAAGCGGATTTCCACCGGAGCCCTCGCGAAAAAACGCGGGCCTTCCCTTTGCATTTCCGTTGCCGGTTGCGCCCCGACGGCGTTCGCTGGCGGTCGCCTCCCCCCTTGGAATGCGCCGCCGGCCGATCCTAAAGGCCGCACGGAGACACCTTTGCGAATTATGCCATCCTCCGACCCTTCAAACCCCCTCCCCGGGCGGGTCCTCGGCGGCGCGCCCGTGAAGCGGCTCGTTCTTCTCCTCGGGGCCGTGCTGCTGCTGGCGTCGTGGATCCTCAGTTCCCGCGTGGCGGGCTTCGACTTTCTGGCGCTGGGTGACGACGACATCAACGTGACGCTCAATCCCCACCTCGGCCCCCTGGACGCCGACCGGTGGGTCTGGATGTTCAGCGACTGGAGCTACGTCCGCCGCTTCATGCCGCTCGGCTGGATGACCCTGTGCGCCGTGTTCCAGGTCAACGGGCTCGACCCGTTCTATTACCACTCGGCCGCCTTCGCCTTCTACATGGTCAACGTCGCGCTGGTATACGTGTTCATTCTGCACGCCGTCAGGGTCTTCGTTCCCGCGGCGGCCGACGGCCTGACGGCCTGGCAGGCGTTCGCCGCGTTCCTCGCCGCGGGCTGGTGGGCGCTCCATCCCCTCCGGGCAGAGTCGACCGCCTGGATATCCGGGATGCTCTACGGCCAGGGCGCGACCCTCGTCCTCGCGGCGCTGATCGCCTACCTGCGCTCGTACCTGGACCCCGGCCGCAGGCGGCTCCTCTGGATCGCAATCTCGCTGGCCGCGCTCACCGCCTCGCTGATGACCTACCCGATCGCGCTGGGCTTCCCCTTCATGATCCTCGCGATGGATTTCCAGTTTTCGCGGATGAGCGGGCGGGGCGCCGTTTCGTTTCGCCGTCTCGCCTGCGAGAAGCTCCTGTTTCTTGCCCCGGTGGCCGCCATCGCGCTGTTCACGGCCTACGCGCGGATGCGCAACCCGTCGATCTGGGGCGACGTCCCCACGTTCGCGGAGTTTCCCCTGGCCGACCGGGTGATGCAGGGGGCCTACATCATATCATACTACGTCTGGCGCCCCCTCTATCCCCTCAGGCTTCCCCCGATCACCCCGGCGTTGCTCGGCTTCGACCCGTGGTCCCCGGCGTTCACGCTCAGCGTGGCCCTCATCTTCGCGGTCACGGCGTCCGCCGTGGCCTGGCGCCGGTCGCGCGCCTGGGTCGGCGCGCTTTGGCTCGCCTACCTTTCCGCGGTCGTCCCCTTCGTCGGATTCACGGAGCATCCCTACTACGCCAGCGACCGCTACGCCTATGTGCCGACGGTCATCATGGCCGCCGCGCTCGCGGCGGCGCTCGCCTGCATCCGGGGCGCCCGCTGGAGGGCCGCCGCCTCGGCGGCCTCCCTCCTCGTCATCGCGGCGTGCGCCTTCACGACGGACAGGGTGCTCGGGATCTGGGCCGATCCCCGGACGATGTACGCCTATCTCGTCGACTCGCTGCCGGAGGGCGAGCAGCACGACCGCATCCTGTCGCGTTTCGCGATGTTCGACTACCTGTACGGGGAACCGGCGGCGGCACGCCTTAAGATCGACCGCTGCGTCCGCGACTTCCCGAAGGTCGCGGAGATCCTGAAGGTCAGGTCCGAGATCGAGGATGCGGCGGGCCGGCTGGCGCCCCGCGGCGAGAAATGGCCAATCGCCTACATGCACTACCAGATGGGGCTTTATTTCCTGCGGGGGCACCGGCCCGCGGAGGCGGGCGCGCAGCTCCGCAGGGCCGTCGGCTTCAACCCGGACCTTTTCCAGGCGCATTTCGACCTCGCGGTCCTTGAGGCCACGGAAGGCCGTCCCCGCGACGCGCTCCACCACTTCCTCTGGGCCGAGGCGCACGCGGGCGGCGGGCTTTCCCGGGACAAGCGGGTCTCCTGCCTGGGTCTCATCCGGGACTCGGCCCGCGCGGCCGACGATGGCGACCTGGAGCGGGCCGTCGAGATCCGCCTCGGCCGCGAGCAGCCGGCGGGATAGCCGCCCGGCCTGTCAGTACCTGTAGTGCTCGGGCTTGTAGGGTCCGTCGACCGGGACGCTGAGGTACTTGGCCTGCTTCTCGGTGAGACGCGTCAGCTTGACGCCGATCCTCTCCAAGTGCAGCCGGGCGACCTCCTCGTCCAGGTGCTTCGGCAGACGGTAGACCCCCGGCTTGTAGCTGTCGCGGTTCTTCCAGAGGTCAAGCTGGGCGAGGGTCTGGTTCGTGAAGCTGTTCGACATGACGAACGAAGGGTGGCCCGTGGCGCAGCCCAGGTTCACCAGACGGCCCTCGGCGAGCAGGTAGATGCAGCGCCCGCCGGGGAACTTGAAGGAGTCGTACTGCGGCTTTATCGTCGTCCGCGTGACGCCCGGCGCCTTCAGGAGGCGGTCCACCTGGATCTCGTTGTCGAAGTGGCCGATGTTGCAGACGATCGCCTGGTCCTTCATCGCCTCCATGTGCTCTAAGGTGATCACGTCGCAGTTGCCCGTCGTCGTGACGTAGATGTCCGCCTCGGCGAGCGCGCTCTCGATCGTGGTGACCTCGAAGCCCTCCATCGCCGCCTGGAGCGCGTTGATGGGGTCGATCTCGGTCACGATCACCCGGGCCCCGAAGCCGCGGAGCGAGTGCGAGCAGCCCTTGCCGACGTCGCCGTAGCCGCAGACGAGCGCGACCTTGCCGGCGATCATGACGTCCGTCGCGCGCTTGAGGCCGTCGGCGAGCGACTCGCGGCAGCCGTAGAGGTTGTCGAACTTCGACTTGGTCACCGAGTCGTTCACATTGATCGAGGGAACGAGCAGCCTGCCCTTCTCGTGCAGTTGGTAGAGCCTGTGCACGCCGGTCGTCGTCTCCTCGGAGACGCCGCGCCAGTCCTTCACCATCTCGTGGAACACGAAGGGGGACTCCGCATGGATCTTCTTGAGGAGCGCCTTGATGACCCCCTCCTCGTGGGACCCGGAGGGCGATCCCACCCAGTCGCTCCCCTCCTCGAGCTCGAAGCCCTTGTGGAGGAGCAGCGTGACATCGCCGCCGTCGTCGACGACGAGCTGGGGGCCCTTGCCGCCCGGATGGCTGAGCGCCTTCCACGTGAGGTTCCAGTACTCCTCGAGGCTCTCGCCCTTCCATGCGAACACCGGCACTCCCGCCTTGGCGATCGCCGCCGCGGCGTGGTCCTGCGTCGAAAAGATGTTGCAGGACGCCCAGCGGACCGAGGCGCCGAGCTCCACCAGGGTCTCTATGAGGACCGCGGTCTGGATCGTCATGTGGAGCGAGCCGGTGATGCGGACCCCCTTGAGCGGCTTCTTCGCCCCGAACTTCCTGCGCACGGACATCAGCCCCGGCATCTCGTGCTCGGCGACGCCGATTTCCTTGCGGCCCCATTCGGCGAGGGCGATGTCCTTGACGTGGAAGTCCTGGGAGGTGCGGGCGGCTTTGGTGATCGTGGGCATTTTGGAGAGGTGTTGGACGGTTGGGTTGTGGGCGGTCACTTGGCTGCGGCCAGGAGCTGCTTTGTCCTGTTCGTCTGCTCCCAGGGAAGGTCGGGCTTGCCGAAGTGGCCGTAATTCGTGGTCGAGCGGTAGATGGGGCGCAGGAGGTCCAGCTGCTTGATGATGTTCGCCGGCTTGAAGCTGAAGACCTTCTGGACCGCGCGGCTGATCTTCTCCTCGGGAATCTTTGCCGTTCCCATCGCGTCAACCCAGACGCTCACGGGCTCGGGGTAGCCGATCGCGTAGGCCACCTGGAGCTCGCAGATGTCGGCGAGTCCCGAGGCGACGACATTCTTGGCCACCCAGCGGCACATGTACGCCGCCGAGCGGTCGACCTTCGAGGGATCCTTGCCGGAGAAGGCCCCGCCGCCGTGCCGGCCCCAGCCGCCGTAGGTGTCGACGATGATCTTGCGGCCGGTGAGCCCGGAGTCGCCCTCGGGGCCGCCGACCACGAAGCGGCCGGTGGGGTTGATCAGGAACTGGGTCGAGCGGTCCATCATCTCGGCCGGGATGACCTTCCTGATCACGTACTCGATGAGGAATTCGCGGATGTCGGCGTGCTTAACGTTCGGGGTGTGCTGGGTCGATATGACCACGTTCTCCACCTTGACCGGGCGGTCGTCCTCGTAGCGGATGGACACCTGCG
>Ga0182018_10003679_pt1 | contig 13570 bp, 8 predicted proteins | sample 812P2MmetaG_FD_120490 | JGI IMG/M metagenome (GOLD analysis project Ga0182018, IMG submission 120490) | Permafrost microbial communities from Stordalen Mire, Sweden - 812P2M metaG | ecosystem: Environmental > Terrestrial > Soil > Wetlands > Permafrost | place: Sweden: Stordalen | collected...
CGCCGATGAACGCCGATGAACGCCGATAAAACCCGGGCTCTTTCTTATCGGCGTTTATCGGCGTTCATCGGCGGCTAAATTAGTCTTTCGGGCAGCCCGAGCCTACTGTGCCACTCGCGCCGGATGTACGGTAGTTCCCTTGGTGGTGAACTCGAATCGCAGCAGCCACTCGCCGGCGGCATCCGCTTCGAAGCTCCACTGGCGCGCCGCTTGCAACGTCAGATTGGCGAAGTACCGGCTGTTCTGCGATTCCACCTGGGCGTCGCTGACGCGCCCGGACGCGTCCACACTGGCCCGCACATGGATCCTCACCGTCCCGCGAATGGTTCTCCGCGCCTGATCGGTCACGTCCGGCAACACTTCATGCACCACCTGCCCCGGTTTCGCGTCGACACTGCGTAGGGGCGCGTGTGGCGCGGGGTCCGGCGTAGTGGCAACCGGCGCAGGCGCCGTCGGCACAACGGCAACCGCCGGAGCGGAACTGGCGGGCTGGCTCTCCACTACCTCCGCGGTCGGCGGCGTTTCCGGTTTCGCCGCTTCCCGTGTGGAAGCCGGCGCCACCACCGGCTGATCGGCGGGGGCGCCAGGCGGCGACTGATGCGCCAGCCTCGGCACGGCCAGAATCGCGGCCAAAGCCAACGCCGCCGCGGACACCAGCGCCAGGCTCCGCCACTTCCGTGCCGGCGCGGGCGGTTCCACTACAGGCTGTTCCACCGGGTCCCGCCCCATCCGCTGGAACTGCGCCAGAACCTCGCCCAGCGAAGCCCGCCGCCGCGGGTCCGGCCGCAAACAGGCGCGCGCCATCGGCAGGAATTCGGCCGGCAGCGTCTCCGGCAGTACCGGCTCCTCTTTCGGGCCGCCGGCAATCGGCAACCGCTGTGTCAGGGCTTCCACCAGCGTCACCCCGAACGACCAGACGTCTCCCACCGGGGAGCAGCCTCGATCGCCGAACTCCGGTGGATCGTACCGGCCGGCTGTGCTCTGTGCATTGCCCGGTTCCCCCACCAGCGAGATCCCATCCACCGACAGTTTCAGTTGGTCCCCCACGGCCATAATGTTGGCCGGCTTCAGATGGCCGTGCACCAGGCCCTCCCCGTGAATGTAGGCCAGCGCCTCCAAAAGGGGCTGCAGCATCTCGCGCACTTCCACCGTGGTCAGCGCCCGTTCGGCCAGTACCGCCGCCAGATCCTCCTCGGCATACTCCGTCACCACGTACCGCAGCGCCGTTTGATTCACCCGGCAGCTTCCACTGCGGAACAGGCGCAGCAGGTTGGGATGAGACAGCCGCGCCGCGCGCTTCCACTCCGGGAGTATTTCGCCCTCCGGCGCCCCTGCCAGAATCAGTTTGATGGCGGCGTCCCGTGGTTCCGGATCGCCGTACTGAGTGAGATACACCGCGCTCCGATCCGTGCCCCCGATGTACTGTCGCAGAGGGAAGCACAGGTCCACCACCTGGCCTTCCCACAGCATCCAGGGAACCGGCATCATTCCGTTAAACCTCCACTCTTCGTTTGGATTGCATCCATTGTAGCGGAGGGCAGCGCCGCGGTGTTCCGCCCCGATAGAGTCGCCTTTCCGGCGGCTCTTTCGATTTCGGAAGTTGATGCATGTGCACTGGCCCTCCGCTCGGTGAGAGGCTGCCGCACACCGAGCCGCGACCGTGAAGGAGCGGAGGGTAGGCGGATCTCGCGCGAAGAGGCCGCTACCAGGACCTCGAAGCCGAGTTTCCCCAAACGCCTGTCTGCCCCACAATCAGTCCTGCCCCAATTGCCCCAAAACTAACGCAACTAACGCTTGCCCCTACCGTAGCCCGAAACCGCATACGCTATCATAGAAGTATCCTTGCTTTCCATTCTAAACATCTCCATGCGCTTCGGCGCCAATATTCTGTTTGAAGACGTTACCTGCACGTTTCTCGCAGGGCGGCGTTACGCCATCGCGGGCCCCAACGGCGCCGGCAAATCGACCCTCATGAAGATTCTCTCGGGCGACCTGGAACCGGCCAAAGGCTCGGTCTCCCGCCCCAAGAAATTCGGCGTGTTGCGCCAGGACCAGTTCGCCTTCGACGGCTTCCGCGTCATCGACACCGTCATCATGGGCAATGCGCCCCTTTGGAAGGCGCTCGCCGAGCGCGACATCCTGTACGCCAAGCCGCACGACCAGCTCACCGACGACGACGGCATGCGCCTGGGCGAACTCGAAGGCATCGTGGGCGAAGAGGGCGGCTACACCGCCGAAGCCGACGCCTCCACGCTGCTCGGCGGCCTGGGCGTGGAATCCGCGCTGCACGAGCGGCGGATGGGCGAATTGCAGGGCGGCCAGAAGGTGCGCGTGCTGCTGGCCCAGGCGCTCTTCGGCGCTCCGCCCGCGTTACTGCTCGACGAGCCCACCAACCACCTCGACCTCGAATCGGTCCACTGGCTGCAGGATTATCTCTGCCACTACGAAGGCGTGCTGATCGTCATCTCGCACGATCGCCATTTTCTGAACAGCGTCTGCACCCACGTCGCCGATATCGATTACGAAACCGTCATCACCTACACCGGCGGCTACGACGACATGGTGCTCGCCAAGACGCAGATCCGCTCGAGCATTGAGGCCGGCAACGCGCAGCGCGAAAAAAAGATCGAGCAGCTCAAGGAATTCATCGCGCGCTTTTCGGGAGGCACGCGCTCCAGCCAGGTGATGTCGCGCAAGAAAGAGGTGGAGCGGCTGCAGACTTCGGAACTGGCGAAGTCCAACATCCAGCGGCCCTACATCCGTTTCGACATGAAGCGTCCCTCGGGCCGCCATCCTCTGGAGATCAAGGGTCTGACGAAGCGCTACGACGAGCTGCGTGTGATCGACGGCTTCACCGCCAGCGTCTCGCGCGGCGAGAAGATCGCCCTGATGGGCCGCAACGGCGCCGGCAAGACCACCATGCTCAAGTCGCTGCTCCGCGGCGCCACCGGCTTCATCGACGATGCCGAACGCCGCTTCGAGGTGGACTCCGGAATTGTCGTGTGGGGGCACGAAGTGGCCGTCGGCTATTTCGCCCAGGACCATTCCGATTCGATCACCCGCGGCACCACGGCCATGGAGTGGTTGCACGATGTGGACCCGCAAGCTTCGCAAGAGGAATTGCGCGGTCTGCTCGGCCAGATGCTCTTCAGCGGCGAGGATGCCCTGAAGCCGACCAACGCCCTTTCCGGCGGCGAAGCCGCGCGGCTGATTTTCTGCCGCCTGATGCTCCAGAAGCCCAATTTCCTGGTGCTCGACGAGCCCACCAATCACCTCGATCTGGAGTCGATCAACGCCCTCAACATCGCCCTGCAGAAGTACCAGGGAACGGTATTGCTGGTGACTCACGATCACGATCTGATCGAAGAAGTCGCCACCCGCATTTGGCATTTCGAGGCCGGCCGCATCGAAGACTTCAAAGGCCCCTACGAAGAGTACGTCGCCTACTCGCAGGAAAAAGCCTCGTAGGCCGAGAGGGGCAGGCACCCATGGCTGCCGGGCCGGAGAGTCCGCACTCCTGACTTACCGTTTCGCGCCGAACATCGAAAGCAGGTGATGCCGTGCTACATCCTCGGATCGAATCTTGCGCCACTTCACGAACGTAACGTAACGTATCCGCTGCAAGAGTCATGGCATCCGCCACATCCGTTTCGACGATATTCCATGCCAGATCGTAGTCGGCCCTATCGCGGTCTTTCTGCAACTGTCCGACTGGGACATAAACGATAATCTTGCGAAAAGTGCCGATTTCGGGGAAATAATTGCCGCGGGTGCATTCGGCGGCGTGCGTCCGCGGCTTGTTACATCCAGCGAAATCAATCCGTCAACCTTGCCGTGTCGAGACGATAAGTTTCGCGGGGGATCGAGGCCCGCGGCGCGGCAATATTGCGGGGGAGCGATTTCCGTAATAGAAGACTGAAGCCGCGTTGTTGAACAAGCATCAAGAAAGTTGTAGTATTGTGCTATGGCCCAATCTCACCGGGAAGCGTCGCGGCGGCTGTTCGAGGTCGCTGAGCTGCAGCAAGGGCTCTTCACCGCCAAGCAGGCCAAGGCGGCCGGATTCGCCGAAAACACCCACCCTTATCATGTGCAAGTCGGGAACTGGATCCGCGAACTCCGTGGTATCTACCGGCTCGCTCTGTTTCCGATGGCCGATCGGCCAGACTTGGTCCTTTGGGCACTCTGGTCTCGAAACCGGAATGAGGAAGTCGAGGGTGTATACAGCCACCACACGGTGCTCAGCCTTTACGACCTGTCGGATCTGAATCCGGCGAAGCTCCACATGACCGTTCCGACGCATTTCCGGCGCAACAGCGAAATTCCCGGCGTCCTCGTACTCCATTATGCCGACCTGCCCGAGAGCGACGTAAAGACCGCGCAAGGCTACAAGTTTACTCGCCCCCTGCGCGCGATTCTCGACCTGATCGAGGCCGGCACCGTCGAGCGGAACTTCATCCACCAGGCGCTCAGGCAGGCTGTTGACCGCGGTCTGATCATTCGCCAACACCTTCGGGATACGCCAATGAGCGGACCTGCGCGCAAGATCGTGGAGGAAGTGCTGCGGCGAGCCGCATAATGCCGCCGCCCAGAACATATATTACGGCGGGAGCGTTCCGAAGGGCTTTGGAAGAACGCTTGAAGCGGGCAGCGCTGACTGATCGGATCGATCTCAACCGCCTCCGGCGTCAGGTGTCATTCGACCGTCTGCTGGCAAGGCTGTTCCGGGAAGAGCCTGCGCCATGGGTTTTGAAGGGCGGTTATGCTCTGGAACTGCGCTTCAAGGCTGCTCGATCGACGGTGGACATCGACTTGACCTTGCAGCGAGTGGTGGAATCGACAGTAGCGGGTGGTGATGCCAACCAGGTTGTACGGGAGATGCTCCGGAAAGCGGCTGACGTCTCTCTCGGTGACTGGTTCGAGTTCGAAATCGGACCACCTGTCATGGATTTGACCGCCGCGCCGTACGGCGGAGCCCGCTATCCGGTTAAAGCTCGAATGGACGGGCGGATCTTTGTCCGCTTCCACCTGGACGCCGGCATTGGTGACGTGATTATGCAGCCGCTGGAAACAATCGTCTGCCCGGACTGGCTGGGATTCGCCGGCATCGAATCGTCGCGGGTCCGGATGATCGCTCGCGAACAGCAGTTCGCCGAAAAGATTCATGCCTACACGCTCCCGCGGAACGCGGCGAACAGCAGAGTGAAGGACCTGGTGGACATGGCGCTCCTGATTGGATCGGGTGGACTCGATAAGCGGAGGATTCTGGACGCATTGCTTCTGACCTTCGAGAGAAGAGGAACGCACGATTTGCCCGCGGGTTTGATTCCGCCGCCAGCGGATTGGCAGATCCGGTTTCATCCCCTGGCGGCGGAATGCGGGCTCCCGACGGATGTCGCCGCGGTGTTTGCCGGGGTACAGGAGTTCCTCGAAGAAGTGCTGGCACAGCGCACGGAGCGGTGAATGTCCTCGCAATCGGCGCCGATGCATCGAAGGGCACGATAGGCTCGTAGTTGGAGTTCGTTCCAGGGCCATCGGCGCCGGATCGGGATAACAAAAGCGGACGCTGGACCGGCGGCCACCGTCGTTGCCACCTGCGGAAGAGCGTACAATGCAGATAGGCCCTGCTGTTCAGCCCACGCTTCTCCGGCGCTGCGGCAGGCTCTTTCCGCCCCGCGGCCCCAAGGCCGGTTCCCGATCAACGCGGCGATGTACCAAACCGTTCGAAACAGTTAGGAGTTAACCGACCATGGCCACGAATACGAATCCCCTCACCGAAGTCCTGCATTCCGAAAATCACAGCAAACTCAACGCCGAGCAGATTGCCAAAGCGCTGGCGCGCCACAATAAGAACCACTCCGCGGACAAAGCCGTGAATGCCGAATTGAAAGCGAAAAAAGGCAAGAAGTAAAGAGCCCCAGTGCACGGGCGGGATCGAGCCATAGTGCGGCTCGATCCCGAACTCGACAAGAATCTGCCGGCTCCGATTTCCCGTTCACAACTTTGTCGATTTTTCTATCTCCCTCAATCCCAGCCACTTACGCGCCAAGAACCGCCCTGTCCCACCCCGACTCCTTGACCTCGTATGCAACAATGAAACCGGGTTCGGGTCCGCCGCAAACGGGGAAAGCGCCAAACCGGAACGACGCTTCCTGTGGAAAACCCCTAACCCCTTTTCGCTGCAACAAATGATCACGTCAAAACCGGAACCGCGGTTCCGGTTTACCGGGCCACGTCCGACACGCACTGGAACCCCGACAAGTATCCCTTTTGGAATATCGGAGGCGCGCCCTTCAAATCCAATAGATAGGGCAGCGTCAGCGCCTTATCCCCGATCCGCATGGGCTGCTGCGCCTGTCCCTGGCGCGGGACCCACTGCAGCGTGTAGCCGCCGCTCGACGCCTGGAACCGGTCGGCGTCCGCGAAGAACCGAAATACCGACCACAGGCTGTCCTGCGTCGTCACCAGGCCCAGGTCCGGACCCCCCATATTGCCCGACATGTTGGCGTTGTGCGACGGCCCCGGCCACACAAAATCCTTCGACTCCCCGCCCGCTCCGCCGGATTTCAGCACCTGCCCGTCCAGAGTCAGTGTCATGCTGCGCAGCCCCTCGGCCGGCATGGCTTTCATATTATAAGTCAGGCTCGGCGACTTAGCGCCGCTCTTATAAAGTGCGTCGCTCAGCGCCATGGCGCGATTCAGGAATCGCAGGAAGGCATCCGTGATCTGTACCTTGCTATCGGGCTTGCGCACATACTCGCTGCCCCGGCGATCCACGTAATTCTTCAGCGTGCTTTCGTAAAACGCCGCCAGCCGGCCGTCGCCCGGCCGGAAAATATTGTCTACTTCCTCCAGCGTGGCATCCGTCTTGGAACTGGTGTCGAACGGATATTTGTGCGCCAGTCCGCCGAACTCGGTGCACAGACGCCGGCCCTCGGTGTTGAGCTGCGCCGGCCCCAGGCGCCCCAGCACGGCTTCCGCATAGCGGATCGGATCCTCCATCAACTTCTGCACCATCGCATGCACGTTGCCTTCGTGGTCGATGCGGAAATTCTGCGCGATCTGCCGCGTCACCTTATAAGCATTAGTCGCGTCCAACTCGGTCTGCGCCACCACGTCGTCCTTCACGTCGCTGCCGCTCTTGGCCACCCGGTCGATGGACGCCTGCAGACTCACCAGCGCGCCGGCGTAGGCGTTGTTGTGCTCCTGGATATAGCGGTCCACGCAAGTCTTCGGCGGAGTGACATACTGTACCGGCTGGTAAGGAGCGCTCACATCGTCGGCGGGGACGTCGGTATTTACCGACGCCAGGCAAAGCAGCCCCAGTAAGTACGATTGATTGCTCGATAACTGGCCCAGCTTCTGCGCCGCGTCGCTGACGCTATGGTACGGCGCCACTTCCGAGGCCGCCAGGTAAGCCCGCCAGTTGCCGATGTAATCCTGATGATAGCGCTCGCGTAACTGCGGGCCCAGCGCCACCGGGTCCAGGTTCGCCATGGCATGATCGCCCAGCACCCAGGCCTCGCCGCCGAAGAATCGCTTGATGTTGTTGATGGCGTCTTCCACGAACTTCCAGCCGTCCACCGAGAAGGCGCCCGACACGTCATGGTTGTTCACGATGTAGGCGTTCGATCCCTTGAACTGACGGTTGAAGTTGATCGACGGCTTCTGGCGCGTCGCCTCGGCCAGGATGAACTGGTAGATGCTCTCCACCGCGTTGAACTGGGCCAGATAGGATCGCGCCCATTCCACCGCCTCGCCGTCGTTGCCGGAGGAATACGGATTGGCGAGCAGAAGTTCGTCGCTGTAGAAATCGAACTGCCGGCGCGCCAGTTCGGCGCGGTCGGGGTCGACCTGCCGCCCGGCCGCCCACCGCTCGAACAGCAGCGGAGAAAGAAACGCGCGCGTGCTCTTCTCGTGGTGCGAAGTGGTAATCAGGTAAGCCTTCAGCGTGTCGTAAGTGGGCTTGTACTGGTCGGCCGGCCCAGGCTTAGCGGGTAACTTATGCAGCCACTCCACCAGCGATAACTGCGTCGACCCGAACAGCAATTGCTTAAAACGGTTGAAATACAGGCTCCGCGCCGTGGGGTACATCTCGCCGCCTACATACAACCCCCATCGCAAACTAAACGGCGCGCCCTCGCGCTCGTACCGCGAAAGCAGCTCCACCGTATCGCGCAGCGTGTCCAGACGCTCCAGCGAATCCCGCGAAGGCAGCTCCTGCCCGCCGCCGCCCGATTCGCTCCGCCCGATTCCGCTGGCCGCCACATCCACCCGCGATTCCAGCCCGCGATTGCGGAAGTACGACACCGTCATGCCGATGGACAGCACCGCCAGCAGCGCCGCGCCCACTCCCGCCAGCACCCGCCGCGCCATTTCCGCGCGTACGCTCTCGCCGCTGGCGCCCATCGCGGCGCGGTCGCGCAGGATCACGTCGCTGAACAGATGGCCCAGAAAGAGCCACTGCGGCGTGCGGCGCGTGCGCACCGTTCCGCCCGTGACCGTCGCGTTGGGAGCGTCGTCCGGCAATTGGCTCTCGAAAAAACCGGTGGCGCCCCGCCGCTGCTTGGGCAGTGGAGCCGCAATAGCCCGCGCCGCCGGCATCGATTCGTGGACCACCACCGGCCGCACGCCGGAAAAGTAAAAGCCGCGCAGAAACGGGTTCACGCGCAACTGGCTGGGGCGTCCCAGGTCCACCAACAGCCGCACCGTGGCATTGCGCAGCTTGTGAAACTCGCGCGGAAGCTCGTAAATCGCCGGCAGCTTGTTCCAGTCGTTCTCGCGCGCCAGAAACGGCAGGCGCTTGTCGCAAAGCGCATGGAAGAGGCCGTCGAACGCGGCCGTGAGGCGGCGCGATTCCTCCTCGGCGTACACTCCGCCGTCCCTGGTAGTGTGCAAAGGCAGGGTGACACCCAGCACCTGGTGCACTTCTTCGTCGGTCAGGTTGCCCACGTAGTCGGTGAAAAATCCCAGCCGGTCGAGCTTGCTGAACAGCACATAGACCGGCAGCCGGACGCCCAGCACCTGCGAAATCTCGCCCAGCCGGGCGTTCAGGTTGCGGGCCGTTGCCGTCACCGCTTCGTCGGCGCCGGGTTTGAGAAAGTTCTCGGTGTCGACGCAAACAATCACGCCGCGCGGCGGCTGTTGCCTCCCGAACAGCCGGCGTTTGGCCGGTTGCAGGCGCTTCACCAGCCGCATCCATCGGCCCGGTTCGGTGAGCAGGCGGCCGCCGGCTTCCACGAAGATCGATTTCTGCGCCAGCCAGATATTCACCGGGCGGGTCGCCACCAGATTGCTGTCCTGATAAACCTGGCCCGCCAGCAAGTCCGGCTCCACGCCCGAATGCACGAACAGACTGGTCTTGGCCGCGCCGGTTTCGCCGACTAGAAAATAGATCGGCATGTTGCCCAGCTTGGCTTCCTTGCCGACCGACGATGCCGCCAGCCGGTTCTCGGCGTCGCGCACGAAAGATTCGATCTCCCGTTCGTCCGCCGCCGCCCCCGCCTTCGCGCGCTCCGCCTCGGTCTGCTGGCGCTTCTGCTTCTTCTGCCGGAAGTAATAGACCAGGCCGAACAAGGAGAATGCCACCCCCATCAGGAGCATGCGCACCACCATCTCCACGCTGCCCGACAGGTGCAGAAGTCCCGTGACGATCCAGGAGATCGCCACAAAAATCAGCATGAAGACGGCGGAGAGGAGATAGAACGCGTTGTAGCCCATGGTCCGCTTACGGCCGCCCCCCGGCGGAAAGCTGGCGCAGCGACGATACGCCGGAGCTCAAAGAGATCCTGTAAACCGGAAACAGCAGCAGAGTAATCAGTCCGCACGCCGCCAGCAGTATCAGCAGCCGCCGCATCCACGGGTCGGAGCGCAGCGGCCCCGCCGTTTCGTTGGGCAGCGCCCAATTGGGCGAGAGGTCCACGCCGCTCTTGCGGATCCGCTTGATCTTGTCCTCGGTCTGCCCCATCAATGCCCGCAGGTCGCCTTTGGAGCTGATACTGTACCGCCCCAGGTACCCCAGCAGCAGGCAGAGATAGTAGACCTCCAGCAGGTCCGCCACCTCGGGCGCGTCGCGCCGCCCCAGAATCTCCTGTAGATTCTCGAAGAACATCTCGCCCGCCACATGCCGGCCGAACAACTCCTCCTGCAGCGGTTTGCGCACCCAGTCGTTGAACACCGGCTTGCGCAGATTGAGAATCGATTCGTCCAGGAACGCCACCATGGCGAAGGTCCCCAGGTGCACATCCTCATCGGTGTAGCCGCGCGTGCGGGCGTTCTGTTCGGCGGTCTTGATGGCGTGCAGCACCTGGTTGCGGAAGACGTCCGCATTATTGACGTCCTGGCGGCCGGCGCGCAAGCGCACCACGGCGGTGAACAGTTCCTGGAAAAACAACGCGAGATTGTCGGGCCATGGGTTCACCGCGGCAGCGGCGCCCTCTTCCAGGTTCGGCACAGGAGTCCTCTACGATTCTAATAATACCGACAACTCGATCTCTGGGTCCGGCAATTCGCCGGGCACGTAGATTCCTACCTCCCGAGTTTTGACCATATGCTCCCAGCAAGGGCCGGACTTGTCAATCGCAAAATACTGGAACTCGATTTTCGGCGAAAGCGCCGGCGGAGGCGTGGAAATGTGCGACAACTGCAGTCCGTATAAGGCGCGCTCCACCAGCTTGGGGACAAACTCGCGCGAGCAGATCTTCACCAGCCGGCGCGTGCGTTCGATCAGGTCGGCCTCTCCGATCGAGCAGCGGATCCCGAAGATCCAGCGCGACCGGTTAAGCACCCGCTCGTCCAGAATGCGGCCCTCATAGAAGTACCGCGCCGCCGCGGAGAGCCCGATTTGCACGCAGTTGCTCGGGACAATCAACTCCAGGTGCGCGCGGATGTGCCGGTCCAGGGCCTCGAAGCATTCGGCCAGGCGCAGGTGGTCGTAGAGCGGCAGAGCGCCGGGGTGGGAATCGAAGCTGAACGTGCACAGCGCCCCGGCCAGCCGCGACAGTTCCACGAACAGCTCCTCGGGATGCGCATGTTTGGACACGCAGAGGTGCCGCAGCGGCGCCAGGCTGGAGTTGACGCAGTGCAGAAACCAGGCGTTGGCAATCCCCTCGGCGGAAAATCCCGATACCGTGGTGCTGCCCAGGTCCTTGGGCTTGGCCACCGTGCGGCACTTTTCTTCCAGCAGTTCGATGAGCCGCCGCAGCATCGCCATCAACGGCTGCGAGGCGCTCACCTGCAGCACCGGCGGAACGAAGCGGTCGTCGAAGACCACCTGCCCGGTGCCGTGCCGCCGCACCCGCGCGATCGGCAGGGCGGCCATCCCCTCGAGGCTTTCCGCGCCCACCAGAAAGCGGAAATTCTTGCGTCCCAGTTGGATGGATTTCACGTCCCGGCCGGTGTTTTCGTCGGGCAGCGGTTTCTCCTCCGCCAGATACCGTACCGGCAACAGGCGCTCCTCATCGGTGAGGGCGCAGTTGGAGCCGTCGGGGTGCCGCTCGGGCACCGCCAGGAAGATATCGAGGCTCTCCTGCATGGGTGGAAAGAGGTCGAGGATGTGGCGCGCCTCGGGCGGCGCGTCGAATTCCGGCAGGTGGAAACTCAGGCCGTCCGGGAACAGGCCGCGGGCGTGCAGCAGCGAAACCGTGCCGTTGCGCAGCGCCTCGGCGTCCAGCTCGAAGCCGCTAAACCCGAACGGGCGAAACCACAGACTGGTGGTGGAGAACTGGACCGAATCTTCGAAGTACCGGTTCTGAGCCTGAAAATGGTGCGGGCCCAGAAACATCCCTTCCGACCAGACGACTCTGGATAAACTTTTCATCCTGTGGTTCCGTTGACATCCGCATGTAAGGTGTCATCATCATAATACAGCGGTTTCCCACTGGGATCGGCTATGAGTTTCTACAAGAAATACGAACTCGACCGGCTGATGGCGGACGGCGAAGCGAAGAGCTTCCGTGCCGTGGAGAATTCGACCGGCCGGATGGTATTCCTGCATTTGTTCAATCCCAGCGGACAGCCTTTGCTGGCGGCGTTGAAGTCGAAGCTGGGCGGGGTCAAGGGCAAACCGGTTGCGCCGCTGATCGAGCTGGGCGAGTTTGCCGGCGCCCCGTACGCCGTCACGGAGGCGCTCGAGCCGTTTGGGAATCTGCGCGACTGGATCGCCGCCCACGTGACCGCCTCGAATCCCTTATTGGAGGAGGATTCGTCGCCGTCGCTGGCATTGCCGGCGGAAGATCCATTGACCAGGCAGGCTTCCGTTCCTCCGAGTGCACTGCTGGCCGATGGCCCCGGGGCATTTACGCGGCCGTTCGAGACGCCGGCGGAGCATCCACCGCTCTTGCCGCCGCCGGTCCGGCCGGCCCCTGCCTGGGGACTCGTGGGGGACGATGCCGACGAGCTCATGCGGTTGTTTGAAACTCCGGCGGAGCGTCCGCCGCTCTTGCGGCCGCCGGTCCGGCCGGCGCCCGCCGGGGGGCTGGTGGCGGACGATGCCGGCGAGCTCATGCGGTTGTTCGAAACTCCGGTGGAGCATCCGCCGATCTTGCGGCCGCCGGTGCGGCCCGCGCCGGCCAGCGGCCTCGTAGCGGAGGAGCCCGGCGAGTTCACGCGATCGTTCGAGACTCCGGCGGAGCGTCCGCCCTTGTTGCCGCCGCCGGTGCGGCCCGCGCCGGCCAGCGGCCTCGTAGCGGAGGAGCCCGGCGAGTTCACACGATCGTTCGAGACTCCGGCGGAGCGTCCGCCGCTCTTGCCGCCGCCGGTCCGTCCGGCGCCCGCCAGCGGCCTCGTGGCGGAGGTACCCGACGAGTTCGCGCGGTTGTTCGAGACTCCGGAGGAGCATCCGCCCCTGTTGCCCCCGCCGGCTCGGCCGACGCCCGCCGGGGGTCTCGTGGAGGATGGCCCCGGCGCATTCACGCGGTCGTTTGAAACGCCCCTGTTGCCGCCGCCGGTCCGGCCGGCGATGGCCAGCGGCCTCGTGGCCGATGATGCGGGCGAGTTCACGCGATCGTTCGAGACTCCGGCGGAGCGTCCGCCGCTCTTGCCGCCGCCGGTCCGGCCGGCGCCCGCCAGCGGCCTCGTAGCGGAGGAGCCCGGCGAGTTCGCGCGGTTGTTCGAGACTCCGGAGGAGCATCCACCGCTGTTGCCGCCGCCGATCCGGCCAGCGCCGGTCAGCGGCCTCGTGGCCGATGATGCGGGCGAGTTCACGCCCCGGTCCGAAACGGACGAGCGTCCGCCACTCCTGCCGCCCCAAGTCCGACGACCCCCCGCCGCTCCACCGGCGCCTGCCAGCGGCGACGTGGCGGAGGAGCCCGGCGAGTTCACGCGCCGGTCCGAAACGGAGGAGTGTCTGCCACTCTTGCCGCCCCAAGTCCGACGGCCCCCCGCCGCTCCACCGGCGCCTGCCAGCGGCCTCGTAGCGGAGGAGCCCGGCGAGTTCACGCGCCGGTCCGAAACGGAGGAGCGTCCGCCACTCTTGCCGCCCCAGGTTCGACGGACACCCACCGCTCCATCGGCGCCTGCCAGCGGCGTCGTGGCGGACAAGCCCGGCGAGTTCACGCGCCGCTTCGAGACGGAG
>Ga0182018_10003680_pt1 | contig 13562 bp, 15 predicted proteins | sample 812P2MmetaG_FD_120490 | JGI IMG/M metagenome (GOLD analysis project Ga0182018, IMG submission 120490) | Permafrost microbial communities from Stordalen Mire, Sweden - 812P2M metaG | ecosystem: Environmental > Terrestrial > Soil > Wetlands > Permafrost | place: Sweden: Stordalen | collected...
GACGAACCAGCGCGCGAACGGGACCTGCCAATCCAAGACCTCGTCCCACGGGGTCTCCCATTGCAAGAACTTGGCCTGCTCAGCCCACCACGTCACCGGATCCGCGTCGGCCTCGCCGTAGACCTCTCCGCCCACCACGGCCCTGGCTGCGAAGGCGGCCGGCGGAGGGAACCGACGTGTCTCTTGCAGGAGCGCCGACAGCGCTCCCCCGTCTGGGTTCGCATCGCTCATCGCAGTCCCACCCTCCCCGACCCTGACCACTCACGCCGTGCGATCCCCGCCCGAGCCCTGACGTCTCCAGTCTGACCACCCAGATGTCTCGCTGCGACTCGGCGAGCGACCGGCCACTTTTGGATCCTGACCTGGCTTTGCCCGCGGCGGCGCCGTTCCAAATTCCGCCCGGTGCCGGTAGCCTGGGTGCATGGAAACGGAACGGGACCACCTGAGCACCGACACGGACGAAGAGGCACCCCGATGGCGAGGCATCAACCACCTCGCGCTCATCACCAACGACATGGATGCGACGGTGCGCTTCTACCACGGAGTGCTGGGCGCACGGCTGGTGGCCGACCTGGCCGCCCCGGGTCACTTCCGGCACTACTTCTTCGAGCTCGGGGCCGAGAACACCATCGCCTTCTTCGAGTACACCAACCACCCCGTCGAGACGTTTGCAAAGCCGGCCGGCGTGCCGGACGCCCGAGCGATCCAGTTCGACCACGTGTCGTTCAACCTGCCCGATGAGGACGCGCTGCTCGCGCTCCGGAATCGCCTGAAGGCGGCCGGGAGCGAGATCACCGACGTCGTCGACCATGGGTTCATTCGGTCGGTCTACTTCACCGACCCGAACGGGATCGCCCTCGAGGCGTCGTGCTGGGTCGTCGATCCGACCGGCCGGCCCGCTGACTACGCGGACGAGGGGTTGTTCTCGGACCCCGATCCCGTCCCGGCCGTCGTCGAGCTTCGTCGGGATGGCCACCTAGCTTCGGTGCCGCGGACGCAACTGTCCTAATCGCCGCACGCGAGGCGTAGTGCCCGGCGGTGGGGTCGCGGTGTTCGTAGACTGGCCAGATGGCTACCAAGTCAAAACCAACCGGCGAGGCCAAGAAGCCTGGCCGATCGATCAAAGAGAAGCGCGCGGCGAAAAACGAGAGGCAGGCCTCTCAGAAGCAGGCCCGAAAGAGCTGGGAGACCAAATAGTCCGCTGGCAGCGGTATTCCACCCGAGGGCGCGCCCGCATGCCCTCGGGTGGTCGCTACGGGCGCGGTGAGCCATTGACCGCTCACGCCCTCCACCTCCGCACGGCCCAGTACGCCACCCCGAGAAGAACGATGCTGGCGGCAACGTATATGGTCGCCTCCCGCCATTGAAGCGCCCAATAGTTCTTGGCCGGCTGGAAAAAGGCTCCCGCCTGCACGTCGTGTTTGACGAGGCACCGGAGATAAGGGGCGTACATGTTGTTCCGGTCCTGACACGTCTGCGCGATCGCTCCGGCGGAGGCGCCCGACCGGGTATGGGTCCCGGGCGCGAAACGGAACCCTTCACCAAGGTCCCAGGCCGATGTCGGGACGCCGACAGAAAAGCCGCTGTTGAAGTTCTGGTTTGCCGAGAAGCTCGGCGGGACGAGAGACGGCCGGACGACCAACACCATCAGCAGCGCCACCGCCGTGTAACCCACCACGGTGCCGACGATGGCCCACGAGGTCCGTCGAACGAACGCTCCCAGTGCGGCGCCGAGCCCAAACGCGAACAGGGTGTAGGCGACCGGCACGATTCCCGTGATGGCGAAATATTGCGGCCCGATCCGGGTTTCGCCAGTACCGAGGTGCAGGTGGCCAACATCGAGCGAGAATCCCTGCGCATCGAAGGTGTGGCTCGACCACCACTGGGCCACCACCGCGAGCAACGCCGCGAGCCCGACCAGAATCAGACCAACGACAAGGCACTTCGACACGAACCAACGAGTGCGCGAGATCCCCTGGGTCCAGGCCAGACGGTTGGTCTTGTGCTCCAGCTCCCCGGCAACCAGCGGGGCGCCGAACACCACCCCGACTAGGCAGGGCAAGAGCAGAAGCAGCAGATTGATCGCGAAGGCCTGATTGGCCAGCGAGAGGCGGCCGAGCACGGCCGTGCAGGGTGGTGTGCCGGGCTGAGCGGCCGAAGTGCACGCGGAGTTCCGCTGGGCGAGCTCAAAGGCGTGACCCTCCAAAAGCATCCAAAGAATGAGCGCAGCGATGCCGCCGGCGAACAACAAGAGGAGGAGCCGGTGACGTCGCCAGGCCAACCAGATCATTGTTCGTCCCCCTCATGTGCGACTTTCGGCACGGCGCGCTCGTCGTATTCGTGCAATGGGCGAGCGAGATAGGCGAGGACGATCTCGTCGAGACTCGGCGCAGCTTCCCGCCAATCGGAGAGCCGTCCCTCTGGTTCGCCGCGAACGAGCAGCGACGCCTGGCGACCCGTCTCTCGACTCGAGACCACCTCGACTCCGGTGGGCCGTGGGCCGTCCCGGGGCCCGATGAGGATCCTGTGATCAGCAAGCAGCGAGTCGATCGACCCGGTGATCTGGACTTGCGACGCAGACAGGATGATCAGGTTGTCGCAGAGCGGTTCAAGCTCGCTCACGATGTGCGACGACAGGAACACCGTCGTTCCTCGCTCCGCCACGGTCCCCATGAGGATCTCGAGCAGTTGGCGTCTCGCGAGCGGATCGAGGCTCGCGACGGGTTCGTCTAACAGCAGGAGGTCAGGGCGCTTGGCCATGCACACGGTGAGAGCCACCTGCGCCTGCTGTCCAAGCGAGAGCTTTCCGACCTTCTGGCGCCTTGGGATCGCGAGATCGGTCAGCCACGCGTCAGCTGCTGCGTCATCCCAAGCCGGGTTGAGTCGTCGACCGACTGTGAGCATCTCTTCGACTCGAAGGCTGCCGTAGAGGGGTCGGAGCTGATCGAAGTAGCCGAGCTTGCCCAGATGCGCCGTGCCGTTCGGCCGAACCTCCTGACCAAAGACGAGAACGCTGCCGGTCGTCGGGCGGGAGAGTCCGGCGGCCAACCGGAGAAGGGTCGACTTGCCGGCGCCGTTCGGCCCGACAAGACCGGTGATGCCCCCCGCAGGAACGTTCAGGGTGCAGTCCCTCAGGCCCCACTTCGTTCCGTAACGACGGCCAAGGCCGATGGCCTCTAAAGCAGGGGTCATCGACGTTCCTTCCTTTCGGTTGCACGCATCGCCTCGGCGACGAGAGCGGCGATGCCCTCATCGCCAAGGCCGGCCTCTCGGGCCGCCCGGATCCACCCCTCGAGTTGGCGTTGGAGCTTGGGCTGCTCGTCGGGTACCGGCGTCAGCGATGCCCTAATGAAGGTGCCGCTCCCCGGTCGTCCCTCCGTAAGGCCCTGGGCTTCGAGATCCCTGTACGCCCGGTGCACGGTGTTCGGATTGATGGCGATCTGCTTCACCACGTCTCGAACCGTCGGCAGTTGGTCCCCGGGCTCGAGAATGCCGAGCGTCAAGGCCTGGCGGACCTGGTCCACCAACTGGCGATACGCCGGGACTCCCGACCTTCGATCGAGCCGGAACTCGATCATCGGCTCCGACCCCATGATGTTCTAATGTACTAATACGTTGGGACAATTGCAAGACCTGACGATCGCGGCTTTGCGAGGGAGAGCCGGGTCCGGGCGGGACCACCCACCCACAACCCGGCGCGGCACGCGTCGCCCGACCAAGCCGCAAAATTTGGCGCCCCAGGCAGGACTCGAACCTGCGACGCACGGTTTAGGAAACCGACGCTCTATCCTCTGAGCTACTGGGGCTGAGGCTTTTACCAGGGAAAACGCAATATGCTGTTTGCCCAGTCCTACTTTGGGCCTACTTCTTTTCGGCCGAGTCGGACCGACCGAGCATACCGAGGGGCATCATGGCTACTCAGCGAAGCGGACAGTACGGCCTCGCTCCCGTCGAGGTTGCGAACAGCGGGCCGCTGGTCCGCCCGGCGTAGTAGGGATGGAGAGTCTCGGCGGTCTGAGGTGCCAAGGGCGCCGTGGCCCTCCTCCCGCCTTTGCGGGTAATGAAGAGCACCCGGTGGCCCCGTTCGGTCCCCACGTTTTCGACATCGCCTGCCAGTGCTTCAAAGACCCGCAACCCGTTGAAAGCGAGCAAGGTCACCAGGGCGTGACTCCGGGGGCTATCCACTTTGGCGGCGACCAATAAAGAGGACAGCTCGTCTCGATCAAGCCCGGTGGCTCGCCTAGCACCTCGGGCGTTCGGGGTCACTCAAGGGCGGGAGATCAGTTGCTGAAGTCGAACACACTATAGAATTCTTCAGGATGACATTACCGAGATTCCGTGGCTGATCCTGACGATCGGGCGCCACGGGAGATCGTGATCTGCTCGATGGAGCCTTGGGGCAATGTTCGACGCCGCATACAGCTTCTATTGTCCGAGCTGTTGAAGCTCGATCCGTCTCTCAAGGTCCTCTATGTCGAACCACCGTTGGACGTCGCGCATGCCGCCCTTAGCCGTCGTTGGGTGCGCGGGAACCCTGTTGGTCGCGTCCGCCACGAGGGGAATGTCAAGGTACTGCGCCCGCTCAAACCTCTGCCCCGCGTGCTCGGGGCCGCGTCGGATCGGCTCCTTGAAGCGCAGGTTATGCGAGCAGCGAGGGTGACCGGCATGCACAAGCCGACGCTCTGGGTCAACGATGCCAACTACGCCGGCCTCGTAGCACGGACGCAGTGGCCCGCCTTGTACGACGTTACGGACGACTGGCTCCTCGCGTCCATCACCGACCGCGAGCGACGCCGCCTAGCACAGCATGATCGTTACCTCCTCGAGATCGCGCAGGTGGTCGTGGTCTGCTCGCCGGACCTCGCGAAGAGCCGCGGGAGGCAGCGAGCAGTCGAGCTCATCCCAAATGGTGTCGACGTCAAGCTGTTCCGAGATCCACAACCGAGGCCGAGCGATCTGCCTAATGGTCCCGTCGCGCTCTATCCGGGAGTGCTACACGAAGACCGCCTTGATGTTGAGCTCTGCATCGATCTAGCGACGCGCCGCAGCGATATTCACCTGGTATTAGTCGGGCCCGATGCGCTCCGATCCTCGACGTCAGCACATCTCCAGAGCCTCGCCAACGTACACGTACTTGGGGCTCGCCCCTACACTGCGGTTCCGAGCTACCTCCAGCACGCCGACGTTCTCGTGGTGCCGCACGTGAGAAGTCCGTTCACCGAGAGCCTCGACCCGATCAAGGCTTACGAGTGTGTCGCGGTGGGTCGCCCCACCGTAGCTACGCCTGTGGCTGGCTTCAGGGATCTTGGGCCCCCGGTCCACGTCGCAGATCGTGATCGATTCGTCGGCGTCGTGGGCGGGATCATCGACGGCGGATGGCGCCCCGCATTGTTGCGCGACGTCTCTAGCTGGACCGATCGAGCTGTCAGCTTCGATGCTGCCCTGAGAAGCTGTCGCTGAAGCTCCCAAGTCGGGTCGCCGGGAGGAGAAGTAGTAGCCATCTACGAAGAAGCGCTGGACGGTTTGTAAATCGAGGGCGGTGTGTTGGGTTCTTTGGTCCATGGTTTGAACGAGCGGTCCCTTGGGCTCTGTGCGGCGCAACGATCACGAGCTCCGAGGTGGCGTGCTCGCCCATTTGCCAGCCGACGAGGGCCTTCGAGTGCATGTCACGCATACCGGCCAGGTAGAAGTTGCCCTCGTCGGCAACCCATCCCTCGTTCTGCCGGCTGACGGTGAAGTCCCGATTGAGCAGTCACCGCGGGTGCGACGTCCATCCTCGTCGGCTCACCTGATGTTCGCACCAACTCGAGACCTTCACGTCCGAACTCCGGCCGGTACTTGGACGGTCGACTCACCTCTGGCTCCCTCCTCTGGGGTCCTCCCCGAATCAGGTGTCCACGGGATCGGGTCAACTCCAGCTACAAATCAAGAATTGGTTTTTCCATGGCGTCGAGAATCGCAGTCTCAAAGATGGTCATCAATGATTTCCAGTCCAAGCCGATTACACTCAGAGGAGCATTTTCAGACCATCGCGTCCGTGTAGCAACATCCATCGCTTGTTGGAGTAGCCCTGCTAATGCTCTGCAGTCCTCAGGGTTGTCAAGCAAGAGGCCGTTCATTCCTGGAGTTATAAGGTCAGACGCACCAGGGACGTTTGTCGTGATCACAGGGAGACCACTAGCCAGGGCCTCAACAATCGCGAGCGCAAACGCTTCGTACTGCGTCGGCAGCACGAAGACGTCTGCGGCTGAATGATAGAGCGCAACGTCATCGACTGCACCAACGTATCGGACACGATCGCCAAGCCGAAGCGACTTGATTTGCACAGCGAAGGACGTTGGCGCTTTCCGGCCAACGAGCAACAGTCGAAACGGGGACGGACGAACAAGTGCCATGGCGTCCAGCAGCACTTTGAGACCCTTGCGTTGCCACTCATTAGCAATCATCACCAGCACGATGTCATCAGGTGAGTATTCGAAGCGGTTTCGAGCCTGTTCCCTGAACGCTTTCCGATGCTCCGGGGAAAACGTCTTCGGATCGAAACCGTTGTGAACAACCGTTATCCGGTCCTTTGGGATGCGAATCCGATAGAGGCGCTCGAGGTCAAACACCACTCGGCTCGCGCATGGAACCAATAACATGGGATCTTGCCGGAAGTACGACCATTCCATGACTAGCCTGGCGATGTGCCTGGGGGATATGAACCGGACCCATCCGGGCAACGTCAGTTGGCCGAGTTGCACCGAACCGGCCCGCTCAAGCCATGCTCTGTGCACACTGTTGACTACTTGAATGTCTCCAGCCGGGCACTCGGACCCGTACGTTACAGAAACATCAGGCTTGAGCCGATCGATAACCTTCTGTGCTTCGGCGCGAAATCGAGTGGGGGCTGGCCATGGTAAACCCGTTTTGACGCCCACTCTGAGCCATGTGACACCTGCGGGTAAGTCCCTAACTTCTCTTGCCACGACATAGACATCGTGGGAACTCACGAGGTGAGATGCAGCTTCCCACACGACTCGCTCGACACCACCTTGTCGATGGCAGCCAGGAAATACAAGAGCGATCCTCATGGTCCTCCTTGAAACGGAACTACAAAAATGGATTCTCGTTGAAACTCAGTTTGTGGCGTCCTTCGGACCGCTACCGGCGTTCACGTCTGTCATCAGGCGGCGGCATCAATCCGCCGACAGAAGGGCTTTGTTGGAGTCGTCCGCGTGCTTGGCCTCGGTGTCGACATCGGCCGGTTCCACCCTGCAGCCCGACACGGCAGCGAGTTGGCTCGCTGCATATCGGTTACGTGGGACGATTGGAGGAGCACGAGGGGTTAGGAGTCTTGCTCGACGCAGTATCAGGCGAGCCTAGTTGGACGGTCCGGATCGCCGGAGATGGTCCGTCGCCCGGGGCGCTCCGCCCAAGCGGGCCCTCTCGGTGATCAGGTTTCATTCGTGGGCTTCGCCTCCCCCGAACAACTTCCGGAACGCTATCGATCCTTCGATGTCGTGATCGTGCCGTCCCGATCTCGCGCCAGAATGGACCGGGCAGTTCTGCCCGGTAGCCGTCCAAGCGATGACATCTGGGGTGCCGGTGATCGTGAGTGAGGGCGCTGCCCGAGATCGTCGTCGACGCCGGACCCTCGTGCCGCCCGGTGATCCGGCGGTCCTCCGACCGCGCTCATCCTGGTTTCATCGGATCCCGATCCCAGGATCGAGCTCGATCGCCGGGGACGAGCTCGAGCGAAGCGCTTCGCCTGACGGGCGATCGCGAGGACCCAACTTCGACCTCCATTCGGACGTCGCCCGATGAGTGATCTACCACCGATGCATGTTGTCATTGTGGCCTATGGATCGCCGCTGCTGCTGGAATCCTGCTTGCGCGCCCTCGGTGATGGCTTCGAGGTCGTCATAGTCGACAACTCCTCGAGCGAGAACGTGTCAGCACTCGCAGGTCTACACAGCTGTCGCTATATCGACCCGGGAACAAACATCGGTTTCGCAGCCGGAATCAACCGGGCTATCGCCGAACTCGGCCCCGATCATGGCGACCTGCTCCTGCTCAATCCAGACGCACGAATCGGAGGTGATGTCGTGCGCCGACTACAGGACGAGTTGCGCTCACCCGGTCACGATCGGGTTGCCTGTGTGTCGCCGTCCCTGTATGGCGACGACGGTGCTCCCTGCCGTGTCGAGTGGCCCTTTCCCTCCCCACTTCGTGCCTGGAGCGAGGCGCTGAAGCTCGGTTCGCTTGGGACTCAACGTGGCTTCCTCATCGGCGCCGCACTGATGCTTCGTCGTGAAGCCATCGCATCGCTCGGCGGCTTCGACGAGCGTTACTTCCTCTATGCTGAAGAAACTGACTGGCAATGGCGCGCAACGCGAGCGGGTTGGTCCGTAATGCTCTGCCCGAGGCTCGCGGGGGCTCACACGGGAGCCGGGACGAGCAGCGACATGGATCGGCGAGAGGCTCTCTTCCACGCCTCAGCCGAACGTTACATTCGTAAATGGCATGGTGACGTTGGGTGGCGTGTCTTCCAGACAGGTGTGCTTTTTGGAGCGGGAGCTCGAGCCATCATTGGGCCGAACCGAGCGCAGCACCGGGATCGGTTCTCCCGGTACCTGCATGGTCCGCTGCGTCAAGTTGACCAGTCTTGAATGGTGAAGCGGCAGCAGCCGCGGGTGGTGCACTGCATCCGCTCGGACGCGTTCGCAGGTGTGGAACGTTACGTCACATATGTAGCCCCGGAGCTGCAGCGCCGGGGATGGGACGTCACAGTCGTCGGAGGGGATCCGCGGCGAATGCGGGCGGAACTCGGGCGAGTTCGTCACTTTCCGGCAGCAACGACCAGCGCCGTCCTGACCAAACTCATGCGCGTAGAGAAACCGGCGCTCGTGCATGCCCACATGACCGCTGCCGAGGCAGCTGCAGCTTCCGCGCACGTGATGCGTCGTTTTCCCGTCGTGGTGACGCGCCATTTCGCCGCACCAAGGGGCTCTACGCCGCTTGTCCGATTCGGAGCCCGATTTATCCGCGCCTCGCTGGCAGGTCAGATCTCGGTGAGTCGATTCGTGGCCAACTCCATCGGCGAACCGTCCACCGTGTTGCTCAATGGCGTACCGCTGGCTGATCGTACGATGGCAAATGACCTGGTGGTTCTGATGGCCCAGCGTCTCGAACCCGAGAAGCAGACTGAGGTGGCGATCGAGGCCTGGGCTCGATCATCGCTCCGCCATCGGGGTTGGAGGATGGTAGTGGCGGGAAACGGCCGCCTACGAGCAGATCTCATTGAGCGCATTAGTCAACGGAGCCTTGGTGGTTCCGTCACTCTGTTGGGAATGCACAACGACATGGCTTCGCTCATGAGTCGAAGCTCGATCTTCCTCGCAACGTCACCGGACGAACCGTTCGGCTTCAGCGTGGTCGAGGCGATGGCGGCAGGGATTCCCGTCGTCGCTGCCCGGGCTGGGGCGCATACCGAGACAGTTGGGAGTGTCAGTGACCGGTGGCTCTTCTCGGCCGGTGATGCAGGCCAAGCTGCCTCGATGCTCGATGCGCTAGGCCAAGATCCCGAAGCGAGAGAGCGCTACGGCAACCAGCTCCGTGCTGCGCAGCGACAGCACCTCTCGCTCGCCGTTCACGTGGACCAACTCGAAGTGATCTACAGGGACTTGGCCAAGTGAGCGATCAGGCAACTCGTTGTCCTGTCGCTCGAGCCCTGGGACGAAGTCTGGCGGCGCAATCAGCTACCGATCGAGATCCTCGTAGCGGCGCAGCCACTTGTAGTAGGCCGGTCGGCTGATGCGGTAGTAGTGGTAGGTCTGGGCCACATTCCCAGTGATCTCTTGGGCATGGCGAATCATCGTCAGGCGGCGCTTGACCTTCCGCTACTGCTCACGGTCGTCCATTGAACTCCTTATCAGGAGCCCCTATGTAAAGCAACCTTCGTCAGTTTTAGAACTAATCGCAACACGCTATAGACAACCACCTTGCTGCTGGGCATCAGCGAACTGCGCTGCGATGCCGTCTTTAGCAACGCTCACCGGACAAGCAAGGCCCGGCCAAGGAAACCGATGTTTAGTTTCAGCAGGGTTCGGCTCTCGATGCCACGGCTTCGGAAAGGGTGTGAGCCAGTTGATCGATAACTACTTGTTCGGAATACCGCTCGATCACAGCATCGCGAGCGCGTTGTCCGACCTGGCGTAGTTGCGTACGGTCATCCAGGAGCACTCGGAGCACTTCGGCCATCTCTATCGCGTTACCCTCTTCAACGATCCAACCTGCATTGGCGGCAGCAACAAGGAACGGAAGTTCTCCCGATCGAGTAGCGATAACCGGAACTGCCGTCGCTGCAGCCTCGACAACGACCCGGCCAAACTGCTCGCGCCACCGCTTAGTCTCTTTTGATGGAACTAGGACGATGTCAAAATCTTGAAAGGCAGCCGCAGTCGAGACGCGATCGAGTGCGCCTAGCCATGTGACCGCGTCGTCTAAGCCTAGTGAGTTCGCGAGCTTTTGAAGTTCGGGTCCATATGATCCATCGCCAATGATGGTCAGATTCACTGAACCACGCGGCAGGCGAGAAACTGCCATCAATGCCGTGTCAACACCCTTCTCGGGTACAAGTCGGCCGACGAAACCTATTCGCATCTGCGAGCCATGGGACCGTGCTGGAGGGGGGGAGAATGTACGAAGGTCGACCGGCATTGGAATCACACTAATTGGCTTGGTATAGCCCTTTGTCCGCATAACGTTCGCCACATTTTCGGTGACAACGATGGCGAAGTCGGAATTCCGATAGACAAATCGCTCAGCTTGACGGAACGGGCTCGGATACCGCTTAGCGATGTTTTGCGAGCTCCGGACCCCGACGGGTACCGAGGTGACAGCCTTTGCCGCTCGCAGCATTTGAAATGTACTAACCGCGTAAGGCTCATGACAGAGATAAATGCAATCTGGCTCAAATTCCCTAATATACTTTTTCAGTCTGCTTCTGAAATAGTGAAGGGGGTAGTTGCCGCTCCGCCCGATCGGAAGCGCGAGCAACTGCCCGCGGAGGTCAGGCGATGCAGAGGCCTCAACAATTCGCCCGTAGTCGTCCTTCCATCGTCTGGGGGTGACGATCAATAGCTCCCACTCCGTCTGACGCTGCAGACCAATGTAAAGGTCCTGTCGGCTGGGGAGACCCGCCAAGGGGTGCATCAAGAGCAGGCGCACTGTTTAGGCCTTCAAGTCGCGACGGGTTTTCAACAAGTAACGATGTGGCGCGCTGCCAAATCGACACGCCCTCCACTGTAGGCCAGCAATACATCGGGAGCTGCGACCTAGATATTGCGTTTCGTGTGATGGGGTGACCGAGGGATCCCACCTATCTGGACCATGACGAGTAGGTCGTAGGGTGCGAGCGCTCCCGACGAGGCTTGGTCCACCCACTTCCCGTCTTCTAGAATGAGAAACCCATGATGCTGCTTGCCGTGTCTGTTGTCGGGCTGGCGCTACTTGGCGTGGGGCTCCGCTTTCCGATACTCCCTGTCCTGTTAGCCGTCCCTGCCACGTTTCTCGTCGTTCGAGTCGGGGCAGCAGGGAGCGGGAACAGTCTCAGTATCGCGGACATCTTGTTACTTGTTGCCACGGTCGCCGCTCTGCCCCTTATGAGGTGGCCAGGAGCGACGCGCCTGAAGCAACTGTTCGTGCTGGTCCTCATCTATCAGGCGTCGACGCTGTTTTCCGTCATCGATCATCCCAATCGCTACGACATCCTCGAGTGGTTTCATCAACTGCTTTTGGTGGCTGGAAGTGCCATCGTGGGATATGTCATTGTCGATCGTGGACATGCCAAGCAAGCCCTGTCTATGTTCCTCATCGTCGCCGCTTCTCTCTCGATATGGGTGGTGGCGGAGATTCCGGCGAATGGATTGCACTTGGCCACCCTTCCCGGTGGATTGCAGAAGAATTTTCTGGGCGATCTGTTCGTCGCGGCCGTACTGATTGCGCAAGTCAAACCAGGCTGGTCCGGACTAAAGGGTCGCTGGGTCCAGTGGGCGAAGTACATCTGCGTGCTCGGCGTGATCGGGTCCGGGGCACGCCAATCGATGATCACCCTCATCGTGGTGGTTGGATTCCTATATTTACGCAAGGGCGGGCTGGCCAAGCGCTCCAAGGTGCTGGTTGCCGTCCTGATTCCCGCCGGTGCGGTGGCCTACGTCACGATTGCGTCGCAGCTGTCGTCAACGCAAATCAACAGTCTGTCGATCCGTTCAGTGCAATACCACCAGAGCCTGGCCCTCTGGCAGCAGTTTCCCCTCTTCGGGGTAGGAGAGCGCTTCTGGTACACGGGGCTGTACGGCCAAGTAAGCCAACCACCGAACGCCGAGATCTCGATGCTGGCGACCGGTGGCATCATCGGCCTGCTCGGCTTCCTGGTACTGATTTTCGGCTCGCTCCGTCTTCTGTGGCGTCTCCCCGCTGCGGCGGGAACCCTGGCCTTTGCCGTCCTGTTGTCTCGTGTGATCGAAGGGCAGTTCGACATCTTCTGGGTGTCTGCCAGCGGCTCGCTGCCCTGGATAATCGCCGGCATGGGACTGGCGGCCGCCTCCAGGATCCGACGGCGCGAGGACACCCTTCCATCCCCTACGACAGCGTCAAATGGAGCGCGCGGAGTGATGGGATCCCGCTCTTCGGTCAACCCGCTATGAGGGTGCGGGTTGTGTCGGTGATCCCATTCCCTCTTGAACTCTTCGGGCGCTGCCCCTCCAAGAGACGAATGCGGCCGATAAGTCAGCCGTTCGGGGTGAATACGGTGCCGCTTGCTCGAGCGCATCGGTCGATACGGGCCAACCTCCCGCCTCAGGCGCCTGGCGACGCTTGGTGTTGTTGGTCCAGCCTCCCTGAGGGATCACGTCGTTGGCCTTGTGCCAGCCCCAGGGGGATGCGCCTACCACCTCGGTCTTCACGCGAGCGTCTTCCCCATCGAGCGTCTTCTCCCGGACTCGGGTCGCTCTTCGTCACGTCGACTCTCGTGCCATCAGCGAGATAGCCCGCCGGTAGAAAGCGTTCGTGCGTTCCAGTTCCCCGGCGGGAGCGAAGGCCTGGACGCGGCCAGCACCGATTACCAGCACCCTGTCGCAACCAATCAGGGTGGTGAGTCGGTGAGCGACGATGAACAGGGTCACCCGTCCGCGTAAGTCGGCTAGGGACCGCTGAACTGCCGCCTCTGATTCCAAGTCGAGGCTGCTTGTCGGCTCGTCGAGGACTAAAATGTCCGGCTTGGCAGCTAAAGCCCGGGCCAGGCAAATCCGCTGACGTTGTCCACCGGAGACAGCATCGGCCCGCTGGCCGATAACGGTCTCATAACCGTTCGGCATGGCGATGATTTCGTCATGGATGTAGGCCTGTCGGGCCGCCCGCTCAACAGTGATTTGGTCAAGGTCCCGAAAAAAACGGATGTTGTCGGCCACTGAGCCGTGAAAGACCCGCGGGTCCTGGGAGACGTATGCGACCCGTCGCTGCCAGTCGGAACGAGCGAACGTGGACGCCATTGCACCATTCACCAGATAAGCGCCTGAATC
>Ga0182018_10003683_pt1 | contig 13545 bp, 11 predicted proteins | sample 812P2MmetaG_FD_120490 | JGI IMG/M metagenome (GOLD analysis project Ga0182018, IMG submission 120490) | Permafrost microbial communities from Stordalen Mire, Sweden - 812P2M metaG | ecosystem: Environmental > Terrestrial > Soil > Wetlands > Permafrost | place: Sweden: Stordalen | collected...
CCCTGGAGGAACAGATCGAGGTGTCGCGCGCGCGCCAGACGGAGCTCGAGCGACGGATGTACGGCGGCCAGGTGTCGGCCGCGCGCGACCTCCAGGCCATGGACGACGAGGTCAAACACCTGAAGCGACACATCTCCGAGCTCGAGGACCGCGAGATCGAGATCATGGAGGCCCTGGAGCCCCTCGACGGCGAGCTGGCGACGGCCGAGACGCAGAGAGCGGCGCTGCGTCAGGACCGCGACCGCCTCCGGGAGGCCATCGCCGAGGCCATGGCCAAGATCGACGCCGACATCGCGTCACAGGGCGAGGCCCGTCTGGCCGCGGCCGCCACGGTGCCTGCCGACCTTCTGACCCGCTACGAGCGCCTGCGCGCCACGTTGGCGGGGACGGGAGCGGCTCGACTGGTGGGGGGGTCGTGCAGCGGGTGCCATCTCACCCTGCCGGCCATGGAGGTCGATCGCATCCGCAAGGCTCCGCCCGACGAGGTGATCACCTGCGACCAGTGCGGTCGCATCCTGGTCAGGTGACGGCGTCGCCGTGCTCGTCCTTGTTCGTCACGGCCAGTCGACGGCCAATGCCGAGGGGCGGCTGTCGGGCCGGGCGCCGTCGCCGCTCACCGAGCACGGCCGTTCCCAGGCGGCGCGCCTCTCCCCCCTGCTGGTCGGGGCCGGCAGACTGATCAGCAGCCCGCTCGGACGGGCCCGGGAGACGGCCGAGGCGCTCGCGCTGGGCCTCCCCGTCGAGGTCGACGAGCGGTGGACCGAGGTCGATTACGGCGTGCTCGAAGGTGAGCCCGTCAGTGCCGTCCCCTCCGAGGTCTGGGGCCGTTGGCGCGCCGATCCGGCCTTCCGCCTGCCGGGGGGTGAGACCCTGGCCGAGGTCGGGGTGCGGGTGCGCACCGCCTGCGAGGAGCTCTTCGCCAGCCCCGGTTCGGGGGCCCGGGCGGCTGCCGACGTCGTGGTCGTCAGCCATGTGTCGCCCATCAAGGCGGCCGTGGCCTGGGCGCTCGGCGCCGGTGACGACCTGGCGTGGAGGCTCCACCTGTCCACGGCGTCGCTCACACGCGTGGCGTGGGGCGTCGACGGGCCCGTTCTCCGGTCCTTCAACGACATCTCTCCGGCCTGACCGGCGTCAGCCGAGCGGATTCCGGCGCACGAAGTCGATGACGGCGGCGGCCAGGGCCGGGCCGCTGTCCTCCTGGAGGAAGTGGCCGGCACCGGTGATCGTGGGGTGGTCTTGACCCCGGGTCCCCGGTACGTCGGCGAGGAACAGGGCGTCGGCCCCGCGCGTGATGGGGTCGGCGTCGCTGAAAGCACAGAGGAAGGGCTTGTCGAATGTCTTCAGCACCGCCCAGGCCCGCCGGTTGGCGTCGGCGGCGGGATCGTCGGGTCGGGTGGGCACGAGCACGGGGAATTGGCGCGCTCCCTCCTTGTAAGTCTCGTCCGGGAACGGGGCGTCGTAGGCGGCGACCACGTCGTCCGACGGCGACGAGGTGCATCCGCCGGCCACGATCCGGCCCACCGGGAAGTCAGGCGTCTCCTGGGAGAAGCGTTGCCAGGCCAGGAAAGCCTCGCCCATGTCCATGTCCCCCGTCGGCAGGCCGGTGTTGGCAGCCACGACCCGGCGGACACGGTCGGGATGCTCGGCCACCAGTCTCAGGCCGATCAGACCGCCCCAGTCCTGGCCCACGAGCGTGACCTCCGACAGACCGAGCTCGTCGAACAGTGCGGCGCGTAGCCACTCCACGTGCCGGGCGTACGTGTAGTCCCCCCGGTGGGCCGGCTTGTCCGAACGCCCGAAACCGACGAGATCGGGGGCGACGGTCCGGAGCCCCGCCGCCGTCAGCGGGGGGATCATCTTCCGGTACAGGTAGCTCCACGACGGCTCGCCGTGGAGCAGCAGCACCGTCTCCGCCCCGTCGGCGGGGCCTTCGTCGATGTAGTGGACCCGGAGCCGTCCGTCGCCGTCGCCCGACGGGACCTCGACGTAGTGCGGGGAGAAGTCGTAGCCGGCAAGACCGGAGAACCTCTCGTCGGGAGTGCGTAGGACCTTCATTCCAGACCTCCGGTCGGGGTAGGTACCGCTCCCGCGGGCGGGCCGGGACTACGGGACGTCGAGATAGAGGAAGCCCGAGGCCTCGTCGCGGAAGGTGATGCCGGCGGCCCGCAGCGCATCGCCCCAGTCGCCGTTGACCTCGGGGTCGTTCAGCTCCATTCCGTGGTCCGCCACCAGACAGAAGGCGGTGCGGTCGAACACCCCGGCGGCCTCGACGGCGGCCATGAGCTCACCCAATCGTGCGTCGGTGTCGCGCACCGCCGCCTCGGCCTCCTCGGAGTGGGGGCCGCCCTCATGGAAGGCGGAATCGGTGAGCGAGAAGCTCACCCACGTGAAGACGGGCGTCGGGTAGTCGACACCCAGGTGTGTCCCGCCCCAGATGGCGGTGGCCTGTCGCAGGGCCACCGAGTCGGCGAACGTTCCCCACCGGTAGTCCTCGCTCGACTCGGCGAAGCGCTCGGTGGTGAACGGAGGGAGCGCGGAGAGATCGGGGAGGAGCTCACCGGTCCTCCCCTGACGGAACAGATCGAAGGTCGAGTAGTCGGCACCGACATCGGCGGCCTCGTTCACCGACACGGTCACGGCGTCGGGGCGGCGGCGCTTGACGGCCACGTGGATCGTCTCCACCCCCGGCGCCAGCCACTGCATGGCCTCCTGCCAGGTGGTGGGGGACTCGGTCACCACCTGGTGCCCGAGAGACCGGTCGAACCAGGCGTTGTGGAGGACGCCGTGGTGCCCGGGGTGGCAGCCGGTGAGGAGACTCGTGTGGTTGGCCAGCGTCACCGTGGGCAACGACGCCATGGCCCCGTGCCGGAAGGCCGTCCCCTCGGCGATCAGGCGGGCCACATGGGGCGCGTCGCCGGTCGCCGCCATGTCGTAGAGGCGGTTGGGGTTGCACCCGTCGAAGAGGACGGCGACGACATGGTCCGGCGGCGGTGCCGACCGGTCGATCAGATCGACGAGGGCGTCGCCGTCCTGGCGGGCCAGGTAGGCGTCGGCGCGCCCTGTGCCGTCGGAGCCGGCAGGCCCCGGACGCACCCCGGGCCCAGGCTCCATGCCGAGCAGGGCCAGGACGGTCGGGGCGACGTCGATCAACCGGCAGTGGCGGTCGACCATCCCCAGACGCTTGACCCCGGTCCCGGCCAGGATGAACGGGGCCCGGGCCTGGACCACGCCGAGTGACCCGTGTTCGCCCCGGTGCTCCTGCTGGTGGTGGGAGGCGGTGTGCAGGACGCACAGATCGGGCGCACAGGGATGGTCGAAGATCTGGGCCACGTGCTCCCAGGCGTACGGGTAGCTGTTGGCACGCCGGTCGGGAAAGCGAGCGGCCAGCTCGGCATGGAGAGGGGCGAAGCGCGTGGGGTCCTGGTCCCCCAGGGGATCGCGACCCTCGACGGCGTCGACGTCGAAGGCCCATCCACCCGCTGTGGCCCGACGACGAAAGCGAACGAAGCCGTCGACACTCCGGGCCTCGTAGACGTCGGGAGCGGGCGAGGCCAGGACCATCTCGACGAGGGACTCGAGGCCGGGGTCGACGAGGACGGCGACCGCGGTCCGGCGCAGGTCCCCGGCCACGGTGCCGCCGGGGCTCGACACCTCGGGGCTCGACACTCCGGGAATCGTAGGCGCTGGCCTCCCGGCATGCGGCGGTGAGGCACGCGTTCCCACGCCGGTGTCGCTTCCGCCTTCTCGTCCAACGCCTGGGTCGTGTCGTAGTGTCGCCAGCCGTGCGTGCCGTCGTGTGCCAGGAGCTCGGTCCCCTCGACCATGTCGTGATCGAGGAGCGTCCCACGCCCGTGGCGGGACCGGGCCAGGTCGTGGTCGACGTACGGGCCATGGGGGTCAACTACGTCGACGGCCTATTGTGCCAGGGCCGGTACCAGATGAAGCCGGCCACCCCATACATCCCGGGGGGCGAGCTCGCCGGCGTCGTGTCCGCCGTGGGCGACGACGTCAGCCGCGTCGGCGTCGGTGCCCGCGTCATGGCCATGACCGGGTTCGGCGCCTTCGCCGAGCAGGTGCTCGTCCACGGTGCGTCGCTCGAGCCCATCCCCTCCGATCTCGGGTTCGGTCAGGCGGCGGCCTTCATCCAGAGCTACAGCACGGCGTGGTTCACGATGACGCGGCGGACCTCGGTGCACGAGGGGGAGTGGGTGCTCGTTCTCGGTGCCGGTGGTGGCATCGGACTGGCGGCGGTCGACGTGGCCGTCGCCCTCGGGGCCCGGGTGATCGCGGCGGCCTCTTCCATCGAGAAGCTGGAGGCGGCTCGGTCCATGGGCGCCACCGCCACCATCGCCTACGAGGGTGAGGACCTGAAGGTGAGGGCCCGGGAGCTCTCCGACGGCGGCGTCGATGTCGTCATCGACCCCGTGGGTGGGCGCCACAGCGAGCCGGCATTGCGGGCCATGCGGAAGTTCGGCCGTCTCTGTGTCATCGGCTTCGCCTCGGGACCGATCGCCACCGTTCCGCTCAACCAGGTCCTGCTCAACAACCGCACCGTGATCGGCGTCGATTGGGGGGCGTGGGCCATGGGGGACCCGGGAGACAACCGGGAGATGCTCGGAGAATTGGTAGAGCTGGTGGAGAACGGCCGTCTCCACCCCACCGTGCCCGACGAGCGACCGCTGGCCGAGGCGGCGACGGTGATGGCGGGCCTCCTCGATCGCTCGATCGCCGGGAAGGTCGTGCTCGTGCCCTGAAGGGCCGTCGACTGCTATTTGCCGGTGCGCTCGCGGTGCTTGCACCCTGGCCAGCAGCAAGGCCGACGCTGGCCTTCCTCCAGCTCCTCCTGGGTCCGGCGAATGCGACGTTGCCGGGTCATCTCCTGCTTGGCATCCTCGACCCAGCAGATGAATTCGTTGCGGGCCAGGGGCGTGATGTCCATCCAGGCAGTAAATGCCGTGGCGTTGGCGATCAACGCCTTGCGCAGGTCTCCAGGAAGCTTGTGCACCACCCCACCGGGCACTCGCGGGCTGCTCACAGTGCCACGGTAGCGGGTCGGAGTGTTGATACCGGTCGCGACTGTATCGACCTCTTGCTATCCATGGCTCGTCCATTCTCGACCGAACCACCGCTGGATGCGGCTAGATCCGAACTCGCCCTTGTCTGCTGCGAGAGCAGCAGAGGGTGCCTCGTATGTCCCCGATGGCGCTTGCCCGGCGGCGAACGTGACGCTGACCCGGGCGACCTCGTCGTTGCCGAATTCGAGGTAGCACATGCCGCGCCCGTCGTACTCGGCAGAGCCGCGGTCACCCCGGATGATGGCGGCGATGCGATCGGCGGCGACGGAGGCCTGGCGTTCGGAGAACACTCCCGCCTTGGGCGTTCCGACGCTCGCCACGTCGCCGACAGCGAACACCTGCGGATAAGCGGTCTCCAAGGTCAGCGGGTCGACCGGGATCCAGCCGTCGACCGTCATGCCTGAGTCGGCCACGACATGAGGCACGCGGTGGGCGGGCACGCCGAGGAACAGGTCGAAGGGCATCTCGGTGTCGTCGGCTAACACCGCGACCCCCTCGGCCAGCTCCTTCACCAACCGGTTCGGGTACCAACCGATCCCCCGCTCACCAAAGGCAGCGAGCAACGCTTCGGAAGCGGCCGGGGATGGTGGGATCGGGACCGGCAGAGGCATGACCAGAGAAATCTCCGAGTTTTCCCGGAGCCCGCGCCGCATCAGATAGTCGTGCATCAGGAGCGCCGTCTCGCTCGGTGCAGGAGGACACTTGAAGGGGGTCGACATGACACCGACAACCACCCGCCCACCGGCGAAGCGCTCGAGCACATCTTGCAACGCGAACGCCGCGTCCTCGGTGTAGAAGTCGTGGCCCCAATCGAGGAGTCCCGGCGTCGCCTGCGGATCGAGGTCGGCGCCGAGTGCGACGACGAGAACATCCGCTTCGAACACACCAGCATCGGTCTCGGCTCTCTTGGCAGCCGGGTCGATGGCGGTCACAGTGGCCTGCACGAATCGCACCCCGGGCTTGATGAGGTCGCGGTAGGGATGGCGGACGGCGGCCGGAGGTATCCGACCGAACATGACGTCCAGTTTCGAGAAGCCGAAGACGAAGTCGTCGCTCTGATCGATCAACACGACTTCAGCCTGGTCACCGAACTGCTCCGACAACGACGTCGTGAGCTCCAGACCGCCGAACCCTGCACCAAGTACGAGGACGCGCATCGCCAAAAAGATACAACTCCGAGGGCACTCCATTCCCGTTCCGCCGCCAGGGAGTCGGAATAATGCGTCCGGGTACCCGGAGGGCTCGCAACCGGCCCGGGCTGGTGGGCCGGCCCGTCAGCGCGTCCCGGACCTGACGGGAATCCCGGTCGCTCGCACTGGAGCGTTGGGAAAAGGCAAACTGTCATCGCCATGGAACTTCCCGAGACCAGGTACGTGAGCATCGGGGATGGAGATGTCGCCTACCAGATCTTCGGCAAAGGACCTCGCGACCTCCTCTTCTGTAGCGCCTTAGGGGGGCACGTCGATCTCTTCTGGCAGGTCCCACCGGCGGCGGAATTCTTCCGGAAGGTGGCCACATTCAGACGAGTCCTTTTCATGGACCGCAGGGGTTCCGGCGCTTCCGATGCCGTGCCTCTGAAGGCCGTACCAACGTGGGAAGAGCTGGCCGAAGACATCAGCGGGGTACTTGATGCCGCCGAGTCCGAGTTGACGGATCTCGTAGGGATGGACGAGGTCGGCCCGATCGCCGTCTTGTTTGCGGCCATGCACCCCGAGCGCGTGGGGTCGCTCATCCTCATTAACACCGCCGCACGCTACGTGGAGGCGCCGGACTACCCGATCGGGGTAACGCCCGCCGCCCTTGACACGATCTTCGACTTTCTGACAACGACCTGGGGCAGCGAAGCGTTTGCCGCCGCCACGGCTCCGACACGAGTCCACGATCGAGAGGTCATCAAGGCTGTGGCCAGGATGCAGCGGGCGTCAGCCACGCCCAGCACGGCCGCCGCTCAGATGAGGTATTTCTTGAGCAGCATGGACGTACGCCCGTTCCTGCCGTTGGTGCAAACCCCGACGCTGGTGCTCCAAGTCACAGACAGCCCTTTTAGCCTCCTCGCTCACGGGCAATACCTCGCCGACCACATTCCAGGCGCAACCTTCGTCCCGATGTCAGGGGGCGACTTGGTTCCTCCCTTTGGTCCCAACTCCGTTTCAGAGATTGCCGAGTTCCTGACGGGTCAACGCACGTCATTCGAGGTCGATCGCGTACTGACGACGATTCTGTTTACCGACATCGTCGGATCAACCGAGCGAGCCGCATCCTTGGGTGACGAACGCTGGCGCGCGCTTCTGGATGCCCACGACCGTGCCGTCAGGGAACAAGTCCGTCTCTTTGGAGGCCGAGAGATCAAGAGCACTGGAGACGGGTTTCTCGTCTCGTTCGACGGGCCCGCGCGTGCCATCCGCTGTGCCATCTCCATCAGGGAAGCCTTGAGGGCACTCGGCATAGAGGTGAGGACCGGTCTCCACACCGGGGAATGCGAACTTCGGGGTGACGACATCGGTGGGTTGGCCGTTCACATTGCCGCTCGGGTCAACGCGCTCGCAGGGCCCGGCCAGATCCTCGTCTCTTCAACCGTCAAGGACCTCGTGGTTGGATCAGGGATCACGTTCGCGGAGCACGGGGAACATACCCTTCGGGGCGTCCCCGAAATCTGGAGGCTCTTCGCCGTGAGTCACACCGAGTAGATGGAGACATGCCTCAGCGGAAGATTGTCGGAGCAAGAGGCGGAGCGGCCCTGTCGAGCGAGCGAATCCGGTGTCGCAGGAAAAGGGAAGTCCAGATGCCACCGCCAGCCGCACCAACGACAGCGGCGCATGGGAACAGCCATTCCCAGGGACTGGGCGGGGTGCAGACTTGCGCACTGGATTGAGACCGACCGGAAGCCGTGCTGACGGAGGTTGTGCAAGCTCCCAACAGGATATGGCCTTGGCCACTGAGGAGAATGACGTAGAGCGTGAGCACCAGCGCGGTGATGCCACCCAGCACTGCCGCTCCGAGCACCAGGGCGCCTCGCCCCACCCGCCGCACCTGCCCAGTATGACCTGGGGGGTGAGCTCAGGTGGCGTCGAACCGGGCGCGGAACGAATGCAGCTGACCGTCGGAGAAGCGCCGGTGCTCCTCGAAGATGCGCTCGTACCCGGTGTGCTCGATCTTCCACTCCCCGTCGACCTTCACGTACCGGTCGTCATAGAGAAGCGTCCCGACGATCTCGAAGTCCATGGCCCGGACCACCACCCTGTCCTCGAGATACCAGACCCCGGTCGCCGTGGTGGGCCCGGTCAACTCGATCTCGGGGTGGTGTCCGTTGTGCATGGTGACGATGTCGCCGCTGCCGAGTGACTCCTCGAGGAATGCCACGATGGCGTCCCGGCCCTGGTACGAGAGCTCACCGGACTGGTAGGACGTGGTGGCGTCATCGGTCAGCAGCTGACCGAGCTCGATGAAGCGCTTGGTATCGAGCAGCCGGAAGTAGCGGTACTTCAGCTGTCGGATGGCTTCGATCTCCTCGAGGTCCATGTGGGCCGAGTGTACAGACGATGGTGGCCACGACGCGAGGAAGATCGAACCCGAACCTCCGGGGGACGTTGCCGCAGCGTTGACCTTGGGTTGATAGGTGTGGCGTAGCATCCCATCCATGCGGAAAAGGATCGTGGTCGCCACTGTCGCCGCCGTCGTCGTGCTCGGCGGTGTCGGGGGCACCGTTGCCGCTCTCGGCACCCGGTCTCCGGCGCACACCAAGACCGGTTTGAGACCGGCGGCTCCGCAACCGGTGACGGCGGCGGCGACAGCTGTCAGCACGGCACCGACCTCGACGACTCCTCCGACGATGTTGCCGGCGACCCGGGCTACGACGGCCCCCGCTCCGGAGGCCGTCTCCAGCCCCGCCCCCGTGGCGGCGCAGACCACCACGACCACGCTGGCGCCGGCCATCGGCGCTCCCGGCGGGTCGCGCTTCGGTCCCACCGGCTCGCCCACGCCGTAGACGTCTGCTCAGCTCGGTTCAGCGGCGCGTCCCCGGTTTCGGCGGCCGCGCCGTCGGGGCGGCACCCCACTGGTACGTCTCCTTGTGGATCCGTAGGTAGATATAGGTCTCGGTCGTCTGTACCCCTTGGATCTTGCGGATCTTCTCGTTGAGCAGTTCGAGGAGGCCCTCGTCGTCCTCGACGACCACCTCGACGAGCATGTCGAGGGCCCCGGCCGTGAGCACCACGTACTCGACCTCGTGCAGCTCCGCCACCGCTTCGGCCACGCGTCTCATGTCCCCTTCGACCTTCAGGCCGATCATGGCCTGGCGGCTGAAACCGAGGACACGAGGGTCGGTGACGGCGACGATCTGCATCACCCCGCCGTCGATGAGCCGCTGCACCCGCTGACGGACGGCTGCTTCGGAGAGCCCGACGGCGGGAGCCATCTGCGTGTAGGGCTTCCGCCCGTCCTTCTGCAGCTGCTCGATGATGCGCCGGTCGATCTCGTCGAGCACCACCGGCTCGTCAGCCGTCATCGTCGTGCCCGCCGGTCCGTGGACGTGCGAACCTTGGGGTCACGACCACGGCCCCGCTCACCTCGGACTACGAATCGACCCCCTACTGGTGGGGTGGGGTCGACGCGCCCCCGTCCTCGGACACACCGTTGGCCGGGGAGGCCGATGTGGCCGTGGTCGGCGCCGGCTTCACCGGTTTGGCGGCGGCCTGGGAGCTGGCCCGCCACCATCGTCACGTCGTCGTGGTCGACAGCCACGACGTCGGCCGCGGGGCGAGCGCCCGCAACGGGGGCATGGTCCATCCGGGCGGCAAACACGATCTGGCCACCATGCTGGCCATGCCCCGGGGTCGCGCGATGTGGGACGACACGGTGGCCGCCTTCGAAGGGGTCGAGACGCTCGTCACCGAGCTGGGCATCGTCTGTGACTGGCGCCGCAGCGGCCATCTCGAGCTGGCGGACCATCCCCGGCACGTGGCGCACCTGCGATCGGTGGCGCACGCCTACGACTCGATCGGCGAGGACGCCCGGTTCGTGGGGCCCGACGACCTCGGGGCCGAGGTCGGCTCCACCCGGTTCGCCGGCGGTCTCCTCGTCACGCGCAGCGGTTCCGTGCACCCGGCCAAATTGGTAGAGGGCCTCGCCCGGGCCGCTCTCTCCGCCGGGGCCGAGCTGCACGGGCACACCGAGGCCACGAAGGTCGAGCGCCAGGGAGCGGGGTTCCGCCTCGAGACGTCGCGGGGGACCATCCGAGCCGGGGAGGTGATCGTCGCCACCGACGGCACCACGCAACGCCGGCCGGTGCCGTGGCTCGGTCGACGCATCCTCGGGATCGGCAGCTTCATGATCGCCACCGAGCCCCTCGATGCCGATCTGGCCGCGTCGGTCAGCCCGGCGGGGCGCATGTTCTTCGACACCAAGAACTTCCTCAACTACTGGCGTCTGGCACCCGACGGCACCCGGGTCCTCTTCGGAGGACGGACGTCGTTCGCCCCCACCACGGTGGAGCAGGCGCGTGACCGCCTCTACGGCGCCCTGCAGGCCACCCATCCCCAGCTGGCCGGGGTGCAGGTGGCACGCGCCTGGGGGGGACTGGTGGGGCTCACCTTCGACCGCCTTCCCCATGTGGGCCGGCATCCCGACAGCGGCGTCGTCTACGCCATGGGCTACTGCGGCACCGGGGTGGCGCTGTCCACGCATTTCGGTCGGGCCGTCGGACGCTGGCTGTGCGGCGACGGGGTGCTGCCCGCCTTCGCCGACCGTCGCTGGCCCGTCGTCCCCCCACCGGCCCATGTGCCGTGGCTCCTGCCCGTCGCCGGATGGTGGTACCAGGCTCGTGACGCCCTCGGGCGGTGAGGGTCGCCGCCCGTCGGTGGCGTCACCGGAGCGCCGTCGGCGACGATCGTCCACTCAACCGGCGACGGTGGCGCAGAATTCGCTGAACACGTCGACGTAGCGGTCGATGTGGCTGTCGTCGTGCTGGGCCGAGAGGGTCCACTGCTCCTCGTTGCCCGGGGTCATGAAGATGCCGCGGTTCACGGCCCACGCCCACGAGGCGTCGAACAGGTCGGCATTCGTCTCGAGGAAGCTGCGGTAGTCGACCAACGGCTCGGTGCGGTACGAGACACAGCCCTTGCACCCGAGGTCGACGACGTGGGCGGGGATGTGGGAGGCGGTGATGGCCCGCTGGCAGCCGTCGGCCAGACGCGACCCGATCCTCTTGAAGTGTTCGTAGGCGTCGGGGGTGAGCACCTCGGTGAGCGCGGCCAGTCCCGCCGCCGCCACCAGGGGATTGCCGTTGAACGTCCCCTGTTGGGCGACGCCGTGGCCGATGCCGTCCATGAGCTCGGCCCGTCCTCCGAACGCTCCACCGGGCGTGCCCCCGGCGATGGACTTGGCGAAGCAGGCCAGGTCGGGTTGGACACCGAACCGCTCGATGGCCCCGCCGGCGGCGATGGTGGCCCCGCACTTGACCTCGTCGAAGATGAGGACGACACCGTGTCGGGTGCACAACTCCCGCAGGCCCTCCAGATAACCGGGGCGGGGGAGGACGATCCCGATGTTCATCATCACGGGCTCGATGATGAAGCAGGCCAGGTCCTGACGTTCGGCGAACAACCTCTCCACGGCGGGGAGGTCGTTGAAGGGGATGGCGAGCGTCCACTCTCCCATCTGGGTGGGGATGCCCTTCGATGCGGGGAGGTGGTCGGTACGGGCCCCCTCGGCGCTGGTGGCCACGAGGTCGAGTCCCGGTGTGACCGAGAACATGACGGAGTCGTGATGGCCGTGGTACGAGCCTTCGATCTTGCAGATCACGTCCTTCCCGGTCGCCGCCCGCGCCACCCGGATGGCGTCCATGGTGGATTCGGTCCCCGAGTTGGTGAAGCGGACGCGTTCGAGGCGGAAGCGCCGGCACAGCTCCTCGGCCAGTTCCACCGTGGCCTCCGTCGTCACGGCGAAATGGGTACCGGTCCGCGCCGCCCGGTCGATGGCCTCCACCACCTTGGGGTGGGCGTGGCCCACGGCCATGGCCCCGAAGCCGTTGTGGAAGTCGAAGTACGACCGCCCGTCGACGTCCCAGACCTCGGCGCCGCGGCCGTGCGACAGATAGATGGGGTAGGGGTCGGCGGCCTGGAAGGAGGAGGCCACCCCCAGCGGCATCGTCGCCCGGGCCCGCTCGAACAGCGCCCGCGATGCCGTCGTCTGTTCGCCCAGCTTGGCCATCTCGGTGGCGAAGAGCTCACGGGCCCGGGCCGTGAGCCGCTCGGTATCGGCGTCGGAACCTGCGTCTGTCGGTGCCATCGATTCGTCCTTCTCCCTCACCACTTGACCATGACGTGCTTCGGCTCGGTGTAGGCCTCGATGGCGTACATCGACATGTCCTTCCCGTAGCCCGACTGCTTGAAGCCCCCATGGGGCATCTCGGAGACCAGGGGGATGTGGTCGTTGATCCAGACCGTCCCGAAGCGCAGCAGGGCGCCGGCCCGCATGGCCTTGCCGATGTCGGTCGTCCACACACTGGCGGCCAGCCCGTAGTCGACGCCGTTGGCCATGGCGATGGCCTCGTCCTCCGACGTCATCCGCTGGACGGACACGACGGGCCCGAAGACCTCGCGTTGCACGATCTCGTCGGCCTGACCCACTCCGTAGATGACCGACGGCTCGTAGTACCAGCCGGCCCGGTCGATGGCGTGGCCGCCGGTCGCCACCTTGGCCCCGCCGGCCACGGCGCGGTCCACGAAGCCGACCACCCGTTCGCGCTGGCGTGCCGACACGAGGGGACCGAGCTCGGTGGCTTCGTCACCGGGGTCCCCCACGGGAATGCTGCGGGCCGCACCGGTGAGGGCGTCGACCACACTGTCGTGGATGGTCGGCCCGGCGATGACGCGGCAGGCGGCGGTGCAGTCCTGTCCGGCGTTCACGAAGCCGGCCAGCTTCACGCCCTCGACCACGGCGTCAAGGTCGGCGTCGTCGAAGACGATGACCGGCGCCTTGCCCCCGAGCTCGAGGTGGACCCGCTTCAACGTCCGGCTGGCCGCTTCAGCGATGGCCCGACCTGTCGGCACCGACCCGGTGAGTGACACCATGTCGATGCCCGGGTGCTCGACGAGAGCGGCGCCGACGTCTCCGGCGCCGGCCACCACGTTGAAGACGCCCTCGGGCAGGATCGGAGCGAGCAGCTCGGCCAGCTTGAGTGTGGACAGCGGCGTCAACTCGCTGGGCTTCAACACCACGGGGCAGCCGGCGGCGAGAGCGGGACCGAATTTCCACACGGCCATCATGAGCGGGTAGTTCCACGGCGCGATCGACGCCACCACGCCCACGGGGTCGCGGCGCAGCATCGACGTGTACCCGGTGAGGTACTCACCGGCGGCCCGTCCCTCGAGGAGGCGGGCGCCGCCGGCGAAGAAGCGGAGGTTGTCGACGGCGAAGCCGATCTCCTCGGGCATGGCGCTGATGGGCTTGCCGACGTTGTGCGACTCGAGCG
>Ga0182018_10003684_pt1 | contig 13541 bp, 13 predicted proteins | sample 812P2MmetaG_FD_120490 | JGI IMG/M metagenome (GOLD analysis project Ga0182018, IMG submission 120490) | Permafrost microbial communities from Stordalen Mire, Sweden - 812P2M metaG | ecosystem: Environmental > Terrestrial > Soil > Wetlands > Permafrost | place: Sweden: Stordalen | collected...
ATCCTGATGACCCGAACGAGCCGGGACACGAGGAATGCCTGATTATCTCGCGCGACCGCAGCCAGCTGCTGCTGTTCATCACGGTTCCAGACGATAAGCAGGTCAAGAATCGGGTGCACCTTGACCTGCGCCCGGTGGACCGCACTCGCGAACAGGAGACCGGGCGGATCCTCGCGCTGGGAGCATCACGCCTGGCTGATCACCGGCTATAACAGCGCGCTGCGACGGCAGCTGACCCGCGAGTTCGGCGAGCAGTTCACCGAGGCGACCGGCCCGATACTCCCCCTTGATCACTATCCGGGCGACGCGACAGCACTGCAGATCCTCGGCCACGGGCGCTTCGAAGCCATCGCCGAGCCGGTCCGCCTCGGCGGCGGCAGCGCGCTCGTCGTGTATCCCTGCCATAGCGCGGTGCTGCGATGACGGACGCGGCGGCTGAGCCGTTCCGGAAGGATTTCTCGAACTGGGCTCACCGGCGCTCGGCTGCCGGGCAGTCCCGGCATCCGGTGTAGGCGGCCTGCCCGGTGTCCAGTTCCGCCCATACGATTTTGCCCATTGCGGTCTGGTGTACTCCCCATTTGCCGGCCAGGGCATCTATCAGTACGAATCCGAATCCTGACTCGTCGAGCCCGGCCGGCATGCGCGGCTGCGGCGGGTGCGGGTCGGCGTCATGGACCTCGATCCGCAGACAGGTACCCACGGCCTCCAGGCGTAAGGCCAGCACGCGCCCTCCGGTGCGGGCATGCCGTACGACGTTGCCGACCAGTTCCGAGGCCAGCAGGACCGCCGTCTCCTCAAGATGAGCCAGCAGCCAGGAGGCCAGCACCCTGCGCGTAACCTTTCGCGCCAGCCCGGCCGACTGAGCGGATGAGGGCAGGATTACCTGCCATGACCGGTACGGCTGCACCGCCATGCTGTGCTGTGTGTGAGCGGCGCTAGATCCGCCGAGGTCAGCTGGCATTACCTCGCTGCCTTTCTCGTTTCCTGGAGGTACGACGTCACGCGAGCAAGCCAGAATGCAGCGAGCTACAGGGATACGGTCGCGCCGCATCGGGCTGCCGCGCCGCCCCCCGATCCTGAACGGTGCTGGTGACGTCTCCCTTGGTACATGTTTCTCGTGTTGTCCTGCCTCGATGGTCGGCGTTGTACCTGGGGAGTAGCTCAGAGCATGCTCATGGAGTGCTGATAGATTCCTGACTATTAGCTGACCACCAGAATCAGCTCGGGCCTATCAAACCTGCGGTGGCATGGCTTCGCAGGGCCGGGTCCTGCCGACCTGGTGGAGAAGCTGTCTGACTAGACCTGGCCGCAACTAGTTGCGCGCGAGGATCTGGCCTATTCGGCGGGGGCGCTGTGCGCGTCTTGCGGGCATGGTCATCGATGCCGGGGCAGTCCCGTCAGCCGCGGGTTGGGTCTGCGAGGAATGCGAGAAGTCTCGCCCGCCGGCGCTGGGCTATCCAGACGCCGAGCCGATGACTGCCGGACGAGCATAGGACGGCCACGGCACATGCAAGTGCCACGCCCAAGCCAACGTCATTCTCGGGCAGCTTCCTCGACAGGCCGTGCACCGAGGTGAAACCCCACAGCAGAAGCGACGGGATCATCAGCACGACGGCCAGCGCGGGAACAAGAACATAGGGAGTGACCGCGAGCGTCAGCCATCGCCAGAGCATGCGCCTTAGCGGCCGGCGATGTTCCCATCGGAACCGCAACGGCATCGGGTGGTAAGGAAAGAGAATCCCGACCCACGCCGAAATTCCGAGCACGCCAAATGGAACGACTCCGATCCAGATGACGGTGTAAAAGGTGGCCAGCAGATCGTGGCCGAGGATACCGGTGAACAACGCGATGACAGCGCAGACCGGCGTAATGATCGTCCACAGAGCAATGTTCTTGGCGTACAGGAGCCTCCGGAGCAGGACTGGATCATCGATTGCTGCCATGACCCGACGCCGGTCAGGGCCGAGCACATTAGTTGCCGGCACGTCGGAGTACATCCAAGCGGCGAGAACCAGCGCGAATGCCAGCGAGCCGTGCAGAGTGAACACGTCGTCCTTCAGGCCCTTCGGCAGGAAGAACCAGGCCGCGCTCATGAGGGCGCCGTTGGCGGCCACCGTGATCAGAGTCTCGTACGGAGGCCGGAGCGCCCGGGCGAACTCCTCCCGCACGGCGTCACGCAATGTGCGGGGCAGCGATACTACAGCTGCTTCAGGCACGGGCCAGGCCATCAGCCGGGCGCCGGGGCGCCAGCTCCCAGCCGGGGGACTCCCCTAGCACGAGGCCCATTGGCCTGCGCATCTCATCCGGCATGGAGAACTCCTTCCTGCGGGGTTTCGGTCAGGTCAGTCACCCGGGCTGGCCTGCTGGCCCGTATCGGTCCTTCGCTGCTGGCCGCGGCGGACGGCTCCCAGCAGTATCCGCGCGCCAGCGCCGAGAAGGGCAAGGTCGCCGAGCATCTGGACGATGAGCACGACCCTGGCGGCCTCGGACTTGGCGGCGATGTCGCCGAAACCCACGGTGGAAAAGACGGTCACGGTGAAGTACAGGGCGTCGGTTTTGGTCAGCGACTCGGTGAAGCTCGCCGCGGACGCTCGTTCCATCACGTAATACGTGGAGGCGAACACCAGCAGGTACAGGGGAAAGATCAGACCGAGCGCCTCAGCCGCTTTCAGGGCCGGATAGCGCGAGCCGGTGATGGCTCTGACCTGCCATGCGGTGATGCCTGCGAAGACCAGCAGGCCTGCCAGCACGCGCAGCGCCACGTCGGTATTCAACGACTGGTCCGGTACCAGGTAGTACAGAACCACTAGCACGGTCGCGGACAGGAGACCGCGCAGCACACCTCGGTAAATAAGTCGTCTTCGCTTGGCGGCCGACAGCTCCTGGTAGGGATCACTGGTCATGCTGCCCCCGTAGGCTTAGTCAGGGCGCCAACGCTAGCGCGTAGATCGTGATAGCTAGCCCGTCGGCTGGCGCTGACCGCAGCCGGGCCGTCAGCTGCTCAGCTTGGGACGGGCTCGTGCATGTCCCGTACGCCGTCGAGCAGAACGAGGACGGCGTCTGGTGCGCGCACGCTCAGCTGCGCCGCGGGTGCTGGTCGACCGGGCGCGTAAGCGGGTCCGCTGGACCTGGCTGGCTCCTATCCTGATCGGATGAACCTGGAGTTCAGCGGCGAGATGTGGTTCTGGAGAGGCCCGGCGCCGTGGCACTTCATCACCGTTCCGGAAGAGGAGTGCGGTGAGCTGGAAGTGATTTCCGCGTTCGTGACCTATGGCTGGGGCATGATTCCGGTCACGGCGCAGATCGGGGACCGGGTGGAATACGTCGCTGTTCCCGAAGGACGGGCGGTACATCGTGCCGGTGAAGGCGCGGGTGCGGGAAGCCGAAGGGCTTGAGGTAGGCGAGATGGTGACGATCCGCCTGGCCGTTTGACGTGCCTCGCGCTGGCGGCCGAGGCTACCGCCATGACTAGCCGCATCTCGCACACTTCATTCGATGCCGTCAACGCCTACGCGCAGTCGGTCTTCTGGTCGCAGGTCCTGGGCTTCGCTGAAGATCCTGATGACCCGAACGAGCCGGGACACGAGGAATGCCTGATTATCTCGCGCGACCGCAGCCAGCTGCTGCTGTTCATCACGGTTCCAGACGATAAGCAGGTCAAGAACCGGGTGCACCTTGACCTGCGCCCGGTGGACCGCACTCGCGAACAGGAGACCGGGCGGCTCCTCGCGCTGGGAGCATCACGCCTGGCTGATCACCGGCGGCCCGATGGCAGCGGCTGGATCACGCTCGCCGATCCCGAGGGCAACGAGTTCTGCGTCCTGTCCAAGGACCCGGCCAGCTCCGGAGCCACCACCTGACGGCAGCAGCCGGGAAGAGCGGATGCGGCGCCACGGTCCTTAGCGAGGCAGCGTGGAGGCATCGGCGGGGCAGGCCCGGCCGGCCGAGACCGCGATGACGCCCGGCGCGCTCGCGCTGACCAGCAACGGCCCAGCTGGTCCCGCGGTCCCGGCGAAGTGGCGGGTGAGTAGCCCGTCGAATTCCTCGGCACGAAGCGGCCGAGAGAAATAGAAGCCCTGCCCCACCTGGCAGCCGAGCATCTTGAGCCTGGCGGCCTGATCCCTGGTTTCCACGCCCTCCGCCACCGCCGATATGCCCATCGCATTGGCCAGGTCGATGATGGCGCGGACGATCGCCGAGTCCACCGGGCTCTCCGCGACGCCCTGGACGAAGGTGCGGTCCACCTTTACCTCGTGCACGGGGAACTGCTTGAGGTACGCGAGTGAGGAGTGGCCGGTGCCGAAGTCGTCGATGGCCAGGCGCACGCCCAGCTGGTTGAGCTTCTTCATGACCTCACGAGCACCGGAGAGGTCTTCCATGATCACGGTCTCGGTGATTTCGAGTATGAGCAGCTCAGGCGGCAGGCCGCTTGCCTCCAGGGCTGCCGCCACCTGCGACAAGAGCCTGTTCTCCTGGAACTGGCGCGGTGAGAGGTTGACGCTGATGGGCAGGTCCACGCCTAGCCGGTCCCGGATCGAGCGCGCCTGCCGGCACGCCGTGTCCAGAACGTAACGACCGAGCGGCAGTATCAGCCCGGTTTCCTCTGCCATCGGGATGAACCTCATCGGGCTGATCAAGCCGTGGGCGGGGTGGCGCCACCGCACCAGCGCCTCCGCGCCCACAATGTGCTGCTCGTCGAGGGAGTAGAGCGGCTGGTAATGCACCTCGAGTTCGTCTCGCTCGAGCCCTTTGCGCAGATCGGCCTCGATCTGGAGCCGCTCGGAGGAGCGGCATCCCATGGAAGCCTGGTCGAACACCTTGTAGACGCCGCCGCCGCCCTTGTCTTTGGCCTCGTACATCGCCACGTCGGCGTCGCGTAGCACATCGTCGGCTGTCTTACCTGGCTCGGTCAGGGCGATGCCGACCGACACGCTGGCAACCAGCTCGTAGCCGTCAGGCAGCACCATGGGCTGCTCGACGGCGGCGCAGAGGCGCCGCGCCGCGGCGACTGCGACGTCCACGTCAGCCACGTCCTCCAGCAGCACGACGAACTCGTCGCCGCCGAACCGGGCGAGCAGGTCGTGACTGCGCACCACTCCCTTCATCCGGGTCCCGATCGCCACCAGGAACTCATCGCCCGTCACGTGGCCGAGGCTGTCGTTGATGCTCTTGAAGCGATCCACGTCGACAAAGATCAGGGCGTGGGCCTTGCGGTCCATGGCTGACCGCCGCAGCGCCTGGTCGAGGCGCTCCACCAGCAGCCGGCGGTTCGCCAGCCCGGTGAGGCTGTCGTAGAAGGCGTGATGGTGGAGTTCGTCCTCGAAAGCCTTGCGCTCGGTGATGTCGCGAAAGGCGATCACCGCCCCGGACGGGGTGCCGTCGCTCATGACCGCGGAGGCCGTATAAGCAACCGGGATGGTGCCGCCGTCCTTGCCGGGGAACCGGGCGTCGTCCTCCCGGATGGTGCGGCCCGTGCGCATGGCCTCGCTGGCCGGTACGAGCAGAAAACCGGGCGCTATCAGGACGCCGTCGCTCACCGGGTCGTCAATTGTTATCTCGACCGACGGCAGCTTCATCATGTCGGCCGCGGCCCGGTTGACGAAGGTCAGCTTCCCGTCTGCGTCGATGGCGCAGACGCCCTCTCCGATGTTGAGGGTGATGGAGGAGAGCCGCTCCCGCCCGACATGGACCTGCTGGTACAGCTCGGCATTGCTGAGCGCCCCGTTGCCCACCGCGGCCAGGGCTCTCAGCAGCCCCCGGTCGGCGTCGTCGAAGGGCTCATCCCGTCGCCGGCCCGAAGCCACCAGCCACTGCCGCTGGCCGGCTACCGTCATGGGCGCTGCCAGCTGACCTGGGCCGGGGCCGTCAGGGGTCAGGGTTGCCTCCGGGCTGCGCAGCAGTCGCTGTACCGACCCCAGGATCGTGTCAAGTACCGCCTGCTGCCGTAGCCCCCGGTTGGCCTCCAGGGTGACCTCAAACAGCCCTTCCATCCGGGCCCGGTCATACAGCGCCGCGAACCGCGCGCTGATGAGCTGGCGTTCCACCACCAGCCCAGGGATTGCCAGCGCTATTGCCCACGGGTGCGCCTGTATCGCCAATGCCAGCACCACGCCAACCAGTGCTCCCGCGCCAGCATGCGTCAGCTGGATCGGAAGATCGCTGGTGAGCTCGCTCCAGGTCGTGCCCATCGAGACCATAACGCCGGCCACGAGGAGCGTGTTGACGACGAAGTACGCTGCCACCCCGACGACGATGGCCGCGATCTGACCTGCGGTGGCGGAATCCGAGGGAACGGCGATGCTGCGGCTCACCGCCAGTCCCAGACCCGCGGCAATCAGGACCTGCCCGACATTGAAGACCGACTTGAGTAAAGGACGCCGGCGGGCGACCTGGGCAACGGCGGTGGCCAGCGCAAAGGTCCCCAGGGTGACCAGCGGCGGCACGATGAGGGCCAGGATCACGAAGAAGCCCTCGTCCATATTGAAGGCCGCGGATTCGCCTCCCCGGTACACCACGACCGGCCACACCCAGCTGCCCAGGGCCAGCGCGCCCACCGCGGCCGCGACGATCCACTGGCCCTCGCCGACATGCCACGAGGCGGACTGCCTCCATCCGGCGACAGCTATGGTCAGCGCGCCGCCCGCGACCGAGGCCGCCACCACGGCCCGGGTAGCGCGCGGTACCTTCATGGCCCGGCTACCGCATCGGGCATGGTCAGTTCCATGCCGAGCTGTTCCAGGCGAAGCCGTCCCAGGCAGAGCCGTCCCAGGCGGAGCCGTCCCAGGCCGCGTCGTTCCAGGCCCAGCCAGTCCAGTCTTCGCCGTTCCAGGCTGCGCCATTCCACGCCGCGCTGTTCCACCCGGAGTCGTTCCAGGCCCAGCCGTCCCAGTCGCTGCCGTTCCACGCTGCGCCGTTCCACGCCCAGCCAGTGTCCGGCGCCGGATTCGCCGGCGCCGGCGACCACAGGCTCGCGTTCCAGGTGTCGACGGGGCGGGTGGGCGACAGCGAGACCGTGCGGCCGGGCCAGACCGGGGTCAGCCTGGCGGCCGACTGGTTGAAGTTCATCGGTCCCGAGGTGGCGGCGGCGTAGGCGTTGAGTGCCCCGTGGCCGTCGGTGAAGGGGTTGCCGACCGGGCCGGGGTTGGTGTTGCCGAGCAACCGGGCCTTGATCTGGTTGGGGGACAGGCCCGGGTTGTCGGCCAGGACCAGCGCTGCCGCACCGCTGGTGATGGCCGCGCTGAACGAGGTACCCGAGCCGACGAAGTTCGCCGCGCCGATCCGGGCCGAGGGGTTGTCGTCGTAGACCGTCGAGCCCGGCGCGGCGAGGCTCACCACCGACCGGCCCGAGGTGACCAGGTCAGGCTTGACCCAGCCGTCAGGCGAGGTGGGCCCGACGCTGCTGAAGTCGGTCATCTCGTCGTCGGCGGCCGACGTCGTGGCCATGTCATCCAGGGCGCCGACGGTGATCACCAGCGGGTCGTCGCCGGGGGAGAGGATGGTGCCGTTGAACGGCCCGGCGTTGCCCGCCGAGACCACCACCGCGATACCCGAGTTCCACACCGCCTCCACCGCCTGGTCCAGGGGATTGAGAACCGTGGACTCGGTGGGCTTGAGCCCCAGGGAGATGTTGAGGATCTTGATGCCGTACCTGTTCTGGTGATCGACCGCCCACTCCAGGCCCGAGATCAGAGTCCCCAGGTGAGTCGTGCCGTCCGCCCCTGCCACCTTGATCGACACCAGATTGGCGCCAGGCGCCTCACCCGAGTACTGCCCGTTGGATGAGGCCCCGTCGCCGGCGATCAGGCCGGCCACGAACGTGCCATGCCCGTAGCTGTCCTGGTACGGGTTGTTCCCGCCCGTCAGGTCGACCCCGCCGACCAGCCGCCCGGAGAAGTCGGGCAGGTTGTCGATACCCGTGTCCAGCACGGCGACGGTGACCCCCTGGCCGGTATCGCCATCTGACGCCAGCCGGGTAGCTCCGGTCTGCTGCAAGAACACATCGGAAGGCGTGTGCGGGCCGGTGGACTCCGGCACGGACTGGACGCTTACCGAGACATCAGGCGTCACGGTGATACCCGGCAGCGCGGCGAGCAGCGGCTCCACGGCCGTGGGGATCAGAGCGTCGACCCCATCGATGATGTGGTACTGCGTCACGATGGTGCCGCCCACCTCCAGCACCGCCGCGACCGGGCTCAGCAGCCCGTCCGCGGTCACGATGACCGCCTCGCTCGGGCTCGCCGACGCTGCCGGGACGCCAGTCAGCAGCGGGCCGGCTAACGCGGCGGCTACTACCGCGCCCGCGGCGGCGATCCGGCCCTTCTTCCAGCAGGCGGGCCGTGCCCGATACCCGGCGCCGGCGCCTGCGCCGGATGAGCTGACATGCCGCATCTGGCAGCCTCTCCCTTGAGTGCCTCTGGAGTAATCCACACCGTACGCTGAGAGACCGGTTTAAGAGGGAATTTCATTAACGCCAGTCCGCTTTTTAGGTATAAAACGACCGATACTATCTACGCTAGTTCCGGTACCGAGGACGGTTGTTTCCTGACAGCACGGAAAGTGAGCGGCGATCGTCGCGTTACCGGCTCATTTGGCGTACAGAATGCAGCCTTTTGTTCCAAGATAAACCGCTACGAGGCATCCGCTCTCAAGGCGTTCGCAAGGCTGGTTCGCGCGTTGCCGGCCTGCGGCTGGCCGGGTGCTGCCCCAGGACCGGGCTCGGCGCGGTCGTCCCCGGCCCAGTGACGCGCGCCCCGCCGCCCGGGATGCGGCGGCAGGCTCAAGGCGCTGGCTTAGCATCAGGGCGTGCGTATCGCAGGAGCAGTTCTCGGGGTCCTGATCGTCGGCGCCGTGTGGATCAATGCTGCCGTCACCCTCGTCATCCCCCGCGGCCGCGTCGGGTTCATCAAGATCGTCGACCGGTTCGTCTACCGGGTGTACACCGCGAGCGGCCGCCTTGTGCGGACCTGGGAGCGGCGTGATGCCCTGCCAGCCAGCCAGCCAGCCCGCCGTCGTCCTCGGCCTGCTGCTGGTCACCTGGCTGGCCGGCTTCGTGGTCGGTTACGGGTTGCTGCTGTGGCTGCCCGGCGGCAGCTTCCCGGATGCCCTTCGCGAGGCTGGCTCGTCGCTGTTCACCCTCGGATTCGCCGCCAGGACGGGCACGGAGCCGAGTGTCACCGGCTTCCTGGCGGCTGCCTCGGGACTGGTCATCGTCGCCCTTCAGATCGCCTACCTGCCCACGCTGTACGCGGCCTACAACCGCCGCGAAACGGAGGTCACGCTGCTCGGCCCCCGCGCCGGGAGCCCGGCATGGGGGCCGGAACTGCTAGCCAGAGCGCAGATGGCGCATGGCATCGAGGAGCTGACGGTCGTCTACCAGGCCTGGGAGCGCTGGTCGGCTGATGTGGCAGAGTCTCATTCGAGCTACCCGTCGCTGCTGCGTTTCCGGTCACCCGAACCGCACAGCTCCTGGGTAGTTTCGCAGCTGGCCGTGCTGGACGCCGCCGCCCTGCATATGGCGGCCTGCCCGGACAGCGCACCGTTCACGGCCCGGCTCTGCGTGCAGATGGGCTTCACCTGCCTCCGGAAGGTGACCCGCACGCTGCGGATCCCCGTCGAGGAGGATCCGCGGCCGGACGACCCGGTCCAGCTGAGCTGGGAGGAATTCACCCGCGGCTGGGAGCGGATCACGTCCGCCGGGTTCCCCGTCGAGCGGACCGCCGAGGATGCCTGGCCGCATTTCCGGGGCTGGCGGATCAACTACGAGGCAGCGGCCTACAAGCTGGCGGCGGGCCTCGACGCGGTCCCGGCCCGCTGGTCAGGTCCCCGCCGCCACGGGTGGGGACCGTTCGAGCCGCGGCGACTGGCCAACCGCACCCCCGAGCATCCTGACGGCCAGCCCGTCACGCCGGGACCGCACCCAGGAGAGCGCCGATGACCGGCAGCGTCATGCCGTTGCGGGGAGCGGGCGCGGTTGCCAGAATCGGCGCGTGCTGACTATCGGACTGATCGCTCTCGGCGTCAGCGACGTCGGGCGGGCCGCGGAGTTCTGGTGCGAGGCGCTGGGCTACGAGCGGCGCGAGGACGGATTCGGCGGCTGGGCGACGGTGCTGGTGCCTCCCGGCGGTACCGGGACGAAGATCGCGCTGCAGCGTAGCCGGACCGTGCCGCAGGAACATCCGCGCCTGCACCTGGACCTGCATGTGGCCGATGCGGCCGGGCTGGCTGCCGAGTCGGCGCGGCTGGTATCACTGGGAGCTGAGCGGGTTGACTGGGACAGCTATCCGGATGACCCGGACTTCGTCGTGCTGGCAGACCCTGACGGCAACCTTTTCTGCATCGTCGACCTCAGCCACGAGCACTGCTGAACGAGCCGGCCAGCGAGACACCAGGCAGCCGGGCGCAGAAAGACGCCAGGCAGCCGGGCGCAGAAAGCAGCCAAGGCCGGGCTCCGGCTACAGCCGTACCACAGTCTCCTGGTCCGCCGAGCCGCGGAAGTAGCGGGCAAGCACCTCGCGGAAGAGGGGTTCTTCCGGTGCGGCGCTCATGAAGAGCGTCATGGAAGACCGGAGTTTCATGGCATCAATGGGCCCGAGAATCTCGGTCGCGCTCTTTCCCTTTATTTCCGTCAGTATCCGTGCGCATTCCAGCAGGCGCGGACCGAGTACCGGGTGCCGCAGGTAGGCCTGCGCCTCGGCGGCGCAGGAGATCCCGAACTGCCTGGACATAGAGCTGCGGCCCAGTCCTGCCACCTGCGGGAAGATGAACCATATCCAATGGCCTGCCTTTCGGCCGGCCCGCAACTCGGCAAGCACGGTCTGGTAGGTGCCGGCCAGGTTCTGCGCATCCACAAAGCGCCGGAGCTGGTAGGGATCCTCCATCGTGACCTTACTTTCGCTCCGGCCAGTGCCGGATTGCGCCGGATGAACAGGTCAAATTATATCGTGCATTGCCGGGCCGGCCAGGTCAGCGGCGCCGGCCTCCCGGGGAAGCCGGTGGCGGGCGGCACCGGGCCGTTTGGCGGCCGGCGCTGGGGTAGATGACCGGTGAGACGGCACCGGATACCCGACCGGAGAGCGGCGCATCGTGTGGGAATTGCTGGAACGACATGAGCTGAATCGCCGGTCCCGCCGCCGGGGGGACCGGCAGCCGGGGCCGCTGCCGGTGCCCTCCGCGGCGGGCGGCACCGATCTCCTGCCGCAGATCAGGCACATCGTGGTCCTGATGATGGAGAACCACTCGTACGACAACTACCTCGGCATGCTGAAGGGCCGCGGCGAGGGCTTCCGGCTCGGGCCGGACGGGGAGCCCGCGGCATCCAATCGCGACGCCGGTGGCGAGCCCGTTCGCGCGCATCATCTGCCGTCCACGGTGCAGCGGCCGCTGGTGCCGTCGCAGAGCTGGCACGCGACTCACCTGCAGTGGGGCGGCGGCAGCTGCGACGGGTTCGTGACCAGCGCCCAGCTGGTGCAGGCGGAGAACGGCCCGGCGGCCGCCGGCGCCGGGCCGGCCGCCGCGCACGCCGCGGCCACCGCCGGCATGGGCTACTGGACCGAGGATGACTTGCCGTTCTACTACGGGCTGGCCAGGACCTTCCCGCTGGCTGATCACTGGTTTTCCTCGTGCCTGGGCCCGACCTTCCCTAATCGCCGGTTCCTCATTGCCGGGACGGCGCACGGGCTCATCGACGACTCGCCCTCCGACCTGCTCTACTACCCTCCGGCCGGGACCATCTTCGACATGCTGACCAGGTACGGCATCTCCTGGGCGAACTACCATCCGATCGCCGCGGACCGGGCCGGGCTGACGCGCTACGCCCATCACCAGCGGAAAATGGTCCGCCGCCGGCTAGCGTCCGCGAGCCGGTCGGTCCGGTCCGTGACCGACAGCGTCCACAAGGACCTGCAGTTCACCGCCGATGTCTTTCCGTTCGGGATCGGCAAGTACATGCGGCATATCCGCAGTACCAGCCAGTTCTTCACGGACGCCGACGACGGCACGCTGCCCGCGGTCAGCATCGTGGACCCTGACTTCACCGCCTACTCCGAGGAGAACCCGCAGGACATCAGGAAGGGCGAGAGCTTCGCCGCCGAGGTGATCAACAGGGTCATGCACGGCAAGGGATGGCCGCGCACCCTGCTGATATGGCTGTATGACGAGCACGGCGGGTACCACGATCACGTTCCGCCGCCGGCCGCGGTCCCGCCCGATAACGTCGAGGGCCGCAGCCTGATCGGGAGCCCGACCCGGCTGCAGGCGCTGCTGCGGCCGTTCTTCCCGGCGATGGTCAAGGATAAGGAGAATCTCACCGAAGGACCGCACCGCTACGACCGGTACGGGTTCCGCGTCCCGGCGGTGATCGTGTCACCGTTCGCGCGGCCGGACTATGTCTGCACCGAGGTGCTCGATCACACGTCCGTGCTCAAGCTCGTCGAGCAGAAATGGAACCTGCCGGCCCTGACCGCCCGCGATGCGGCGGCCCGCGCTCCGCTGGACGCGCTGGACCTCACCCGGCCGCCGGCCTTTCTGGTGCCCCCGTCGCTGCCCGCCCCCAGCCTGGCGTGGGGCAGCTGGTAGGCAGGCGCCTACCTGGCCTTGCGCCAGTCGGCCGGGCCCGTCATGACGCCGCCCCGGCGAACGCCGCGAACAGCATCACATCAGAAGAGATATATCTTGCCTTACATGAACGGGCTCGAACTGTTTCTCCTCGGGCGCAGGCTGATGAAGCTCGGCGAGGATGCCATCCCGCCATCGGGGTTCCAGCAGCTGGCGGCGAGCGTCCGGTCGGTGCTGGCCGACGCCCTTACCCATCCGGGCAGCTCGATCAGCGACATCACCGAGCGAACGGGCTTCCCGCAGAGTCACGTGTCCGCGTCGGTGGCCAGGCTGCGGGACCTCGGCGCGCTGGTCACTGACGCCGATCCCGCCGACCGCCGCCGTACTCTCGTCCATCCGGCCCCCGGCATCATCGCCCGGGGCATCCAGCACGCCTCGGTCCCGGTCGACGAGACCATCATCAAGGCGCTGGAGGCTGCGGACCAGGACCAGGCCGCCGAGGTCGTCGCGGCGCTGGAGTTGCTGGCAAGGCTGCTCACGCCGCACGCACTGGCGCCGGCCGGGCCGGCGCAGGCCGGCCCGGCCAGTGAATAGCGGTAACGGGCAGGAGGCCGGCCCGGCCGTGGAGCTCGCTGGCGACCGGGACCGGCCCGGGGCCTGGACGCTGCTGGTGGACGGCACCCCGCAGTCACACGTTGACCTCGGTGATCCGCAGTACCTGGAGTTCGAGTACATGCGGCGGATCGGGCACCTGGTGGACCTGGCGGCGCCGGCCGGCGATCCGCTTCGCGTGCTGCACCTGGGCGGCGGCGGGCTGACCCTGGCGCGGTACGTGGCAGCGACCCGGCCAGGGTCCAGCCAGCTGGCGGTGGAGTCGGACGCGGCGCTGGCGGAGCTTGTCCGCCGCCGGCTGCCGCTCGGCCAGCGCGGCCGCCGGGCCGGCGGCGGCCGGCCCGGCCGGGTGCGCGTCCGGGTCGGCGACGCCCGCG
>Ga0182018_10003685_pt1 | contig 13535 bp, 12 predicted proteins | sample 812P2MmetaG_FD_120490 | JGI IMG/M metagenome (GOLD analysis project Ga0182018, IMG submission 120490) | Permafrost microbial communities from Stordalen Mire, Sweden - 812P2M metaG | ecosystem: Environmental > Terrestrial > Soil > Wetlands > Permafrost | place: Sweden: Stordalen | collected...
AGATCATAACGCCAGGCAGGCATTGTCTGCGCGACGGCGAAGGATGAGAGGAAAAGAGATGAGAGGAAAGCGGCAATTCCAGCGACGAGGAGAACGACGGCGGCCGCTGACGGGGAGCGAGCATTATCTGCAAACCTGATGTTGGCAAACTTCACGCAATCATTTCTTGCGCTCGACGAGGTAGTGAGCGAGATCTTTGAGAGTAGACGCAGCCGGGCCGTATTGGTTTAGTTCGGCGCATGCTTTTTCGACCAAGACATCGGCCTTGCGGAGCGATTCCTCGATGCCGAATAGCGCGGGATAGGTGGCTTTTTCGGCGGCCGTGTCTTTGCCAGCGGTTTTGCCGAGTTGCTCGGAGGTTTGGGTCACGTCAAGTACATCGTCCACGATTTGGAAGGCCAAGCCGATCGACTGGCCATAGGTGCGCAGGTGGGCGATGTCGGGAGTCGTTGCACCGGCGAAGATCCCTCCACTGACCACGCTGGCAGTGATGAGCGCGGCGGTCTTGGAGCCGTGAATGTATTCCAGCGTAGCGAGGTCGGGCTTCTGGTGCTCGGCTTCGAGGTCGACAACCTGGCCTCCGATCATGCCGTCGATGGTGCCGGTGGCGCGGGCGATTTCGCGGATGATGGCAACGCGGGCCTCAGCGGAACAAATTAGTTGCGCCAGCACTTCGTAGGCCTGGGTTTGCAGGGCGTCTCCGGCGAGGATAGCGATGGCTTCCCCGAAGACCTTGTGGCTGGTAGGGCGGCCGCGGCGCAGGTCGTCGTTGTCGAGGGCCGGCAAATCGTCGTGGATCAGCGAATACGTATGCAGCATTTCGAGCGCCGCGCCGACTTGCTCGATGCCAGGGGGCGGTGATCCCGCGGATGACTTGGTATGGGACTTTGCGGCCAGCGTTATCATTCGCCCCGATTCCATGCAGAGGATCGGACGGAGGCGCTTTCCTCCGGCGAAGACACTGTGCCGCATGGCCTGATGAATCGAGGTGGGATATTGGGAAGCGGGCGGCAGAAGTTCCTCGAGAGCGATGTCGGCGGCCTCACGTCCCTGCTCCAATACTTTTTTCAGCATGGCATCGCAGTATAGCAAGGCAGGTGTCAGGTCTCAGGTGTCAGGTCTCAGGAAAAACGAATCAACCAAGATTTTCTAAGACCTAAGACCTAAGACCTAAGCGCTGGGCTTCTCACGCGGCGGCGCGGTGTGCTATTCCGTTTTGCAGCGAGCGAACCACTTCCAGGCCACGCGGCTCGCAAATGTCGGACGCGCCCAGGCTCATGGCTTCGGCCCAGAGTTTGTCGTCCGCCAGGCGGTGCGTACCTACGATGCAAAGGGCGGGGAACTCACGGTGCAGACGTTCGACTTCGTCGGGTCCCGATGTTTCCAAATCAAGCACTAGCGCTTCCGCGCGGTTCCGCGCGATCGATGGGCGGAGCTCATGGTATGAGGGGGTCCAATAAACGGAGTTGAAGTGGCGAGAAAGAGTGGCTACCAGAGTCTGACCTGTTTGAGGGTCATGCTGATACAGAACTACCGAAAGCGATTCCATAAATCCCCCTGACTCGCCGCAGTTTCGCGGCGGCCTCGGCTGCGACAGCAAATTGCCAGCACAGGCGTTGTCATTTCCGATCCGAGTGTTGCGGCGGCTGCGTCTTCGTTGTTTTACTTGCGCAGCGCTTTCTCGGCCGGGGGCTCGAACGGTTCAGTTTGCAGTTTGCCGTTCTGTTTTAACAGAATCTCTATTTTCCCTTCCGCGTCCTCCAGCTGTTTTCTGCAGTTGGCAGAAAGTTGCATGCCTTCTTCAAAGAGCGTCAGAGATTTTTCCAGAGGAACCTCGCCCTTCTCCAGTTCCTGCACAATTTTCTCGAGACGCTCGAGGCAATCTTCAAACTTAACCAATCGACTTGCTCCTGCCGCTATTGTAACGCCGTTTGTAGTCGGGAACGCTCTGTGAAATTGTCTATGATGTAAATCTTTTGGGCCGATTTTACAAAACTACACAGAAGCGGGACGCCCCGAGCCGAGGGCCTCGAGAACGTCGACGGCAGAAGTGTATCGACCTTGCGGAGCGCTGATCTGCGCGCCCTGCACGCGATCACGCACCGCCGCCAGCATTTCGCGGGCGATGGCGACGCCTTCCTCGCGAGCGGCTTCCGGAGATGCAGCGCCCGTCATGCGGTTGAGGATTTCATCCGGCACGGAAACGCGCAGCTCGTTTTTCATGAACTCTGCGTTGCGGGCGCTGACCAGCGGCCAGATTCCGGCGATCACTGGAATGCGGCAGTGTTCAATGCGCTTCAGGAAATTCTCCAGCAGGCTGAGGTCGAACACCGGCTGAGTCACAGCGTACTCCGCGCCAGCCTCCACCTTGTATTCGAAGCGCTTGATCTCTTCATCCAGGTTGGGCAGGCCCGGATTTGCGCCGATGCCGATGACGAACCCCGTCCCGGAGCCGATCGGGTTTCCGCCGAGGTCGAGTCCACGGTTCAGGTTGTGGACAATGTTGACCAGGCCGATAGCATCCACGTCAAAGACTGCCGTCGCGTCGGGATAATTCCCCATCTTGGGCGGGTCGCCGGTGATGCAGATGAGATTGCGGATGCCGATGGCCGCCGCGCCGAGCAGATCGGACTGAATGCAAAGCACGTTTCTGTCACGACAGGTGTAATGCAGAATGGCTTCGATGCCGACGGCCTGCTGCATGAGCAGAGATAAGGCCTGATTGCTCATGCGCGCCGAAGCGCGGGGGCTGTCAGGGATGTTGACCGCATCCACGCCCACCGATTTAACGAACTTCGCGCCTTCGATCTCTTTTCGGATGTCGATGCCCTTAGGCGGGACGATCTCGACCATGGTGACAAACTCACCGGCGGCGAGCTTAGCGCCGAGGCGCGAGCGTTCTGCCATGGGAACGCTGGCCGCCTCCAATGGGGCCGATCCGGAATGAATTGCCTCGGTAACCGCGGTCTTGCCGCGGGCTTCACGCACGCGCAGAGCGGCCTTCATGGCGCGGATGTGATCGGGCGTGGTGCCGCAGCATCCGCCAATCAGCTGGACGCCAGCGGCCACGAACTTTCGCGTGTAGCTCGCCATATATTCCGGCGAGCAGAGATAGATGTTGCGTCCTTCGACGGAACGCGGCATACCGGCGTTCGGCTGCGCGGACAGCGGAAGGGAGGTTACCGCACGCACGCGTTCGATGGCATCGAGCATCGCGACCGGTCCCACACTGCAGTTGATGCCGAGGACGTCGACATTCCATTCCGTGAGCCGGGCCGCGAAGGCTTCGGGGTCGGAGCCATCGAGGCAGTTGCCGTCTTCGTCGATGGTGACCTGGGCGATGATGGGAATTTTGGCGTTTACGTCGCGGCAGGCGAGGACGGCCTGGTGCAATTCCTCGACGTAGCCGAAGGTCTCGAGCATCAGCAAGTCAACGCCGCCTTCGACCAGGGCCTCGATTTGCTGGCGGAATGCCGCCCTGGCTTCCTCAAATGCGGTCTTGCCGAGTGGCTCGATACGAACGCCCAAGGGTCCGACCGATCCCGCAACCCAAACGTCGAAGCTTTTGGCCGCCTCGTGCGCCACGCTAGCCCCGGCCAAATTGATATCGCGGACGCGATCGGCCAGGCTGTGCCGCGCCAGGCGGAAGCTGTTTGCGCCGAAGGTGTTGGTTTCGATGATCTCAGCGCCGGCTTGCAGATAGTCGTGGTGGACGGCGCGGATGAGCTCCGGCTGCGACAAGTTCAGCTCGTCGTAGCAGCGGTTGATGAAGATGCCCCTGGCATAGAGAAGCGTCCCCATGGCTCCATCACAGAGCACGGGAGCCTGCTTTAGACGTTCGATGAAATTTTGCGCCATCTCTTTGAGAATACAAGAAGCGGCGATCTCTGTGCATCCCCGCGGCGAGATAGAAAATTCGGAGCCTCAAGGCTTCAACCGAGGCTTGTGCAGGTGGACCTTGAGATTTTGAGACCATCCCACCGTGAAACTGGCATACCTTACCTTTTGCTATAATCCTTCTTCTTGCATCCAAGTGATTATCCTGTCCAGGGTTGGAGTCCAAGATTTGAAACGAGTCCTGATTTTTCTGGTGGCACTGCTGTCCGCCTGTTTGGCGGAGTTGGGTTGCGGCGGTAGTCAGGCCCCCAGCACGGGAACGACGGGCGTCACCAATCGCGCTTTCATTTCGAATAGCGTTTCCGCCGGAACTCTGGCGGCGGGTGTGGATATTCTCAACGCCGAAACTGACGTACGCGCGAGCGGAGCGGCAATTTCCGCCGGCAATAACCCAGGGATGATGGTGGTTACACCCAGCCACGCCCAGACCGTGGTCTTCAGCGGGAATGGCGAGCAAGACTCGGACAACCTGCTCACCTTCATCAATAACACCAGCGAACAGGCTCCCGCTCACGTGACATTGCCGGGGATGACCGAGAGCATCCTGGTTTCTCCAGACAGTTCCACCGTTTATGTAGCCGTTCCGACGGCGCCGGTGGTGGGGCAACCTCCGGGGCTGGTCGAGGTCGTCTCGACGAGCTCGGGCACCTTTACGGGACAGGTTGCGGTTCCCGCAGTTCATTATCTTTCAATCAGCAACAGTGGCAACTTTCTGTTCGGCTTCAGCGACAACTCCGATTCAGTGGCGGTGATCACGCCAACGCTGATCGGTGTGGGGAATGCCGTGACCTACATCTGTTGCTTCGACAGTCCGGTTTCTGCTTTCTTCAGCAGCGGCGACACCACCGCATTCGTCGTGAACTGCGGGGCTGAGTGCGGAGGAACCCAAGCCAGTGTTCAACCCGTCGATATGACGACTTCGCCGCCGACTCCGGGTGTTGCAGTTCCGGTACCGGCGGCCAGCATTGCACTGGTCAACAACTCGACTATGTATCTTGCGGGAACGCCGGTACCTGCTTCGCCCTGTACCGGAGAGGTCACGCAGGCAACCACCTGCGGACTGCTGACCACCTTCAACCTCAGCAGCATGACCGTGACCAACAGCACGCCGATCATCATCACCGACGGATATCACAACCGCATTGCCATGGGCGCGAACGGCCAGCTCTACATTGGCGCGCGTACTTGCACCGAAGTTGTTCCGCCCGTCCCACCACCGGCTGGGGCGGAGGTCCGCGGTTGTCTTTCCATCTACAACACGCTGGGCACTGCGGTGGGGACGGTTGCGGCGGGTGGAGTTGTAATTCCTCCCGAGAATGGAGACGTCACCGGCATCCAGCCCATCGCTACGCGAGTCGTAGTGTATGTGGTGCAGGGTGGATCGCTGAGTATCTATAGCGACCTGATTGATGCTTTGGAGTACAACCCGAACGATCCGAATAATCCCGGTCAGATCAATAACCTTGTCGGGCAGTTCGTTGACATTAAGACAGTGGACTTCTAGAAGCAGGTCTCAGGCGTCAGGGAAAACCCTAATTTAGTTTTGGTCGCGGCAAGCGGCTACTTCGGCTCCAGCGTCATCTCGTGGGCTCGATGGTGCTCGACGGCACTTTGCGAGAAGGGAAATGCGAAGGTTGAACCTTCGTACCACGCCTTCCATTGATCCAGATAATACGGGCTGAGGAAGATTCCGCTTTCGCCCGTCACCAGATTCAGCGTGCTCTCGTCAAAGTTTGCGAAGTTCAAAGTCAGCCGTTCGGAGGGGCCAAAACCGCGGCCCACGGCCTTCACGGTGTAGTTGTTTCCGCTCAGCGGATGCAATCCCGGCCCGGTGAAACGCCCGATTAACGGAAGTTGGCTGAGCACGGGATGATCGATTTCCACGGGATAGTCCTTTCCCCACTTCCACTGATTGAGGTCCGCAGGAGAATGGTAGCCGACCGGATCTCCATTGTTCGCGTACAAGCCTCCCTGCTTTACGACATTCTCTACCGCCGCCGTCAGCAGGGCTCCGTAATCGGAAAATCCAGGCGGTAGCCAGCGTGCCGGTTGCTTGGTGAGCACATTTTCGAGCCAGACGGATGACATTGACCAGCGATAGCTCTTCCAACTCAGAAGACCACGGTCTGGTGCCATGCCGGGCGCGCCCAGCTTCGGTTCGAGCAGCAAGCGCACCAATTCCTGACGCGCCTTGGTTTCGATCGTCGGCGCTGCCGAGTCGGCCGACATGCGGCCGTCCCAGTCGCGCAGAATTTCTGCCGCACGCTTGGCGCGCTCTGAAGCATTCGCCGCGTGATCGATCGCGTAGACAAACTTGTCGGCGCAGAAGCGGTCATAGGTGGACTTCACGTCCATTTGCAGCGCCAGCATGTCGGCTGGGGCAAACTTCTTTCCCGATTCGAGCACCCGGTAAATGCGATCGGTGCGCCACGGTGCGTCCCAATTCGTGCTGATCGAATATTTGTAATCGTCGGGAGCAATGCGACCGTTGGCAGTGGCCAGAATGCCACCGGGTGGATCGTAAACGCGCGGCATCTCGTCGAAAGGAATCCATCCCTTCCACTCGTGGGCATCGTCGCTGCCGCTGACCGGCAGGCTGCCATCGCCCGCGGCGCGGATAGGCACGCGTCCGGTTGCCTGATAACCGATGTGGCCATCGATGTCGGCGTACATCACATTTTGTCCGGGGGCGATGAAATTCGAAAAAGCCTCGCGAAATTGGTCCCAATTCTGAGCCGAGTCGACGTTGAAGAAAACCATGCCGACACCGTCTTGCAATGTCCAACGGAGGGCGATCTTGCGTGTCTCACCGGGAAGCAGCTCGGTGATGATTGGACCGTGGCGCGTTGTGATCACGTCGAGGGTCACGTCGGGTTTGCCTTTGACGTGGATGGTCTCGTGGCGATGCTGTGCGTCTACCCATCCCGCCGGAGTTTTGTATTGGCCCTGCGGGTTGAACTCTTCGATGAAGTCGTCTTCGACGGTTGCGCCGACGTTGGTGAATCCCCATCCAATGCGCTGGTTGTGGCCGACGATCACGAACGGGACTCCGGGTAGGGTTACGCCGGCGACGTCGAAGTTGCCGCCGGTTGTTTTCAGATGCGCCGCAAACCACAAATTCGGCATCTGGTGGTCGAGATGCATATCGTTCGAAAGCAGCGGCTTGCCTGAAACTGTATGTTGACCGGATACGACCCAATTATTCGACCCGGGACGGAACAGATCAGCCTCTTCCTCGGCAAACTCGGAAAACGCGGAAGGTATTGCGGACGGCGGCGCGGAAGGCAGCGTGGAAATCATGTGATTGTTTTCGCCCTCAGGCTCGACTTCTTCGTCGTCATCGTCTTCGTCGTCGCCGCTTTTTGCGTCGGGATTTTCTTCGATCCGCCGGACCTCAGTTGGAGGACGGTCGCGCCAGGAGGAATTCACATACAGGTCCGCCGTCAGTTCGGGGCCGAGCTTGGCCAGGATTTTTTCGCGCGTAAGAGGAGGCGGGTTCTTGTAGTGGTTCAAATCCTGCACCATGCGCGCGCCGACCAGCATGGAATCGGTCACAGTCCAGGGGCGCGGAGCGTATTTCATGGCGCGGAATTCGAGCGAGAGCCGGTCGCGGTGCGAGTTGAGAAACGCGTTTACTCCGCGGGCATAAGCCTCGAAATAGATCCGGTCGCGCACGGAAATATTCTTCTCGGCAGATTCGGCCGCCTGGCGCAGGCCGAGAATCCGTTCTTCGCGATCCATCCTGACCGTGGCTTCGCCGATCACTTCTGAGAGTTCTCCGGCGGCAGCGCGGCGCATCATGTCCATCTGCCAGAGCCGGTCTTGCGCGGTGACGTAGCCTTGGGCAAAAAACAAATCTTCGAGCGAGGCGGCTTCGATGGTTGGAACACCGTGCTCATCGCGTATGACCCGAACCCTGGCTGAAATCCCCGGCACTGAGATACTGCCATCCAGTTGCGGCAGCGGAGAGCGCATGATCGCGTAGAGCCACCAGATGGCGGCGATGAGCGCCACCAGCAGCACGCAGGAGACGTAGTAGAGTACGCGGAGGGCGGGGTGGCGGCGGTGAATTTCAGGGAGCGAAGCGGTAGAAGACATTACTCAAAGATTGTAGGGATGTGCGGTGTCTGTGACAACCGCGCAACAGGATGGTCCTGATGACCGTCGGAGTTACTTCAGCGCCGCCGAAGGTGAGTCTTCCAAATTGAGCCCGAAGCGAAACCAGTAGTCAGGCTTGGGAGGAGGCGGAAACTTGGACTGATCGCTCGGTCGAGGGAAATTCATTTTCCCGAGGATGCAAGAACCAACAGGATTGAGGCCGACAGTTATGACCGTCTGGGGCGTGCCGTCTTTTCCAATCTTGAGTAGAATCTCGAACTCCCCGTTAAGGTAGCCGCCAGATTCTTGTGTGCAAGCGGGAATGAGGGCCGCAAACTTTTCGTTAACGGCGACGTTGTAGCGCTGACCTTCAGGAGTGCGCGCGTTGTCCTCCGCAGATTGCTCTTCCGGGGTCTTCGCATGCATGGCGTGCGCGACTTGCGAGGCCCATGCTTTGATCGATTCGAAATAGGCCGAAGTCTGCCAGACCTCTTCGCTCCATTGGTCTCCGATTCGAGCGAGCATCTTGTTCGCGGCCACGGGGTCGTTGAAGCTTGCGGCCATGCGAGCCAGCAGGTTCCAGTTTTCCAGCGAGGTGCCGTTGTGCTTTTCGATGGCCGCGAAGCCGCGCTGGATTCTTGGCCAGGAGAGTTTTAGTGTCTGGTCACCACCACAGTAGCAAAGCAGCGTACTCGCTATCTGAAAATACAAAGTATCGCCCGCTTCTCCGCCGACGCGATCGGCGCTGTTTTGCACGAACGCTTCGGCTTGTCCTGTTTCTCCACCCCATTTCGGCAGGATCGAGTTCGCATAGAGGCGGTAATAGTAGTAGTAATCCGGTGCGAACGCGACGGCCTGCTCGAACAGAGCCTGCCTGGCGTTTGGTTCCCAGTCTTGAGCCAAGGCCACGTATTGCATAGCGACATACCACTCGGGGCATTTGACCGAGAGAGTGGAGGCTTGTTTGAGGACTAGTCTTGCTTGGGCAGCGCGCTCTTTGAACAGCCTCCATCCGCTGCTGCTGACGGTTTCGCTCTCTCCATCGCCACGTGCGTCCCAACCATAGCTGACATAGGATTCCGCCAGCGCTACGCGCGCGGTAATCGAGCGGGGCCTCGCTGCAGTCCACTCTTTTACCAGGCTCATATGCAAGATCCAGTCCTGCTGGGTCGCATGTAGCGGAGGCTTCTCTAGAGCGGAGTAAATCGTGCGGAGCTTCCACATTCCTCCTGGGAAAGTTTCCTTGTGAGAGCGGGCGGAATCGGCAAGGCAATCCAATTGCACGAACTTTCGTCGTCTAAGCAGGCCAGATATTGTTTTCTTGTAGGTAGAGCGGGCATCGGCATCGGTACCGGCATCTCCGTTCAAACCGGCAGCCTCGGCCGGTGTAAGACCGCACGGCACTGCCGTTGGTTGCAAGGCATGAGCAAACCTGCAGACCGCAATCGACAGGAAGAAAAATAGTGCGATTACGTGAATGCTATAGTTCGCAGCCAGCTGTGTGCGAGATAACGACCCTACTGCGTTTTGCCTCATATGACCGGCCGCCTCTAGGAATAAACCTAACGAAATGGGCACTAGGACTAAAGTTACCGCGGACCATGGACTGCGGGCCCACGTGGTTGTGTGCCGGTTGGCGTAACGGGTTCTCGCGCTTTATCATGTTGTCGACCGCTTGCTCACCATGTTGCAGAAACGAATCGACGATCAGCCGACTATCTCGCCAGAGAACGTCCTCGAGGCCGAGGGGATTTTTCTGCGGCATCTTAAACGCGTCGGCTTGAAGCAGACCGGACAGCGCAGCGCCATTCTGCGGACTTTCCTCGAAACCCGGGAACATCTTTCGATCGACGAACTGCATCGGCTGGTCAGGAAAACCGATCCACGCATCGGATTCACCACCGTTTACCGGACCCTGAAGCTGCTGGCGGGGTGTGGGCTGGCGAGCGAGGTAGCTTTTCACGACGGCATCGCGCGTTACGAACATCAGTACAACCGGCGCGGGCATCATCACATGGTCTGCACCGAGTGCGGCGCTTCGGTGGAGTTCTTTTCCGAGCAAGTGGGGGAAATCGAAGAAGAGATCGGACGCAGGCACCATTACGTCACCACGCGCCACACCTTCCAGATTTACGGGGTCTGCGAAGCGTGCCAGACAAAAGCATGCCAGACAAAGACGAACGGGCGGCGAATTGTATAGTCCAAATCCACTGCCAGAGGCAAGCCGGGTTCCAGAAGAAAGCCCGGCGAATGCTGCCGACGATTCGGTGATCTGTCCGCATTGCGGGACGGCGATGTCGGCGAGCGCGGCGTTTTGTCCGGTGTGCGGAAGGTCGATGACGGCGCTCCCCGCCGCGGACCGGGCGGCTGCTGTTTTGGCCTATTTCACCTTGATTCCCGCGGCGATCATTCTGTTTCTGCCGGCATTTCGCCAGCATGCATTTGTCCGCTTTCACGCATGGCAGAGCGTGTTGCTCTGGGGAGCCTTTCTGCTGATAACGGGCGCCGCGCTAGCGCTGTCGAACATCGCGGCTGCCATCGTTTTGCTGCTGTTCGGGATTCTGGCTTCGCTGGCCGCACTGTTCCTGTGGATTGTGCTTACGCTCAAAGCGTGGCAAGGATTCCGCTTCGAGTTGCCGGTGTTTGGCGCGCTGGCGGAAAGACTCAGCAGGGCAGGTCTTAGGTCTTAGTTGTTAGGTCTTAGGTCGCGGATCCACGGGAAACGAGATTATTCGCGGCGGTTTTGGCTTTCCCTGACACCTGACACCTGACACCTGAGACCTGCCGCACGCCCGCTCGCCCGGCGCCACTGCTAAAATAATCAGTTCGTCACGCACGGCGTCGTCATGCATTCCAGATCCTGCTACTCAGGAGAGTTCATTGAAGCAGCTTCAGCGCGTTAAGATCAGCGCTCTTGGCACTTACGTTCCGCCTCGCCTTCTCACCAACGCCGACCTCGAAATGATGGTCGATACCAACGATCAATGGATCATGGAACGGGTTGGCATTCGACAGCGGCACATCGTGGACAAAGGGGTTGCGACCAGCGATCTGGCGGTCGAGGCGGCGAAGCGAGCGCTGGCCGAGCGCGGGATTGAGGCGTCCGAACTGGACGCGATAATCGTGGGAACGGTTACTCCCGACATGTTCTTCCCTTCGACGGCTTGTCTGGTGCAGGACAAGTTGGGCGCAAAGAACGTTTGGGGTTTCGATCTCTCGGCGGCGTGTTCGGCGTTCGTTTACGCGTTGCAAACGGGAGCGCAGTTTGTTGCTTCCGGATCGCACAAGAAGGTGCTGGTGATCGGCGCCGACGTGATGTCGTCGATCATCGATTACACGGATCGCGCTACGTGCGTGATCTTCGGCGATGGCGCAGGCGCGGTTCTGCTGGAACCTGCGGAAGACGATTCGGTTGGGCTCATTGACTTTCTCCACGAAGTGGATGGAGCGGGCGGATGCTCGCTTTACATGCCCGGCGGCGGAAGCCTGAATCCGTCGACGCAGGAAACGGTCGCGAAGAAGATGCACTTTGTGCATCAGGATGGAGCGGCGGTGTTCAAGTTCGCGGTGCGCAAGATGGCAACTCTGTGTGAAGAGATTCTTAAGCGCAACAACATCCAGGGCAACGAGATCGATGCGTTCATTCCGCACCAGGCGAACAAGCGCATAATTACGGCGACAGCGGACCGGTTGAGCATGCGTCCAGAAGCGGTGATCATCAACATTGAAGAGTTCGGAAACACGACCGCGGGGACGATTCCGCTGGCGATGGAAACCGCGCGCCAGCAGGGCAAGCTGAAGAAGGGAAGCCTGGTGCTGCTGGCCTCAGTGGGAGCAGGATTTACCAGTGGAGCGACGTTGCTGAGATGGGCGTACTGAGGCAGGTCTCAGGTGTCAGGAAAAGCAAAATCAAGCCCTTTGGGGTGAGACTTGAAAACGATTGATCAGGCCGTTCAGGATCCGGCCTAATTCTTCTGTCTGCGATATCAGGCTTTCGTATGCTTGCTGTTCGATGTATTCCAGATCACGTGCTATCGAAACCTGTGTTTCCAGTTCGAGGAGTGATCCGCGGGCTTGATACACGAAGTGGACGAGGTCCTTGTGGGAATAACGCCCCTTACCCTCCGCAATGTTGCTGGCGACCGAAACGATTGCACGCCGCATCTGCGAGGTGAGGCCGTAAGCCTCGTCTCTCGGGAAACGAGGAGTACAGCGATATACATCACAGGCAAGGCTCTTTGCTTTTTGCCAGGCGATCAGATCTCGGTAGCTCCCAGACATGAGCACCAGACTATCGAATTCGACGCGTTTCCGCAGTGATGATGGTCACGAGAAAGTTGGTTGGTTTTTGTTTTTCCTGACACCTGAGACCTGACACCTGACACCTGTTTTCTAAGACCTAAGACCTAACGCTGAGCTCCGCCCCCACCAGCGATTCGAAAATCTTGACGCCGTCGGTGCCCCCTAGCTCGGGTTCGGCGGAGCGTTCGGGGTGGGGCATCATGCCGAGGACGTTGCGTCCGGGACTGCAGATGCCGGCGATATTCTCGAGCGATCCGTTGGGATTCGACTCGGGTGTGGTTTCGCCTTGCGCGTTCGCGTAACGGAAGATGACGCGATTGTCGCGGTTCAGTTCGGCGAGCGTCTGCTCGTCGCAGAAATAATTTCCTTCCATGTGGCCGATGGGGATGGCGAGGACTTCGCCGTTGCGGCAGGCGTTGGTGAATGGCGTCTCGGCATTTTCGACGCGCACGTCGACCGTTTTGCAGACATATTTCAGGCCGACGTTCCGCATGAGCGCTCCGGGGAGCAACCCGGACTCGCAGAGGATCTGGAAGCCGTTGCAGATGCCGAGGACGAGTCCGCCGCCGTCGGCGAACTTGCGGACGGATTCCATGACCGGGGAAAATTTTGCGATGGCGCCAGTGCGAAGGTAGTCGCCGAAAGCGAAGCCTCCGGGAACGATGATGGCATCGCAGTTCTGCAGGTCGTGCGAGTCGTGCCAGAGAAAAGTTACGGGCTGCCTGGCAACGTGCTGGATCGCCCAGAAAGCATCGTGGTCGCAGTTGGAACCGGGGAAGATTATGACGCCAAATTTCATAAATGCGTTCGTGTTTACTATCTGGTACCGGGTACCCCCTCCCCTCGGTCTATTGAAATCATGGGGTTGGAGGAGAAATTCTTCCCGGTCTTTGAGAAATAAGGACTTAAAGTAAAGGCTTGAGGTAATGAGACTTAGCTCTAAACTGTCCTATTCCTAGCCAATTTTCAAAGAACTGCTTCGCCCGGGTCCATTGTTCCCGAAATCTACTCGGCAGAAATCTGGGGTCGATAATTCATAGTGACAAGGGTTGAGAGCTTAGGTCAAGAAAAAAGTGCGGGCTGCGGCTGCGTCATGTACGTTCTTCGTTTTTGTTTCCGGATTGTTTCCGCTCTGTGCATCTCTCTTGCGGCGATGAATGTACACTCTTCCACGCGCGGCCGTGGTTAAGGGGTCAGCTTAAAGACCGTGCCATCGTTGTCGGCGCCGCCTGCGTAAG
>Ga0182018_10003688_pt1 | contig 13533 bp, 15 predicted proteins | sample 812P2MmetaG_FD_120490 | JGI IMG/M metagenome (GOLD analysis project Ga0182018, IMG submission 120490) | Permafrost microbial communities from Stordalen Mire, Sweden - 812P2M metaG | ecosystem: Environmental > Terrestrial > Soil > Wetlands > Permafrost | place: Sweden: Stordalen | collected...
AGAACGCCCGCGTTCCGGTGCTGACGGATTTCTGGGCGGCGTGGTGCGGTCCTTGCCGGGTGGCGGCGCCCGAAGTCGCGAAGGTCGCGGCTGAGATGGCTGGGCGCGCTGTCGTGGTGAAGGTCGACACGGAGCGTTATCCGGAAGTTTCAGGTCGCTTCAATGTGCGTGGGATCCCGAATTTTGTGGTGTTCTTCGGTGGACGCCCGGTGATGCAGCAAGCTGGCGTGGTCGACTATCGGCAGATGGAGAGTTGGCTGACCGCGGCGGGCGCGCACTCCGCGGCTTAATTTCTGTCAGGTAATCTGCGAAAGAATGTGCCGTGATGGGCTCCGCCCAGGAAAAACCTAACAGCACCAATGCCATATACCGGGGCGAGATCTGCTGGCTGAAGGTTTGCGTCTCTGTTCCAAAAACGTAGTAAGGGAAATTTCGATAGTAATCCTTGATCTGGCGCCGCGATCGCCCCAAGGCCGCACGAACGATTTCATCGGCGCCAATTCCCGGCTCATTCTGCGCGACGTGAGCCATCAGGGCCGCCCATACATAAGCTTCTTTAGAAGTGACGGTTTCGCTTTCTGTGCGACTGACCTTCGACTTAGCTTTCGGGTCGTTGGTCATCTCAAGCACGGCAAATTCAGCAGGGCTGATCTGCCGGAGCTTCCTAAGCACTGATTTTTTGGCCCTCATGGGGATACTCCTTCGTGGATAGGAGCAATAGTTTAGCCAAGTCGGAGAACAGAAGCACCTCACTTCTGTTGGTGACTTGCTAAAGTCTCAACGGGACGGCTTGGCTTCACGATGCAAGTATACTGACGGCAAAGATGCAACTATCATATTTACGTTGTGTAAATACACCATATGCGCTATAGTTGGGACGAAGAGAAGAATCGCCGCAACCTCGAGTTGCATGCCATCACGTTTGAGGATGCGGCGCGGTTTTCGAAGGCCCGACCGTCGAAGAGTGGATGACCGCTTTGATTACGGCGAACGGCGAGTGTATGCCGTGGGACTGGTAAACGGGCTGGAGATTACTGTCATCTACACAGACCGCGAGCGCGACGAGAGGCGCATCATTTCAGCGTGGCGTGCGGAGCCGCATGAACGACGCCACTACTGGAAGAGCATCGAGGGCGAAACCGATTGAAAGCTAACGGATCAAAGACGAAAGCAGCGAAGGTTAACGGACCAAAGGCGAAGCGCTCACCCCCGATGCGGGGCGCAGGTACTGACTGGAGCAAGTTGCGCCGCATGAGTGCGGCCCGCATTCGCAAAGGGATTGCGGCCGATCCCGACGCCCATGCCACGGGTGCCGCGTTCTGGAAGAGCGCCGAGGTCGTGATGCCGACGCGAAAAGAAATCGTGACCATGCGGCTCGATGCCGACCTGCTCCGCTGGTTCCGCCAACAGCGCGGCTACCAGACCCGCATCAATGCCATCTTGCGCGCGTATATGCAGGCACAGAGCTCGGTTTAGGGCGAGCTTCGGCCGCCGCACGGATGAGCCAACCGAGGGCGATACTCATTTGCGAGAAACCCGGTGTCCTAAGCGGCATAGCGCCCACCCTTGCAAACAACGCAAGGATGGGGCCGGCAACTCAACCAGCGACCAAAGACTAACGACCAACGACGAACAACCCCCAACCCCGACCCCCAACCACCAACCACCAACCACCAACCACACTTACTCCCTCACTCCCAGCTGCCAGAACAAGAACGAATACACATCGGTAAATTCCTCGATCTGCTTGGTGACTGGCTTTCCTGCGCCGTGGCCGGCTTTGCTTTCGATTCTTAATAAGATCGGCCGCGTGTGGCTTGTGCCATTCTTTGCTTCGGACTGCATCAATGCGGACATTTTTTTTGCGTGCATGGGGTCGACTCTGGTGTCGGTGTCGGCGGTCATGAATAAAATTGCGGGATACTCGGTTCCGGGCTTGACGTGGTGATATGGGGAGTAAGCGTAGAGCCACTTGAACTGCTCCGCGTTTTCAGACGTTCCGTATTCGGGGATCCACAATTTGGCGATCTGGAAATCCTGGTAGTGGATCATGTCGAGCAGCGGGACCTGGCAGATGACGGCGCGGAACAGGTCGGGGCGCTGGGTGATCATGGCGCCCATGAGCAGGCCTCCGTTGGAGCCGCCCTGTATGGCGAGGTGATTTTTGTCGGTATATTTTTCTGAGATCAGATGCTGGGCGGAGGCGATCATGTCGTCGAAGACGTTTTGTTTTTTTTCCAGCATGCCGGCGCGATGCCAGTCTTCGCCGAACTCGGCGCCGCCCCGCAGGTTGGCGACGGCGTAGATGCCGCCGTGCTCCATCCAGAGATAGACGGTACGGCTGAAAGTGGGCGTGAGGCTGAGGTTGAAGCCTCCATAGCCGGTCAGCAGCGTGGGATTGTGGCCATTTTTCTGCACGCCCTTTTTGTGAACCACGAACATGGGGACGCGGGTGCCGTCTTTGGAATGGAACCATTCCTGATTGACTTCGTAGGCTGCGGGATCGAGCGAAGGGGCGTCGACTTTTGTCCACAGCGAAGTGGAACCGTCTTTCAGGTCGTAGCGATAAATGGACGGGGCGAACGTAAAAGACTGGAAGCCATAGAAAAGTTCGTTGCGGTCCCAGCGGCCGCCTAAGCCGAAGACGGTGCCGATGGCGGGGAGAAGAAGGTCGTTGAGCTTCTTTCCTTGGAGATCGAAAAGCTTGAGTTGCGAGCTGGCATTCTGTTCGTACTGGGCAAAGAGCTTTCCGCCGAAGACGGCGGTGCCTTGCAGCACGGCGTCGGATTGCGGGATCAATTCCTTCCAGGCCTCGCGATCGTAGTTGCCGGCGTCGGCGACGAAGACGCGGTAGCGCGGGGCGTCTTCGTCTGTGGTGATAAAGAGTCTGTCGTTGTAGACTTCGGCGCTGTAGAGGAAATTCTTTCCGTTCGTGACGCGGGTGGGCGGCGTGCCAGCTTTCACGTCCATCAAGAAGAGTTCGGACTTGGTCCATCCCTGCGCGACGTTGATCAGCAGCCAGAGGCCGTCGTTGGAAAGAGATACGTTCGGCCAGTCTTCCGCGTCGCGGCCCTGGCCGAAGATGAGCGGGTCGGAATCCTCGGGATGGTCTTCGGGATCGTTGGCGATTTCGTGATAGTAAACGTGACGGTTGTACATTTCCTGGCCGTCGGGAACGTCGCCTTTTTTCGGATAGCGAGTGTAGTAGAAGCCAGAGTTGTCGCGCTTCCAGGCGATGGAAGCGGCGCGGGTGCGTTCGATCGTGTCGTGAAGGATGGCGCCGGTCTTGGTTTCGATGATGTGCAGCGTGCTCATTTCCGAGCCGCTGGGTGAAGTGCCGTAGGCGACATACTTTCCGTTGTCGCTAGGCTGAAACCAATCGAGCGCGATGGTGCCGTCGGCCGCGAGTTTGTTGGCATCGACCAGGACGCGGTCGGCGCCGTTCAGTCCATCCCGCACGTAGAGGACGGGCTGGTTCTGCATGCCTTCGCGCTTAGTGTAGAAATAATGGCGGCCAGCGATCGTGGGTGGGGTGACGCTGCCGATCGAGAGCAACTCCGTAAGACGTTTGTGAATTGCATCGCGGCCGGCCAGGCCGTCGAGGATGCCGCGCGTGTAAGCCATCTCCTGCTCGACCCACTTCTGCGTCTCAGGATTTTTCCCGTCTTCCAGCCAACGATAGTTGTCGAGAACTTTTGTTCCGTGATACATGTCGATGACCGGCTTCTCGGCAGCCTTGGGAGGTATAGAAGGCGTGGAGGAAGATTTGGAATCGTCCCCGGCATAAACCGCTGCAATCACAAACAATAGAAAAGAGAGAGCAAAAAATAAACGCACGGGAACCTCGAAAAATAGTGAATGCATGCTGCAGAACAGCTAGCGTATCAGACCCTATCAGACCTGGAATGTTTTCAGGATCGCGCCGGGGATGCTATGATGAGGCGATCAATCGAAGGTCGAGCCTATAGCGCCCGGCCCGCGACACTCCGACACTCCTCAGTAGCTCAATGGTAGAGCATTCGGCTGTTAACCGAAGGGTTGTAGGTTCGAATCCTACCTGAGGAGCCATTCTTTCAATGGCTTACAGCCGTTGAAATCAACTTGGAATCAGTTTTTAGAGCTAGCCCCGCAATCTTAGCGTTGGCCCGCTCCATCTCATCCGAAAATCACATCGCCGTAAATGTTCAAAGTGGTTTGGATATCACTGTGCCGCATCAGCTTCTGCTGCACAGTAATCGCGGTCCCAACAGCATCGAGCCAAGAACGGTAGGTGTGACGGAAAGCGTGCGTCCCGAGCACACCGATTCCGGCCAATGCAGCGGCCTCTTGCAAACCCCTCCAGTACCCCGTGTAGCTGTAGGGTAATCGCCCCAGCTTCACCGGCGAAGGAAAGAGCCAATCCCCCGCATCTCGGAACTCCGAGTCCTGTTTCCAGACAGATAGGACCGCAAGCAGTTCCGAATCGAGGCTCATTGCCTTGCGGGAACCCTCCGTCTTTACGGCATCGAGACGCTGATTCACGATTCCGTGTTCAACGTTGAGTCTTCCGCCCATCCAATCCACATCCTGCCACCGCAAAGCTAGCAGTTCTGATACCCGCAAACCGAGGCACACTTGTAGCAGGGCCATCGTCTTGAATGGCTCGCGCAGGTGCTTTGATAGCGTGTAGAACTCCGCCGGAGTGAGATTTCGAGGTTGTTTTCTGCGCTTCGAGCAACCCCGCACGGTAACTAGAGAAATGGGATTGATTGCAACAGCAATAGCGCCGCGCCACATAGCATAGTCCACCAAACGGTGCAGCAGTTCCCGCAGATGGCCCCGCGTTTTGGGTGCGAGTGGCAATGACTCAAGCCACAACTCCACCGTGCGCGGCTGCAACTCGCTGATCGGTTGCTGACCCCATTTGGGCAGAATGTGCTTCTTGAGCCACAAGCTAGCGACTCGTTGTGTACTGTGACGAAGTTTGGGCAGTGATTCGATTTGATACTGCTCCGCAACCCACAAGATTGTGGGCGAGTTCCGCTCGGTCTGGCGTTTCAGTTTGCGAAGCATGTCTTCGGCCTTATGATCGGCCTGCTGCTGACTAAGTTCGTTAAGGTTCCCGAGTTTTCTTGTGGTTCGCTTTCCATTGATTACCGGGAAGCAAACCCAAGTTCCTCGTGCCTCGTTGCGAATTGCTTTTGGTTTCCGTGCTCGTTTCACACTACCTTCCTTTCCGTGAGCACGGCTGGCGATGGTGAGTTTAGCACGGGTTTTGCGAAGAGAGCTTCGTCCAAATCCTGTTGACGGAACCGCCACACACGCCGCCGAGTGCCGGAAAGCGCATACGCCTGCACTTTTCCTTGCCGAACCCACAGCAGAAGGGAACATGTTTTGACCTTTAGATACGCGGCCGCTTCTCCGGCTGTCAGCCATTCTGATGGTGTGGTCATCGCGTTCTCCATTCCCCACGTTGCTCTTCGACCGCTTGTCACAGGGCTGTCGTGCAAATTGCTCCGAGAGAGCCGGTCAGAAACAGCCCGGACCACCGCTCGATTCAATGCTTTTCCAGCAATTTTCCGGCGACGTTCTCTTCGCGGCGAATCCACTTGACGTCGATTTCAAGATCCTTATCCTCAATCAGCTCTTCGGTTCGATCCAGAAGCCGAATCAATTTTGGATCGTTGATCGACCAGCAATGGTTAAACTGCTGGCAGACGAGTTGTGAATCGGTAAATATTCTCGCTTCGTTGCCGTGGTTCAAATGTTTCAGGACTGAAATCAAAGCGCGGTATTCGGCGACGTTGTTGGTAAGTCCGTCCACGCGATAAACTCGTTGCTCTTCGGTTCCGATCCGTACCCAGGCGAAACCTGATCCGGAGCCGTCTGGCCTCATACCCGCACCATCAATGTGAAAAACCTTCATTGCCCTCTCCATTTCGGTCCGATGTTTATCGGTGACGCCCTGGCAATCCCTGATGAAAGAGGCCTTTTGGCATCTCCGCACTCGCTACCACAACGTTCCCCCAGACTTCTGGCTTGCTGACGTGAGCCATACGCTGCTCACCGACACGCACGTCCCAATTAGCCTCGCGGACGTGCTTGCCGAGATAACGTCCAATGTAATAAGCGGCTCCACGCTGAAACGGCAGAACCCGAGCGAATCCGGCACGTTGACCGAGCCATGCTTCGATCTGCTTACGTGGATAAGTCTCCAGTCCTTGGCCGGAGAGTAAAGCGTGTTGGTGAAACCGCCCGTTGACAGCCCCGTACTGATCGCACACGGAATAGTCGATGCGGCCTCCCATTTCCGATTCGAGATGCGATACGAAAAGCTGAAAGAAGGTGTGGGCGAACTCCGGGCTCGGCCTGCCGGATGCAGAGTTTGGGAAACCCCGAGTCCAAGGAAGGTTTTGAGTTCGGAACGTGAGCGTCGCGAAAATATCCCAAACGCCACATGACGTTCTCTGTCCTAGCTGGTCTAGCCACCGGCCCCATGCAAGGGCTAAACAGCCCGCGCATGTGCAGTTCCGCTCATGAGCAAGTTTGATTTTCAAGTTTCCTCCGGATTTGGAGCGGAAGTTGGGTATCAAGTCCACTGTGGACAGGTTGCCAGGTAGGCCAAAACCTGTCATGGGAAAAGATCGCGCATGAGGAACCGATTGCGACCGCAGTTTTTCCGGAAAATATTCGTTCGGCTAGGGTCAGCGAGGCGGCAGATTTTCCCAAGAGATGGGAAGGCAAGTGGCGGGGAGGGTCAATCGCGTGCCTACGGCCGGGGATGACCGTTCACTTTGTGAAGTTCCTTGCGAATGCTGTCTTCGGATTTCCCCTCCCCGACGGATCGAGCGGCTGGAATCGGAAACGCAATTTCAGCGGTGGCTCTGGCATGCACGTCTTCTCGAAAGCCTCACCATAGAACAACTGGAAGAGTATGCATGTCTCGGACGATTACCAGATCCACTACCAGAACTTTTGCCCAGGGGAAAGAGCGAACTGGGAGGCTTGGACCGGAAACACCTCATGCAACTCTGGGAAGATGAGGTGCGTTTCTTTGGCGGCCGCAGCCGGCAAGAGCTTATGTTCTTCACCGCTCACGGGCACTGGCCGGAGCAGGCGTGTGACAAGCAGGAGTGCGGCAAAGCTAGGTTTGACGAAATAGTGAATCGTCACAACCGAACGGGAACCGTCATACCGGGCGTAAGGCCGCGTCGTCGCAATCCCTCCCACGCATAGCTGTCGTAGATGGCAATGGGATGTTGCTTCATCATCCATAGGGCCTTAGTGATTGCCGATAAAAAGTTCTTGCCATAAGCCTGCTTCATATTCGAGACTTCTTGCTCAACAATCTTTGGAACATTTTCTCTCGTCATCACAGTGCCTCGATGTCGATTCAGCATATCGACAAATGGGCGGTATTTCGCAATGCCGTATCCGGGGATGGTGCGGTCCAATACCCCCCGTGAGTACACCTCCTCAGACTTTCCCTTGGACAAGGCTGCTGTTTATTGTGTTGCAAGAATATTCTTGACAACGCATCCGACGCAGGAGCAACATGGGGTTGCAAGTCCTAGTCCCTTCCCCTCCGTTGGACTCCGCTAACCTTTCCCCCGAGGTTTCTAAATGCGACTCGGTTGATCTACTAAGAGCGAGGAGAGGAATCCTTATGCGCAGATTCTTGATTGTTCTGGCCGTGGTCACTCTTAGCTCTGCGCTAACCTGGGCAGACTCGATTGAAGGCTTTCAAGTATTCGGTTCTGGATTCCAAGTGACGGTGCCGACCGCGAACGCGATCAGTTGCGCCTGCACTGATCCAAACTTTGGTAGTTACGCGAACTTTGCTGTTTATTCACTAAACAGCACCAACCCAACCGGATACCTCGACTTCGTTGGGCAGGGGTTCAATCTGGACGCGAATCTGTTCAATATCACGGACGTAACGGTTGGCCCGAACATTGCTGAGCTTAGGCGCTGTGTTCAACGGCGTGTCGAACAATGTTCCCATCAATGGGACGTTTGATTCGTTCTTCGTCATGACTCCAGCTCCTTTCGCCACGCCTGGGATCATCGGCCCCACGATGTGGGGCACAATCGACGTGAACGAGCCAACCAGTGTCCCGGACGGGGATTCGTTCCTTCCACTTAGTCTCGGTTCTTTGGGTGTAATGGGGTTAGCGTGTTGGTGGCGCAAGAAAGAGCAGTTATTGCAAAGCTTATAGCCTGCGGGCTACAGGGGTGGAGCATAGGATAGCCGGTGAGCGACCAGAGCCCCGGCACCTCACTCCGCAGAAGGATGGAATAGAGGCAAACGTATGACGGTAAGAGTGCTGCGTAAACTAATACGCCTGCTAGCCATGAGTAAGGCCGAGAAGGAAAAGAGACTTGATGCGCTTAACCAGAAACTCGGAATCATTCATCCCAACGAGCTTACGGAATATGGCCAAGAAGAAATGGAAGAACGCGACTGGCTGAAAAAGAAGTTGGGGTACGCGAAACACTGAGTTAGATCAGTAAACTGTTGAGAAATCGCCATAATGCTCATTGACCTTTGAAGGGGTTTTGAGTGCTGTCGGGGGCCGTTACACTCAAACCCTACCCACAGGCCCCTCCCCGGCAATGCCGGAACACCCCCGGCAATGCAATTGGGGCCACTTGGGGCGCTTCTGGCCCCCTCCGGCTAGGGTTTCTACCCCAGAGCCTGGAATCACCTGGATTCGCTTGCGGGCAAAACATGTCCTCTGAACTTAATCATGCAGGCGATTTCACTTTCGATCCGGGTCATTGAGAGTAATGGGGATTTTACGTAAACTGGCGGAAGATTCGTTAGGATTTGCGGCATTGATTTGCTTTCCAATCGGCTAGCCTTTAATCAACAAAACGCGGCGTGGAACTCGATTGTTTTCCGTCACACCGAGTCCTATACTTCTTGCCTCAAGATGGGGAGGGTTTAATACGGCTGCCTCTAACCGAGTTCCATCGACCCCGATCAATCCACCGCTCTCAAGCGGCACGAAAAAGTATGGCGGGTTGGACATTCGCGTCTATCAGGAGCTAAAGAACGGAATCCATCGCTACCTGCTAAATAAGGTGGACCTGGAAAGAGTTGCTACCGCCCCGGACGACCGAACGCGGGCGCAGGTGTTTGCTGTGATCCAGGATGTCGTGTCGCAAATCAAGGCGCCCTTCAGTGGTCCTGAAAGAGAGCGTTTATCGCTCGAGATCCTGAAGGAAGTGTTTGGCTTGGGCCCGCTCGAGCCATTGCTGCAAGACCCGGCCATCAGCGACATTTTGGTCAATGGAGCCAAAGAAGTTTATGTTGAGCGCGGCGGCATTCTGGAAGAAACCAAGATCATGTTCAAGGATGACGCGCACCTGATGCGCATCATCAACAAGATTGTTTCAGCGATTGGACGACGCGTGGATGAATCGTCGCCCATGGTGGACGCCCGACTCGCCGACGGATCCCGTGTCAATGTGATCCTTCCGCCCTTGGCGATTGACGGTCCTCATATTTCGATTCGGCGTTTTGGCCTCACTCCGATCACGGAAACTGACGTCCTCGCAAATCAGACCCTAACTGCGCCGATGCTGGCGTTGCTGAAGGCTGCAGTGGCAGCACGTCTCAACATCGTGATTTCTGGCGGGACGGGCTCCGGGAAGACCACGTTACTGAATGTGCTCTCCGGCTACATTTCCGCTAAGGAACGTATCGTCACGATTGAAGACTCTGCGGAATTACAACTGAAGCAACGCCACGTCGTCCGGTTAGAATGCCGGCCTGCCAATGCGGAAGGCAAGGGAGCCATTCAACCACGACAACTCGTGATCAACAGCCTGCGGATGCGCCCCAACCGGATCGTCGTCGGCGAGGTGCGCGGCGAGGAAGCTCTCGATATGCTGCAAGCGATGAACACCGGCCATGACGGATCCATGACCACGATTCACGCCAACAGCCCTCGGGCCGCTCTCGCCCGCATGGAGACCATGGCCATGATGGCGAACCTGAACCTGCCCGAAAAGGCCATTCGAAGACAGATCGCGTCGGCGGTCAGTTTAATTCTTCAGGTTGCACGCTTCAGCGACGGAACGCGCCGTCTCACACATATCGCTGAAATCACCGGCATGGAAGGTGACGTGGTCAGCATGCAGGATCTATTTGTGTTTGAGGAGCACGGAGTTTCATCCGAGGGGCGCGTGCTCGGAACTTTCAATGCTGCAGGCATCAGGCCCAAGTTCGCCGAAAGACTTAGAGCCGTCGGCTTGGACCTGCCGTCAAATATGTTTGACCAAACCAGCAGGTACTGGAAAGAGGGATAACGTAAGGGTCACGTTTACCCCGTCCCTTTCAAGACTGTCGAAGTGGAATCATGAAATTCGATAGCCCGATTCGACATGATTCTATTGAGCCCCAAGATGATTGTTGAAAACAGGCGTCTCTTACAACTCAAACCCTACCCACAGGCCCCTCCCCCGGCACTGCTGGAACCACCCTGGCAATGCAATTGGGGCCACTTGGGGCAGTTCTGGACCCCTCTGGCTAGGTTTCCTAACCCCCGGTCCCCTGAAAGCCTTGGAATGCAGCCGCACGAAAGGGTGTTTTTTCGTGCCCTGTGAAGTCTATTGTTCTCAACGGGCGAAATCGCTGATTCGAGGTGCGAGAAACGAATACCTTCTTTGCGCCTACGTCTAGCGAGTCGGGAAGTCAAGGGAGGATGAAACTTCTGAGGGAGAAAGTACTATGAGCACCTGAAGAAAGTGAGAAAGGTGCTGAAGCAGTTTCCGTAACTCCCGTCCGACAGCTGGAATCTAGATTATTTCGACTCGGTTCAGATTGTCCGGTGTCTGCGTCCTGACGACAGGTTTACCCAGGTGGAGTCTGTGAAGCCGGTGGCGGACCGCCTTCTTGAGTGCCTCCCAGAATGAGGCTTCTCAGTGTGCCAGCATTGGGGTAGCCCAGTTCTGCTAATTGCTGGCAGATTTGCAAAAGATCGTTTCGTGCCTCTGGAAACGGCCTCAGGCCATTTACGATTTTCAGAATTGGTTCAAAATAATAGAGAGGAGCCACACGATTTCTTAGAAGGTAGAATACGAAGCGAGCCACCGCCCCCGGATGGCGAGTTAAGAGATCTGATTCACTCAATTCCTCAAATAAAAAGAAATGCTCCCTCTTCGGAACGGGACTCTTATAAACATTCTCCGCTACGTCCGGGAAAGAGTCCTTGAAACAGACAGTCCAATCCACCATCGCCGAGGCTTCGGAGACGGCGAGCAGCATAGGTATTCCCTCGATTCGATTCTGCCAGTAGTTCTTGATCCAGTTGTGCCAGGCACTCTCCACAGCTGGTTCTTTCATACCCTTCAGCATTTCACCCACGTATGAAGCCCACATGATACGTTCTTCTTCCGCTACCGAGAGAAGAAATCTGTTAAGCCAACCGTCTTGAATGGGATTGATGGAACTGTGACACGCGATCCCAGCGATGTAATCACAGAACCTTTTGCGCTGCTCTTTCCCGAAGTCAGAGTGCAGTCGCGGAAAGGCTTCTTCGAAACGTGGCATTAAGTATGAGAGCAAGTCCTCATTCCATCTACCCCAACTAAGGTAGCCATGCCAAACCTGGATTGCTCGTCGAGAGTCCTCTGAAAAGCTAAATAATGGAATAAGATTCTCCACTGCCCAGTCGCGCTCCGAAGTGAATAGAAAAAACAACTCAGCCGCAATTAATACTCGTCCAACTGTTGCCGCGTCCGAGTGCCCATTCAGAACAGCGGCAAAGAGTTTCTTATGTTCAGCCGGAATTCCTGCCCATGATTTTCCTGCTTGCTCCCGCAACCTGGAAAGCATCTTTAGCCAGAACGTCACCAGTGTTCCAGCCGGACGGTTAATTGCAACAAAAACCCAATCTTTTACTGAATCTGCCCGTCCTTCGTCAGAAGCCACGCAAGCGAGCCAGAGTTTTTCGCTCACCCGAACCGAAAGCGGAAAACAGGCGATCGGTATTGCGTGTGATGTCTTAGCGATACCCCCTTCCAGAAGGTGGGTGCCTTCATAGGTTAGGGAGGAGGTTATCTGGCTTGTATCGAGAAGAGTCGTGAGTACCTCTGCCCATTGTCCCTCTGTTAGCTCTGCCTGCGACCAGCCGTTTACGATCGCTTTCCAAAGATCGGACTCCCAGAATCCGCTCGCTTTTAGTGTTCCGACGAGCTGTCGGCCCCATTCGTACCGGCGCGCAACCGCTTCACTCACTCCACGTAGCAGCCCACCCCGGCTGGGACCGGTGAATTCGTCGCGTTTGGCAGCTGCCAGGCCTGCAAGCAGCTTTTCCGGTGTCGAAGAAAGGATCTCGTCCGTTCCCAATGGGCTTACGGGACTGACAAACCCTCCCGGACCAACCCACCAATCCAGGTTTGGGTGCTCTCTTGGCCGAAAATCTGAATGTGCTCCGACGAACTCATCAAACCTGGTTTTCGTAATCAGGCAATCCGGAGCAGCTTGTGCTAACCAATGCAGGAGATTGTAGACCTCGTATCCCTTGCTTCTTTCTTCAAGTGCATCTGATCCTTTTAGGGCTTGCTCCACAATCTTGGTACGAACGTCCTCCGATGCATTGGCGTAGCCCTTCTGAAGAACAAGAAAGACCTCGGGTTTGTAACCGTAAACGTGGAGCAGATCGTTCTCAAGAAGCCAATTCATCTTTCGATCCGGATCCCAGTGGACGCTCTCCGCCACTCCAAAGACAGCAAGGCGTTTAAGCAAGCGGCAGCCCGAGGAAAACCAAACGTCCATGAAGAAGTCGGCTCTGGGTGGCCGATGAGCAATAGTCCATCGCAACACGTCGCGGGTTATGTCGATCAGTAGCCCAACTGCATCACGATTGCCGCCTGGGCCGGCGATTTCGATCTGCTGTCGAAGTCCGCTTAGGGGATCCCAACTGGGACGATCTTTTCCGAAACTACGCAGCAACATATATGCGTGCTGAATGTGTGAGGTTGCCACCACCAATAACTTGTCGGCTAGATTCTCTAAATTCGGCTGCAGCAGCTTCGTCCACGCGAGGCGAAGCCAATAATCACTGCCTTCGGCGGTGACTTCAATGTCTACGTCTTCCATGTCCTCGCTGGTTGCGAATATTTCCTTCGTGAGGCGGATGCGAGGCCGCGTCAGGTGTTCAAATAGCAACAATATAGATGCCTCATCCTGCGGAAACTCGCAGACGCATAACCTGTATTCGAGAAGGTCATTATTTCCACGTGCAGGCTGAGAATTCGCAAGTAGTGGTATCCACTGAGCTACGACTTCATGGTCGGGTTTCCCCTGATGAAACGAGATGGCTATCTGGTACCAGAGTGGCGCGCTGATGACCCCTCCCTGTCGCTGTAACACGGCCAGCGCTTCACCCGGATACTTGCACGCGAAATCCTGAGCAAACCAGAGTGCAAACATCTGGTCGATCTCCGCGAATGTGGGCGTTTGTTTGAATAGATTAGCTAGTAGCCCCTTGTTTTCAGCCCAACGGAGCCAATCGGGAGTCTTGGCATGTCGGGTAAAGAACT
>Ga0182018_10003690_pt1 | contig 13530 bp, 17 predicted proteins | sample 812P2MmetaG_FD_120490 | JGI IMG/M metagenome (GOLD analysis project Ga0182018, IMG submission 120490) | Permafrost microbial communities from Stordalen Mire, Sweden - 812P2M metaG | ecosystem: Environmental > Terrestrial > Soil > Wetlands > Permafrost | place: Sweden: Stordalen | collected...
CAACGCTGAGCCCACGGTGGATGGCCTGCGGATCGATCTCCTCGCCCCGCTGAGCACCGAGCGGCCGACAGTGATGATCCTTCGTGACGTCGACGCCACCTGAGTTTCGCTGATCACGGCACCAAAGCCCAGGTCAAATCACCCAGGCCCGCGGTGGCTCTGCGGCCCGTCATCTTTACTCGATTCGTGGGACACTGCGGATATGGCACACGATCTCGTAATCCGGCACGGGCTCATCATCGACGGAACCGGGTCAGCCGGTGCGGTCGGCGATGTCGCCGTCGACGGTGACCGGATCGCGGCGATCGGAACCGTCAAAGATCGGGGCACCCGCGAGATCGACGCGGAGGACTGCATCGTCACGCCGGGCTTCGTCGACATCCACACCCACCTCGATGCGCAACTGGCATGGGATCCGATCGGCTCGTCGTCGTGTTGGCACGGCGTGACGTCGGTCGTGCTCGGCAACTGCGGAGTGACATTCGCGCCGTGCAAGGAGGGCGATCGCGGGCAGCTGGCCAAAATGATGGAGTCGGTCGAGGACATCCCTGTCGACAGCATCATGTCGGGACTGTCGTGGGACTGGACCACATACGGCGAGTACCTCGAGGCGGTCGAACGTTGGCCCAAGGGATTGAACGTCGGCGGCATGGTCGGTCATTGCGCGGTACGCGTGCACGCCATGGGTGAACGCAGCTTCAGCGAGCAACCGGCCACGGCGGACGACATCGCCGCCATGTGCACACTGGTCGACGAAGCCATCGGCGCTGGTGCCCTCGGGTTCTCGACCTCTCGTACCCTTCTACATCGCGTTCCCGACGGTCGCCCCGTGCCTGGTACTTGGGCGGACCGCGACGAATTGATGGCAATTGCGCAAGTCATGGGTCGCCGCGGACGAGGGGTGTTTGAAGCCGCGGCCCGACTCGGCGAAGGCGCCAGCGACGCGTACGCAGCCAGCAGGATTGAGGCCGACATGATGGCCGACATCTCCATCGTGTCAGGTCGACCGCTTACCTTCGGACTCGCCCACACGTTCCTGTTCGACGATCTCTACCGCCACGTTCTCGAGTTCGTCAACCAGGGAAACGCTCGCGGCGCCAACGTCCGGCCCCAGACCACGGCTCGGGGGATTGGGATATTGTTCGGCCTGTCGCATCGGACTCCATTCGATCACTCACCATCGTGGAAACGACTTACGACACTGCCTTTGGACGAGAAGCTCGCAGTCCTGCGGGATCCAACCGGACGTAGCAAGCTGCTCGAAGACGGCGCCGGTCTCCAAGGCGAAGACTTTCTGCGCCACACGTACGTCCTTGACGACGATTCGCTGGACTACCGGCACGACCCCGAAAACTCGATCGCTGCCGTAGCGGCCCGACGGAACGTCAGTGCCGTAGAGGCCTTTGTCGATCTGTCACTCGAAAGCAATGGACGAGTACTCCTCAACTACCCGTTCCTGAATCAACGCCTCGATGCAGTCGAGGAGATGCTGGCCGATCCCAACGTAGTGATGGGCCTGGCCGATGCCGGAGCTCATGTGGGACAGATCATGGACGCCAGCCAGCCCACGTACATGCTGGCCACCTGGGGCCGCGACCGCGGAGCATTCGGAATCGAAGAGTGCGTACGCCGGTTGACGTCAGACACTGCGGGGCTTTTCGGGCTCGCCGGCCGGGGCGTTCTGCGTCCAGGAGCGTTCGCCGACGTCAACGTCATCGATCTCGATTCGTTGGCGCTGACGCTTCCCGAGTACGTCCATGACTTTCCCGGTGGCGCCGGTCGCTATATCCAGGGCTCAACCGGGTACCGAGCCACCATCGTCAACGGGCGCGTCACGATGGACATGGGACAGCACACCGGAGACCTTGCCGGCATCATGCTGCGTAGCTGAGGATGAACGGCCTGAAAAGCGTGAGGTCACCCGATTAACGGAACGCTCAAGACCTTTCTTTGAACTGGTGGGCCGCCCGGGTCTCGATCCCGGCACCTTGGGATTAAAAGTCCTGGTGGAGGCGTTGCCGCGCGTGGCGCTCCGTCGCATCGTGTCGCAAAATGGCTGGTGGAGGTCGCAATCAAGCGCATTCGCTGAGACGAGCTGGGACCTGGTGAGACGCATTGCGACGCACTTGTTGGGATAGCGCGCATCGGCAGCGTGTTCAAACACGAGAGACAGGCAGCCGACCGGAGGAGTTCGACGGTGGCGCAGCCTGAAGGTTCTCGACGTTGTCCTCGGCCTCGACGAATCAGTCGAGCCCGCGATCAACGGCGGAAAGATCAGTCGGCGAGAGGCCGCTCAATGGATCCAATATCAACGTGCCCGCGAGGTTGACGGAGCGTTCTTCGCCACGGTTCCGAAGATCCAGGTTGTGCCCAGGAACGTTGAATGTTCCCCCCCATGAACCGATGTGCGATTGAGGACCCGCCGCATCTGGCCCAGACTGCAAATGTCAACGATGACATTAGCCTGCGAAATTCTGGATCTCAGCCATCGATGGTGTCGGCTCCAGGGTGGCTAGGAGTGGCCACATCCTCGAACATATGGTCCAGCTTGACGTGTTGATTGCTGATGAACCGGCCCATGGCCGTATGGGGGGGCTGAGGATGTTCGGAGGCACTCCGGAATGTGTGGGCGATATCTTCGGCCAATTCCCGGTGGTCTTGGGGTCCGAGAGATCTCATGAGTGCCGCAATTTCGCCGTCCTCACCCAGTAGGAGCGCCCGCAGCTTATGCACGACATCTTCGAGGGTATCCTCAAAGCCTTGACCGTCCGAGGCGTGGACGTTTCGGGGATCAATCCCCATCGTCCGCTCGTGGATGACCGTCATCGCATCTCGTAGCTGATCGCGTTCTCGGTCTAGATCCTCGAGTACAGCGGGAGCCGAGCCTTCCAAGCGCACAAATAGGGCTCGTTCGATTGTATCCTCGTAGCGCGAAACAGATCTCACCAGTTCGCTGGCGAGATCCGCACGCTCGGTCAGGTCGCCTGCGACATCTAGCCTGTTAATGATCCGGTCAATTCGCAAACGCTCGTCGTACAGGGGTCCAAAAACGAGCGACGCATCCTTCTCACTCAGCCAAAGGCCCTGAGAACCCTCATCCTCCATCTGTTCTGAATGCATTATCGATTCCTTCTTCTCATAATCTCGCCGAGAACTCACCATATCGAGCGCGTTGGTACCGTTGAGCAAGAGGAGTCCGCCGTCTCCGACCGCGATCGTTGCCGCAAAGAGGTCACCTTGACCCTTATGGACTCGCTGTTGGCTTCCGATGGTTGCGAACTCTTGGTACAGGTCCTTACATGCACGATTGTGCTGGTCTCCTTCCCGTCGCCTTTATGTGAAGGATGAGCGTGTCCCCTTTGACGAGCGTTCCAACCCGCTCGCACAACGATGATTTGGGAGCGATCTGACCGGTCTCGGGAACGGCGCGTGACGCTTGTTGCTCTAGCGGACGACAGCCTGCCTCGGGGGAATATTCGAACAATGATTTTCGTAGCAATACCTCACGTCCGATCGAAGCAATCCTCCGATGCCCAAGGGATCCAAAATCGACACGGTTTGCAGAGGGGTCAACTTCAATTTCACCGATCCACGAACTCACTAGTGCGTCGAACCAGACAATTCGGATTGCTACATAGATATACGTCGAAAGACCGACCAGAGATTGCACAAGAACTACTCGAGGGCACGATGCGTTGTCATTCACGGAGCCCTCGCCGAAAACGTGTCGAACTCTTGGGCCGGAAAATGCGGGGTCGACCCGACCGCTGTTCTGAGGAGCTGGTTATCTGTCTGTATTCGCACAATCCAAGTCCCTCCAAAGGGTGGATATTCAATCGCAACAACTGGTCGCTTGGATGGTTACGCCGTAGTTCCCGCGATTACACCGTCGCATAGGGAACGGGGTGGTCTCCACCGAGCTCCTTGAAGCGCTCGTTCAGAGCCTGGGCGATGACATCGTGGTCGTGGTCACTGGGTGCGAGCATTCCGTAGAGGAAGGCCTCCACATCGAATCCGGTGCTCATACCGCCCAGTTCGAAGTAGCGGAGCCACAGCTCACCGTGGGAGAGGCCAGCTTCTTGACGGTAGGTGTCAAGCACATCCAGGGGGCTGCGTCCGCGCTCAATCATCGAGTTCCCATTCGGGCCCAAGCTCAGGCTGTTTGGCCGAGAGCACCATTGCCTCGGCCCGTTCACGCAGTGGTACTCCTTCAGAGAGCGCCAAGCGCAGCAAGGCACTGAAGGCATCCTCTTCATCGATGCCTTCGCGCTCCATGATGACCCCCTCGGCCAAGGAGATGACTTTTCGGCTCCGGAGCGCCTCTTGGAATCGAAACGCCATCTGCGTATCGCTCACATCGGCACGGGAGTCGCTCAGGATCACTGAGGCCTGCCGGGCGAAGACAGCCGCTGACTCTTGATCCTTGACCTCGAAGCTTTCCGCCTTGCGCGAGTAGATGTTGAGGGCACCGACCGGCTTGTCGAATACCCTCAACGGTGAGGACAAGATGGCCTTGATGCCAAGGCCTCGGGCCTGGGGCGTGAAGGCGGGCCACCGAGTCTCGGTGTCGAGTGATTCGGCATGGAACCAGTGACCTGTGATTGAGGCATCGACACATGGCCCCTGCCCGGTTGAGTATTGATCGGCATCCATTGCCATGATGGTCTGGTCGCTGGCTGCCACCGTGGAGAGCACACCATGGCGCAGTAGCGAGACGCTGACGCCGTCGGCTCCTCCGATACTGATGCGGGCCAATTCCACGATCAGGCGAAGTGCACCGTCGATCACGTCGGGGTCGGCCGGCAGGGCGGTCACCCGGCGTAGATCCTCGGCTGAGAGACTCGAGGCGAATCGCTCTGACAGGGCACCTCTGTCCCCCAATTGTTCCGGCCCGAGATGACCGTGCTCAGGAAGGGCACGCTCGCGGCGCGACACTTCGGCCAGCTCCATGATCCCGAGGAGCCGGTTCACCAAGGCCGAGGGTGATCGGAGCGTCAGTGTGACACCCGATATTGCGAGGCGCTTCTCAGCGTTCGAAATTGTGAGCAATTCGGCTACCCCCAAGAAATCGAGCTCCGCCACGTCGAGGACCATCGATGCCGGCTGGCGATCGATGGCCGCGTCGAGAATCGCCTCGAGCACAAAAGCCGCCCCTTGCGTCATGGTGCCCCGAAGGGCGATAGTTGCCTCACCATCCTCGAAGTTGGTAACGGCCCCGAAGTCCGGGGAGCCCTTTGTCACAGACATGGCGAATACACGGTGTGGCACCTCACACTCGAAGGTCTGCCTGCGCCGCCCACTACCGCCATCGGTCGATCCTCAAAAGGGAGCGCCGACGGCAAGGGGCAGGGGGTGCCCAAGAGCGCAGCAGCACGCCTTCGAAGAAACAAGAGCGAGGCGCGAGGCGCCTCTTTGGATGCAATGGGCGGCGTAGGCCGACCTCACGGAACCCTCGCTGTAGAAGGTGAGCAACATCATGCTACTCCCATTTAGTCAAGCCCGAGCGGTCGTCCTCGGAGTCCCTTGCTCTCTGGACAAGGCAGCGCCGACGAACTCGATGCATGGCGCCATCGGTGTTGCTGCATTTGTTACGGCGCAACGAGCAAAGTGTTGGATAGCTCACTTTGGGCAAAAGTCCTTCCGCTTTCGGAGGGAGATTGGCCACTGCCATGGGTTCCTCCGCTGATGTTCAAGATGCTCCCCTTGCCTCGACGACCGAAACAGGACGCCACCAAGCAGTGCTTGCGAGGTCACGAGACGACGGGATGCTCGACGCACCCAGCCACAACCTTCGCTTCGCGGACTGGCTCTTTCGTTCCTCAGCTGCCAGCCTTATCTGGCTCGTGGTGCGCGTCTGGCTCGGTTACCAGTGGGCGAACGCTGGCTACCAGAAGATCTGGGGCAGCGAAAAATCAGCGTTTTGGTTCGGGGGCGGGGCTGGGGTGAAGGGCTTCGCCACGGCCGGAGTTCTCGGATCATCCACCGGCAAGGGCGGGGCCAGCTATGGCTGGTGGGCCGGGTTCCTCCACAACTTCGTCATACCGAACGCCTCTTGGATCGCCAAGTTCATCGCCCTCGGCGAGCTGGCCATCGGTGTCGCGCTCATCCTCGGACTTCTCACAGGGCTCGCCGCTTTGTCCGGACTGCTGCTCAATCTCATTTACATGTTCACGGGCTCAGCTGGGGTCAACCCGGCGTACGCGATCTTGAGCATGGGGCTGATACTCGGCTGGCGCAACGCCGGACTGCTCGGTCTCGACCGGTTTGCCCTGAGCGGTGTTTGGAGGCGGAGGCATTTCAGCAGGACCTCCGACCGGGCCGCGCGTCGACCTACCACTGTCCCTGCACCCGCACTTACTCATTGAGGGCCACCGGGATCGCCGCCTTACGGCGTTCCGACACAGAACCAGGCCGCTCATGAACCAGTTCGTCGAAAATAAACGGGGTGTAGCTCTGAGCACAGTGGCAACGAGTCCAAGTCACTCTTCTCCGACTAACCACTCCAACCCCGGTGTTTGCGCCGTGACTCAATGGGGTAGCCAGGTCCTATTTCGCTATTGACCCGTGGATGACCCACAAAGGAAAGAGGCGCCATGATGCCTGAGACCGAACCCAATGTGTCCACAAAAGATGCCGAGTCGGCCGAGGCAGTGCAGACACACTCGCCAGATCGTCCACCAACCGCGGAAGAAGCCGAGGCGCTGAGCGCGCCAAAGCATCATCTGATGTCGACCAAGAAGACATCGCCAAGCACTTCGAAGAGATGACCGAACTGGGCGCACAAGTGAAGGGTGAAGGCGAGATCAAATAGTCGACTAACTCGCGCATTCTTCGATGTCCTATCCGAGGAGATAACGCGACAGGAAGTGCATGAGTGCTGCCGGCGGAAATCGGCCATCCGGGCTCAGTCTTTCTGGAACTGACAGCGGTCATGAGGGACTTCCCCACCCAACAATGAAATAGACAAGACCTCCAAAGATTCTGAACAGGACCTCAATTCTGACTTTCGAAGGGGCCCATGGATCGATGACTGGTAGAACTCATTGGAATGTCCCCAGTACTCGCGAGCCGTCGCCAAAAGATCCGGTTTCAATGACCACGCGGGCCTATGACCTCGTCATCGTCGGAGCCGGAAGCGGAAATATGTTGCCGACCGAGGAACTGGCTGGCTGGCGCGTCGCCGTAGTCGAAAAAGACCGTTTCGGCGGAACGTGTTTGAATCGAGGCTGCATACCTTCCAAGATGTTGGTCCACACAGCCAACCTCGCTCACACGATCCGCGACGCCGAGAGATTCGGCATAAGGACGCCAAGGGCTGCGGCTGACTGGCCGGCCATCCGTGACCGGATCTTTGGTCGTATCGATCCCAAACACGATGAGGCGGTCAAATATCGTCGGGACCACGGCATCGACGTTTATCTAGGTGATGCGCACTTCGTGGCTCCCAAGGTGCTCCAAGTTGGCGGCGAAGAGTTGCACGCCGATCGCTTCGTTCTCGCAGCAGGATCGAGGCCCGTAGTTCCGCCCGTCGCCGGACTTGACCAAGTTCCCTATTTCACTTCTGACAGCGTGATGCGGATCGAAACCCTTCCGGAATCGATGGTGGTAATCGGAGGCGGGTACATCGCGGCGGAGATGAGCCACATCTTTGGAGCGTTCGGCACCAGGGTCACTATCATCGGACAGGCCGACACACTCCTGGCGGAGTACGATCTCGACATACGAAGTCGATTCACCGAACGTTACCGCCAGCGTTTCGACCTTAGATTGAGCGCAAAGATCGACAATGTCTCGATGGCCGGCAACGGCGTCCGAGTTGAGTTCACATCGTCGAGGAGATCCCAATCGGTTGAAGCCGAAATACTTCTGATCGCCACCGGTCGAAAGCCAAATGGCGATCGACTCGGGCTCGATGCTGCCGGGATCGACCTTGACGATGACGGTCGAGTCAAAATTGACGACTACTACCAGACGAATATTCCGGGTATTTGGTCCTTCGGCGACCTGTCGAACCACTTTGATCTCAAGCACATAGCCAATGCCGAAGCGCGCGTCGTGCGACACAACGTGCTTCATCCCTCCGATCAATACAAACTGCCTTTTTCCCTCATACCGGCAGCTGTGTTCGCCGAACCTGAAGTTGCATCCGTCGGATCGACCGAAGAGGAGCTGCAGGAACAAGGTCGCCCTTATATCGCCGCTACTTCTCCTTACAGCGACGCCGCCTACGGCTGGGCCCTCGAAGACACGACCAGCTTCCTCAAGATCCTGGCCGATCCCGAGAATCTCCTTATTCTCGGAGCCCACATCATCGGCCCGCAGGCGTCGGTCCTCATCCAACCACTCCTTCAGGCCATGTGCCTCGGCAACACCGTCGAACAACTCGCCTATGAGGTGCTCTATATACATCCTTCACTCTCTGAGGTCGTCGCACAGGCTTTGCTCGCTCTGTGAGTAGCGGTACGGGACAGAAACAGGAGATCTCCCGAGCCAGCCTCCAGTGTTTGTTGCCCGAAATGGACCCTCGGTGGGATCAGGTCCATATCTATGCCCTCTTTCGCCGGTATCAAGAGCTGGCGATGTTCCCCCGTAAGGGATCGACTTGCGGGGCGTCGAACGACAACCAGCCAACCGGACGCCTTCGACAGACGTTCCGGCTATCGGCACGCGGGTCGCTGAATGGGATCCCGATGGATGGTGTTCGCGAAAATTGCCTGCTGCAGTTCGCACATCGGAGTCATACCCCACCTGGATATGAGGCCGTCAGAGTGGGGTACCCGCCGAGTGCATCTCACTGGTACAGCGCTGCGACCGGGTCGATTCGCCGTCGTTTGGTCGGGCTAGTAGACGTCATCGCACCAACATCTCGAGTTCTGTCACGAGGTCGGCGGTTGAATCGTCGGCGATTGCCGAGCACATCCGCGATGCATTGGAACGGAAGCGATCATCGCCGAGAACCAGCTGTACTGCCTTGCGGATCTTGGCTCCCGAAGCGCTCGGTGAGAGTCGGACCCCGGCTCCGTGGTACACCACGCGTGCCGCGGTGTCGTTCTGGTCTCGGCCCATCGGGATGCAGACCATGGGCACTCCTGCGGCCAGACATTTCATCGTCGTGCCATGCCCGCAATGGGACACGGCAACCGATGCCTGAGCAAGGATCTGGCGGTGGGGAGCTGAGCCAACGACGACGACATTGTCGGTCGAAGTGACCTCGTCGGCCGCGAGCATCTGACCCACAGTCACGACGGCGCGCACCGGCAGAGTCGCAAGTACCTCGACCACCTTGCGCAGGAGTGGCCCCTGATTCTGGTAGGTAGAGCTGAATCCGACGAGCACCAGTGGACGTCTATCGACTTCGGGCCACGGAGATATCCACGGTTGTGCCCAATCCGGGTCATCCAGGATCGGACCGACATAGCGGACATTGGCCGGCACAGAGGTTGCCGCATAGTCGAATGTCGGGCTGGTCAACACCAAGATGCGCTCAGCGACCAAGGCCTGCTCGTAAAAGGAGGACAGCGGCGCCAGACCGTATTCCGAACGAGCAGAGTTGACAGCTGGCAGACCGGCTCGGAACAAGCGATTGACTATCGCCAACATCGCCGCGTCACGTGTACGTCCGAGAATCGTCTTGGCGGGAGCGAAGCCGGGCCCCATCGGCGGCGTGCCGCGGGAGGGCATTATCCAGATATTCGGCACGAGTAGGGCGACCGGTAGAGATGCTCCCTGCGCGGCGATTATCGACCCGAATAGGAATGCGTCCGGCACGACGGCGTCCGGCTGGAAGGCGTCGATCGTTTCGGATGTGTCGGCGGCATAGTCGGCTGCAGGTCCAGCGATGAACCGGTCGCGTGCTCGACGCAACATGACGAGTGGGTTCTTTGTCTCCCAATCCTTAATGAGATCTTCGGACGGATCAAGCGATGTTCGGTGCGGTCCGCGCCGCCAAGGCGAGAACGAGCAGCCAGCGGCTTCGGCCGCGATTTTGATAGTCGGATCAGCGAGCATGTGCACCTTGTGACCACGGCTGATCAGCCTCCGAGCCACTCCCAGCTCAGGAGGGACATTACCCCCGCCCTCCCACAGCGCCATCAAATAACGAAGTGGCTGTCTATCCGTCATCTCTCTTCGAGTCCTTACTTTGCTCGTCTGGAGACAGTTTGACGTTAACCGCGGTGACGTCCAAGGTAGTCACCTCCTCCCTTGTCCTCGTGCCACCACCACCCTGCGTGACGTAAGTGGTGGCGGGTAGCGTCGCCTGCAGATGATGCCCGCACTCAAGTCGGCTATCTCCTGCTGGCGCCTCAGGGGGTGCCCCCCGTCGGAACTGAGCCAGCACGGCCCGGCTTTTGCTCTAACGAATATTCGATTCAGTCGAATTACTGCTCGACAATCACGAAGCAGCAGCCTCCCTTCCACGTGATTACGACCAAGTACCTGAAAGCTCGACTGTGCTGACAACCAATCTCGGGGGTGGGATCCTGGGGAAAGATCTTCGGCGACTCCATGGTGGCGGCCGCCATGCTCAACCGGTCGTGTTCAGCTCACTCGAAGTGGATGTTGCAAGCCTGGCCGATGTCATCCGATCGAAAGAGGCCGCCTGCCGGGAGACGGACCGAGCAGTGTTGCCCATACTTCGGCAGGTTCTAGAACGTTCTCAATCGATCGAACAGGACGGACCCGAGATCGGATTCTGAGTGGCGCCGCTTACAATCGACAAAACTACGCCAGGTTGGTCACGTGCCCGCCGCATCACGCCGCTGAACTGGACGTTCTGGTGGGCCGCCCGGGTCTCGATCCCGGCACCTTGGGATTAAAAGTCCTGGTCAAGTCGTTGCGGCGTGTGGCGCGTCGTCGCACCGTGTCGCAAAATGGCTGGTGGAGGTCGCAATCCAGCGCATTTGCTGAGACGGGCTGCGACCGGGTGAGACTCATTGCGACGCACTTGTTGGTACAGCGGGTATTCGCCAGCGTCATCTAACGCGGCGACGGCATCCCTTGCCGTGCCGGACGCCTACCAGGACTCCATTCCCAGGAGGCGCCTACCTTGAATGTTCAGTCTGGCCGGTGGACCGGGTTCAACTCGGTCGTGCCCTGGCTTCCAACGCCACCATGGTGGGGCGATTCCCGCGTTGTGGTCGGCGATGTTTGCCGCGGCTTCTTCAGGGGTGCCGGTCGGGAACATCTGGAGGTAGAAGACAGCCCGTGGCTCGTCACTCAGGTTCCGGACGGTGCCGTGCGGCAGGTGATGGTCGAACACGAGTAGATCGCCGACGTCTAGAGGCACTTCGATGATTTCGTCTTCGCCAACAAGATCCGGTCGGTATTCAGTGCCGTGCGAGGTCGTCATCCAGGTGTCGGGCCAGCGATCCCGGTTGCCCATGACGCCAGGCGCGCATCGAAAGCCGCCGCAGCCCGCCGGGCTGGCGGTCAACGCCACGAACCCCTGGTACCACTGCTGCTCACGGTCGCGTGGGTCGACATCCCAATGCAAAGGCAGCGCGTCCGCTCGGCCTGGCTGCCATGGTGGAGTGAAGCGGCACGAGTTGCGATCGACCCACAGTCGCTCAGTGCCCCACACAGCGCTCCAGATGGCGTGCAGATCAGAAAGCTCGCGGATGTTCCACTGGCTCTGGTGCCCCCACAACGGCACCTGATCAATCTCGTGCGAGACCCGTTCCCAGCTACTGGGCTTGTCAATCCAGATGTCGAGCTCGTGGCCAATCGCCTCGAGGACTGCTTGGCATGGGGCGGTTGGCACGGCATTTCTGAAGACGATGTAGCCGTCGTTGTTCAGCCCTGAACGGACGGCCTGCACATCGATAGGCATAGTCACGTAATCCTCCGGTCGGTTCCAGTCAGTAAGGCAGGCAATGGGGACTCTTGGAGGAGCACGAGCAAGTTTGCATGTAGCGGGTCAATACCTATGCATGTGCACACGATATCGGAGGTTGTCCGTAAGTCGATCGGGTTACGAAGACGGCCTGGACTCCGTTCCGAGGTCCTTTGCATCACCCCTCAGCAAGCTGAAGACATTCACCGTCACCTGGAAATGGATCGGATTTCCTCAGGCCCACCCGTGAGCGTTCGTCGCCTTTTGCCTGGGAATACCGCTGGAGCGGCCGTGACCGGGGTAATACGTGGAGACCCGAATCAAGAGCCAATCGCAGAGTTGAGAACGCTGCTCACAAGACCGCATGAACCCGTCCTAGTCTTGCGGAGCGGCGAAAGCCGGGATCACCTCGGTGGCAAAGCGAACCAGCACCTCCTCCTCGATCGGTGCTCGCAGCGCGATGATGATCCATTCGGCTGCAGCGTCCTGGTACTGGCCCACTCGGTCGATCATCCGCGCACTTGAACCTTCGAGGATGCCATCGACCACCCCGGCTTCGGCTGAGCCGTAGCGACGAATGAGGAACTCCCGCCGGTCAGACTCGCTCAGTTCGCCCATCAGGCCGACGTTGACTCCGGCCACGAACTCGGCGGGTCGGGGGCAGTTGGCCCGCACCACCTCGTAGGAGTGGCCGAATTGTTCCGGTGAGACATATGCGATATTCCAAGCGTCGCCCACCTGACCGGCGAGAGCCAACGCCCGCGGCCCTCGGGCCCCGATCCAGATACGCGGTGACCGCTGAAGCGGCTTGGGATCGCACCGGGCCTGTTCCAATTTATAGAATTCTCCCTGAAAGTCGACGGAGTCTTCGGTCCACAGGCGACGGACTACCTCGGCATACTCAGCCATACGCCGGAGACGGACGGCTGGCGGTTCGAAGGGAATTCCGTAAGCGTCGTATTCGGTCTGGTGCCAGCCCGCGCCGAGCCCGATCTCGAACCGGCCCTTCGACAGATGGTCGATCGCCACCCCGGCATTGGCCAACACGCCAGGGTGGCGGTAACCAGTCGAGTACACAAGACAGCCGACGCGCACCCGAGAGGTCTCCATGGCCAGAGCGGTGTGGACCACCGTGGCTTCGAAAGAAGGCTGCTCCCAAGGAGGGGCAGCGGCATAGAAGTGGTCCCACACGCTGATCCAGTCGAAGCCCAGATCTTCGATCTGCCGCCAGGCATCGCGAAGCTCGTCCATCTCGAGCCCCTGGGGCCCAAGGTGTACACCGAATCGCATCGATTACCTCCCCTTGGCGACAGCCGATTGCCGACCCAGACTTAGCACATCAGAGGCGGGAATAGAGCGGTACCGTGTCACCATGTCGGCCATTCCGCCTCGCGCTGGTCCGTACAACGACCTGCGAGTGCTGGACGCCAGCACAGGTGCCGCCGGGGCGATGGCGGCCATGTTCCTTGCCGACTACGGGGCGGATGTCGTCAAAATCGAGCCGGTGCAGAGCGGACCACTGGACGGCGATCCGGGTTGGCTGTGCTGGGATCGGAACAAGGTTCTGACCGCGTTCGACCCAGGGGGACGTCACGGGCGCCGGGAATTGCGACGCCTGCTGGCAGCCACCGATGTGGCCATCTTCGACCGGGTGCCCGGCCAGCTCGAGGCCGACGGATGGGACGGTGCCACCCTTA
>Ga0182018_10003691_pt1 | contig 13524 bp, 12 predicted proteins | sample 812P2MmetaG_FD_120490 | JGI IMG/M metagenome (GOLD analysis project Ga0182018, IMG submission 120490) | Permafrost microbial communities from Stordalen Mire, Sweden - 812P2M metaG | ecosystem: Environmental > Terrestrial > Soil > Wetlands > Permafrost | place: Sweden: Stordalen | collected...
CGAGGGCGGGCGGCGTTTCTCGCTCTGCGGAGGTCTCGGCGACGTGCTCGCTCCGGCCCCATCGGGGTACACTACGAACCTGCGTTGCCTGGCGACGAGTCGCGCAGGGTCGCCTACTCCGTACCCCGTCGGGTGGGCAAAGCGACAGAACGCAATCGGTGTCGGCGTCGCCTTCGCGAGGTCGCTCGGGGAGTGGTACCGCATTTACCGCCCGGGACATACCTCATCGGGGTCGAGCCCGGAGTACGGAACGTTTCGTTTCAGGAACTGAGGATTCGGGTGACCGAAGCGATGCAGCGAGCAAGCAGGTCCGGCGAGAGGTGAAGCTGCCCGCCCGAACGCTGCTCTTGTTCATCCGCCTGTATCAGGCGTCTCGTATCGGTCGGCTGTCGCCGTGCCGTTTCGTCCCCTCCTGTTCGGAGTACACCGCCGTAGCCATCACTGAGCACGGAGCCGCCAGAGGTACGTGGCTGAGCCTGCGGCGCCTCTCCCGCTGCCGGCCGTACGGCGGCCGCGGCTTCGATCCGGTCCCAGTCAAGTGAGGGTCAGATGATCCTCGCCAGCTTCATCACAACTGCCATCGCCCCGGTCGCCAGGATCTTCGGATGGCTTCTCGCCGCCTTTTACAGTTTCACGGGGAGCTACGGGCTCGCCATCATCCTGCTGACCCTCGTGACGATGGTCGTCGTGTTCCCGCTGACCCGTAAGGGCACGAGGTCGATGATGCAGATGCAACTCCTACAGCCGGAGTTGCTCAAGATGCGAAGCAAGTACAAGAAGAAGCCGGGGATGACTCCGGAGGAGCGACGCGAGCAGCAGGCGGCCCAGCAAGAAGAGATGATGGCGCTCTATCGGGAGAACGGCGTCAGCCCGACCGGTGGCTGCCTCCCGATGTTCATGCAGTTCCCCGTGTTCATCGTGCTCTACAACACCATCCGAGGCATGACGAACAAGACGTCCTTCGGGGTGGGCAAGGCGGCCCATCTCGTTGCGAGCCCGGAGTTCATCAACAAGCACACACGCTTGTACGAGAACCTCGTCGCGAGTGGCGGGAAGATGCAGGCCTTCGGCCTCAACCTCGCAGACTCGGTGCGCTCGCACCAGCCGCACCTGATCGACGTTGCCCCCTACATCGTCGTCATCCTCATCGCCGTGGCCCTTCAGTACGTGTCGATCTGGCAGATCACGAACCGGAACCCGACGGCTGGCGCCAACCAGCAGATGCAGCAGATTCAGAAGTTCATGCCGCTGATCTTCGTCGTCATCTACATCGAGTTCCCTGCCGGCGTTGGCCTCTACTTCATCGTGTCCAGCATGTTCCGCATCGCCCAGCAAGAATGGATGTACAAGCGTGATCCGCACATCACGGCTGCGGTGATCAAGCTGAAGGAGATGAAGCTCAAGAACCCGCCACCCGTGACCAGTGCACCGAAGTCCTTCCGGGAGCGTCTTGCAGCTCTTGCTCCACAGGTGGAGCCATCACTCGAGCCATCGGAAGCGGCGGTCCGCAATGCCGCCAAACCGAATCGCAAGCCCAATCCAGGCTCGCGGTCCAGCCAGACAGGACGACCGACCTCCTCGAAGAGCGGCGGTCAAGCCAACCGTAATGGTGCGAGGGCGAACAAGTCGGGATCGAGTCAGTCCGGTCGTCCGAGCCGGCCCGGACAGCCGTCGCAGGCAGCCCGGCCGCCACAGCAGCGTCGTACCGGTCAGGGCACAAAGCAGCCCGGCCCGTCGACGGGCCGCTCAGGCGGGATCGCAAACGGCAATGGGCGGTCGGCGGGAGACGGCACCGGCGGATCGAAGTCAGCGGGCTCGCGACCTGTCACCGGATCCGGAGACCCGAAGACGTCGGGACCGAAGCCGACTCCGTCGCGACGTCCCGACACTACGTCGACCGGTTCGAATGGCAATGGGGCCAAGCCACCGCGCGTCAGCCCGCAACTGCCGAGCGGAGACGGCCCTCGGGTCGACGCCGCTACGACGCCGGAACCGTCAGCCACCAAACGCCGCGGGAGGCCACGGTAACGGTGGAGTGGGTGGAGACAACTGGCAAGACCGTTGCTGAAGCGTTGGAAGTCGCTCTCGATCGACTGGGAGTGGCGGAATCAGACGCCGAGGTCGTCGTCATCGAAGAACCGCGGAGTGCAATGTTCGGACTTCGCCGGAGTGGCGCCCGTATCCGCGCCCGCGTTCGGCCGGTGCCGGCACGAGCGAAGCGTCCCTCGCGACGCCCGTCAACCGGTTCGTCCGATGGGCGGTCCCGTCGAAATGGGTCCCGCGGAGATTCGCGCGGCGCCTCGAGTTCCGAGCGGTCGTCCGGCAACGCCACCCGGGAGCGGGATTCCTCGACAGCACAAACCCCGACTCGAGGCGATCGCAACCGCGGACGGCGCTCCAGCGCCGGCCGGCGGCCAGGCGACCGATCTCCGGAGCTCGGCGGCGCCGACCGCCCCGCCGTGGACCGGGCGCGCGCAGGCTCGCAGTCCCGGGGTTCTCAAGCCGAAGGGCGGAATTCGCCCACAGAACGCTCGAAGCGAGCGCCAGCTGCTGTGCCCAAGGAGGACGAGATGAGTATCGAAGCCCAAGCCGAGTTGGCAGAGTTGTTCGTGCGAGGAGTGGTCGAGGGCTTCGGCTTCGATGCCACCGTCGAGAGCAGTGTGAGCGACGACGTCATCCAGGTTCGAGTAGCCGGCGACGGCCTCGGACTCCTGGTAGGCCCGCGCGGCGCGACAGTTGACGCGCTGCAGGAGTTGACGAGAACCGCCGTTCAACACCGTTCCGACGAACATGCCGGTCGTATTCACGTGGACGTTGCCGGTTATCGCGCCCGACGTACGGCGGCGTTGCAGGAGTTCGCCCGCCGAGTCGCCGAAGAAGTCATCGCTAATGGCCAGGCACAAGCGCTCGAGCCGATGAACGCAGTGGACCGCAAAGCCGTTCACGACGCCATCGGTGATCTGGCCGGCGTGTCCACGGGTTCCGAGGGCGAGGATCCGCGGCGATACGTCGTCATCCGGCCGGCGACCGCGGGCACGCAATCAACCGCCAGCGACGATGAGGATGCCGGGGATCTGCTTCCGGACGACGACTCCGACGAATTCGTGGCCTCCGATCCGGAGTCGGGCGCCAGCTAGAAGAGCTGACGCGACCGTTCGTGGACGATCTCCGGTCGCTCCTGTGCGAGGCGCGTGACCAAGGCTTCCTCGGGGGCCTGCCGATCGAGCGGCAGCTCGAGCACGCGCGAGGCTTCGCAGAGGTGTGCGCAGCCGTTCTTGAATCCGCCGCGCTTGCCGTCTCCGAGCCTCAGCACGAGGGCCAGACGCTCGGCCGGATCGTACAGGTGCTCGACCTGGGTGCCGGCGGAGGTTTGCCGGGCCTCGTTCTTGCTTCGAGTGGCTGGCCCGTCAAGGTCCGAGTGATCCTTCTTGACGGCTCCATTCGTCGGGCGGACTGGTTGCGGCACGCCGTTGAAGAGCTCGGCCTGAGCGAGCGCGTTGACGTTGTCGGCGAGCGAGCAGAGATCGCAGGGCGGTCGGCCCGGTTGCGTCACCTACAGTCGATCGTTGTGGCGCGCTCGTTCGGGCGTCCAGCGGTGACCGCAGAGTGTGCCGCGCCCTTCCTCGTTGCCGGCGGCGCCCTCGTCGTATCGGAACCACCCCCTCCGCTGGGGTCGGCTCCGGACGAGGGTCCGTCTTATGCCGTCGCCCGGGCGGCAGGGTCCCACGAGGTCGCTGCCCGCTGGCCGCCGCCGGCGCTCACCGAGCTTGGATTCGGCCCGGCCACCGAGTGGAGAGCCCGGGGCTACGGATATGTCGTGCTCCGGCTCGAGAGCCTTTGCGCCGAGCGCTATCCGCGGCGCAACGGCATCCCTGCGAAGCGTCCGTTGTTCTGAGTTTCGAAGACGTTCCACGTGCCACATGACGGTGAAACACCAACACTCGACCTCGGAGATGTTTCACGTGATACCTTACGGTGAAACACCCGCCGATGCGAGGACGTGACACGTGCCGACAGACTTCGAAGCCGGGCTGCTGAGCGGTCTTCTCATTGGTGAAGGACACTTCGGAGGAGACGGGAGGCAGCCGCAGATCACCCTTCGGATGCACGTCCGACACGAAACCCTGTTCCGCTGGCTCGTGCGAACATTCCCGGGCGGGCGCTTGTACGGTCCGTACTCCCACGATGGGCGGGAGTACTACCAATGGATGATCAGGGGCGCCTATCTCCGGGACGAGATATTGCCGCTGCTCGAAAGCACGATCGTGCCGGAGGTCGATGCTCATGCCTGCGACCGCTTGCAACAGATGAAGCTTCGATATGCGAGCCGGCTGGATCGCCAAGCGCCAGGCTCTCGGGACCTGGGCGCTGCCGACACCGACCGCGAGATCGATTACGTTACGGCCGGGGGCACTGATGTGATCGATCCCGCTGCCACGATCTGACTGGAGACTGATGTCGGATGTGCTTGGAGGGGAGCTCGTGGGCTCTCCAGCAGTAACAGACGAGCCGGCCGCCGCGCCAGTCATCCCGCCCGGCGACGGGCGGTTGGCGGTCACCGACGCTCGCACCGAGCCCATTGCGCGGACCGCCCGCGTCTTCGCAGTGGCGAATCAGAAGGGTGGCGTCGGAAAGACGACCACGGCCGTCAATCTCGGCGCTGCGCTCGCAGATCTCGGGCACCGCGTGCTGATCGTTGACCTCGATCCACAAGGCAATGCCAGCACAGGGCTCGGTATCGATCCCCGCACCTTCGACTACTCGATGTACGACGTCCTTCTTCACGACGTCGCCCTCGATGACTGCATCGAGCCGACCAACATCAAGAACCTATTCCTTGCCCCGTCCACCCTCGACCTTGCCGGCGCGGAGATCGAGCTCGTCCCGGTGCTCAGTCGAGAGCACCGCCTGCGCAAAGCGATCGATCCGATCCGAGAAGACTTCGCCTTCGTTCTGATCGACTGCCCGCCATCCCTCGGACTCATCACCCTGAACGGCCTGACGGCGGCGACCGAGGTACTCGTGCCGATCCAGTGCGAGTACTACGCGCTGGAGGGGGTTTCTCAGCTCACGCGTAATGTCGAGCTCGTTCGCTCCAACCTCAACCCGACACTCGCCGTGACCACGATCGTGCTCACGATGTACGACGCTCGGACCAAGTTGTCGGATTCGGTCGTCAATGAGGTACGAGCTCACTTCGGCCACATCGTCTGTAGGAATGTCATTCCGAGGACCGTGCGGATCTCCGAGGCGCCGTCGTTTGGTGAGCCGATCACCGTTCATGATCCGACGTCTCGAGGCGCCATCGCCTACCGCGAGCTCGCGAAGGAGGTAGCAGGTGTCGCGACGTAGTGGTCTCGGCCGTGGTCTCGGTTCGCTCATCCCGCAGGGTGGCCCGGGCCCGGCCTCGTCAGATCTCGTTCAGCTCCCTCTCAATCAGATCAAGCCGAACCCCTTTCAACCGAGGAAGCAGTTCGACGAGGAGGCCCTTGCTGCTCTGGTCGACTCGATCAAGGCGGTCGGTGTTCTCCAGCCGGTACTCGTCCGGGAGCTCTCGCCCGGCGAGTACGAGATCATCGCTGGCGAACGTCGCTACCGAGCGGCCCGGCGAGCCGGCCTCCCGACGATCCCCGCGGTCGTCCGCCCGGTCGATGATGTCTCCAGCCTCGAGCAGGCGCTCATCGAAAACCTGCAGCGAGAGGATTTGAACCCGCTCGACGAGGCCGCTGCCTATCAGCAGCTCATCGAAGACTTCGAGCTGACCCACGACGAAGTGGCCCGACGCATCGGCAAGAGCCGGGCGGCCATCACGAACTCCCTCCGGCTCTTTCAGTTGCCGCCGAGTGTCCAGCGTCACGTGCGTGACAACCTCCTAACGGCGGGCCACGCGCGGGCTCTCCTCGGATCCCCGGATAGGGCCCTCCAGGAGCAGCTTGCGCTGGACACTGTCCGCCACGGCCTCTCGGTCCGAGCGGTGGAGGACAGGGTGCGGGCGGCGGTTCGGGCCAACGCTGCGCCCCTAGGTGTGCTTGGAGTCGGTGAGGCGGCATCGCCGACAGACGGCCACGCCGGCGACCCGGCGACCCGACGGCCGCTTGTGAGCGCCACCGACCAGGAGCCGGCGGGCGTCCCCGTTGATGGCGGTGCCGGCACGCGGTCGGCGGGAACGCCTGTACCGGTAGGCAGCCGACTGCGTCCGCCCGGGATTCTCGATCTCGAAGAGCTCCTCGGCGACCACCTCAACACGCGAGTTACCGTGGACGTGGGATCCAGGCACGGACGAGTCGTGATCGAGTTCGCGAATCTCGACGATTTGGAGAGGATCTACCGGCTGATCATCGCCGGGAGCACCCCACTCGAATAGCTCGACGTGAGGTGAAGGCGGAGCTTGTTCGGACGTCTCTACTGCTGATCTACCTTGATCCACAACCTGTGCATCAGGTTGTGGACGAGCCAGCAGACTCCCAGTCGACCATCACCCACTGCTCGAGAGAACTGACGACTGCCTGGGCGAGCTCGGCTACCCGCATCACCACAAAATTGGGCGCTCCGAGGTCGATGAGCACGGCTGGCATCTGCGTTTCACGAAGGATACGCACCGCCATGCCTTCGGTGGAGCTGTCGTTGAAGCCCATCTGCTTGGTAATTTCGTCGCGCAGGACGTTGGCGAGTATCCGGCTTGTCTCCGATTCGTACCGGTAGCCGCGGTAGAACATCGTCTTCAAGGCGGCGTGGTCCGGATCGAGCCTCAGGCCGACGTAGCAATCCACGAGCGCCCTGTTGGCGGAGAGGGCTTGCTCGGACTCGTCAGGGTGGTGGAGCGGTAGCGACTCGGCACCAACTACCGTCAGGGCGCGGCAGACAGCGGATACACCGGTCGCGAAGCCGCCCTGCTCACCGACGGCGATCCGGCGGCCCGCCAGAGTCGCGCCGCGTGCCGAGGCGACTAGCCGCTCGCGGACGTTGCTGACCAGGTCGGCGCCGCCAGGGCGAGCGGTGAGGCGCTCCAGCTCGCCGATCGTCAGCCGACCGCAGATCTCGTCGGTCAATAGACCGACGTTGCGTTGGAACTCGACGAGTGCTACGCGTGTCCGCTCACCGAAGATCCCATCGACGCCGCCCGGATCGAAGCCCAAGGCGCTCAGCCGGCGTTGGAGATCGGCGACGTCGTCCCCGTGGATCATCGGGTAACTCAGATAAAGATGTCGGTCTCCGAGCCGATATCCGGCCTCGACGACAGCCGCCCACGTCTCGCCTCCGCATGAGCCGTCGGCTCGCAGTCCTCTCTGACGCTGGAAGGCCGCGACGGCGTCCTCTGTCTCCGACCCGTAGATCCCTGTGACGTCGCCTCGTGCCAAGAGGCCGAGCCGTTCCAGCCGTGATTGGAGGTCGATGATCGCAGAGCCGAGCGATCCGGGGACGATGGGGAGCAACTGCGAGTTACGTTCGGCGGCGTCCGACTCGACCGGGCGAGGCAAGGACGCCGCCGCGTTGGCGGCAGGGCACATCGAGCCCCATGGTAGGGCGTTCCGTGACGCCGCGCGCTGCGAAACGCCATAAGAATCAAGGGTTCTCAGGATTGCTCATCTTGTCTGCTGCAGGCCGGCCGGCCTGCAGCCGCACCCCTCAGGAGAGGTGCGGGTCAACCTCGGCGAGAATCTGGCTCTTCGGGCGAGCTCCCACGATGCGACTTTGCGGCTCTCCGTCTTTGAACAGCAGCAAAGTCGGGATGCTCATCACCTGGAAACGCTGCGCCGTGCGAGGGTTGTCGTCCACGTTCACCTTGGCGACGCGAAGAGCGCCCCCCTTGTCACCGGCGATCTCTTCGAGTACCGGAGCGACCATCTTGCATGGCCCGCACCACTCGGCCCAGAAGTCGACGAGAACAGGGACGTCCGCGTGTGCCACCTGTTCGTCGAAGGTGTCGTCGGTCACCGTGATGATGTTGTCGGCCATTGCCATCTCCTCTTCAGTCATGTTTCGAGCGCCGCGAGGTATCGCTCGGCATCGATCGCTGCCATGCAGCCAGAGCCCGCGGCAGTTACCGCTTGGCGGTACTCATGGTCTTGCACGTCACCACATGCAAAAACACCGGGAAGGGCGGTTTTCGTCCCACCTACCGTGACCAGGTATCCCGCCGCGTCCATTTCGAGTTGGCCGGCGAACAAGCCGGTGTTCGGCGAGTGACCGATCGCGACGAAGAGGCCGTCCATGGCGAGTTCGCGCTCAGCCGACGTCACGATGTCCTCGATGCGGATACCCTCGACGCGCTCGGATCCGAGCACGTCGGTGACGAGCGAGTCCCACACGAAGCCGATCTTCTCGTTGCGGAAGGCCCGGTCCTGCATGATTTTCGAGGCGCGCAACTCCTTGCGCCGGTGGATGACCGTCACTGATGAGCCGAACTTCGTCAGGAAGAGCGCCTCTTCGAGGGCCGAGTCGCCACCGCCGATGACGGCGATGCGCTTGTCCCGGAAAAAGAATCCGTCGCACGTCGCGCAAGTGGACACCCCGTAGCCGAGCAACCGTGCTTCGTTCGGCAGGCCCAGCATGAGCGAGCGCGCACCTGTGGCGATGATGAGCGTCTTGCTGCGAACGGTCGGCTCTCCCTCTGCGCCACCCACCCAGATCTCGATGGGTGATGCCGAAAGGTTGACGCGGGTCGCCTTGGCGACGTCGAGGTCAGCTCCGAAGCGGACAGCCTGGGCCCGCATAGCGAGCATCAGCTCGGGACCGAGCACGCCATCGGCAAAACCGGGGTAGTTCTCGACGTCTGTGGTCAGCATCAATTGCCCGCCTGGCTGGTCGCTCGTCGACGAGGGCTCGCCCTCGAGCACGAGAGGGTCGAGATTGGCACGTGCCGCGTAGACCGCGGCCGTCAAGCCGGCGGGGCCCGACCCGAGGATGACGACGTCTCGTGTTGTTCTCGTAATCATCAGCTGTCCTCTTCGCGGTAGGAGCGGTCGCCGCCCGGCACATCGACGCTACGAGCGCGGGCGACGCATCCGCGACAAGAACAGCCCAGCGACCGAGAAGATTCCACCGATGACGAGATAACTTGCCCAGACCCGCTGGTGGAAGAGGTAGTTGTCGAGCACTCTGATGGCCCCGACGGCAACCAGCACGGAGAGCAGAGCGCCGATGCCGAGCGCGAGCAATCCGAAGATGACGAATCGGACGGCCCGGATGACCGGCGTCACGGTGCGGTCGCGGATGAGCGACACGACAAGCTCTACCTTGGTTGTCGCCCATGAGGCCCAATCGTTCTTGACTGAGCCGCCTGCTCCGCCGGTGTTCACGGCGCCACCGGCCCCGTCGATGTCCGTGTCGGGGGGAGACATGACCGGCAGGCTACTGCGGCGCCGCTGATGAGGCATCGTTCATCGTTACGGGGCGAGGCGGTGAGCCGCCGAATCACCGGAGCTTGAAGCAGACGCCGATGACGCCAGGGCCCGAATGTGTCCCGATCACCGCCCCGATGTAGCTGACCAGGATCTCTTCCGGAGGGACTTTGTCTTTCAGCAACGAGATGAACGAACCGACGTCGTCCGCGGCCCCATGGGCGACAGCGAGCACTTCGACGTCGCCCGCGTCGGGGACCTTGGCGGCCAGGTACTCGAGCGACCGGGTACGGGTGCGCTGTCGGGATTCGGCTTCAACGACGCCGTCACGCACTTCGATCACGGGCTTGATGGCCAACAGGGAGCCGAAGATCGCTTGAGCGCTCCCGATGCGACCACCTTTGCGCAAGTTGTCGAGCGTGTTGAGCGCCCCGTAGACGCGAATGCGCTCGCGGTCGCCGGTAGCCGCATCTGCGATCTCGTCGAGCCCGACTCCTTCGCGCGCAGCTCGAGCGGCGTCAAGCGCCAGAATCCCCTCGCCCATGGTGACCGACAACGAGTCGACGACCCTGACAGCGATGCGATCCGCCACCTCGGCAGCGCCGGCACAGGCCGCCTGGTAGGTGGCAGAGAGCTTCGAGGACAGGGTGATGCACACGACACCGTCGCATCCATCAGCGAGAGCGCCTACGAAGGCGTCGACGAATGCACCAGGAGACGGGGCAGAGGTCTCCGGCAACGCCGAGTTGGTGGCGCATTGCTGCCAGAACTCTTGAGGCGACCACGTTCGCGTCACCTCAGGACCGATGTCACCGAGTCGCACGTCGAGCTCGACAATGGCGATTCTCTCGCGGGTCGCGACAGACGGATCGAGATCCGCGCCGCTGTCAGTGACTACCCGGATCGAAGCCATTGATCCCCCTCCCGGCGGCCACACGCCGCCTTCTCGCAGTCTGCCAGCCCGAAACCGTACCCGCGAGGCCAGCCCCCAAACCGTAGGTCACAAGACCGGTGCCCGTACCCGCCGCCACGCGGAGAACGAGTCCCGATCCATTGGAGGAACCGACAGCCGTGGTGACAATTGCAACCGTAGCCGTCATCACGAGCGTGAGGAGGATACAGCGAGCGATATACCGTCGGACGGCGCGACCGCCGAGGCCACCCATACGCGATCGCACCACGAGAAGGGCGGCCACAGCAGCTGCGCTATAGGCGATCGAGAGCGAGAGCGAGAGCCCGCCTGCGCCGATCTGATGTGTCAGCACAAGTGCCAATATTATGTTGGCCCCGTTCTCGAACAGGTACAAGAAGAACGCCGTGCGAGTGTCCCGCATCGCCTGCAAGGCGCTGATGCACAGCAGATACACGCAATATCCCGGCAGTCCGACTGCCAAAAGCGCCAAGAGCTGGCCGGTCTCTGAGGAGCTCGCCGACGAGAAAGCACCGTGGCGCAGCAGAAGGGCGACGAGGGGACCAGCGAGCAATAGATAGCCGGCGGCGGCGGGGAGGATACCGGCCATCATCCGTCGAAGCCCGAGCCCGAACTGATGCTCCATCTCGGCGAGGTCGTTCGTGCTATGGCGGTACGCCAGCTCAGGGATGACCGTGCTCATTATGGAGACACCGATCATCCCGTACGGCAGCTGGAAGAACTGAAAGGCGTAGGTGTACTCGGTCACCCGCGAGGCGCCGAGGCCGAGGGCGATGGCGAGCACGACGAACACGGCCGCCTGGTTCGCGAGCACGAAACCGAACGTCCATCCCGACAAAGAGAGGATCTCGCGGATGGCCGAGTCCCGCGGCCGCCACACGAAGCGCAGCTTCAGGTCCGACCGCATCACCGCTGGAACGAGTGCAATCCCTTGGACCAGCACGCCGGCGCTCGTACCGATCCCGAGGAGGAGGAGTAATCCGTGATCGTGCTGCACAGACGCCAGGCTCGGTTTGCCGCCGACGACGCGTGAGAACTCGACGAGAACGGCAATTGCGACGACGTTGTTGAGGACGGCGACGTAGGCCACGAGGACGAAGCGCCGTACCGTATTCAGTACCGCTCCCATCAGGCTGATCGCCCCGTAGGCGAGGAGCTGGATGGCAAAGAGCCGCAGCAGATCCGTGGCGACGCTGCGTTCTGCCACAAGGGCGGCGCCGTGAGCGGCCAGTGAGTACAGACCGATGACCCACGGAGCGGCAATGAGAAAGACCACCGTTGCCACGAGGAGCACGGCGCTCGACAGCGTCACCACGGCGGAGATCGACTCCACAGCCTCGTCGCGAGGTCGTGTCGCCAAGCGGTTGACGAACTGGGGGACGAACGTGGCCGAGAGAACGCCACCGAGAACGAGGTCGTGCACGATGTTCGGCGTGTTGTTGGCGAGGTTGAAGGCATCTGACAGGTGGTTTCCGCCGAGGGCGTAGGCGGCGACGAACAGGCGGAGAAGCCCGGTGACCCGCGACAGCAAGGTTCCGCCCGCCATCAGCGCGGTTGGGCGGCCGAGACCGGAACCCGTTACGACAGGGCTCGCGGCGGCTTCGGCATCTCCTCCGTCGACCGGAAGGGTCACGCGACGGGCGGAGGCGCGGGGATCGCTCCCGCTGCCAAGGCGGCCCCCCGCAGCTTGTGCTTCTTCCGCCGCTTGCTCAGGATCGATCGCAACCACCAGACGACGAGGAAGACGGCTGCCCCGATCGACAATGCAACGGCAACGCCGGAGATCGCCGTCGAGCGGATCGTGATGTCACCGCTCTGCACGACGAAGCCCGTCCTCGACGCCAGCGTCACGGTGAGCGGGAAGTCCCCTGATTCGCGGGCCGTCAGGTCGATCGTGACGATGTTCGTACGCGGGTCCAGCGTCACCGGCCAGCTGTGTCCGTGCGGAAACCCGAGATCCGGGCTCGTGACGCTCAGCTCGACCAGCAAGGGGACGGTGGCCGTCGAAATGATGGAGATCGGGATCTTCGCTTGCAGTGACGTCACGGTGATGGTTCGCCCGAACGGCAGGCTGACGAGGTCGGAGAGCCGTTGGGCCTGGTTGTCGATGGTGGTGAGGTAGGCCTCCCGCCGGCTGGCCGGTACCGTGGCGCACTCGGACTCGAGGATGAGATCGCCGAGAGGCGGCTTTGCGTCGAGCGAGCTCGGGAGCATCGATGCCAGGGCGGCCAGGCTGGCGTGCGCTGCCTGCACCGAGGAGAGAGAGAGGAGCTGGTCGGTCGGCACGGCGGGTGACGCCAGCAAGCGTTCCGGCGGCGACGACTCGCTCGAGCCCGGTGATACCGAGTCGAACAGTTCGGACAGCGTGACGGCGTCCACGACAGGGCTCTTTGACAGTCCGGCGAGCAACGCTGTCAGGAAGTCCTTGTTCAGGTCCGAGCCGAGGGGCGATTCCGCCGCCACGGCTTGGTGTGCCTCGGTGTTTTCGAAGTAGAGGACCGCCAGGTTGGCCATCATCTGCTGGGCCTTGAGCGCCGGGCTTACCGTACTGGCGAGATCTTCCTCGAGACCGGGATCCGAGGCGATCGCCACGATGCCGGAGCGTGGGATGACGAACGGCGCTGTCGGAGTGAACTGCGAGTAGGTCGGCGACAAGGGCTGCACGCCAGTGCTCGGGATGATGAGGCGCGTGATCCCCGCGTCCTCCAGCAGACCCAAGGAGGCGTCGTCGATCGGGCTGAAGGCGGCGAACTCCCGAGCCTGGTAGCCCAGCTTCGGCGTGAGCACGCTCCGGGAGCGCGCCATCTGCGTGGCGAAGGCATCCCCGAGGCCTGACGAGACGAGGGCATCGAGGTCGACCGGGGCGAATGGGCCGGGAAGAAGAGCGACCGGTCCCCCCGGGGCTGACAGAGCCTGGAGGTGCGCGAGGGCGTTCTTGGCGGCAGGATCGTTGAGATCCTCGAGCGACTCGACGAACTGCGGGAACACCTCGACTGAGACCGACGACTTTGGCGCGGCGTCGAGGGCGGACCGCAACGTGCTCAAGGCGTCGATGTCGCTCGTGTCCAGCTGGGCGGCTCCCGAGGGCGAGATCGCCGCTGTCGACCCGAGGGACATCACCCAGGCGAACCGAACCGGATGCGTGCCGGTGACCTCGCTCGGCGGCGTGACGATCAGGTCGGTCGTCAGATTGGCGATCGGTCCGACGTTGTCCTCCAGGAGTGACACCTGCATCGGATACACCCCACCGCA
>Ga0182018_10003692_pt1 | contig 13523 bp, 13 predicted proteins | sample 812P2MmetaG_FD_120490 | JGI IMG/M metagenome (GOLD analysis project Ga0182018, IMG submission 120490) | Permafrost microbial communities from Stordalen Mire, Sweden - 812P2M metaG | ecosystem: Environmental > Terrestrial > Soil > Wetlands > Permafrost | place: Sweden: Stordalen | collected...
AGCGAGCGATGCTGGCACTTCTCGCAATGAACCCACAGCCACGGCGTCGTGCGCTGAAGCTCGCCCAATGTTGGCCGTGGCGTATTCGTTTTCATCGGGCGCTGGTTATCCGGCGCGCAAACTGCACCACTCGCACAAGGCGCGGTCAATAGGCTGACAACCTTGCGAGGGCCGAACGCATTCAGTAGAATTTTGACCTATGAAGCGGAATATTTTGTTTTTCATCAAATTTTTCACGGAGGAAATATATGCTGACCAGTTTGTGGCAGGAGAGCTTTATCTGAACACTCTCTCGTTTTTCAAAAGGATCGAGAAAGAAGGCAGCGACGGACGCTTTGACTCGACAGAAGCAGTCGCCACGTGGTGGCAGCCTGATGACATTTTGATAAAGCTTAATGCACCGGGAATTGGGAGTGCCGAAATATCGAGAAAGGACTTAGCTGCCCCTGTATCAACCTCAATCGGCGCTCAAGATTACGTGCACGTGTTTTGTCTATATGCAGTCCACATGACCGGCTTTGAATTATTGGAGAATGGCAAGGTCAAATTTTTTGAAAAAGGGGCTGACGAGCTACGACAGCAACTGAGGATCGACGAGAGGTGTTTTAAATTCGGCAAATTTGCCGTCGTTATATCTGCTGTTCCCTTTATCAAAAAGCTGCGCGAAGCTCTAACCAGTCAAGGCCATAAGTTTAAAGACAAGTTGGTACGGTATTACGACGACACAGTGTTCCACGGAACAATTCCCACGAGCGAAGTGCCATTTAGAAAGCAAAAGCGATTTAGCTATCAGCAGGAATACCGCGTTTGTGTCTATCCAACGGTGATGCACGACTCTCCGATTACAATTAAGATTGGCAACATATCAAGCATGTGCAGCAAAGTGGTTTCGTCGCAACAACTTAGCAACTTTTTGACCGTCACCGAGCCAGCGTCTATGTAAGATCTTCCGTCTTGCTTGATTAGGGGCGGTTAAGCGTTTTGACTGCGCCGGATCGTCGGGCTTTGGTACTGGTTTAGTCCCATGTCGCTACTCGATTGGCATCAAAGTCGGTGAGGATTGAAAGCATTTTGGCATCATTTCCGATCTATATCAGAAATGCGGCAATCCGCCCGATCAGCTCGATCTGTCTTTTCCACGGTGGCAGGAATTGACATGTAAATTGTCTGACCAGTATCGATATTGTGTGCAGATGCCCTTCCCGTCGCCAGTAATTTGGTTCCTTGAAGGAAACCGCATTCAATCTCTAAGCCTTTAATTGGAGCGCCATTGTTCTTTATTGTCATAAGCTGTGAGACGATAATATCGGCAATCTGACTGAATCTTCCGTAAGTAATATCAACATCTGCCGCTTGCGCAGTTCCTGCGAAACAGCCGACAGCTAGGAATGTTAGAAAAGCCTTGTTCATCGCGGCAACTATATGTCCACTGTCAATGAGCCATTTGCCGGATCGTGTCATGATGGACAACCACCATGCCGATGACCGTCGCAATTATAGAAACAATCGCAATCGCAAGCGCGAAAGTCGCTCTTGTGTTTGCCCGCTCTGCGGCTACGGCTTGTCGTTCTGCCGCAGCCGAAGCACGTTCAGCAGCCGTAGCCGCTCGCTCGGCAGCGGCAGAGGCCGTCCGTGCAATCTCGATTTGCTCAGCTTGGGAGGCAACCATTAAGCGTTCCGCTTCCTGATCTTTTTCGGCCAGCCATTTGGCTATCGTTAGATTCCAGCCGGAAGGAAAACCAGCCTGCGAATTAAGATGCCGGACTTGCTTGTCTCCTAATTCCTCCAAACGTGCGATAATTTCCGCCTCTGTCATATTCGCTCCTAGTTCGCTTGGCAGCTACTTAGGATAGCGACGGCGCGGACGGGCGTCATTGAACGCGCGCCATGCGTTGTTTGAAAACGGCTGGAATGTGTTTCCAACTGCCGCTAATTACTGCCGCTAATCGACCACTTAGGTCATTGATTTCATTAGCTGGCGCTCCCTAGGGGACTCGAACCCCTGTTTTCGCCGTGAGAGGGCGACGTCCTGGGCCGCTAGACGAAGGGAGCCTGACTTCGAAATAACCGCGATGGCTGTGCCATGCAAGCGCCATTGCGCGCAGTCATCGCCGGTTCATTTTCCATGCGACATGGTCGTGCCTTGTAAAGTACTTTAACCGCGCAGGCGACGCGAGAACGTTATGGATTTCAGCGGAAGCGCAGGCATGAAAATCCACTCGCGGCAGTCCCGGCTGTATGTCGTCCGATGCCTCGCGCTGCCGGCTTTTCTTCTCATCATGGTCGGGCAAGTCGCGTCGCCGGCGCGCGCGGACGTTGCCTATGATCGGCCGGGCGGCGATTACGATAAATTCGTCGTCAAATCCGGCGATCCGGATGAATGTTCGTCGCGCTGCGAGCGCGACGCGCGCTGCCGCGCCTGGTCGTTTTCATACCCGCGGACCGAACAGGTCGGGGCCGTCTGCTGGCTCAAAAAAAGCGTGCCGCCGCGTGTGCAAAGCAACTGCTGCGTTTCCGGCGTGCGCGGCGCCGGCGTCAATGAGCCGCTGACCAAGGATCTCGAATTCGGAATCGATCGCGCCGGCGGCGATTACCGGAGCTTCGAAACGCAGCCGGACAGTTCCGGCGCGGCGTGCGCGACCGCCTGCAAGAGCGAGCAGCAATGCCGCGCCTGGACCTATGTGCGTCCGGGCTATCTCGGCGCCGCCGCGCACTGTTATCTCAAGTCGAAGGTGACCATCCCCCGCCGCAAGCCGTGCTGCCTGTCCGGCGTGATACGCTAGATTTTTTGCGGTAAATTTTTTGGCGGTAGCCGCCGTTTCACTGCGCGTACAAATAGCGCAGCAGCGTGCGGCCGACATCGGCCACGCTTGCCGCCGAGCATTTATCGATCGTGTCGGCCGTGGTGTTGAACCAGGGATCGTATTCGAAATCGATGACGAGGGTGCTCGGAATGCCGGCGAGCGTGAGCGCGGTGTGGTCATCGCTGATCGGATAAGGCGTCGGCGTGCGCAGGAACACACTGGGCGCGATGGCGGAGCCGAGGCTCCAGAATTTCACCGTTTGGTTCCCGGCATAGAGAACGGATGACAGTTCGGGTTTGAGCTGGAGCTCGCGGTAGCAAACCATATCGAAGTCCACGCCGCTCTCGGGCTTGCGGTCAGGATAAAAATCGGCGAGATGCGCGGTGAAGTACGGCGAGCCGAGCGCAAACCAGTGCGGGTCGCCGGCGCCAAGGGATTGCGGCCCCTCCTCGCCGTCGAAAAAAATCATGTCGATCCCGATCGGCGGCGGCGGCAACCGGCCGAGCGCGCGCGCGGTCTCGAGCAGCACTGCCACGCCCGATGCCGAATTGTTGGCGCCGGGCATCGGCGCATCGGGCTGTTTGGTATCGGCATAGGCGCGCACGATGCTGTCGTAATGCGTCGCGACAATGATGCGCCGGGGATTGGACGGATTAAGCCGGGCGATGAGATTGGTCATGGCATGCCCGGCGCCGTCATCGCCGCGGTAGGTCCAGCGCTGTTTGGTCAGCGCCGGAAACGGCGTCTTCGCCAGCTCCGATTCGATGTAGTCGATGGTCTTTTGATGGCCCGGCGCGCCGATCGAGCGCGGCGTGAATTTGAGCAGCGCCGCGATGTCGGTCATGGCGCGGTCGCCGCTCCAGACGTCGACGGAAATTTCCGCCGGATCGGCGGTCGCCGTATTGAGTGAAACGATGCTCGTACCCATAGCGGCCAGGGTGACCGCCGCGATTGCCGCCATGGCCGGGATGATTTTTCGTATCACGAAGACTGCTTTCCGAGCGGAAGAAACATGATGCCGGCGCAGACGGCGAGCGTGGCGGCATAGAGATAAGTGATGGAGCGCGAGCCGATGGTCGGGATCAACGTAAAGGTCGTGAGCAGCGTGCCGACGACGTTGCCGATGGTGGAAATGCCATAGACCATGCCGGCCACGCCGCCGCTCTCCTCGACGGAGCGTGTGAGCAGCCCGACCGCTATCGGCGAAAAGGTCCCCAGCAGCGATAGCGGCACGAGCAAGAGCGCCGCCGCGGCGAGCAAAATCGCCGTAGGCCCGTCACCGATCGAATTGAGAATCCGCGACATCACCAGATCGGCGGTCGCCGGCACCAGCGCCAGATAGATCGCCGCGAGCAGGATCGCGACGGCGATGAACCGCGACGACGGATAGCGGTCGACGATGGCGCCGCCGGCGAAGTAACCGATCGCCAGCGCGCACAGCACCATCGAGATCAAGCTCGCCCAGGTGCCGATGCCGCCGCCGAAATAGGGAAACAGGTAGCGGCTGCCCAGCATTTCGAAGCCCATGAGCACGCCGCCGACGACGAAGGCGTTGAACAGGATCGAAATCGTCAGCAGCCGGTTCGCGGTCGTTACTGCCATTTTCGGTTATGCGCCTCTATGGCTTTAAGCGATTCGACGGGAGCGAAATCGTCGGTCAGCACCTTGGCACTGGCGGCGATGACGGTGCCGCCTTCGATCGGAATTTGCCGCCGCTGCGCCAGCATGTCGTGCAGACTGTAGCGCAGGTTATAGGCGGCATCGCGCTCGCGCGCGGTGGCGTCGAGATCGTCGTTGCTGCGCGGCGGTCCGTCATAGGCGATGGTGACGACGTTGCCGCCGGCCACGTAGAAATCGACTTGCGGAAACACCGCATGAATGGTCTTCGCCGCCGAATCGAACAGCATCGTCGAGGGCTCGACGTTCTGCGCCACCACCCCGCCCTCGGCGAGGTGATCCTTGACGATCTGATAAAACTCCTTTGTCAGCAGATGAAACGGCACGAACGGCCCGCGATAGGCGTCGATCAGGATGATGTCGTAGTGAGTTTTTGACTCGTTGAGGAAGATGCGGCCGTCGCGATTGACAACCTGGAAGTTCGGCTCGTCCTTGATGCCGAAATATTTTTGCGACAATTCGACGACCGCAGGATCGAGTTCGACCGAAGTTACCGGCACCTGCGGCAAAAAGCGGTGCAGATACCAGGACGTTCGCCCGCCGCCAAAACCGATTTCGAGTATAGCGTTGATGTTCTTGGCGTACATGAGGCTCGCGGTCATGTAGCGCGTATACTCGACCGGCAGATCGCGATCGTCGAGCGTGTTGTAAACGCTCTCGGTATAGATCGTCCGGTTATAGCCGAACGTCATGCTGTAATAAGGACCCTGACGATAAACGTAGATGTTGTTGTAAATCGACTCGCGGGATTCCACGAGGTTGCTGGAATCTTGCGCATCGGATTTGGCGATCAGAACCGCGGCGCTGAGCATGACGCCGGCAAAGATCATGGCAAGCGAACGAGCCGTCATATTTCAATCAATCCCTGACGGTCCGCGATGGCAGCCGTTTTTGTGGCCGGACACTGCCTTGCGGGCGTGGACCGGTCAATATGGCCGCGGATAGATGCGAAAAATGAGCGAACTAAGACTTTGGAACGCGTGCGGCAGTAAGCCGCCCGCGATTACGGCGCGGTGGTGAAGCGCAGGCTTCCGGTTTCCTTCAGCGTCTTGATATCGAAGGCGCGCAGTTCGCTCGCGCCGTCGACGTCGAAAAGGACCGCGACACGTCCTGCCGAGGCGGACATCGCAATCACGCGCGCGCCCTTCGGTAGCGCGATAATGCCGTCGCTCGGGGTCGCCGCGCCAAAAGCAAATATCCGATAGCCGATGACGACGACCACCGCCGCTATGGCAAGCACGGTGGTCAGCGCCGATATGATCATCATCGTGCGCGCCCGCGCGACAAGCTGCGCCGTCTCGGACTCGGCGGCGCTGGCTGAGCCTGATAAATTGCGGCGCGGATTGCTGGACATATTGTTCATGACGCTTACCCCATCCACACCGACATCTGTCCTCGTCGCGGCGCAGGAGGCCGGCGAGCGGCTCGATCGCCTGCTGGCCCGCCACGTCGCCGCATTGTCGCGGTCCCGGCTCAAGGCGCTGATCGAAGCCGGCGCGGTTACCCTCGATGGCAAGACGATCCGCGATCCGAGCCACCGCGTCAATTCCGGTTCGGCGATCGTTGTCGACATCCCGCCGCCGGAGCCGGCCACGCCATTGCCCGAGCCCATTCCGCTCAGGGTCGTCTACGAAGACGACGACATCATCGTCATCGATAAACCCCGCAATCTGGTCGTTCATCCCGCCGCCGGGAATTGGACCGGCACGCTGGTCAATGCGCTGGTCGCTCATTGCGGCGCGAGCCTGTCCGGCATCGGCGGCGAGCGGCGGCCCGGCATCGTCCACCGGCTCGACAAGGATACGACCGGGCTCATGGTAGTGGCGAAGAACGATAAGGCGCACCGGGCGCTGGCGGCGCAATTCGCCGACCACGGCAAGAGCGGTACGCCGTTCGAGCGTAGCTATCTTGCCTTTGTCTGGGGCGCGCCCGATCGGCCGCAGGGCGTGGTCGACCTGCCGATCGATCGCGACAAAAAGGCGCGCGATCGCATGGCGGTGCGCCAGGGCGGCCGCGCGGCAACGACCCATTGGCAGGTGCTGGAACGCTACGCCGGCAGGCCTGCCCCCGAACGGCCGCATAGATCCGTCAAAGCGGCCGGCAAGGGTTCCAAGGGTTCAAAGAAGGCTGCAAAGTCTGGCGAGGCGGTGGCGAGCCTTATCGCCTGCCGGCTGGAAACCGGCCGGACCCACCAAATTCGGGTCCATTTGGCCTCGATCGGCCATCCGCTTCTGGGCGACAGGGTCTACGGGGCGGGATTCCGCACCAAATCGAGCCTTTTGCCGCCGCCAGCCCAAGCCGCCCTAGCGGACCTTGGCAGGCAGGCGCTGCATGCCCATATATTGACGGTCAAACACCCATCGAGCGGCGAATTTTTGAAGTTTCGGTCGGAACTGCCGCCGGACCTCGTCCGTTTGCATAACGCGCTGGCCGGTAGTCGGACCGGGACCGGCGCTGTGCCATCTGGCGGCCGGTAGGGATTTTGTCGATTTCGTGCGCTTTCGACAAAACTTGGAGCGAAATCATCAATATTGCATCGCGTTGAAGTGATGCTGTATCGCTTCCGTTCGCCCGATTCGAACGTGTATTATTGCGGGTGCGAGATGATGGAACTGGCGCCGTCGGCTCTGGGAGCGGCGGCACCATTCGCCCGCCGCTTGCGCGGGGGCATGAATGAAGGAGGGCGCTGTCATGGCCCAAACTGCTGCACTGCCGATTTTATCCGGCGAAACTGGCCTCACCCGATATCTGGAAGAGATCAGGCGGTTCCCGATGCTGGAACCGCAGGAAGAATTCATGCTGGCGAAGCGCTGGCGCGAGCACGGCGACCGCGACGCCGCGCATAGACTCGTCACCAGCCATTTGCGCCTCGTCGCCAAGATCGCCATGGGCTATCGCGGCTACGGCCTGCCGATCTCGGAAGTGATTTCCGAAGGCAATGTCGGGCTGATGCAGGCGGTCAAGCGCTTCGAGCCCGACAAGGGCTTTCGGCTCGCCACCTACGCCATGTGGTGGATCAAGGCCGCGATCCAGGAATACATCCTGCGCTCGTGGTCGCTGGTTAAGATGGGCACCACCGCCAATCAGAAAAAGCTGTTCTTCAATCTGCGCAAGGCGAAGAGCCGCATTTCCGCGCTCGACGAGGGCGACATGCGGCCCGATCAGGTCAAGATCATCGCCAAGCGGCTCGGCGTCACCGAGCAGGACGTCATCGACATGAACCGCCGGCTCGGCGGCGACGCCTCGCTCAACGCGCCGATCCGCGAGGACGGCGATTCCGGCGAGTGGATGGATTGGCTGGTCGACGACAGCATCAGCCAGGAGAGCCGGCTGGCCGAGAGCGAGCAATCGGACAACCGCCACAAGGCGCTCGGCGAAGCGCTCGGCGTGCTCAACGATCGCGAGCGGCGCATCTTTGAAGCGCGCCGCCTCGCCGACGAGCCCATCACGCTCGAAGAGCTCGCCGATGAGTTCGGCGTGTCGCGCGAGCGCGTGCGCCAGATCGAAGTGCGCGCCTTCGAAAAGGTGCAGAAGGCGGTGAGGAGCAACATCGCCCACATGGAAAATCCCGAACACGCCGCGGCGGCCGCGGTGCATTAAGCTTGCTCTCCCCGCGCAGCGGGGAGAGGTTTTTATTCCCGCAACATCCCGTGCAATAGCCACCGGCAGGCGAAAATGATCGCGCCGGCGAACGCGGCGATACCGGCGACCATCAGAAAAAATTCCGGCTTTTCCATCCGGCTCCAGAAGCTGCCGATAGTGCCGGCGAGGAAGCCGCCGGTGAAGCTTGTCGCCAGCCATATCCCCATCATCATCGACACCATGCGCGCCGGCGCGACCTTGGTCACCAGCGACAGCCCAACCGGCGACAGATAAAGCTCGGCCGTGGTGATCACGACAAAAAAACCAAGAAGCCACAGCCAGCTCGCTTTGCCGGCGCCGGCGTGCAGCGCCGCACCAGCCATAATGAGGTAAGCGAGCGTCACGCCAAAACAGCCGAGCGCCATCTTGGTGACGGTCGAAGGCTCGCTGCCGCGTGCAGCCTGCCTCGCCCACAGCGCGACGATGAACGGCGTGAAAGCGAAGATCATGAACGGGTTGAAGGCCAGAAACCACGTGGTCGGGATATCGGCACTTAAGCCGAACAGATCGACGGCGCGGTCGGTATTGGCATCGGCCCACAGCACGATGGTGTTGCCGATCTGCTCGTAAGTCGCCCAGAACAAAGTGGCGGGCACGAACAGGACAAGCAGCGCGACAATCGCTCGCCATTCCGTACGATCGAGCGGCTTATGTTCGGCGTGCGCCGCCTGAGCCTTGTGAAGTTCATCTTGTGGCAACAGCGGCAGCGCATAAAGATAAATGCAAAGACCGATGCACATGCCGACGCCGGCGGCGGCAAAGCCGTAATGCCAGCCGGCCTTCTCGCCCAGCGTGCCGCAAACGAGCGGCGCCAGGAACGCGCCAACATTGATGCCGACATAGAAGATGGAATAGGCGCGGTCGCGGCGATGGTCGCCCGGTGCGTACAATCCGCCGACCTGCGTCGAAATATTCGGCTTGAAGCAGCCGCTGCCGAGAATGAGCGCGAATAGCGCGAATACGAAAAGCTGCTCGACCGCCATCATAAAATGGCCGATCGCCATCAGCACCGCGCCGATGATGACGGTGCGGCGCTGGCCCAGCACGCGGTCGGCGAGAAGCCCGCCGAAGATCGGCGTGAAATAAACAAGCCCGGTATAAAGACCCCAGATCTGCGACGACAGCGGCTGCACGTCGAGCGGGCCGAATAAAGTCTCCAATGCGCGCTTGACGGTGAGGAGGCCGACGACATTGCCGGCGTGATCGGGCCACAGCAGATATTTGGTCATGTAAAGGACAAGCAGCGAGCGCATCCCGTAATAGGAAAAGCGCTCCCACATCTCGGTCGTGAATAGAAAAGTGAGCCCGCGCGGGTGGCCGAACAGGTCCGCAGACGCGGCGGCCGCAGGCATTGTTTCGACGCGATCGGCCAAAATCACAGTTCCCTCACGTCATGGCCGGACTTGTCACGCAAGTCGGGTTTACCCGACTTGCGCAGCCTGACCAGTCTGCGCAACTTCGGAATACGAAGTTGCGCTTGCCATCCACGTCTTTAATCTCCCGGTCGCAAGACGTGGATGCCCGGCATAAAGCCGGGCATGACGGCGAAGTTAATGGAGTAATTGCATGCCCGCCACCTATCCCGAAGAAGCGAAAAACTTCCGGCTGATCGGCCACGACGCCTCGGCGGCGTGGGGCGGCGGCAGCCTGGTTCAGGTGCACAAGGGCCATGCTTATGTCGGCGCGGTCGGCGGCTCGAGCTATAACGGCCCGGAAGGCTTTACCGTCCATGACGTGCGCGAGCCACGAAAGCCGCACAAGGTCGGCGAATTCCGCGCGCCGCCCGGCGTGCATTGCCACAAGCTGCGCATCGTCGGCGACGATCTTCTTTACGTGAACTCGGAGCGGCTCGCCGGCGACAAGGGCAAGAACGCCCGCGCCGGCTTTTTCATTTTCGATATTTCGACACCGTCGGCGCCCAAACCAGTCGGCTTCTACGACATGCCCGGTTCCGGTCCGCATCGGTTCGGCGTAGACCTGCAACGTCAGCTCGCCTTCATGCCAAACGACGCGCCGGGCTGGGACAGGCGCGTGATCTGGACGCTCGACATCAAAAATCCGCTCAAGCCCGAAGTCGTCAGCATCTGGGGCCTGCCGTGGATGAAGACCGACTCGACCGAAGTCGGCAACGATCCGCACCCGGCCGAGGAAGCCACCACGCTGCACGGTCCGCCGATGATCCGCGGCAACCGCATGTATTGCGCCTGGTGGGGCGGCGGCATGGCGATCATCGACTGCACCGATTTGCGCGCCATGAAGCTCGTCGGCCACATCAAATGGTCGCCGCCGTTTCCCGGCTCGACCCATACCTGCTGGCCGATCGGCGATCGCCCCTATCTCGTCGTCACCGACGAGGCGCGCGCCAAGCAGAAATTCTGGGACGCGCAATTCATGTGGATCATCGACGCGCGCGACGAGACCAATCCGCTGCCGGTGGCGACCTTCATGCCCGAACGCGAGAAATATTACGACCGGCCCGGCCGTTTCGGCGCGCACAATATCCTGGAGAATCTTCCCGTCGAAGGGCCGTGGAAAGACATCGTATTCCTGACCTATTTCAATGCTGGGCTGCGCGCGGTCGATGTTAGCGACCCGCTGCATCCGAAAGAGGTCGGCTGTTACGTGCCGGAAACTCCGGTGGGCGCGCCGGGCATCCAGTCGAACGACATCGGCAGCGATGACGAGAGCCGGCTCTATCTGATCGATCGCTGGGGCCAGGGCATGCACATTCTGGAATATACGGGGTGACGCTCACACTCACGGCGAACGAACCGGCGGCCCGCCTCGGCTGGTGGAATATTACCGGCGGCATCGTGCTGCCGCTGCTTTGCGCCGCGGCGCAGGTCGTGCTGTTGCGAGAAGACATTCTCGGTCCGTGGCTCGTCTGGGGCTATGCGGTTTTCGGCATCGCCGCCGTACTGGCATCGGCCCGGAGCGCGCTGAGCCCGTCGGCGCGAAGCTTCGTCTGCGGCGCCAATTTCGGCTGCGCCGCGGGATGGTTGGTCACCGCATTCGACCATTATGTTTTCAGTTATTATTTCGTCTGGCCCTTTGCCATCGTGACAATCCTGCCGTTTTCCTGCGCCGCCGCGCAGGTCAACGCCCAACGCGGGCGGCTGTTGTGGGCGCAAATCGGCGGCCTCCGCTTGAACCGCCTCGTCGCGCTTGGCGCGCTTGCTGCCTTGCTTCCGCCCGCGGCGGCCCAAGTTGCAGAGACCCGATGGGTCGAGGCCAACATGGCGCATTTTTGGAGCGGCGACACACCGGCCGCTGCGGCGAACGCGGTCCGTGCGTTTAACCGCTATCCATTGCGGTTCGGCCGCTTTGCCACCGATGTGTGCGAACAGGTCGTGATCGACCGCAGCGACGTCTGGTCCGACGACGAGGAATTGGTGCGTCAGCTCGAAATCATGCTCGGCCCGGATTTCTGGCATTGCGAGCCGCGCGACCCGCATGGCTAAATGCGCTGCAACCGTCACACGGCATCGCCGTGTTTCTCGGATGCGTGCCAATTTGGCTCCGGCGGCGGCGGCGCGGGCTTAAAGCCGAACGTCTTCTCGAAGCGCTTGGCGTAAGCCGGCCACACCTGCGGATTGATGATGCGCGGCACCGGCTTGCCGTCGAGCGCGTCGAGAATCTGTTCGGCGGCGATCTGGCCCATCTTGGCGCGTGCCTCCACGGTCACGCCCGCCATGTGCGGCGTGACGATCACGGTGTCGTATTTCATCAATGGATGCTTGGCCGGCGGCGGCTCCTTTTCCCAGACGTCGAGGCCGGCGCCGGCGATCTTGTTGTCGCGCAAGGCCGCTTCGAGCGCTTCCTCATCGTGGATTGAGCCGCGCGCGGTAGTGATGAAATAGGCGGTGGGCTTCATCAGCGCATATTCGCGCGCGCCGATCAGCTTGCGCGATTCACCGGTCAGCGGGCAGTTGATCGAGACAAAATCGGAGCGCCGCAGCAATTCGTCGAGTTCGACCTTCTCCGCGCCGCGCCCGCGGATCACGTCGGCGCTCAGATAAGGATCGTAGGCCAGCACCTGCATGTGGAACAGCACGCGGCATAGTTCGGCGATGCGCTTGCCGACATTGCCCAGCCCGACGATGCCGATGGTCTTTCCGTAAGCCTCGCGGCCGATATAGCCGGCGCGGCCGGCCAAGGTGCCGGCCCGCAGCGCGCGGTCAGTCTCGTTAAAGCGTTTGACCAGCGCCAGCATCATGCCGACCACATGCTCGGCGACCGCTTCGGCATTGCCGCCGGACTGGTTGACCACGAGCACGCCGCGCTCGGTACAGGCTTTCACATCGACGGTGTCGTAACCGGCGCCGTTCGTTGAAACGACCAGGAGATTCGGCGTTCTGCCCAGCAGCTCGACGCGCGTGTGGTAATGCAACGCGAGTTCGTCGCGCGCCGAGCCGGTCTGATAGGCGTGTGCGGCGGAAAGAACCTCCAGCGCGGCACTGTCCGGCTTCTCCTGCTCAAGCATGTCGAGCCGCACGTCGCCACGCTTGCCAAGAATTTCGCCATAGCCTTGCGGCCGATGCGGCGCCACACAGAACACGCGCTTGCTATTGACCACGTTATTCATCGCTTTCCGTCCCTATTCATCGTCATGGCCGGGCTTGTCCCGGCCATCCACGACTTTCTTTTCATTGCTACCAAGACGTGGATGCCCGGCACAAGCTTGCACTTGGCCGGCCGAAGGCCGGACCCGGGTGGCCGGGCATGACGGTAGAGAGTCACTCGCGCGGCACGGTGAGCACCGCCAGTTGCGAAATATCCTCGCTCTTGTCCAGCGCCCAGACCGCGTCGATCAGCGGTGCGATGTCGTGGCGCGGATTCCAGCCCGCGGCGGCGTTGCGCAGCTTGTCTTCGAGATCCTTGTCGCTCATCGGATTGGCGTCGCTGCCGCGCGCCGCTGCCGTCGCAAGCCTATGCGTTTTGCCGTCATCTGTAGTGAGCTCGACCGCCGCGGCCACGGTGGCAAAACTTTCATCGCGCCTGACTTCGACTTTGCCGCGCAGCGTGACGACCTGCGGATCGTTCACACAAGCGTCGGTGAATTGTTCAACGCCGGCGTTGCCGGTGACGAGAGCGGCAGCGACCGCGTGTTGCACGCTGACCTGCGATTGGCCGCTGGTCGAAATTTTCGGCCGGTCGGTGCGGATTCCGAGCAGTGGATTACCTGTCACCACCACCTTGCTCACCACCGCCTTGGGATGCTCGCGCCGCCAATCCAGCACGCAATCGAGTACCGGATGAACCACAAAGCCGCACGGATAAGGTTTGTAGGATGTCTTCATGATCTCCCAGGTCTCGCCCAGGCCATCGGTGAGCGACGCAAGGTTGGGCGTCTCGTTGAGCGCGTTGTAATAAGCCTGCACCCCGGTGAGCGGCTCGGCG
>Ga0182018_10003693_pt1 | contig 13522 bp, 14 predicted proteins | sample 812P2MmetaG_FD_120490 | JGI IMG/M metagenome (GOLD analysis project Ga0182018, IMG submission 120490) | Permafrost microbial communities from Stordalen Mire, Sweden - 812P2M metaG | ecosystem: Environmental > Terrestrial > Soil > Wetlands > Permafrost | place: Sweden: Stordalen | collected...
CGGCGGTTTGGCGACACGCTGGCGGTCGATAATGCAAATCTGCGGATCGAAGCAGGCGAAATGACCGGGGTCATCGGCCGCTCCGGCGCGGGCAAGTCCACTTTGTTGCGCCTGATCAACCGTTTGATCGAACCATCCGAGGGTTCAATTCTCGCGGATGGTGTCGACGTCACCCGGCTTCGTGGCCGGGCGCTTCGGGAATGGCGTGCGCGGACCGCGATGATCTTCCAGCAATTCAATCTGGTGAATCGACTGGACGTGCTGACCAACGTGCTAATCGGCGGCCTGGTCCACGTTCCCGCGCCACGCATGCTGCTGCGTTTGTTCACGGAAGCGGAACGAGCACGCGCCGTCGCGCTGCTGGATCGTCTGGGATTGTTCGAGGTCGCGATGAACCGCGCCGACGAACTTTCGGGCGGACAGCAACAACGTGTGGCGATCGCCCGGGCACTGATGCAACAACCGAATACACTGCTGGCGGATGAGCCAATCGCGTCGCTCGATCCACTGAACGCGAAACTTGTGATGGACGCGTTGGCCGACCTCAATAAACGCGACGGCATCACTGTCATCTGCAATTTGCATACGCTCGACACGGCTCGCGCGTTTTGCCGGCGGATCGTCGGCATGGCGGCGGGCCGGATTGTGTTCGATGGCCCACCGGAGGCGCTGACCGAAGCCGCATTGGTCGCGATCTATGGCGAAACGGATGGCACCGTGGACGAGCGAATCACCAGCACCAGCCTGCCACAAGCTGAGCAACCGCTGCTGGCGCGGTCATGAACGAATGGAAAGGACCACCATGATGAACCGTCGCGACTTCGCGGCTTTGGCTCTGGCCTCAATCACCGCTCCAGGCATCGCCCGGGGACAGGATTGGAAGGCCCAGGTGAAGGAATTCCGTATCGGTCTGCTGGGTGGTGAGAATACGCAGGATCGGTTGAAACGCTACGATGCGTTTCAGAAACTGTTGCAAGAAAAACTGGGAATCCCGGTTAAAGTCTTTCCCGCCGCGGACTACGCCGGGGTGATGCAAGGGCTCGCCGCCGGGCAACTTGACGCGACGGAGTTCAGTCCATCGGCATTCGCCGGCACCTGGCTTGACTGCCATTGCGTCGAGCCGGTCGTGATTCCACAGGAGAAGGATGGATCAATTTTTTACATTGCCGCGATGGTCGTCCGTAAGGATTCAGGCATCAATTCGATCGACGACATGAAGGGTCATTCGCTGGCGTTTACCGACCCGAACTCCGCGTCCGGGTACCTAATCCCGAGTGTCACCTTGCGCGCGAAGGGGATCGACCTCACCGATGGCAAGTATTTTTCCCGAACCGGCTTCTCCGGAGGGCACGAGCAAGGGGTGGTCGCTGTCCTGAACCGGCAATACGACGCCTGCGTGGTCTGGACATCCGGGCAAGGCGATGAGGCCACCGGATTCACTCGCGGCGTGCTGCGCTCGATGGTGGACAAAGGCATGCTGAAAATGGCCGATGTCAAAATCATTTGGAAATCCAGCAAGGTACCCAACGGCCCTTGGACTGTCCGCTCGGCATTGCCCACCGGCCTGAAGCAAGAATTTCGGGATTTCATGCTCGACCTTCCGGCATCGCATAAAGATATCTACGATTCGATCGAGCAAGGAACCGGCGTCGGTTACGAGGCCGCGACACTCGACGTTTACAAGGATATGATCGAACTGCGCGAAGCGGAGCGGCGGGCCAACCGTCAGTAAGTCTCCGCCTCCGTCGCGCACGGCCACCCCGGAGCGTTTGTCGCGACCAATACTCCTGGTGACCGCGATACAAGTCACCAAATTGTAACACCACCACGACCGGACCGCTGCTATCCGATGCGACGTGTGTCACGCTGGTCGCGGTGACCTGGTCGCGCGCGAATTCGCGGCGGTCGCCTGCCAGCACGACGGGGAATGGGTAACAGATCAATCGTGTTGGAACTCGTGCATCTCAGCCGCCATTTCGGCTCGACCGCGGCGGTGGCCAACGCCAGTCTGCGAAACGACGCGGGCGAGATGATCGGCATCATCGGTCGTTCCGGTGCCGGAAAGTCCACACTACTGCGCCTGATCAACCGCCTGATCGAACCGACCGAGGGCAAGATCCACGCCGCGGGGACCGATATCACCGCGTTGCGTGGCAAGGCACTGCGTCTATGGCGGGCGCGTACGGCGATGATCTTCCAGCAATTCAATCTGGTACACCGGCTGGACGTACTGACAAACGTGCTTTGCGGCCGGCTGCACGAGGTCGGCGGACCTCGCAAGTTGCTGAAGTTATTTACGGAATCGGAACGGATCGATGCGATTCACGCCTTGGATCGGATGGGCCTCGCGGAGTTCGCGATGAATCGCGCCGACGCGTTGTCGGGTGGGCAGCAGCAACGCGTCGCGATCGCCCGAGCGCTGATGCAAAAGCCTGACATCATCCTGGCCGACGAACCAATCGCCTCACTTGATCCCATGAACGCAAAGGTGGTGATGGACGCGTTGGCGGAGATCAATCAGTGCGACCGCATCACCGTGCTATGCAATCTGCATACATTGGACACCGCTCGTGCCTATTGCGGACGCATTATCGGTATGTCCGGTGGACGCATCGTTTTTGACGGTGCCCCCGAGCAACTGACTGATGCGGCGCTGCGCGATATTTATGGGAATCATGCGGACGGCGCGCTCGATGAGCGCATCACCTCGACCAGCCTGCCCGTCGCCGCGCTGCCGGCCATGGCACGCACATAGTTCAAACCTGGGGACATCACCATGTTTCGTCGCACGCTCATCGGCCTGACGCTCGCCACCCTGCTTCCGCTGAGTCTTGGCCGCCCCGCTGAGGCGCAGGACTGGAAGGCCACGATCAAGGAATTCCGCGTCGGCATCCTGGGTGGCGAAAACACTCAAGACCGGTTGAAAAGTTACGACGGATTCCAGAAATTGCTGGAGGCGAGGCTAGGCGTCCCGGTGAAATTGTTTCCGTCGGCCGATTACGCCGGCGTTATGCAGGGCATCGCGGCTGGTCAATTGGACGCGGCGGAATTTGGTGCTTCAGGCTTCGCCGGCACCTGGCTCGACTGCAAATGCGTCGAGCCGGTGATCGTGCCGCAGGAAAAAGACGGCTCCACCTATTACTATTCCGTGATGGTGACACGGCAGGATTCCGGCATCACCTCGATCGAGCAGATGAAAGGCCATTCGCTCGCGTTCGCCGACCCGAACTCGACTTCCGGCTACCTGATCCCCAGCGCGACACTGAAAACACACGGCATCGATCTCGCCGACGGGAAGTATTTTTCGCGCACCGGTTTCGCCGGCGGCCATGAACAGGGCGTCGTCGCGATGCTGAACAAGCAATACGATGCCTGCGTGACCTGGACATCGGGCCAGGGCGAAAAATCCGAGGGGTACAGCCGTGGAAATCTACGCTCGATGGTGGACAGGGGCATGCTGAAAATGTCCGACGTCAACATCATCTGGCAATCCGGCAAAATTCCCAATGGGCCCTGGGCGATGCGCATCGCGTTGCCGGTCGGCCTGAAACAGGACTTTTCGGAGTTCATGTTGGACCTGCCGAAATCCCACCGCGATGTTTACGACGCGGTCGAGTCGGGTGCGGGCGTGGGCTATGTTCCGGCGACGATGGACCTCTATAAGGATATCATCGAACTGCGTGAGGCCGAGCGCCGCGCCAATCGTTCCTGACCGAAGCGCACACCACCTCCCGTAGCGGATGAGGCAGCGTCCGCGGTATCGTCAGACGTGAGGCCCCTGGAACCCATGTCATGACGTCCGCCGACCCAGCCTGGCAACTATTCGAGCAGCGCTTCGGCGCACTGCGGCGCGCCCGACGCACCGAGAGCCTGCTGATCTTCGTCATCCTCGTGCTGTTGTTTGTTGTATCAGCGGTATGGACCGATTTCGCGCCGGCGCGGATCATTGAGGGCGTGCCCAGGATCGGGGAGTATTTTGGCAAGCTGTTCTCGATCCAACCGAGCGAAAACGCGCCACCAGAAGCGGTGCTGGCCTGGCAGCACGTGTTTGGCGGAGTACGGGAACCCCAATCGATCGCTTACTGGTTTTATCGCTTCAACGTTTACGCGGCGTTGCTGTGGCAGACCGTGCAGATGGCGATCCTCGCCACGGTTCTCGGTTATTGCGCGGCCTTCGCGCTTTCGTTCCCGGCGGCTCGTACCCTCACCGCGAACCGATATGTCGTCTTCGTCTCTCGCCGTCTGTTGGAATTCATGCGCACGATTCCGCAGGTCGTGTTGGCATTCATTTTGGTGTGGCCTTTCGGTATCGGCCCGCTCGCCGGTGTGCTGGCGATCGCCATCCACACCACGGGTTCGTTAGGCAAACTGTTTTCTGAATTGAGTGAAAACGCTGATCTCCGCCCGGTTGAAGGCATTCGCGCCGCCGGCGGCAGTTGGTTGGCACAGATGCGTTATGGCGTTGTGCCACAAATGCTGCCGGGCTTCCTCAGCTATGGGCTGTTGCGATTTGAAATTAATGTCCGATCGTCCACCATCATTGGGTTCGTTGGCGCGGGAGGTATCGGTCAGGAACTGAAGCGCGTGATCGGTTTCAACATTTATGAGGAAGTCAGTGCGATCTGCATTCTTATCCTTCTGATCGTGGTGGCGATTGACCTGTTGTCCGAGCGCGTGCGTCATCGCCTGATCGGAGCATTGGTATGAGCGCCTCGGCCGCGCATTTGTTGCCGCGCACGCCGCCGGCCAGGCGGGCGATGCAATGGATCTTCGGCCTGGCGGCATTCACCTATTTCGTTTATCTGCTCTGGCTGTTCGACTTCGATCGCATTTTCACCGGACTACCGAAACTTTGGATTATCGTGCGATTGATGATAGACTGGAGCCAGATCGCCCAGTGGGATCATGCGGAATTGCTCCGTTCGATGGTCGAGACAGTGGCGATGGCGTTTCTCGGCACATTTCTGGCGGTGATTTTCGCACTGCCGCTCGGGTTTATGGGCGCACGGAACATTGTGCCGAGTCGGGTGTTCAGGTTTTTTGCGCGACGCATTTTCGATGGGTGCCGCGGTCTCGATCAGTTCATCTGGGCTCTGGTGTTTGTCCGGGCCGTGGGTCTCGGGCCGATCGCGGGCATTCTGGCGATCATGGTGGCGGAGACTGGCGTACTGTCGAAATTGTTCGCCGAAGCGATCGAGAACATTGACACGAGGCAGGTGGACGCAATCCGTTCGACCGGCGCCAGCCGAATCGCCGAATTGCGTTACGGAGTTCTGCCGCAGATTCTGCCGGTGTTGATCAGTCAGGCGCTTTATTCAATCGAGTCCAACTCCCGTGAAGCCACCATCCTCGGTCTGGTTGGGGCTGGAGGGATAGGACTGCGATTGTCGGAACGAATTCAGATCAATGCATGGGATCAGGTAGCGTATGTGATCGTGCTGATATTGATCACGGTTGCGCTGATAGACTCGCTGTCGCGGTGGCTGCGACTGCGGCTGATTGGGGGACCATCACAACAGGCGTAGCCGAAAACGCCGCTCGCAAGCGGTCGGTGACGAATAATTGACCCCGCCGGAGCGGTCTTTCTTGACTCCCCCCCACCCGTCGCTATAACCCGCGCTTCCCAGACCGCCGGGCTCGCCCGCCGGTCCTAATCGTCTTGGAAAGTCGCCCCAATGTTCGCTGTCATCCGCACCGGCGGAAAACAGTACCGCGTCGCCCCCGACATGGTGCTGAAGGTCGAGAAACTGGACGCCGAAGCCGGCTCCACCGTGACCTTCAACGACGTCCTGTGCGTCGGAGGCGATGCCGGGCTGACCATCGGCGGCCCCACTGTCCCCGGGGCCTCGGTCACCGCGACCGTGATCGCGCAGGACCGGCTGGACAAGGTCATCATCTTCAAGAAGCGGCGCCGGCAGAACAGCCGCCGCCGCAACGGCCATCGCCAGCACGTCACCGTGCTGCGGGTGTCCGGCATCAACGCGGCCTGAGGAGCACGTCCCATGGCACATAAGAAAGCAGGCGGTTCATCCCGCAACGGGCGCGACACCGAAGGCCGCCGCCTCGGGGTCAAGAAGTCCGGCGGTCAGAGCGTCATCGCCGGCAACATCCTGATCCGCCAGCGTGGCACCAAGTGGCACCCCGGCAGCAACGTCGGACTGGGCCGCGATCACACGATCTTCGCCCTGGTCGACGGCACGGTGGAATTCCGCCGCCGGTCCGGCGACAAGGTTCACGTCTCCGTCGTGCCGCCACCGGCCCTCGCCGCCGAGTAACCGGCGCGGCCTCCCGCGTGCTACGATCTTGGGGGCCACGGCCCCCATTTTCATTTGTGAGCAGCCATGAAGTTCCTGGACCAGTGCAAGATCTATCTCCGCTCCGGTGACGGCGGCGATGGTGTGGTCGGCTTCCGGCGGGAGAAATACATCGAGTTTGGCGGTCCTGACGGCGGCAATGGCGGCCGCGGCGGCGACATCGTGTTCGAGGCGCAGGCCAACCTGAACACACTGATCGACTTCCGTTACACCCAGCATTTCCGGGCGAAGAAGGGCGGCAACGGGTCCGGAGCCGACCGGACCGGAGCGGGATCGCCCGATGTAGTGGTCAAAGTCCCGATTGGCACGCAGGTTTTCACCGACGATCAGGAAACAATGCTGGCCGACCTCAATCAGCCCGGCAAACGCGTGACGCTGTTGCGCGGCGGCGACGGCGGGTTCGGCAATGCGCATTTCAAGACGTCAACCAACCGCGCGCCCCGCAAGGCGACCAAGGGCTGGCCGGGCGAGGAGCGCTGGGTCTGGCTGCGCCTGAAGTTGATCGCGGACGCCGGGCTGATCGGGCTTCCGAACGCCGGAAAATCGACCTTCCTCGCGGCCACGACCGCCGCGAAGCCGAAAATCGCCGACTACCCTTTCACCACGCTGCATCCACAGCTCGGAGTCATCCGGCTGTCGATGTCCGAGGAATTCGTGCTCGCCGATATTCCCGGCCTGATCGAGGGTGCGCATGAGGGCGCCGGTCTGGGCGACCGCTTCCTCGGCCATGTTGAACGATGCGCGGTGATGCTGCACCTCGTTGACGGTGCCGCCGGCGACGTGGTTCGGGCCTGGCGGACGGTGCGAGAGGAATTGTCCGCTTACGGCGGCGGTCTCGCGGAAAAGCCAGAGCTGATTGGCCTGAACAAGGCCGACGCTATGACTCCGCGGGAAGCCTCGGCGAGGGCGACGGCGTTGCGTAAAGCGTCGGGACGGCCGGTGATGCTGCTGTCGGGCGTGACCGGCCAGGGCGTGCCGGAGGTGTTACGGGCACTGCAGAATCTTATCCACGACAAACGGCGAGACGTCGCGGCGTGACCCTGTCGCTCGACACCGCCCGCCGCATGGTCGTCAAGATCGGCAGCGCGTTGGTCGTGGACGAGCAAGCCGCCGCGCCGCGTTCCGCCTGGCTCGCGGGCATCGCCGAGGACATCGCCGCGCTTCGCGCGCGCGGTACCGAGGTGATCGTCGTGTCGTCCGGCGCCATCGCACTGGCCCGCCGTGCTCTCGGCCTGACAAGGCGCCAATTGAAACTGGAGGAGAAACAGGCCGCCGCCGCGGTCGGTCAGATCCGCCTGGCCCAGGCCTGGACCGAAGCGCTGTCGGCGCGTGGCCTGACCGCCGCTCAGTTGCTGTTGACGTTGGATGATACGGAAGACCGGCGCCGATACCTGAACGCCCGCGCTACTCTCAGCACACTACTGACCCTCGGCTGCATTCCGGTGATCAACGAAAACGACACCGTGGCGACCTCGGAAATCCGTTTTGGCGATAACGACCGCCTAGCCGCGCGGATGGCCGAGATGATCCGCGCCGATGTTCTGGTGCTGCTGTCCGATATTGACGGACTCTATACCGCCGACCCCCGAACCGATCCCGCCGCGAAACACTTGCCAATCGTCGCCGCTTTGACGCCAGAGATCGAGGCGATGGGTGGGGAGCCGCCGCCTGGATACTCCTCTGGCGGGATGCGGACGAAGTTGGTCGCGGCGAGAATCGCTACTCAGGCTGGTGTCGCGATGGCGATCGCCCAGGGCGATGTGATGCGGCCATTGCGGGCGTTGGAGGAAGGCGCGCGCTGCACCTGGTTCCTGCCGGCGGCGGATGGACCATCGGCATGGAAACGATGGATCGCCGGGTCGCTGGCCCATCAGGGCGTGCTGAGCGTGGACAAGGGTGCGGCGAACGCCTTGCGCGATGGGCGTTCGTTGTTGCCGGCCGGCGTCCGATCCATTGAAGGCACGTTTCAGCGCGGCGATCCGGTTCTGGTGCGTGGGCCGGACGGAGCGGCTCTCGCACGCGGTCTGTCCGCCTATGCCTCCGAGGACGCCAAACGGATCGTCGGCCACCGCTCCGACAAGATCGAAGCCATACTGGGTTGGCGCGGCCGGGACGAAATCATCCACCGCGATGATCTGGTGGTGCTGGACCCCGGGGAACGATAGGCGGCCGAGTTAGCGGAAAGTCTCGCACCAGTCCTTGGCGATCTGCTCATCGATGGCCGTAATCGAGTGCCCAACCGGAAGCACACGATGAGTCACGATCGCACCGGCGCGGACCAGACGTTCCGCCAGACGACCGCCATCGCCTGGCGATCGCCGAGTGTCCTTTTCACCGTCGATGATCAGCACCGGCATTCCGTTCAGTCGAATCGGCAAATCATGGATGAAAGGTGACAGTGGCCGAAACAACGCTGCCCCCGACAGCAACGCGGGGTGGGTCAGCAGCAACGCCGCCGCCATGATCGCACCGTTCGAGAATCCAACCGCGATCGGGGCTCTGGAGAATTCGTAGCGGACGCGCGCGGTGGAAATGAATTCCGCCAGCACCGGGATGCGCGAACCGATATCGGCCTCATCAATCGACCGATCCGGACGTCTGTGAAAGAACGCGAAGCCGCCATCGATCGAGACGGTGCCTCGAACTCCAAGCATTGGTGATCCGGGCGCCAGCTTCGTGGCCAGTGGAATCAGCTCCTGTTCATCACCGCCAGAGCCGTGCAAGAGGACTATAGGTATTCCGGTCGGCGAGGTTCCGGGAATGTAGTGGTAATCGTGAATCATCGTGATCGCCCTACCGCGGTTTCCATTCACGCAACGCTTAGTCGACGACCACTCGCAACAAGGTGGTCAACCGTGACACATCGGTGAGGTGCCGGAATTCGTGGATCAGCCCCAAACTGAATTCGATTTCTCGCTCCGGCAGTTCCGACGCCGGCATTAATGCTCGATATTTGGCGTCTACGTCATTCCACGCCAGTCCCGATGCGGCGGAACCCTTCGGTTCGAACACGGTGCTGGAGAATGTGTGTCCATCCAGTGTACGAATGCTGACGGTTGCCCCCTGCCGATAGCGGCTCAGGTCTTCCGTTGGCTCAGTCCCAACACGAACTTTATCAATCAAAGCATGGATCACCGGATCGGCGATCTTCGCCGCGCTCGCGTGAACCCACGAGAAGTCATGATCGGCGGCCGCCGCGGCGGCGAAGTAAGCCGGGCTGTGGGCCATGTCGATCAGGTTCGCGGGATGCAGCGGACCAGTCAACGTCTTCATGCCAGGCCGGTGGATCGTGATCGTATCGATTTGGTCAGCGGTGATACCTGCCTCACGGGCGGCATTGGCGGCAGCCTCGGCGATGGTGTGATGCGGGTGACCACCAGGCACCAGCTTGATCGCCATGTCGGTGATGATGTCCCAACCGGCTCCCAGATCGCGCGTCGCGATTTCCCCGGCCGCCGCGCCATCCACCCCGCCAAAGGCTTCAAAGAAACCCCGCCGCGCTTCGAGGATACGTGGCTCCCCCACGAAGCCGCGCCTCGCCGCCAGGGCCGCGTTCGCGCCATGCATCGCCGCCAGGCCAGCATGATATTCACGTGAGTAACTGGTGTCCGCTCCGGTCGCGATCCCACCGATCGATACGGCGGTCAGGGCAATTGTTTGCGCCATCCGTTCGGCATCCAGATTCAGCATTCTCGCCGAAGCGACGGCGGAGGCGAACGCCGCCCCAAGGCAGCCGTGGAAACCGCGGTCTTTGAACCCTGGAGTCATTGCCTCGCTGATCCGGCCGGCCGCCTCGTAACCGAGCACGATCGCGGCCAGAACTGTCTCGCCATTGACGCCTTCGCGTTCGGCGAAGGCCAGCGAAGCGGCGGTGAGTGGCGTCCCGGCGTGAACGATGTTGCGGAGGTCGCTGTCATCCGAGGCGGCGGCGTCGCTTAGTACCGCGTTGACCTGGATCGCGCTGGCGACCGGCAATTTTTCCCCCGCGTCGAACCAAACCGCCGCGTCACCTCGCCCGCCCCTCTCCTGGGCCATCGCGCGAATGATCCGCGCCGACTCGATCCCGGTGCCATAGGCGGCGCTGGCCAAGGTGCTGGCGATCACCATCGCCGCATGCTCCAGTGCCTGCTCCGGCAGGTCGGAGATTTTGGTCTCGGTCAGAAACGTGGCGAGCCGGCGGGCGACGGTCATCTTGGTATCCTTCCGTTTGTTGGGCGCAAGATGGCACGATCTTGACCGAAGGTCAGGATGCGCGCCCAATCGGGGATGCCAAACAGGGGAGAACGAGCATGGCATTCCACCTCAACCACGTGCATTTGAAGACCCGCGACCCGGCCGCGACGATTCAATTCTACATCGAAAATTTCGGCGCGACACTGAAGGCCAAGACGGACACCGGTTTCAATCTCGATCTGCACGGCCTGCAACTGAATGTCACCGACCTGAACGCCACGCAAAAGCATGAGCAACACTACGGCATTGAACACCTCGCGGTGAACACGGACGACTATCCCGGAACGCTTGCGAAGTTGAAGGCCAATGGAGTGACCATCCTGGAGGAACTGCCGCGCGAAATCGGCCGTCGCGTCTGCTTCCTGGCGTGTCCCGATGGCGCGCAAATGGAAGTCATCGAAAAAGTGTAGGAGCATCGCGGCATGGCCCTGAAGGACAAAATCCCGCTCGGCATGTCGTTGCCGCACCGCTCGCCCGATACAATCGCGATGACGACGATCGCGACCGTCGCGCGACGCGCGGAGGAACTTGGTTTCAGCGATCTGTGGGTGACGGAGAACACACTCACCGAAGACACCTGCTTCGATCCGGTCGTGATCCTGACTTATGCCGCCGCGGTCACCAGCCGCATCCGGGTCGGCGCGTCGGTCGTGGTGTTACCGATCCACAGTCCGTTCACGGTCGCGCATCAATGGGCGACGCTGGATTACGCCAGCGGTGGCCGCGCGATTCTCGCCGTGGGCCTGGGCCGCGAGCACCATTATCGCGACTTCCAGATTCCGGTGGCGGGGCGCGTGAAGCGGTTCCGCGAAGAAGTCGAGTTGATCAAGGCCTTGTGGTCGCAGGACACGGTCAGCTACCGCGGTGAGTTTTATCAGGTCGAAAACGTATCGCTCGGGTTGCGGCCCGCGCGAAAGCCGCGCCCACCGCTGTGGATGGGCGTCGGCCATCCCAATGCCGTCCGTCGCGCGGCGCGAATCTCCGATGGATGGATGGGGTCCGGAGGTTCGCGTATCGCGGACTTCAAAGCCTCGGTGCCGATCCTCAAACAAGCACTGGAAACCTCGGGACGCGACCCGGCCTCGTTCCCGATCTCGAAACGCGTGTTCCTGGCTGCGGACGAGCGTCCCGCGGTCGCTCGCGCCGAACTCAATCGCTGGTTCACGGAGGTTTACCACGACCCAGACGGAACCGATGGATCCGGTATCCACGGCACCCCGGAACACGTCGCCGAACGGTTGGAGGAACTGGTCGCTTCCGGCGCAAATCACCTGCTGCTCAACCCGGTCTCACGCTTTCCCGAGCAATTGGAGGCCGTGGCGGAACTAACCGGCCTTAAGACGGGATAAAGCCGGCGTGGACTTCGAAATCACCGCTGAGCAGAAATGTCTTCAGAATCGTTGCCTGGAACTGGCGGCGGATTTCGCGACCCGGTCCTCCATGCATGATCGCGATGCGTCACATCCGTTGGAAAACTACGATCGGTTGCGTCAGGAAGGCTTCCTGCATCTGACGATTCCGCGAGAACTGGGGGGCTCGGGATTCGACTTTCTCAGTCACATGATCGCTTACGAAGCACTCGGCCGCGGTTGTCCATCGACCGCGCTCGCGTTCAACATGCATGCTTCCGTCGTGATGCCGGTTATCGAAAGTGACGAGGTGTCACCAGAAGCGAAGCAATACATCGCCGATCTCGTGGTGCATCAGGGCAAAATGATCGGTGGCAATTTTTCCGAGCCCGGTCACACATCGCTGATCAGCGAACGGCCTCTGACCGTGCGAGCACGTCCGGTGACTGGCGGATACCGCATCACCGGCCGGAAAATGTTCGCCTCGATGATCGAGGCGGCCGACTACGTTCTGGTCCTGGTCTATCCCGAAACAGCCACGAACCCGGCGGCGGGAATGTTGGCCTTGATCCCTCCCGACGCTGAAGGGCGGCGCATCATCGCCAATTGGGACACGCTGGGTATGCGTGCGACCCGCAGCGATTCCTTGATCCTGGAGGACTGCTTCGTTCCCGATAAGTCGGTGATTTACCGGTCCGACGACATGCGATCATTCCGCAACGCGGGTCTGAACTGGTTCTGGGGGTCCTACACGGCGGTCTACCTGGGTCTGGCGGGCGCGGCGTACGACGAACTGCGCCGGGTCGTTCATGAAAGACGGCCGGAGCCCTATGCCCAATCGATTGCCTGGCATCCGGACGTGCGGCGCCATATCGCGGAACTCGCCGTCGATCTCGAAGCGGCGCGGTTGATCACCTATCGTTCCGCGTGGTTGCACGACCGGGAGGGACCAACGGCGGATGCCAACGCGGCGATGTACCGAGCCAAATACATGGTCGGTCAGGCCGCCAGCCGGATCACGCGCGTGGCACTCACTATCGGCGGGGCGCATGGGATCTTCAAAGGATCGCGTCTCGAGCAACTGTTTCGCGACGGCGCCATCGCGGAAATCCAGCCTCCACCGTCGGATGCTTGCTTGTGGAATATCGGCCTGCATGAACTCGGTCTCGATCCGGCGGAACTGCTGCCGCCCATGCGGCCCAAATAAAGCTTCGGAAGGACACGCCCCATGTCGCTCAGCCGTGAATTCGCCGCGTTTGTCTCCGGACTTAAATTCGAGGACCTGCCGGCAGCAGTGGTTGATCGCGCCAAAGGCGTGACGCTGCAGGCCTTGAGTTCCGCATTGCTCGCCCATGATATGCCGGCGACCCGTCAGGCCCTGGCGATCATGCGTGAGGAAGAGGCCGGTGGTGGCGGCGTCGCCACGGCTCTGTGTAGCGGTGAGAAATTCACCAAGGCTGGCGCCGCTTTCGTCAACGCGGAGATGATCTTCGCCGGCGGCAGATGGGACACGTTTCGCATGCTGACCCATCCCGGCATCGCCATCATGCCCGCGGCGTTGGCCGCCGCCGAAGTCACGGGATGCTCGGGTAAGACTTTCCTGACCGCCATCGCCGCCGCCTATGA
>Ga0182018_10003694_pt1 | contig 13522 bp, 13 predicted proteins | sample 812P2MmetaG_FD_120490 | JGI IMG/M metagenome (GOLD analysis project Ga0182018, IMG submission 120490) | Permafrost microbial communities from Stordalen Mire, Sweden - 812P2M metaG | ecosystem: Environmental > Terrestrial > Soil > Wetlands > Permafrost | place: Sweden: Stordalen | collected...
ACTATGGCCCACCAGGATGGGGCGCTCAATCCCCATTTCATCGAGGAAGCAGCGCAGATCCTCGGCCATATCGGCGGCGGTGTAGCCGGTAGGAGTTACGTCGCTGTAGCCGTGGCCGCGGAGATCGTAGGTGGTGACCCGATACTCGCGGCGCAGGATGGGCGCCATGTAGAGGTGCCAGACGGCCAGATTGCCGAGGAAGCCATGGAGCATAACTACATCCGGGCCCATGCCGACCGTGATGTAATGCAGGTTCACTCCGTTAGCTTTTATCTTCGGCATACAAGAATTCCCAATGTCGTCAGTTAGAACAATGGTACATCACAATGGAGAGACTAACAAGAGTACGGAACAGCACCACATCAGTACTGGGTGCGTTAAGTTGACGAGCCTTAGCCGAACCTGCTGTATTTAGAGCCGCGGAGCGAGTGAGAAGCCTAGTACTTTTTGCGCTAAACTCGAAGCGGAGCAGAGACCCGCCATGGCCCGCAAGAAGCAGACCTTCGACATGAAAAAAGAAGTGCGCAAGCTGGCGCGCGAGCGTGTTGGCGTGGTCCGTTCGTCCCGGCCGATCCTGCCCAAGCCGCAGCGCAAGAAGCCGAAACACAAGAAGCCGATTGCCGGCCAGGAAGACGCACCGGGCTAGGCAAGGCATGTGCAGCCGCCTGCTCCACTCACATGAAATAGTCTTTGACCTTGCCTAGCAGGCTCTTTTCGGAGGGCTGATTTTCCGCCGGAAGCGTGTCGCGCAACTGTTCGAAAAGCTTGCGCTGCTCGCGGGTCAGCTTCGACGGCACTTTCACCTCGATGTGCACGTGGATGTCGCCGCGCCCGCCGCCATTCACCGACGGCACGCCCAGATGCCGCAAACGGAACTGCGCGCCGTTCTGGGTGCTTTCCGGGATCCTCAGGCGATATGGCTCTTCCAGCGTAGGGACTTCGATTTCCGCACCCAGCGCGGCTTGTCCCACGTTGACCGGGATGGTGCAGTGCAGATCGTTGCCCTGGCGATCGAAGAAGGCGTGCTCCTTGACCTTCAGGACCACGTACAGATCGCCAGGCGGTCCGCCGTTTGCGCCGGGCTGGCCTTCCTGGGACAGCCGCAAACGGTTGCCGTCGTCGACGCCTGGGGGGATATTGACCTTGAGCTTGCGCACTACCTGCCGATAACCCTGGCCATGGCATTGCCGGCAAGGATTCCGCACGATTTGGCCATTGCCGCCGCAGGTGTGGCAGGTGCGCCGCACCGACAGGAAACTCTGCTGATACAGGATCTGACCCTTGCCATTGCAGGTGGGGCAAGTGGTGGACCCGCTGCCCGGTTCGGCGCCCGTGGCGCGGCAGCGGTCGCAAGCTTCCATGCGCGGGGCCTGAATCTCCGCGGTCATGCCGAAAACCGCGTCTCCGAAACCGATTTCAAGATCGTAGCGCAGATCCTCGCCGCGCTGCGCCCGGTTGCGGCGGCTGCGGCCTCCGCCGCCGAACAGATCGCCGAATCCGAAGAAATCGCCCAGAATATCGCTGAAATCCGAGAATGCGTTGGGGTCGAAGCCTTGCGCGGCGGTGCCCTGCACGCCCGCATGGCCGAAGCGATCGTAGGCGGCGCGCTTCTGCGCATCGCTCAGCACGCTGTAGGCTTCGGCGGCCTCTTTGAACTTCTCTTCGGCTTCCGGGTTGTCGGGGTTGCGATCCGGGTGATGCTGCAGCGCCAGCTTCCGGTAGGCGGACTTCACTTGGCCGTCGTCCGAGTCCCGGCCGATTCCGAGGATTTCGTAATAGTCTCTTTTCGCCACAGAAATTACGGGAACCGTTAGGGCCTTACGGCGACCTTCACCATAGCCGGCCGCAAAAGCTTTCCTTTGAAATTATATCCGCTCTGATATTCTTCCAGCACGGTCTGGTCCGGCCATTCTTCGGACTGGACACGGTCGACAGCCTGATGCAGGTTCGGGTTAAACGGTTTGCCGGCAGCCTCGATGGGTTCCAGTCCGGCTTTCTTGAGGGTCTCGAAGAGCCGCTGATCGATCAGCTCGATGCCTTTGGCGTATTCTTTATCGGCGGTCTCGACCTTCACGGCGCGCCGGAAATCGTCCAGGATGGGGATCAGATCGCGGACCATTTCCACGGCCGCAAACTGCACATACTCGGAGCGGTCGCGCTCGGCCCGCCGGCGGAAGTTGTCGAAATCCGCGAGCGCACGGAGCAGGCGGTCCTTCAAATCGGCCCTTTCCGCCGCAAGCTGGTCGCGCTCGGCGGTCAGCGCCGCAATTTGGGCCTCGGGGGTCACGACCGGCAGGTTCTCCTCCACACCCGACGCCTTCTGTTCCTGATTATCGTTTGCCACTATTTATTAGATTAACAAACCGGTCAAGCGGAGCGGACACCCCGTCCGCGCGCGCGCACTTGGCCGCGCTTCTAGAACTGCATGCTTTCGAGCGCGCGGCGGGTCTGCAGCACGGCGCCCATCACCTTCTCGTAGCGCATGCGCATGGGGCCCAGCACCGCGATCTTGGCCCAGATCCCGCTGGGCATCTGGAATGAGATACCGATAATGGCCAACTCCTTCATGGCCGGGTGCGCCTCCTCCAGGCCCACACGTACTTCCAGCGCCCCGGTGGGTTGTTCCAGGACGCGGTTCAACAGCTCCACCAACCGTTCCTTCTCCTCCAGCGCCCGCAACAGGTCGCGCAATTTTTCGCGCGTCAGGTGCAAGTCGAGCCCCAACAGGTTGGAGGCGCCCTCCATGTGGACCACCGGCGCCACATCCACATCCAGCAATCCCTTCCGGTAAAGCAGCGTCAGCTTGCGCAGCACCGCATCGTAAATCGCGCGCTCTTCGGCGATGCGCTGCAGCAGCTCGCGCCGGGCATCCTCCAGGCGCCAGCCGCTAAAGTTCCGGTTCACGTAATTGCGAATGTTGACCAGTTCCTCGGAGGAGACGAATTCGTCCAAAGCCACCACCCGATTGTGGACCGCGCGGTCGCGCGTCACCAGGATCACCAGGATGCGGCGGTCGCCCAGCGGAACAAGTTCGATCTGGTCCAGTTCGCGCACGGCCGGCGGCAGGGAGGCGGTAATTCCTACGTTGCGCGTGAGCTCCGTCAGGATGTGGCAGCAACGTTCCACGCGGGCCGCGGCCGTGGGGGCTTCCATCAACTCGATGCGCAAACGGGCCGCGTCGGCGGACGGCATGCGGTCCGCATTCAGAGACTGCACATAATCGCGAAAGGCTTTTTCGGTGGGCACTCGGCCGGCGGACGTGTGCGGCTGCGAGAGGTAGCCGGCATCCGCCAAGCTGCCCATTACGTTGCGGATGGAAGCCGCACTCAGCCTCTGGTTGCGGCGTTGCGCAATCGTGTGCGAGCCGACCGGCTCGCCCGTCTCGATGTAGGTCCGCACAATGGCATGCAGGATGTCCTGCAATCTGGCGTTCAGCGGCGCTTCCAGATCCATAAGGCCTGTATGTGCTACTCCCTAATAGCTATTGTACGCACGCTGAAGCCAAAAACGAAAGGATTGTTTGTGGGGCGGACTTCCAGGTGCGCGGGTCCTCCAGGACCCGCTCGCACGCGCTATAACAGAAAGATGATCCGAATCACCTTATTGGCCGCTCTGGCGGCCTCCTCTCTTTGCGCTCAGGATTGGGCGGTGGCGCGCCTGGAAAAATCCCCGCGTCACCGCGAGTGGGTTACCGTCAAGCACGACGGACGCTCTGTGGAAACCTTCGTGGCCTATCCCGAATCGAAGGACAAAGCGCCCGTCATTCTCGTAATTCACGAGATCTTCGGCATGACCGATTGGGTCCAGGATGTGGCGGATCAGTTCGCCGCCGCGGGATACATCGCCGTGGCGCCCGACCTGCTTTCGGGCATGGCGCCGGATGGCAAAGGCACCGCCGGTTTCAAGTCGAACGAGGTGATGGCGGCGATCGGCCATCTCAATCCCGACCAGATCACCGCCGACCTCAACGCGGTGGCCGATTACGGCCTGAAACTGCCGGCCGCCACCAAGAAGCTGTTTGTGGCAGGCTTCTGCTGGGGAGGCGGGCAAACTTTTCGCTTCGCGACGAATCGCCCGGACATCGCCGCTGCCCTGGTATTCTACGGACCGCCGCCCGATAAGGACGCCATGAGCCGTATCAAAGCGCCCGTGTACGGTTTCTATGCAGGCAACGATGCGCGCATCGGCGCGACCGTGCCGGATACCATCGCCAAGATGAAGCAGTTGGGCAAGACGTATGAGCCGGTGACATATGAAGGCGCCGGTCACGGTTTCATGCGCGCGGGCGAACAGCCGGATGCCAGCGAGGCGAATGCCAAGGCGCGTACGGATGCGTGGGTCAGGGTGAAGGAGATTCTGGCGCGCAAGTGACGGCGGCCGATTTATGCTAATATTGAGGAAGAAATGGGAAAGAAGAAATGGGCGATCTAATGGTTCCGACAACGCTGGATGGCTTGCTCGAACCTCTGAGCCGTTGCCTCGACGCTGAGTCAGCCAGGCGCATCGCGCAGTTCCGTGTCGATTCCGCGGTGGAGGCCCGACTCGACCTCCTTGCGGAGAAAGCCAACGAGGGAGCGCTCAGCGACGCTGAACGGGCGGAATATGAAGCCGCCATCAACGCTGCCGACTTCATCTCAATCCTGAAGCTCAAGGCCCAGCGGCATTTGGTAGCTAGCGCCGGTTAGCAATGGATGCTGGCCTGCGCGATGCCGTTCGGCGACGCGCAGGGTACCAATGCGAATATTGTTTGCTGCGCCAGGCGCATAGTGAGATTGTTCACCACATTGAGCACATAGTAGCGAGGCAACATGGCGGGCATGATGGCTCGGACAACCTCGCGCTGGCATGCCATCGCTGCAATCTGCAAAAAGGCCCCAACCTTTCGGGAATCGATCCGCTGAGCGGCAGAGCAGTGGCGCTGTTCCATCCGAGGCGCGACCAGTGGATTGAGCACTTCCGATTTCAGGGAACAAACATCGAGGGGCTCACGCCAACCGGCCGGGCGAGCGTTTACGTGCTTGCCATGAACGACGAGCGCCGGCTGGACCTGCGCTGGGAGCTTCTCGCCCGGGGTGAACTGAATTGAGCCGAGTCGAACAGATTGAAGGGCAAGTTAAGGCTCTCCGTCCAGGCGCCAATGGCAGTTAGGCCGGCCCCGTTGCTCGACTGTTGCCTTGATTTTGTCCAGCAGCAATTTGATCGTTTCGTGGTTCGCGGGATAGTGCTTTGATCCACCACGCCTCTCCGGATTTCTGGTCCCGCTACTGGACCTTGCGGGCATCCGTAAGGAAACTTGCCGACGGAGCTTTTGGCGCTTCTCAAGCGCGATCCACGACATCCATCCCTTCGCTTCAAGAAAGTCGGCTGATTGGTCTGTGGCGTGTTGGGCTGCATCACCGCGCCGTCGGTATCGATGCTCCAGACGGCGCGTTATGGTTTTGGATCGGTACCACGACGATTACGATAATCTCGTGGGCTGAATCGCTCTCCTACATCATCGCCGTAGGCGGCGCCGGCTCGTCCGGACTGCCCGCATTCCGTAGCGGAATCTGGATCATATAGATCGCCAGCAGCGCCAGCACGCCGAAACCTAACAACACCGGCGGATTGTCCTTGAAGATCAGCGGAAGGTGGATATCCCGCAGCACGAACAACGCAATCAGCAACCCGGTCAACGCCTCGCCGGCGATCAGGCCCGAAGCCACCAGCACCCCGGCGTTATCCACGCGCGCCTTCTGCGCATCGTTGAAGCCGCGCTTGTCGCGCATCTTGTCCGTCAGCCAGCGGATCAGGCCGCCGACAAAAATGGCGAAAGTGGTTTCCAGCGGCAGATACATCCCCACCGCGAACAGCATGGGACTGCGCACCTGCACCATGATCAGCGCGAAGCCCATGAAAATCCCGACGATGACCAGCGGCCAAGCCATATTGCCGCCTACGATGCCCTGCGCCAGCGCGGCCATCAGGCCGGCTTGCGGCGCCGATAGCTTGGGATCGCCGAAGCCTATGCCGCCGCTCTTGATGTTGGCCAGGTGCAGCCACAACAGCGGAAAATACAGCACCAGGCTGGCCACCACGATTCCCAGGATGTCGCCGATCTCCATCAGCTTCGGCGTACCGCCCAGGATGTGGCCGACCTTCAGATCCTGCAGCATCTCGCCGGCCACGGCCGAGGAAACACACACCACCGCTGCCACTCCCAGCACGGCTGCCACGCCGGAAGGGCCGGATACGCCGATCGCGACCATCAGCAGTGCGGCGACAATCAGCGTGCAAAGAGTCAGTCCCGAGACGGGGTTGTTCGACGAACCAATCAGTCCGACCAAGTTGCCGGAGACGGCTGCGAAGAAGAATCCCAGAATCAGCATCACCACGGCCGCCACGATCGCACCGGAAATCACGCCGGTGAAGTAGAAGTAGAGCGCGATCATACAGAGAAACGTTACGCCCAGCCCCGCAAACACCACTTTGGCATTCAAGTCGCGCTCCGTGCGTCGCGTGGATTCGGTCTGGGTGCTGGACTTTTTCAGATCGGAGACCGCGCGCCGCATGCCGCTCCCCAGGCTGGCGCGCATGCGGAACAGGGTGAAGCACGCGCCCACCAGCATGCCTCCGACGGCGATCGGCCGCACGATGAATTTCCAGACCGCGCCGCTCAATCCGCCCACTCCCCAAGCTGCCTCGGTAGCCCCCGCAGGCAGCGCGGTTTGCAGTTGCGGGCCGAGGAAATAGATCAGCAGCGGTACCATCAGGCCCCAGGCGACTACGCCGCCGGCGAAATTCAGCGCGGCCAGGCGCGGTCCGATGATGAATCCCACGCCCAGGAACGCCGGGCTGACGGACGGCGCCGAAACGGTGGTGATGCCGCCCGCGGTGAGCACGGGGGCGCCCGCGCGCGGGCCCAGCTTCAAGGTCGTGCGCCCGAGCTCGCCGATCTTCATGATGAACTCGCGGCTTTGCGAGTAAAGATTCATGGCGCCCAGGAAATAAAGAACGGAGCCGAAGCCCATGGCCTTGAACAGCAGCGCGGCGGCCTTGCCGCCCTGCTGGCCCGCCTTGTGAATCTCGGACGCAGCCACCGATTCGGGGAAGGGAAGTTCGGGATCCTCCACCATCACGCGGCGCAGCAGAGTCACGAAAAGAATGCCGAGGATGCCGCCCACGATCATCAGCACGGTCGATTTCCAGTAAGCTTCCGGCGAATCGAACGTCTGCCACGCGCCCGACAACACAAATGCGGGGATGGTGAAGACCGCACCGGCCGCCACGGACTCGCCGATCGACCCGATGGTTCGCGCGATGTTCTCTTCGAGCAGCGATCCCTTCATCAGCTTCAGTAGCGCCATGCTGATCACCGCGGCCACGTACGTGGCTGAAATGGTCATGCCCGACTTCAAGCCTAGGTAGGCGTTGGCCGCGCCCAGAACGGCTGTCAGCACCAGTCCCAAAAGCACGGCGCGGAAGGTAAACTCGCGCATGTTGGTCTTCTCCGGAACGTAGGACCGGAATTTCTTTTCGGTTTGCGGGGGCGTCATTGCAGTCGCGACCTCACTTTCTCGCTCAAAGCTTTTCCATCCACGGTCTTGCCCGCCAGCTTGGCCTGCGCGGCCTTCATCACGATACCCATTTGCTTCAACGCAGTCACGCCGGTCTCGGCCAGAGCGGCGCTAATGGCGGCTTCGATCTCGGCCTCGCCGGCGGCGGCTGGAAGGTAGGATTCTATCAGCTTTCGCTCGGCCTCTTCTTTGGCGGCCAATTCCTCGCGTCCGCCTTTGCGGAACATCTCGGCGGCCTCGGTGCGCTGCTTCACCAGCGACTTAAGGATTTGCATCTCGGCCGCCTCGTCCAGCGGCTTCATGCCGTCCACTTCGTGCTTCTTCAGGGCGGTTTTCATCATCCGCAGCGTGCCCAGGCGGCCTTCGTCGCGGGCTTTCATGGAAGACACCATGTCTTTCTGCACTCGATCGAGTAAGGGCATAGTGACTGCTATTCTAATGCATCGGCCTTGGGTTAGGACCGGCCTCCCGGCCTGTCGTGTTCGTGTCACACCGGCATCAGAAGCTCCGCGAGGTTCTGCGCCTGCACCCGGATCTCGGGAATAGCGACAGATTCGATAAGCTGCCCCAAACGCAGCGGGCCGAGTGCGTAGAGCGGCGGCCGGCGTCCACCGCGCGCCGGTATGAGGGCGCCGCAATCGTCGGCCAATGCACCCAGCCGATGCGGATCGGGCTGCAGCCAGCCTTGCTCCACCAGGTTGCGCAGTAATGGGTTCGCGCTGCGGCGTAGATCGGTATCGGGACCTGTGCAATTGATCACCCGCTCTACGTTCAGCGTTTCTGTCTCGGCACAGCCACGCATCGCGACGCTCACTTCCACGCCGTCGTCCATCAAGCGAAAGCTGCGGGTCCGGCCAGCCAGCACTTCCAGGCTGCCGTCGCGCAGCGAACCTTGGACCACGGCTCCGACCTGCGGCGCCATCCTGTGCCGGTGCGTGTCCCAAAAGGGACGGAGATGACGGAGGAACCGCCGCTGTTCGGCGAAGCTCAACGCCTGCCATAGGTGGTTGGTCTCGGGCCGTATGGAGTCCACCGCCTCCCTCCACCCCGCCGGCAACACAGCGGTGGGCGAAGCCGTCATTCGCATTTGACGCACCAAGCCGGCCAGCCCGGAGTAACGTGGTGCGCGGATACAGCCGTAGATCGGCAGCACGTGCGGCTGCGGGAGAAGTCCCCTGCGCGATACCATGTACACTTTGCCGCGGTGCCCATGGTGCCGCAGCGCGAGCAGGGCGTCCATCGCGGTCAGCCCGCTTCCCAGCAGCAGCACCGGTGCATGCCGGCCGCGCGTCTCGAAGGCTCCCTCCATCCAAGCGACCGTAAAGAATCGTCCGCTCGAAGCTACCTCCGGAGATAGTCCCGGCCAGTCGGCCGGCGCGGCGTTGCCGGTCGCCAGAATCACTGCATCGCCGTGCAGCATATCGGACGATTCCGTTTCTACCGCGACGTTCCCGGCCAGCACGCTGGCACTCACCGCGCGCGATCTCACGTGCCGGAACTTTCCGCGGCCCGTGCGCAATGCCTGGTCAAGCACGGATCGGATGTATTCCGCGTACAAGCTGCGCGGCGCGAATGAACAGAAGGTGTATTGGCCCGGCGTAGTCCGTTCCAGCCAACGCAGGAAATGCTCCTTGTCGTCCGGAAACGCGGACATGTTCACGGCGCGCACGTTCAGCAGGTGTAGAGGGCACCTGGTTGCGTAGGCCATTCCCTGTCCCAGCGCAGCGGCTGGCTCGAGCAGTGTGACTTCGGCACCGCGCAGCAGTAGCTGCGCCGCGGCTAGCACGCCGCTCGCGCCTCCTCCTACTATGATGACTACCATTCCTATGGCTTGGCCTCTTTAATATACAATTCTAATAGAGTACGCCATCTATAGACTAAAATATTGCATCGTTAGCCGATATGGACTGGGGCGAAACAGGACAAGCAGGCCCTTGACTGCCGAATAATATCCAAGTTACCATCGACTACGAGGAATCAAAAAAGTTATGCCCGACAACGAATCCAAGGATTCAAGGACCCCAGTCCGTCATACGCTCGGGGAATTGGCCGCGCGCCAACTCGCGGTCACTACCAAAACCGTTCCCATGATGGAACAGATCACGCCGCGCTGGCTGGTCACGTTTCTGTCGTGGGTGCCCGTGGAAGCGGGCACCTACCGGGTAAATAAGGTGAAGCCCACGCTCCCCGGCACCCGCACCGTGGAATGCAGTCCCGATGAAGAAGTCGAGCTGCCCGAAATTTTTGTGGATTACGAAGAGAAGCCCCGCGAGTACACGCTGAGCGCGGTCACCACCACTCTCGATGTCCACACCCGCGTATCCGATTTGTACCGCAGCCCGCACGATCAAATCAAAGAGCAGTTGCGGCTCACCATCGAGAAAATCAAGGAGCGCCAGGAGCGCGAGCTAATCAACAATAAAGAGTACGGGCTGCTCCACAATGCGGCCTCCGGCATGCGCATAAAGACCCGGACGGGCGTACCTACGCCCGACGATCTGGACGAGCTTATCGCCCGGGTTTGGAAGGAGCCCTGCTTCTTCCTGGCGCACCCGCGGGCCATTGCCGCTTTCGGAAGAGAGTGTACCTACCGCGGCGTGCCGCCGCCGACCGCGCTGCTGTTTGGTACGCCTTTCTTGACCTGGCGCGGAATCCCCCTGGTTCCCTGCGACAAGGTGCCCATAGGCAAAGAGAAGACCAGCATCCTGCTGGTGCGCACGGGTGAGAAGAAGCAGGGCGTGGTAGGCTTGTTTCAGCCGGGGCTGGTGGGTGAAGTGTCGCCCAGTCTTTCGGTGCGTTTCATGGGAATCGACCACAAGGCGATTGCCTCCTATCTGATTTCGCTGTACTGTTCGGTGGCGGTCCTCACTGACGATGCACTGGGCGTGCTGGATGACGTGCATGTGGGCCAATACCATGAGTACAAGTGAACTGGGTGCGAACCTTGAAGCGATGCTTGAAGCGATGGATCTGCCCGCACCGGCAGCCGCGCTGGATGTGGCGGCCATCGCCCGGCTAGCCAACGAGTTCTTCGCCGCATTGCCGGCCAACATGACACCCGCGGCTGCTCCGGGCGCCGCTCTTCCCGCGCCGATTCCGGCAGTGACTGATTCTGTCGCGCCGCCCGCAACGCCCGCGAGTGCGGCCGCGTGGACGCCGGACAATCCCGGCGCCGTTCCAGTCTACGGTGCGCCCGGCTCCCCGGCTTACATCCGCAACGCGGCCGAGCCCGCCCCGCTGAACGCGCCGCCGTCGTTTTCGGGGGCGGGCAACCTGTTCTCTTTCCCCAGCGTGCCGGGCATGCCGCCGCTTCCCGACGCTGCGGCGCCAGTTGTGCCGAACATCGCGCAGCCCGCCTGGGGCGTCCCGTCGGCGGATGCGGCGCCAAGCGCTCCCGATGCCATGCCGGACGTGTCAGCCCTGGCCCAACTCGCCGATCAGCCCTGGTTGGCGGAGCACGCCGTACTGCCGGAGAATGCCGCCTGGATTATCCCCGGCGTGGCTTCGCCGCTGGCGTCCGCGCCGCGGTTGCCGCTACCCAGCGGCCCGTTTTCCTTCCCGAATGTGCCGGCCATGCCGACGCCCAGCGCGGCCACCGCCCCCGATTTGCCGGGATACTCCGCCGCCAGAGGCCGCGGTTCGCCGTTCGACTTCGACGTATCGTTCCCCCTAACCAGCGACCTGTTCAGCTTGCCCGGCGTACCCGGCGCTCAATCGCTGCCCGGCACGCCGGTGCTGCCTTCCTCTCCACCCGAAGAAGTTCCCTCGCCGCCCACGAATGTCTCCGGCCAAAACGGCGCGGACGCCTTGGCCCGCACGGAAACCCCCGGTCCCGCCGCTACGGCTCCGGCCGCCCCAGGCGCCGCATCCGCCCCAGCGCAACCGCGCACCGCGGCCTACGATTTCAGCCCCCGAATGACCCCGGATTTGGCGCTGGACAAGCGCCTATTCGATCCGTACTCGATCCGACGCGACTTTCCGATCCTGCAGGAGCGCGTGCATGGGCACCCGCTGATATGGCTGGATAACGCCGCTACCACGCAGAAGCCCAACGCGGTAATCGATCGCCTGTCCTATTTCTACCAGCACGAAAACTCCAACGTCCATCGCGCCGCCCACACGCTGGCGGCGCGCGCCACCGACGCCTACGAAAGCGCGCGCGAGAAAGTGCGGCGCTTCATCAACGCTTCCTCCACGCGCGAAATCGTCTTTGTGCGCGGCACTACCGAGGGCGTCAACCTGGTGGCCCAGGCTTGGGGCCGCCGCAACGTCGAGAAGGACGACGAGGTCGTCATCACCTGGCTTGAACACCACGCCAACATCGTGCCCTGGCAGCAGCTCTGCGCGGAAAAAGGCGCGCGTCTGCGCGTCGCGCCCGTGGATGACCGCGGCGATGTGATCCTCGATCAGTACGAGAAGCTGCTCACCCCGCGTACGCGCATCGTGGCATTCACCCAAGTGTCCAATGCGCTCGGCACCGTCACTCCGGCGCGCGAGATGATCGAGATGGCGCACCGCCACGGCGCGCTCGTCCTGCTGGACGGCGCGCAATCCATCGCGCACATGCGCACCAACGTGCAGGCCCTGGATTGCGACTTCTTCGTCTTCTCCGGCCACAAGATCTTTGGCCCCACGGGAATCGGCGTGGTTTACGGGAAAGCCGATACCCTCGACAATACCCCGCCCTGGCAGGGTGGCGGCAGCATGATCGTGGATGTCACCTTCGAGAAGACGGTTTACCAGCAGGCGCCGGCGCGCTTCGAGGCCGGCACCGGTAACATCGCCGACGCCGTCGGGCTGGGCGCCGCGCTCGACTACCTGGACGAAGTCGGCATCGAGAATGTGAACCGCCACGAGCACGTCTTGCTGAACTACGCCACCGCCGCGCTGACTGCCATCCCGGGCCTTCGCTTAATTGGGACCCCGCGCGAAAAAGCCGGCGTGATCTCGTTCGTTTTGGACAGGTTTCGCACCGAGGATGTAGGCGTGGCCTTGAACCAGGAAGGCATCGCGGTGCGCGCCGGCCACCACTGCGCGCAGCCCATTTTGCGCCGCTTCGGCGTGGAAAGCACTGTCCGGCCGTCGCTGGCCCTTTACAATACGACTGAAGATATCGATGCGCTGGTAGCCGCCATCCTGCGCATGCAGGCCGGTAGACGCTAACCGAAAGGATTATGTCGCAAGTCTATCGAGATAATTCCTTGAGCATCGGCAAGACGCCATTGGTGCGGATCAATCGCATGGCGGCGGGACTCAAAGCCACAGTGCTGGCGAAAATCGAAGGACGGAACCCCCGTCTGGCGCTGGAGGAAGGCATCCTGTCAGGGATTTCCTGCGGCGCCGCGGCCGCGGTTGCCATCCACCTCGCAAGCGAGGAGGAATTAGGATAACCTTATCCAAGATGCGTGTCAGGTCCAAGAAGAGCGCCGGGCGCCGACGTGGGACGCCCGACGAGCCAGGCTCCGGCAAGGACCTTGGAAATTTTACAGGGTTCGCGCATTCCAGAATCTCATCTCATTTCCACGCTGCGCGGACCGCGTATTCAACCGCGACCTACGATCCCATCGCGGCCTTCCTTCCGGGCAGGCTTTTCACGTGGATACCGCAGGTTGCGAAATACTGGTTTCATAAGAAGCACGCGTTCAGAGACTACACGACGCACGGAAAAGGAACAGGCATCCATCCGATCGAGGACCGCGTGAAGATCAGCATAGCGGGCGATTGGGGCACAGGTACGGATGAAGCGAGAATAGTTGCGGCAGCAATGCAGCAATCCGATCCGGATTTCACGATTCACCTGGGAGATGTGTATTACGTAGGCGACGCCAACGAGGTTCGGGAGAATTTCCTTGGGGAGAAGACGAGTCCCTATGCGCCGGTAAGGTGGCCGATGGGCGCGAAAGGCGGCTTCGCACTCAATGGCAATCACGAAATGTATGCTGACGGAAACGGCTACTGGCGAATGG
>Ga0182018_10003695_pt1 | contig 13519 bp, 14 predicted proteins | sample 812P2MmetaG_FD_120490 | JGI IMG/M metagenome (GOLD analysis project Ga0182018, IMG submission 120490) | Permafrost microbial communities from Stordalen Mire, Sweden - 812P2M metaG | ecosystem: Environmental > Terrestrial > Soil > Wetlands > Permafrost | place: Sweden: Stordalen | collected...
GCAGGATGGCCAAAGCAGCCATGTGCGGCGTCTCGTCCCATGCCGCCATCACGTAGAGGCGGCGAAGGTCCCACAAGTGCTGGATCGAGAACTGCACATCGGGCACGATTAATTGCGAAGGCGAGGTGAGTGAGTAGAGCACCGCGGCCGCAAAGGCGTAGCCCGGCGCGCGAGTCAACAACCACGCCATCGCGAACAGAGTGACCGGACCCAGGCAATAGATGCAACCCGAGACCATTTGAAAGGCGGTGGCAGGCGGGATTCCGCGGATCGCCGCCGCCCATGCGGTCATGGCGGGTACCAGAGGTGCGTAAATGAATTCGACCGGCGATCCGCAGTCCCAATAACGCCACCATTGGGAATGAAACCAGCCCCCGCCGGCGAGCCGTGACATGGCGATCCAGAACCCCTGCATCGAATTCATGTGCGGAGTGTAGCGGACAAACATCTCGCGGCAAAGGTAGGCATTGAGCCACACCAGTAAGACCGCATATCCAACGGCCCGGATCGCCTCTGGAACACGCAATCGTTCTGCAGCCCCGGCTTCAGCGATGCTCATGCTCTGCTCACTCGACTTCAAGTCTCCGAATGTCAAGTATAGCCGCTAAAGAAGATGGGGTTAGAACCGATCCTGCGCCTCAGGTTCCTTGCGCGGGGCGCTTGTACGGCACAAGTTCGCAGGGCCGGAGGGAGCAATTTCCGATGCCGGGACTGGGGACGCACAAGAGCCGTGCTAGAGGCGATCCTGCTCGTCCGGTTCGACATCTGGGATTTCATTCAAGGCGCTCTCGAAATCCTCCCTATTGAAGAGCTTCGCCGGCGCCTCAATGTACTCGCGGCTTGCGAAATGGTTTGCAAGAATAGCGGACGCGAACTCCTCGACCGAGACGTTGTCCCTGGCGGCGAGTTCGGCGGCCCTGTTGTACAAGTCCTCCGGTACGGTGATGCTTTTGCTCATGGCCTTTATCCCTACTATTGTCCTCGACTTGCATAATCGATTCAGCGAGTGCCTTCACAAATCCCGGGTGCGGAGCGCCCCGCAGCCCACTCGGCTATAATGAAGAAAATCATGACCATCGACGAACGCCTGGAACGAATCGCCGAACGGCACGAAGCGCTCGCCCAAAGCCTGGAGCTGTTCCAGCACGATACTGGCGAGAAAATCCGGGCCTTGGCCACCATCGCCGAACAGAATGAAGCGCGCGCCGCTAAGCTGATGGAAGCCATCGCCAGCCAGCAAACACACATGACGCGGATCGAAGCCACCACCTACCGCAGCTTCGAAGACATCCGCGACTCACTCCAACGGTTGGAACGCATAGCCATCGCCCACGAACGCCGCCTTGATGAGATTCAAAGCTGATATACCGTAAAGGCTGAGCCTTGCGGGTCCCACTTCGGCTTACTTCCGCTTAGTCAACAGCACCCTCACTTCGACCTTTTCACTGCCCCGCATCACCTTCACCATCACCTCATCGCCGGGCTGCTTAGCCCGCAATGCGTAAGTGAAATCGTACAGATTCTCGATCGGCTTGCCGTCGAACTCCACCAGCACATCGCCCGCTTTCAGGCCGGCCCTGGCGGCGGGCGAGCCTTCCCGAATGTCGGCGAACTTCACTCCCTTCACGCCCTCACCGAAATCCGGGATGCTGCCAAAATCGGGGCCATACCCCGAGTGCCCCGAACCGGGCGATCCTGCCACATCTCCGGCGTGCTGCGGCTCTTTCACGCGCACGAACAGCGGACGGTCGGGCGCCTCGCGCAAATCCTCGCCGACTTCCGCCACCAATTGCAGTAGCTTAGCGGCATCCGGCGCGTCGATCTTGTCCCAGGTATCGCTGGGCTTGTGATAATCCGCATGCAGCCCGGAGAAAAAGAACAGTACCGGCACCTGCTTGGTAGTGAACGAAGTATGGTCGCTCGATCCATACCCCGCCTCCGAATAATCGATGTGGAAGCTGTACTTGGGCGTGACTTCCTCAAGTAACTTTTTCAATGTCGTCCCCGTGCCCACTCCGCCGATGAACACCCTGCCGTCGCGCACCCGGCCGATCATGTCCATGTTGATCATGGTCACATCCTTATCGAGCGGCAGCAAGGGGTGGTTGACGAAATAGCTGGAGCCCAGCAGGCCCAACTCCTCTCCCGCGAAGGTCAAAAACAAGATGCCGCGCTTCTGTTTCGGCTGCGTGGCGAACCAGCGCGCCAGCTCGATCACCCCGGCCGTCCCGGAGGCGTTATCGTCCGCGCCCGGATGGATCGTGCCGGCCAGCGACGGCGCCAGCGAGAACTGCTCGCCCAGGCCCAGGTGGTCGTAATGCGCCCCGATCACTACATATTCGTCGGTAGTTCCGGGCAGGTAGCCGGCCACGTTGTGGACGGTCTTCACCACGCGCTCCACATCCAGGTTGGCATCCACCTGCAGCCCATCGGGAAAAGCGAACGACCGCGGCTGCAAGTCCTGGTCGATGCCCTTCTGAATCTCATCCGGGTTCTTGCCGGCGATAGCGAACCAGCGCTCGGCAATCTCATACCGGATCTGCACGAACGGAATGCCCGCATCTCCGGGTCCGGCGGACTCGGCGAACTTCTCCAGCTCGTCGGCCTCGCCGGGATGCGCCGCGCCATCGTTCATCAGCACCACGCCGCGCGCGCCGTGCATCTTGGCGTTCGAGGCCTTGCTCCAAAACTGCGCGTGTTGCGTGTAGACCTTGCCCGCGAAGATACTTTTCTCGTCGAACTCCTGCGGCTCGTGCCGCAAGATCAGCACGATCTTGCCGCGCACGTCGATGCCCTTGTAGTCGTCGTAGTTGTACTCCGGCGCCGTGATGCCATAGCCGGCGAACACCACACCGCCGCTCATCGTTGCGCGCGCGGAGAAATTGAAGGGGATGAAATCGTCGGGAAAAGCGAGCTTGATCTGTCTGCCATCCGCCGTGTACGCGAAACGGTTGTCCTTGCCCAGCCTGGCATTGGTGGTCACGCTGAAAGCTTGGTAATAACTGTTGCCGTCAATGGGCTGCAGCCCGAACGAGCGGAACTGGGCGGCGATAAAGGCCGCGGCCTTCTCCAGCTCTGGCGTGCCGGTGCCGCGTCCTTTCAGATTCTTGGATGCCAGGAACTTCACGTCGTCCAGAAACAGATTCGGATCGATCGCGGCGGATGCCCCGTAAGCGGCTTCTATCGCAAACGCGGCCATCGCGAAAAAGCACAGGGCGACGCCCAGCGGCGCACGTTTGAACGGCTTCATGAACTGGTTCCTATTAATTCAGCTTGGGGGCGGGCAGGGTCACTTCGCAGCCGCAATCTTCGCCGGCATTGTGAGCGATCTTTTGATAGTCGATTTCGTAGTCGATGATGCCCCGCAGAGTGTTCCAATCCGCGCGGCCCACCAGGCGGCGGCCGTTGACAAACAGCGTGGGAGTCGCGTTTACGCCAACGTCCTTGCCCAGCGCCTGGGCTTTGTCCACTTCCGCCTCGGTTTCCTTGTTATCCATGCAACGGGTCAGTTGCAGCGCATCGAGTTCCTTGCCCTTGGCAAACTCCAGGACCTTATCCTTTAGATTATCGGCTTTGATTTCATCCTGATGCGCGAAGATCCAGTCGTGATAATCCCAGAAGGCGTTGGCGTTCTGGCGGAAGATGCAGCGCCCCGCGATGGCGGCCGCCCTGGCCCAGGGGTGCAGCGCGTCGAGCGGAAATTCCATGAAATAGAAGCGCACCTGTTTGGGGTACGCGCTCAGGAGGTTGTCGCGCAGCGTCTTGGCCTCTTCCTTGCACACGGGACACTCGAAATCGCTGAACTCCACCAGCACGACGGGCGCACCGGGCGTACCGAAGCTGGGCTGAAGATCGGTCTTCAACTTGTCAAGGTCGGCTTTGAAGGGATTCTGCGAGATGTCGTAGAGATTGCCTTGCACGACCTTCTGCCCGTCCTTCGAGACGTAGTACTGAAAATCGGCGCTGGCATTGCCGGCCGACGCATGCACGGATACTAGCGAGAAACCCGGCATATCCGTAGGCTTGGGGTCGGCGATCTCCACCTTGATCTGGGGTCCCCAGACGTTGAGGTGGCGCACGTAGGCCTCAAAGGTGGGCTTGTCCCACGCGGACTTCTTATCCGCGGGTTTCTCCGCGGTCTTATCCGGCGGAGCGGAAAACAGGCCTGCGGCCAGGAGGGCGAAACACAGCAGCAATCGTGACATTACCTGCTATTGTAACGAAGACGGCGGTTGTTTTGGGTCCCGAACGATCTCCGCCGCGTCGTAGGGACACCGTGGTGGAAATGTGGATCTGTCCAATCCTGTTTCCGCCATCGCGTCGAGCACCGCGTCCCCGTAGACCTTCCGGGGCTAGGTATGGCGTCCCGCCTCAAAGCTTCCGAGCCGCACGCGACGGCACACTAGCGGGGCGCTTGTTGCGCTCTGGCCATCGCTTCCTGGCTTTGTTTGATCGACTTTTCCGCTGTGGCGACATCCTCCGCATTGCCGCGCAGGGCTAAGGCGCCTATTGAGTTGTAGACGAAGAGACGGCGGATCCGGGTGTTGGAGCGCACCGCGGCGGCGATCTTCGCGCGGTCCTCATCGGACTGTGCTTGCGGCAGATAGAAGACCCGCACCTGATCTTGTACATCGTCTACATGTTCATCGCCTGCAAAAGTGTAGGCGCGCGGCGTGGAGTCGGCCGGAGGCGCCGGCAGATCGAGCTGCTTGATCAGCCAGGCGGCCAGGGCCACGCGTTCGGGCTCCGCGCGCATTGCGACGGCTCGGCGATCAATGATGACGAACATGCGCATCACGTCAGCCGTCGAGCGGATGAGCGTGGTGATCTCCTGAAGTTGTACCGGCGTTTGTGCATTAGTCAACTCAAAGACGTGCGCCACCAACTTATCGCCTGAGACTTGCAACTCGTGCGGCTCGGGCGCGGGAGTGCCTTCGGGTTGATCGAGTTGATCGACCAGCCACGCGCCCAGGGTGATCTGGCCCTGATGTCCGCGGACGGCGATCACGTGCAGAGGATTGTAAACGAAGATGCGTTGCATGTCGAAGTTCGACCGCATGGCGGTTACGATTTCCTGCAGTTCGCGCGGCCCCGGAGTGTTGCGGAGGTAGAAAAGGCGAGCAATACTATCCGGGTCGGCGGGCGAACGGTATTCGTGCACGCCGGAGTATTGGCCCTTGACGGGGATATCAAGCTGCTGGACGAGCCAGATGGCCATGCCGATGTTGGCTTCGGGCGCGTTGGCGGTCAGAATACGGGCATCCTTGTCGACCGATAGTTGGTCGATTCCGGCTATGCCGTGCACAACTGTGGCGATCTCCTGCACGTCTTGGTGGGATTGGTTTTGCGTCAGTTGGAACACCTTGGTGGTTTGTCCAAAGGCGAGAGAAGTGGCGAAGGCGGCGATTAGGATGCGCATGGAGGCTCCTTCGCTGTAGATGACGCGCCGGGACGGGGGATCGTGCAAAGTAAAAGTATGTCAATTTCACCCACAATAGCTTGTAAAGGAACAATTGGCTCAGAGCGCTCTCGAAGGCGCGCCGTGCGGATTTGCCCAAGTCCTCAAAATCGATGCCTCCATCCCCAGCGGCTCTGTACCAGCGAGTCCGTTGGTCGCATCAAACGGCAATATCCTCCATAATGGAAGACTGTGCCCTTGCTCTGCTATCTGGACGCCTTCTCCGGGATCAGCGGCGACATGCTGGTGGGCGCGCTGGCGGATGCCGGCGCGGATCACGCCGCCATCCAAGCCGCGATCATGGACGCGCTCGCCTCGCTCGAAACCGGCGCGGTGCCGTCCTTCGAGCGCGTGAAACGCTGTGGGATCGCCGCCACCAAGTTTCATGTAGCAGCCGAAGAAACGCCCGTCCATCGGCACTTGGCGTACATCCTGAAAATGATCGGGAAAGCCGCGCTGCCGGAGCGCGCCAAGCGCAACGCCGCCGCCGTGTTCCAGCGGCTCGCCGAAGCCGAAGCGATGGTGCATCAGGTGCCCGTCGAACACGTGCATTTCCACGAAGTGGGCGCCGCCGATTCCATCGCGGACATCGTGGGCGCGTGCGTGGCGTTCGAACTGCTGGGCGTGACTTCCATCGTATCCGCGCCGCTCAATGTGGGTAGCGGCACCGCATCCACAGCGCATGGACTCCTGCCGGTGCCCGCTCCGGCGACGGCAGCTCTGCTGCGCGGCAAGCCTATCTATTCCGAAGGACCCGCCGTGGAACTCACCACCCCCACCGGCGCCGCACTCGCCGTCACGCTGGCGCGCGGATTTGGCGCATTGCCGCCGATCAAGATCGCGGCCGCGGGCTACGGCGCGGGCGGCTACGACTTCCCGGACCGCGCGAATGTGCTGCGCGTAATTCTCGGCGAAGAGACCGGCGCGGCGGAAGCTACCACAATCACCGTGCTGGAATCCAACATCGACGATCTCAGCCCGCAAATTCTGGCCTACGCCATGGATCGCCTGCTCGAGAAAGGCGCGCTGGACGTGACATTGCAGCCCATCGAGATGAAGAAGGGCCGTCCCGGCACGCTGTTGCGAGTGCTCGCGCGCCCCGAGGATCGCGAGACCATGGTGCAGGTGATCTTCGCCGAAACCTCCACGCTGGGCCTGCGCACCTATACTGCCGAGCGCCGCGTGCAGGCGCGTCACTGGGTGGAAGTCGAAACGCCGCACGGCAAGGTGCGCATGAAGGTCTCGGACGAGGGCGCATACGCGCCGGAATACGAAGACTGCCGCCGCATCGCCCAGGAATCCGGCGTGCCGCTGAAGCATGTCATAGCGGAAGCCAATTTCGCCTACTTGAAGAATTCGAGATGACCGGGCCGCTATTCCCAATGCAGGGCCCGCATCGGATCCACTTTGGCGGCGCGTAGCGCCGGCACACACGGAAATCCCGCTGAAAGTCCTCGTCCAAAATCCAATGTCAATAGGTAGTACGATGTTTTTGGGCCTGTTTTTCAAGAATTCGAGATGACCAAATACTACCTCACCACACCGCTCTACTACGTGAACGCCGCGCCGCATATCGGCCACACTTACACCACCATGGCGGCGGAGACCATCGCGCGTTTCAAGCGACTGCAGGGCTATGACGCCGTCATGTTTACCGGCACCGACGAGCACGGCCAGAAGGTGGAGCGTTCTGCCGAAGCGGCGGGGAAGACCCCGGCGGAGTTCACCGATACCATTTCCGCGGAGTTCAGCAAGCAGTGGGAGCGGCTGGGAATTCGCGTCGACCGCACCATCCGCACCACCGACTTACGGCATCACAAAACCGTGCAATGGATGTTCGAGCGTTGCTTGAAGAATGGCTACGTATATAAAGGAAATTACACCGGACAGTATTGCGTTTTCGATGAATTATATGCAAATGAAGCCAAGCCGGGCGATCCCTGTCCGATTTGCGGCCGCATCACGGAAACCATCACGGAAGAGAATTACTTCTTTAAACTCTCGGCGCTAAGTAACCGGCTGATGGACCTTTATGAAACGCATCCGGATTTTGTCCAGCCGGAATCTCGTCGCAATGAAGTGATTGCATTCGTCAAGCAAGGCTTGAACGATCTGTCTATTAGCCGCACAAATCTCAAGTGGGGCATTCCATTGCCCGTGGAAGGGCATCATGTCTTCTATGTGTGGTTCGACGCGCTGATCGCTTACTTGAGCGCGGTGCGGGATGAAAAGTTGGACGGCGAGGACCTGTGGCCCGCCGACTTGCACTTGATCGGCAAAGAGATTCTGCGCTTCCACGCGGTATTCTGGCCGGCGTTCCTGATGGGCGCGGACCTGCCGCTGCCTAAGAAGGTCTTCGCGCATGGCTGGCTGCTGTTCGAAGAGAGCAAGATGAGCAAGTCGCGCGGCAACATCGTGCGTTCGGAGCCGATCCGCCAGGTGATGGGGGCGGACGCGCTGCGTTATTTCCTGTTTCGCGAGATCGTTTTCGGACAGGACGGTAGCTTCAGCTACGACGCGCTGATCGGCCGTTATAATTCGGAACTGGCCAACGGGCTCGGCAATCTGGTGAGCCGCACATTGACCATGATTGGGCAGTATCGTGGCGGGGCGATTCCCCCAGGCACGGTGGTCCCCATAGCCGACGCAGCCCGGCAGACCATCGCCGACGTGGCCGCGGCCTTCGACGCGTTTGAATTCACGCGCGGCCTGGAAGCCGTTTGGGTGCTGCTCTCGAAGCTGGACAAATTCATCGTCGAGCGTGCGCCCTGGAAACTGGCGCGGCAACCGGAGGCGCAGGCCGATCTGGATGCCACCCTTTACACCGCCGCCGAGGCGCTACGCATTGCTACAGTGCTGCTCTCGCCGGTGCTGCCGCAGTCAGCGCCGACGATCTGGAAGCAACTCGGCATGCGCGAGCCGCTCGAATCCGTCCGCCTCGCGACGCTCGCCTGGGGCCAGTTGCCGCCCGGGCAGAAGATCGGCGCAATCGCGCCTGTTTTTCCGCGCATCGACGCCCACGAAGCCACCGAAAAAATGAAGGAACTTGAAGCGCGCGTCACCGAAGAACAGAACGTGCTGCTCGGTAAATCTCCCAAGGCCGAAGCCGCCATCGCCACGCCCGCAACTTCGGATCGCATCGCCATAGATGATTTCGCGAAGGTCGATATGCGCGTCGGCCAAGTGCTTTCCGCCGAACCGGTTAAGGGTGCCGATAAGCTTCTTCACTTGAAAGTCGATATCGGCGAACCGCAGCCGCGCACCATCGTGGCGGGCATCGCCGAAGCCTATCCGCCCGCGCAGTTGATCGGGCGCAAAGTGGTGATCGTGGCGAATCTGCAACCGCGCAAACTGCGCGGCATCGAATCCAACGGGATGATCGTAGCCGGGTCGATCGAAGGCGGCAAGCCTGTGCTCGCCGGATTCCTGGAAGATGTCCCCGTTGGGGCGCGCCTCAAGTGAAGCTGGTCGATTCGCACTGCCATCTGGACGACAAGCAGTTCGACCCGGACCGCAATGAAGTGATCGAGCGCGCCCTTGAAGCCGGCGTCGAGCGTATGATGGCCATCGGCACCGGCAGCGGTCCGCCGGATCTGGAAGCCGCCTTGCGCCTGGCCCGCCAGCACGGCTTCATTTATGCAACCGTGGGTGTGCATCCGCACGATGCCTCGAAAGCCACGCCGGAAACGTTCGCCGCTATGGAGGCGCTGGCCGCCGAATCCAAGGTGCTCGCCATAGGCGAGATTGGCCTCGACTACCATTACGATTTCTCGCCGCGGGGCGTGCAGCGCAACGTTTTCATCGAACAGTTGAAGCTGGCGGGCAGGGCAGGGAAGCCCATCGTGATTCACACCCGCGAGGCTTGGGACGATACCCTGCTGGTGTTGCGCGAACACTGGTCCGGCAGCGGCATTATGCACTGCTTTAGCGGCGGTTCAGCGGAAGCCCGCCAGGCGCTGGATCTCGGCTTTTATCTCAGTTTCGGCGGTGTGCTTACGTTTCCGAAGGCGGACGCGCTACGTGAGGCGGCACGTCTGGCGCCCGAGGACCGGCTATTGATCGAGACGGACGCGCCCTATCTCGCACCCGTTCCCCAGCGCGGCAAACGCAACGAGCCGGCCTTCATGGTGGAGACTGCGCGCCGGCTGGCCGAAGTTCGCGGCGCAGCGCCCGAACACATCGCCGAGGTGACCACGGCGAACTTCGAAAGGCTGATGTTAAACTGTTAGCTTCCAAATGAACTTGGGCAAGCTCGGGCAAGCGATCACCGGCAAGGAGATCTTCGACCTGATCCACGACGATCTGGAGCGCGTGGAAAAGGAGATTAGCCTGGAGACCGTCGCGTCGGTCGAAGTCGTCACCCAGATTGGCCAGTATCTGCAGGAGAGCGGCGGCAAACGGCTGCGGCCATCGCTGCTGTTGCTGGCCTCCAAACTGGTCGGGGACGGCGGCGAGAGCGCCATCCATCTGGGCGCGGTGGTCGAGATTATCCATGCCGCTACGCTGGTGCACGACGACGTGATCGACGACGCGCGCACGCGGCGCGGGCGGCCCTCGGCCAACGCCCAGTGGGGCAACCATACTTCGGTGCTGGCGGGCGACTGGCTTTACATGGAAGCCTTCCAGGTCGCGCTACGCGAGCGCAACTTCCACTTGCTGGACCTGCTCATCGGGTTAACCCAGATGATGGTCGAAGGCGAACTGCTGCAGCTCGAACGTATCGGCCGCATTGAAGTCACCGAAGCCGACTGCATGGAGCTGGTGGACCGTAAAACCGCCTGCCTGTTCTCGGTCTGTGCCAAGTTGGGCGCGCTGGTCGCGGGCGCGGACTCGCAGACTGAAGAGCGGCTGGGCGATTACGCTTGGAATCTGGGAATGGCGTTCCAATTGGTGGACGATCTGCTCGACTTCACCTCGCGCGAGAAGGTGCTGGGTAAGCCCGTGGGCAACGATCTACGCGAAGGCAAAGTGACGCTGCCGCTGGTCTATGCGCTGGAGCAGGCATCCGGCGAGGAGCGCCGCCGCGTGGAAACCATCCTGCGCGACCGGAACTACGATCGCGTGCCGTTCCCGCTGATTCTGGCGATGGTGGAGCGTTACGGGGGCATCGCGCGGGTGAAGGAGCGGGCGCAGGCGTTCACGGAGAAGGCTCGCGGGATTATTGGCGAGTTTCCGGAGTCACCTTATCAGCGGGCGCTGTATAGCGTGACGGAGTTGGTGACGGAGCGGGATCACTAGGTTCGCTGTGCGTTGCGACGGATGCCCAGTGTTCGCGGATTGCCTCCGGGTCTGCGCAGTGGCGTGCGGGCGGCTGAGGCGACATAACGCCGGATTATCGGAGGCTGGCAACTCTGCTTAGGCACCCAGCTCACTCTCCGGACGGGCCGCTAATCCAATCGGGACTGCAAAGGCTGATAGTGCCTTGAGCAAAGCCAGAGGACGAAATGAAAAAGCGCAACAAGCATATCGGCTCGTCACTGGAGGACTTCCTGAAAGAGGAGGGCGTCCTCGAAGACACCCGCGCGGTCGTATTGAAAGAGACGCTGGCCTGGCAGGTTCAGCAAGCGATGGAGACGGAGAAAATCAGCAAGGTAGAGATGGCGCGGCGCATGCACACAAGCCGTGCGGCGCTTGATCGCCTTCTCGATCCTGGCAATGCCTCGGTCACGCTGCAAGCCCTGTCGCGCGCGGCACACGCTATCGGCCGTGATCTGCGCATTGAGCTGGTTTGAAAAATTAACTTCGCCTTTGCTGCACGATGAAGTATGTTTGCGGCCGGGTAAGCCGGTCGAAATCCGGTGCCGCCGCGTCGGTCGCAGCTAGCCGCGGTGTACGGCCCCGAAAAACCTGGAGATCGCCCATCCCTCCGGCAGCGCATCAATTTACTCCAAAGCCAGAACGAATCACCGCGCGGTTTTCGCCGTTGGCAGCCCATATCCGCCAACGGGCGTCGTGATCACTTGGTTGCTGAAGCCGGCGATCATCGGACGCGCCGCCGCGATGTTTTTCTTGACTTCCGGTAAAGACAGGGAAGCGTCGTGACTGTCCTTGCTGTCCCAAACCTCCGTGATCCAGATCCCATTTTCGTCGGCGGGATCCTGGGCGACCACATAGCTCAGACACCCAGGCATTTCCTTTACCGCTTGCAGCAACAGAGAGAGCACTTCCGCTCGCTTGCCGGCTGAGGTCGTCATCTTTCCGATCATTCCGTACATCGCCTTCTCCTCCTTTGGCGCAGCCCAAGTGGCCTTGACCAACGTGGCCACAAGGCCACCTAAGATCTCCCTCCGTCTGAACTCCATGCTTTGATTTTAGATCCGCCTCCCAACCCCGGTTATAAACAGGAAGCGGTTAGTCCGATCCGCTTGCGCAGGAAGTGCGTGCGCTTCTTCATGGGTAGCGCCAGGTGGCGCCGAATCTGTTCGAGCAGCGCGCGCTCGCTTTCGCGCTGGAGCGCTTCATGCTTTGTCAGCGGACGCTTTCGTGGCCGCATGCAGGGTCTTTTCAGTATCTCAAGGACCGCCCGGTCCCGCGGGCGTCCGGCTGCCCGCTTACTCCGAATGATGTCCTCCAGACTCGCCACCAGGAGTTCGTAACCGTCCAGGTCGACTCGGGAGGCGCGGCGGCGCAAGCCTTCGAGCGAACGGATTCCGTCGATCCGCCCCAGAAAATCGACCTGCAACAGATCCTCGTCGCGCATCAAGCGGAATAGGCCGGAAGCCGGATAGTAGGACCTCAACAAGGTGGCTTCCAGGCTCCTGGCAACTGCTTTCAGTTTGCGCAGATTCTTGGGCATCTTCCGAAAAAGGAAATCGAAGTCCACCGTGGTGATCGGAGCGCCTTGCAAGGATGCGGCCGCGTTGCCGATCAAGACGGCTTCGAGGCCGTGCTCGTGCAATACGCGGGCCAGTGTGAAGAGCGCGGGGCGGGCGTCCATTTAGCACTCATTGTATGACGCGGCGCGGGCGGCCCTCGGCCAACGCCCAGTGGGGCACCCATACTTCGGTACTGGCGGGCGACTGGCTGTACATGGAAGCCTTCCAGGTGGCGCTGCGCGAGCGCAACTTCCACGTGCTGGACCTGCTCATCGGGTTAATTAACCCAGATGATGGTCGAAGGCGAACTGCTCACGATATCCGGCCCCGAACTGCGGCAGGCAAGGTCAGATCGGGGTGGCCGGCCTGGGAGAGTGGGCCCAGCGGCGGCCCATCAATACTGCGGAACCAACAGGCTCAAACCCTCGATCATGCCAAAGTGCCGGCGGTTCCTGGTCAGCAACGTCAGATCCTCCTCGATTGCGGTTGCCGCTACCAGCGAGTCGAAGACATGTAGCCCGTGAGATTTAGCGTACCGCTTGAGAAGATCGTACGCTCGCGTACCAGTGGATTCCCGGAGCGGGACGACCACAAAGGCCGACAGGAAAGCGTCGATAGCGGCGAGGTCCCGGTTGTCCCTGGCGCCGACGAGGAGTTCAAGGGCAGAAACCCGGGAGATCGCCCATCCCTCCGGCAGTGCATCAAGGCACTCGCTCGCCTCCGGTTTCCCACGAGAAACGTCAATCAGGATATCGCTGTCGAGTAGATATGGCATTGCAGATATCTTCAGCGATCAGACTTCGCGCGCGACACGTTCAGCCGCGAAGGTCCCGCCGGAGTCTGTTAACGTATTCGACACTATCGCCGATGTCGGAGCGGTCCTTCCACACGCCGTAGAACGCAAAATCCCGAACGGAGGGGGATTTGGACTTCAGGCCGCCGGCGCACGAAGGGAGCCGCACTTCGACGACGGTTCCTTCCTTGATGGTCACTTCCTCAAGGGGCTTAAAGACGCCTTCCTCGTATTTTGCAGCGATGGTCATGACTCCGTACTGAACCGTGGCCGAAGGGCTGTCCGCAACAGGCGAAGCCTAGCTTCATCGTAGCACCCATCGACCGGTAGGGGCCAAGGCTTCTGATTCTGCGAACCTGCTCATCAGGCTGACCCAGATGATGGTCGCGGGCGAGCTGCTGCAGCTCGAACGTATCGGCCGCGCAAAACCGCCTGCTTGTTCTCGGTGTGCGC
>Ga0182018_10003696_pt1 | contig 13515 bp, 16 predicted proteins | sample 812P2MmetaG_FD_120490 | JGI IMG/M metagenome (GOLD analysis project Ga0182018, IMG submission 120490) | Permafrost microbial communities from Stordalen Mire, Sweden - 812P2M metaG | ecosystem: Environmental > Terrestrial > Soil > Wetlands > Permafrost | place: Sweden: Stordalen | collected...
CATGGAGCAGTTTGGCCGCATCGATTACCTGGTGAACAACGCCGGCATCACCGTCGACAAGACGGTTCGGAAGATGAGCATCGATGACTGGCGCCAGGTGCTCGACGTCAATCTATCGGGCGCGTTCCAGATGACCAAGGCGGTACTCGAGCACATGATCGAGCGCGGCTCGGGACGTATCGTGAACATCAGCTCCGTGATCGGCGAGACGGGCAACGTGGGTCAAGCGAACTATGCGGCGTCCAAAGCGGGACTCTTCGGATTTTCGAAAAGCTTGGCGCTCGAGATGGCGCAAAAGGGCATCACCGTCAACTGCGTGGCGCCCGGCTTCATCGCCACCGAAATGGTCTCCGCGATTCCCGAGGCGGCGTTGGCGAAAGTCGTCGAGAAGATTCCGCAGCGCCGGCTGGGACGTCCGGAGGAAGTCGCACGCGTGGTTCGGTTCCTTTTAGAGGACGAGTCCTCGTATATTACCGGAGCCGTCTATGCCATCAACGGCGGCTTGGATATGTAATGCCCTTCATGTTGACCGGACTTTGGCACTTCGGCCGTAGCGGGTAGCAAGGGACTCTGATGCCGTTTGTTACATTTGCGCTCGTACTCGTCGCGGCGCTTCCCTGGTACGCCCCTCCGTCCGTCGACGTCCTCACGAAAAGCATCACTTTCTCCAATAAGGGCGCCACGTTACACGGCACGCTGTATCTGCCGCTCACAAATCACCCCGTCCCGGTTGTGGTCTATCACGGTGCGGCGGAACCGCTGGCAAACACGCCGCTTTACATGCACCTGAGCCGAGGGTTGCCTCAGTTGGGCATTGCCGTGCTACTCTTCGATCGGCGAGGAAGCGGCGCATCGAGCGGAACGAACAACGTTTCCTATGAGACGCTCGCCGATGACGGCATTGCCGGAGCAAATGCGCTTCGCGTCATGCCGCAAGTCGACGCCGCTCGCGTTGGCTATTTGGGGAATCAGTCAAGGCGGTTGGCTCGCAACGTTCGCGGCGGCTCGCGACTCCCGCGCGGCATTTGCTGTCGCCGTGTCTGCACCGCTCACTACTCCGGAGGTGCAGATGGAGTTCGCCGATTCAAACCATCTTTACGCGCTGGGCTACGCGCGTGCCGATATTGACGACATGCTCGAAGCGCGCAAAATGTGGACCGGATATCTGCGCGGGACGAATACGCGTGAACAGGCCATTGCCGCGCTCGGCAAAATCGAAAATAAACCGTGGTATCCTTACATGTACGTGCCGACCGTGGCGCAACTGAAAGGCCCGGACCAATCGACCTGGGTCACGCAAATGGACGACGATCCGTTCAAGGCCGTGAACAAAGTCACGATTCCAATGCTCTTCATTCTCGCATCGAATGATCCGTGGATTCCATAAAGGAGACCGCAGCAAAGCTGCGCGCGGTATGCGCCATACATCCAAGGATGAGCTACATCGTCATTCCCGATGTCAACCATTTGATGATGCCGGCGCCTGTCCCGGAGCACATGGAGGATGCATCCCCCGAAGCGGTACAAACCGAAACTCCCGACTCCGCCGCGTACTTTATGGTTCTTTCGAATTGGCTTACGCACGTCCTCGATGTTTCCGTGCAATAGTCGTCAACAAAAGCGCCCTTCGTCCTGCGCTTAGGGTGGCAAGGCGACGCTAGAAGGTGAAGCGGGCGAGAGTTGGGTAAATCTAGCGCGTGAGTAGTTTATCTCTCAGTGGACGCGTCGGCATTGTGACCGGCGGAGCTCGTGGCATCGGCGGCGCGGTCAGCACGCTTCTTGCGGAGGACGGCGCCACCGTAGCTGTGCTTGGCTTGCCCGACGATCGGGAGCGCGCGCACAACTTGGCAGCGCGGCTCAACGGGGCGGCCTCGAAAATTCACTTTTATCAAAGCGACGTAAGTATCTACGATGAATGTCGGGAGACGGTCGCCGCCGTGCTGCAAGAGTACGGTCGCATCGATTTTCTGGTCAACAACGCGGGAATCACGCGCGACCACACCGTTCGAAAGATGACGGTCGAGGAATGGGAGAAGGTCCTACAGGTCAATCTGTCAGGGCCCTTTTTTATGATAAAGGCCGTGCTCGATACGATGGTCGAGAAAGGCTTCGGGCGGATCGTCAACGTGAGCTCGGTAGTGGCCGAGGCCGGAAACTTCGGGCAGGCCAACTACGCCGCGGCCAAGGCCGGTTTACTCGGCCTCACCAAGACCGTCGCACTTGAGGTCGCCAAGCGGGGCATTACGGTCAACGCCGTGGCGCCCGGCTTTATCGACACCGATATGACCAAAGCGATGCCGGAGGCGGCGATCGAGAACGCGATCGCGCAGACGCCCGTGCGGGCGCTCGGGCAGCCCGAAGAAGTCGCGCGCCTCGTGCGTTTCCTGCTCGACGAGAAAGCGGGCTACATCACGGGCGCCGTCTACAACATCAACGGCGGCTGGTACATGTGATGTCCATCGACGACAAGATCGCTCCCGAAGAGCTGAAGTACGGCATCGACATCACGGGACTCGATCCCGCCTCGTTGACCGACGCGCTGCGCGCCGTCATCACCGACGTGATGATGGATCCGATGCGGATGAGTACGTGGCTTACCGGTCTTGCGCTGGCCGAGCAAAACGTCGGCCTCAACATGCTGCGCCGCCTCAGCGGCGAAGCGGCGTCCGCCTCACCATTTTCCGGCGACAAGCGTTTTGTCGACGTGGAGTGGAGCGCCAACCCGATTCTTGCCGGCGTCGTGGAAGATTATCGCGCGCGCACCGACGCGGCGTTGCAGCTCGTTGCCTCGTCGCGCTTACCGGAAGCGACGCGTAACAAGGCGCGCTTCGCCATGCAGCTGATGTGCGACGCTTTCGCTCCCAGCAACATCCCGTGGCTCAATCCGGGCGTCGTTAAAGAGGCGACGGAGACTGGGGGGCTCAGCCTTGTAAAGGGCCTGCAAAATTTCTTGGACGACGTTGCCAATAACGGTGGTTATCCCAGGCAGGTCGACCGCTCGGGCTTCGAGCTGGGGGTCAACATCGCCGCGACGCCGGGGCGCGTCGTTATGCGCAACGAGTTGATGGAACTGATCGCCTACGAGCCGCAGACACCTGCGGTTCACGCGGTGCCGCTGCTCTGCAGCCCGCCGTGGATCAACAAATATTACATCATGGATTTAGCGCCTGGGCGCTCGTTCGTCGAATGGGCCGTGCAGCACGGGCATCAGACGTTCATGATTTCATACCGTAATCCGGATGTGACGCAATCGCAGCTCACGATGGACGACTATCTGCGCGACGGGATCCTCGCGGCGCTCGATGCCGTCCAAGAGATTACCGGCGCGCCCCAAGTCAATCTCTCAGGGCTCTGCCTGGGTGGAACGATGGCGCTGATCGCACTCGCCTATCTCGCGGCGCACGGTCAAGCCGATCGCGTCGCTTCGGCCTCGGTCACCAACACGCTGATCGATTTCGGCATGCCGGGCGATCTCGGCATCTTCACCGATGAAGACACGATCGCGAGGCTCGAAAAGCGTATGAACGAGCGTGGTTACCTCGAGTCTGCGGAGATGGCGCGAACCTTCGACTGGATGCGCTCGAGCGATTTGATCTGGAGTTACGTCGTCAACAATTGGTTCAAAGGCAAGCAGCCGCCGGCGTTCGACATCCTCGCCTGGAACGCCGACTCAACGCGGATGCCGGTCGCGATGCACTCGCAGTACCTGCGCACCTGCTATCTGCACAACTCGATCGTTAAGCCCAACGCTTTTGTGATCGACGATACGCCGATCGATCTTGGCAAGATCCAGACGCCGCTCTACGTGCTCGGCGCCGAAACCGATCACATCGCGCCTTGGCGCGCCACGTATCTAACGACCCAACACGTGAGCGGAGAGTCGAAGTACGTGCTGACCAACTCCGGCCATATCGCGGGAATCGTCAATCCGCCCGGCGGCAAGAAGACCTGGCACTACACCAAGCCGCGCGCGATCCGGGGAGAGAGCGCCGACGAGTGGCTCGAGAGTGCCGATCGCCATCAGGGGTCGTGGTGGGAAGATTGGGCCGTCTGGGCCGAGGGCCGCGGAGGCCCGCGGCGGGCGCCGTACGATCTGCCGGAGGGTGAGCCGGCCCCCGGGCGGTACGTCCGTCCTTCAACGCCCTTCGATTGCGCTCAGGGTGACACGGTAGAGAAAGTAGAGGCAAAATCGTGAGTGACGAGGAGGAGAAGAGTTCCCCTAGCGACGCCTGGCGCGGCCTAGGCGAGTTCATTCGCGGCCAGCGGGAGCTGGCGAATCTCTCGATGCGCCAGCTCGCCGAGATCGCGAAGATCTCGAATCCCTACCTCAGCCAGGTCGAGCGCGGGCTCTACAAACCCTCGGCCGACGTCCTCAAAAGCATCGCCAACGCGCTCCACCTCTCGGCGGAGACCATGTACTCGCAAGCCGGCTTGCTGGACAACTCGGGCAGCCGAGACGAGAGCCATCACGGCGTCGAGCATGCGATAAAAGTCGACCCCAAGCTGAGCGTGGACCAAAAGGAAAGCCTGATTCGGATCTACCGGAGTTTCACCGGCGATAGTTGACAGACGCAGCACGTGCTTGGTATACTTAGCACATCACTAAAGCAGAGGAGATACCAAGCACATGACCGTCAACGTTACCGAGTACATGAACAAGTTTCAGGAAGAGGGCCTCGCGGCGATCAAGCAGACGCAAGACGCCAGCCTCAAGGCGATGAGCTCGTTCGCCGAGTTCACCAAGGAGTTCAGCGAAAAGCCGGGCCACCTGCCCGAGTTCAAGAACGTCCCGAGCCCGACCCAGCTCGTCGAGATGTCCTTCGGATTCGCCAGCCAGCTTCTCGAGATGCGCAAGTCCTACACGATGAAGATCGCTGAGATGATGAGCGACACGCAGAAGCGCGCCGAGGCGCAGTTCAAGGAAGCGACCCAGACCGTCACGGCGCCGAGCAACGGAAACCCGAACCAGAACCCAAACCCGAACCAGAATCCGGCCGTCAACAAGCCAATCGTTAAGTAACTTTCTTCTGGGGGTTTCGGGCAGACCGCTCGGCAGATGCCGAGCGGTTTTCTTTTTGCAGCGTTGAACGCGGGGAACGATGAATCGCGCATCTACGATCACGATTGGCAACGATCTCACGGTCCGCCGGCTGGGCTTCGGGGGAATGCGGCTTTGCGGCCCGGGCATTTGGGGACGGCCGGCCGATCGCGAAAATGCATTGCTCGTCTTGCGCCGCGCGCTCGAGTTGGGCGTGAACTTCATCGACACTGCCGACTCGTATGGTCCGCACGTCAACGAAGAGCAGATCGCGCAGGCGCTGTATCCATATCCCGACGCGCTCGTTGTCGCTACGAAGGGTGGGCTGACGCGCAGCGGCCCCGGCGAGTGGAAGCGCGATGGGCGGCCCGAACATCTGCGAAAGGCGTGCGAGGGGAGTCTGCGCCGCCTGCACGTCGACCGGATCGACGTCTACCAGTTGCACGCGATCGACCCCAACGTTCCTTTCGAAGATCAGATCGGCACGATGCGCGAGCTGCGCGATGCCGGAAAGGTTCGCCACGTCGGCCTTTCAAATGTCGATCTCGACCAGCTGAAGCGAGCGCGAGCGATCGTCGAGATCGTCTCGGTGCAAAATAACTACAACGTCGGCAATCGCACGAGCGAACCGGTCCTAAAATATTGCGAAGCCAACGGCATCGCGTTCATTCCGTACTTTCCGCTCGACGGCGGCGATTTGGCGGCGAATCAAGCGCTTTCCTCACTTGCCGCCGCGCGCAATACCACCATCTGGCAGGTGGGGTTGGCGTGGCTGTTGCGACACTCGCCGGCAATGCTGCCGATTCCCGGCACGTCCTCGGTGACGCATTTAGAGGAGAACGTCGCGGCCACGGAGCTCGTGCTCAACGACGACGAATATCACGAGCTCTGCCGGCTGGAAGGTGAAGGGGAGTCTGGGTAACCTACGGCTTAAAACGCGGCGCTCGGTGGACTTCGATACCGAACGCCGCGCAATGTTGCTGCTAGTGCCCGACGCCCACGAGATAGAGAATGATCAGGACGGTAAGCGGCGCACCCAGCAGCCAGAGAAGAATCAAAAACATTAGACCGATACCTTACCTTTCTGCGCTTCGAGATACGCGTTGCGCTTGCGATAGAATGTAAAGGTCATCGGCTCGCCTGAAGCCATCCAGCCGCCGATGACGCTGCCGATAAGACCAAGCAGGAGCGACGTGACTGCCGCCATTGCCGTGTTGCGCACGATCTCCGGCGATGCCGGCGCCGCGACGGCCGCGCCGATCGGCGATGCGATCAACCCACCGTACCAGCCGCCGAACGCGGTACCGGCTCCGGCTGCGAGCATCGTTACCAGGATCGGCGTTGCGACGAGCCATGCGATCGCGGCGTGAAGAATCGTCGGCTCAGAGTGTCGCGCGCCGGTAATCTTTCCGGCGACCCAGCCGCCGATCACGAAGCTGAAGAATGCCGCACAAACGATAACGATGACGTCGATCATCGAGATCGTGTGCCAGGATGAAATCTTCTCCAACGATGCGGCGCCGAGCGCCGTGCCGAGCAGGCCAAAGAGCAAGGCCCCGGAGAGCGCCGCAAGCGCACCCACCCAAATGGCGCCCCAATTGATGCTCCAGGCGACCCACGTCTCGGGTCGCGAGTACAGATCCTCATCTCGTGTCATGTTGTCCTCCGCACAAACTCCGCTATTGTTGCCCAATGGCGGGGCAGGCGAAACCCCTCAGCGACAATCGTAGTCACGATGGCTTGCCCGTCGATACGGAATAGGTTAGGCGCTACTCGACGCGATAGATTTGGCCGGTCTGCGAGCCTTCGACGCTTCTTGAGAAAGCCAGCGCCACGCGTCTTGCCGGCACCGGTTCGAAGCCACGAAAGTAGGCACCGTAGGCGTCCATCGATTCCTCGATTACCGACGGGCTGACGGCGTTGATGCGCAGATCGCGGAGTTCGATGGCGGCAGCGCGCACGAAGCTTTCCAACGCGCCATTGACCATCGAAGCGGAAGCCCCAAAACGAATGGGGTCTTGCGAGAGCGTGCCGGCGATGAGCGTAAACGAGCCGCCGGGGTTTACGAACTCGCGTCCGGCGAGAACGAGATTGACCTGTCCCATCAACTTGTCGCGTAACCCAATGTCGAACTGCTCGGCGGTCATCGCTTCGAGGGGGCCGAAGTGCACGTTGCCTGCCGCGCAAACGACTGCATCGAGCTTCGCGACCGCGGAGAAGAGCTCGCGCACGCTCTTGGGGTCGGCGGTGTCGACCTGAAAGGTACCGCTCGAACGGCCGGCAGTCACGATTTCGTGCCGCTGTGAAAGCTCCGAGGCGATGGCCTTTCCGATCGTGCCGTTCGCGCCTACAATAAGGATCTTCATGGCGGTCAGTTCGACCCGCCACAGGTTTCAGGGGTTGCGCAGGGGGGCGTCAGCGAAACCCTCGACGATATTGCGAACCCAGTCCAGACTTCGTGGAATCTCGGTTGGGGTTTTGGAGGGTGCGCTGGATAGCTGCGCGCGAATGCCTTCGGCCGATCGCGGCGCGCCTCGCACAAGTCTTCCGCGAATCGCTCGTCAACACGGGCTCCGGCGATCAGCGGCTCTGAACTACGCCGCTATGCATCAAGCATATGTGGCGGCTCCGTGAAGGATTGTGGATGGCGCAGCGAAACGCGGGGGGGCCGTTCCTCTACGTGGGTGGCTGGAAGATCGGGCGTCGATGAGCCAAGTGCTCTTCTCATTGGTTCGCCGTAGGCGCCGCACGGCGACGTGTTTGACCTAGGCAAGCGGGAAGGGGACCTGTCGCCAGTGTAGTCTACGAGCAGCTGAGGCCTATATCGGTTCTGACGCTGCGTTGTCGCGCAGGAAGGAGTCCTCTATGAAGCGGTTTTCAATGTGTCGAGCCGCGGGGCTTTGCGCAACGCTCGCTTTGCTTGCAGGCTGCGGCTCGCAGCCGCAGATTGGGGAGCCTGGGGCGATGCCGCAGAGCGCGGCGCTCCCAATGCACTCATCGCAAAACATTGCCGGGATGGGGCCTAATGTCGCGTGCCCGTTGGCGGGCGGTAAGACATACAAAACCGGAAATGGACATGTGTCCATGAGGTTCTGGGCAGTAGAAACTACTGCGCCGTCACGCGAAAGCTGGGGAGTGTATTTGACTTATACCGACTGGAAGAAAGATCGCCCCTTTGTCCGTTACACGACCCAGCTCCTCACCTGCGGACCGCAGGGCGACAAAAAGCCAATAGGGGAGTTGGGGAAGTGCTGTGGTGGCTCCATTAAGAGCCAGTGTCACAACGGTATCTGCACGGACATTTTGAAAATTTACGTGGACTACAAGATTGCCGGCCTCCCAGGTAAGAAGCCATGGAAGTTCGACTACGTTAGATTTGTTCCCGAGAAAAAAGTGGCGGGATTCGGCGCATTGCCGGCCCTTCGAATCCAAGTCAATCCATAGTTGAGGACTCGTCGACTCCATTGCCTAGCCCGTAGGAGAACAAAACGAACTTCTTACGAAAATCTTCGATTGCGACCGCGTTGGTCGCGCTCTATGTCTTCGGAACGCTCACCGCAACTGACGTGCGCGCCGGTACGCTACCAAACATCAGCGGCCGGTGGTATGCCAACGGCAACTCTAACCATCACTGCCACATCAGTCAAAGCGGCAGTTCGGTGTCACTGACCAGCGAGCGGGGAGCAACGGCCACGGGAAGCTTCGTCAACCCCAGCTACCTCGCCACGAACTGGGGACCGTTTGGCGGCGGCAACATCAATGGCCAGATCTCTAACGATCTGAGGACGATCACTTGGAGTAACGGCACGTATTGGACTCGCGCGCCTTCGTTTTCGTCCGCATCCGCTTCGTCCGGACACGTTGCGGTGGCGGCGACGCCGAAACCCTGCAGGTACTTGCACAGGGCCAGCCCTCCGGGGCCACGCGCGCCGATCGACTACGTCGATGCCTGGACCGCGATAGAGCCCGACGCAACGGCGGCGTGGACCTGTCTTTCGTTCAAGAACACAAGCAGCGTCGCGGCGACGCGTATCCTCTTCGGCTTCTCGCTGTTGAATCAAAACCACGAAACTATCGATACAGGGCATCTCGATCGCAAGGGCACGTTTTCGCCCAATGTCGAGATCCACGGTTACCATGACGTTGCGGAATGGGCGCGCCGTGAGGGGCCCTCGTGGATATCGCGACAACTGTACTAGTTGGAGCCCCAACGCGGAGCCGCACGCAAGAGAAAGTTATTCACAGGCCCGATACTACTCCGTTAGCGTCAAGCGCATCGATTATGCCGACGGAACGACGTGGCCTCACGCCGAGGAAGCCTCGCCTAATCCAGGAGCCTCGCCTAATCCAGAAGCCTCGCCTAGTCCAGAACCCTCGCCTAGTCCGAAAATAGCCTCAACTTCGCAAAAACGACTGAGCCAAGTTGCGTTTTAGTGTAATGCAAAAGTAAAACGAGCGTTCATATTAGGAGGAACCATGCGTTTCGCAGTTCTGATCGCATTGGCGATAGCGGTCGTAGGATTTTATCCAAGCGCGGGGGTAGCGCAAACTTCGACGATCGCTCTTCCCGATTGCCTAGGGCACCCGGTCGTCAAGCCAACGAGTGTAACACTGGCGTGCGCCGATGCGAACTTTCGCATCGAACACATTCAATGGACAGGATGGGGTGAGTCGTTCGCGGCCGGCAAAGGTACGGCGGTAGTAAACGATTGCGAGCCGAGCTGCGCCGGCGGGCACTTTCACAACTACCCTATGCTGCTCATCGTGACGGGCAGGCAGACATGCCCCAGCGGGCGGAGTGCGTACGAAAAAATCGAGTACGCCTTCGTAGGGAATTCTCCGTTTCCAAAGGCTACAGCGGAAAACGCCACCCAAGACGTCGCGTGTAAGCCTAGGCCTTAACTCGCAAAAGCGTACTGACATGGTACGAAAGGAGGCTCGTATGAGATTCGGCCTAATCGCTGTTGCGGCAGCTGCGGCATTCTTTTGGTGGTTCTCATGGCATAGCAACAGCACCGCGCTGGCAAGGGGCGGATTTCTCGGCACCTGGTGCCGCTCCGGCTCCAGCATCATCCCGCAGCAGCCGATTACGATCACCGATAGCCCGAGGCTAATTATAAAAGACTCAAAGTACGGAGACTCCTACGCTCGCATCGTCTCCTCGACTCTTGTTGCCGAACGCTGGGCGCAGACGGCCACCCTGAGTTACAGCGACAAAATCACCTGGGCCTCCGGCGAAGTCTGGGTACGATGCGCATCCGCTTCCACCGCGGCCGCCGCGACCCCCGTGCCCGAGCGCCTCCGGATGCAGAGTTACATCGTGCGAAACTACAAGGCGCTGCCGATCCACATTTATCTAGTAGGATTGCATAACTCAGACACGGGCCGCTATTACAACCAATGCGTGTCGTTTCGAAACGTTTCGACCAAAGTGGCGACGTCGGTTGACTTGTCATTCGTGGTCGAGAGTTATTCTGGCACGGTCGAAGCGGATTTTGGCGTTGTCGACCGAGGCACGTTTACGCCGCCGGTTAACATCGCCGATCACTGCTGGCACGGCCCCCTCTGGTCCGATCGCGTCGTGAGGCTCATGTCGCGCGAAGTCATCACCGTGAAACGCGTGACATTCAAGGATGAGACGTCGTGGAAGCCCGGAATGCCGTTCCTGCGTGGATATGAGAACGACGGGAAGCAGCTGCTGCAACCGATCGAAGAGCATCCCGAAAGGCCCAAACCGACACCTGAGCCGTAACGACTCACCTGCACTCATCAGCGAGTGTAGAGAACGGCAGCGTTGATCGATCGAGTACCCGAGGGTAGGACCACCTGCAGGAAATGATGGGCTCGCTTACCAAGCCGTTATGTCCCTCGCCGTCGGAGGTTTTGGAGATGCGTCAGGCAACGATTTGTCGTTTGCAACAGTGTGCGACCGTTCTGTTCACGCTCGTCCTTTGCGCGTGTGGGGGGCATACCGCGTTGGATGGAACGCTTCCAACGGGAGCGCAAGCGCCGGCGCTTCGAGGAGCGCTCTCTCCCGAGCGCAGCGCGCAGAAGCTTCGCTCGATGATGGCGAAGAATGGTCTCGGAAGCGACGCATCACGCGGCGGCGCGGGGTATCCAGCAACCGCCGATCCACCCGTCTCGCACCCGGACGAGGCCCCCTGCGTCGACAGACTCTTCAATCCGCATACTCCGCCGCTCGAGTCCGGCCAGTTGCCGGTCGGCGAATTCGCCGACTACTCGGACCACCCGTTCAACTATAAGCCGCCGAAGAATTGTTCGGGACCCTACGCAAAAATTGTTTTTAAGATGCACTTCCGCGTTTCGGCCGGCGTGCAATACGACCGGACGGGAGCCGTTTGGATCGGGGCCACGAACGTCTACTTCGGAACGACGTCGGAGCCCGGTCAGAACGCAAGCCCGCAGTGGAACGTCGAGCGCGACGTGACGGACTACGCTCCGATTTTCGCGCAGCCGTCGACCGGGCAAGCCTCCGTCTATAACGTCGTCAACTCGCAATACACCGGCATTATTTACGGCACCGCCGAGCTGGATTTCTATCGGGCGACCAAAAAGTACCCCGCAGCCCGGAGTGCCGACATTGTCGATCCCCTTTCGGGCGGCCCGGACGGCGGATACGTGAACCTCGACGCGCCCACCGATCAGATGACTGGTACGTTCACGTTTCCGACCAACGTCGAGGCGGCATATCTGGACGTCTTTCTCGAATCGCAATCGGACGACGAGTTTTGGTACACGTGCTTCCCCAACGACTTGGCGCAAAAGCTCGACAACTGCGGTGACACCGCGTTTCGGGAGGGTGAGGTGACCGTCGATGGGCAGCCCGCCGGCGTAGCACCGATCTATCCGTGGATCTATACGGGGGGCATCGACCCGTATTTGTGGCTTCCGATCCCGGGCGTGGAAACGCTGAATTTTCAACCCTACCGCATCGACCTTACGCCGTTTGCGGCGCAGCTCGACGATGGCAACGAGCACACAATCGCAGTCTCCGTGTTCAACGATGACGACTACTTTGCGGCCAACGCGACGCTGCTCGTGTATGAAGACCACGGCTCGACGCAAGTGACCGGGGCGCTGGTCCGCGACGGCACGGCTCTCTCGCCCGCGGAAACAGTGATCGAACACGTGCGATTCAACAAAGCCGGCGATGCGAGTGGAACGATCAATGTATCGGCGAGGCATCCGGTCAGCCTCGAGGGGTATGTGGTTACGTCGAAGGGGCGCATCACAACGCAGGTAACGCAGAGCGTTTCGTTCTCCAACGTACAAAAGATCGATTCGACATCGAATCGCTTCTTCCAAAACATCACCCAGGCGACGACGATTTCGTCGAACACGTCAACCGCAGGGGCAGGCAAGCGCGTTAAGACGCAAAGCCAGTGGAGCTACCCGTTCACCCTGCGCTATAACTACGTCGCCGGGGCGAGCAGCACGGCGACCCAGACGACTAACGTTTTGCAGGCGAAGAGCGGCAGCGGCTTAAACCAAATCGGCGGAAGGGCCTCTTCGTGGACGTTGCTCGACACCGTCAGTTCAAGCGACACGCTGAACTTCACCGCGGGCGGTTTCACCCCGTCGAATGGTAAGAGCCGGCAGCAGTATAAATCACTCAACGTCGACGGTCCCTGCTACGAAGAAACGATTAAATCGCTCAACTATGTACTAACAGGGAAAATGACGGGCTGCTGACGGGTCGTGGATTCGCCGGCCGTTTACGGAGGCGTCTTCACAAGAGATTCCCATCTAAAGGCTGTATACCGTTTAAGCAGGAGCGCGCCTACAGCTTACCGGCTAAGAATGGCTGGAGGGAATCGACATGGCTCGCAGACTGAGTTTCAGCTTTGTTCTCATGCTAACGACGGCGTTCATCGTCGTTGCTTGTGGACGCCAGGTAACACCGAACCCGCCGGGCTTGGGGGCTGGCGGCGCGCCCCCAGGATACCTAGCGATACACTATGACGTCTACGCGCCTTTCAACTTCTCGAGCTATCAATATATGATCGTCTTCAACACGACGGGAACCACAGTAACGCCGTCGACCGACGCCGTGCAAACGAACTGGGCGGGCTATTCGTTCGCCTTGGTGGCGTTGGGCACCGCGGGGACCTCGAACGCGAAGGCGGTGCGGTTCCTACGAAATCAAAATCCCCACATTCCCCCTACGAGCAGACCCTAGGAACCAATCCAAACCAGCTTTCGTACAATCCGAACAGTAACGGTCAGGGCACCGAGTTCTCCATGATCGCTCAAAAAGTCATCTTTAGCCCTTCACCCGCGCCCACCACCACTCCGAACAATATCTGGACGTTTAACGCGTTCGTTACGCAAGCTGAAGCTGCCCGGGTTCCGTGGACACTTTCCACTTTGTGGAGAAGGGTCCACCAATGGCCAAGAAACATCCTCGTGCCTATCCCTTGGAGTTCCGAGCTAAGGTCATCGAGCTGGCTCGTACG
>Ga0182018_10003697_pt1 | contig 13512 bp, 12 predicted proteins | sample 812P2MmetaG_FD_120490 | JGI IMG/M metagenome (GOLD analysis project Ga0182018, IMG submission 120490) | Permafrost microbial communities from Stordalen Mire, Sweden - 812P2M metaG | ecosystem: Environmental > Terrestrial > Soil > Wetlands > Permafrost | place: Sweden: Stordalen | collected...
GGCCGACTACCGGATCGGCGTAGCACGCCTCGATGTGCCGGATTCATTGCCGCCGGGAGGAGTTGCCGACCCGCCGGAAGCAAAGGGCAAGCGCCCGATTTCGGAAATTCAGAAGAATGAATGAGACTTCTTCCACAGCACCTTTCCACCGATTTTCCAAGATCCCTCTGTACCGGCTCGGTGGGGGTAACAAGAAGCAGAATGAACGCAACGGCAGTGTGCCTCGGACCCGAGATGCCGAGTGCGGTGCTTCTACTGCTGCGAGTGCGTAGTCGTGCGAATCATGGCTCCATGGCCTGTGTGACGGGCGGTTTGACTTTCGCCACCCAGTCGTGAAATGATTGTTTTTTGTCAGGCGGAATCGCACTTTGTGCCCGCACGCCGGACTTTTTTTCGCCCTTCTTGCGCATTTATTCTTCCTTGTGATTTAGGAAGTCGCCTTCTGCGCATCCGGAACTCCTGAGAGGGGGGGCCAATTATGAAACTCGTGGCAGCGTCCAAGAAATTCAGCAAGTTCGATCCCAAGACATTCCTTTCGACCATCAACGGCGGCAGAAAGATCGAAGCATTTCCCAAAAAGCAGACGATCTTTGCTCAGGGCGGCTCGTCCGATGCCGTTTTCTATATAAAGGAAGGAAAGGTAAAACTCACCGTTGTGTCGGAGATCGGGAAGGAAGCCACAATAGGCATTCTGAGTGAGGGCGATTTCTTCGGAGAAGGTTGCCTTACCGGCCAGCCTGTCCGCCTGTGCTCCGCGACCGCAATGACCGATTGCTCGGTGATGCGAATCGACAAGAAGTCCATGATGGAAGTGCTTCACCGGGAACACGCGTTTTCCGACATGTTCGTGGCATATTTGCTGGCACGCAACATCCGATACGAAGAGGATTTGGTTGACCAGCTCTTCAATTCCAGTGAGAAAAGACTGGCCCGGATATTGCTATTGCTGGCTCATTTCGGCAAGGAAGGTAAGCCCGAGACTGTAATCCCCAAGATGAGTCAAGAGACCCTCGCAGAAATGATCGGCACAACGCGGTCGCGAGTCAGTTTTTTCATGAACCGGTTCAGGAAGTTAGGCTTCATCGACTATGACGGCGGGAGAGGATTGCAAGTTCACAGTTCACTTCTCAACATTGTTCTCCACGACTAGACTTTCGTCCCGGAAAAGCGGCATTCTGCTCGCTTGCACACCCTAACCACTCTCCCAGGGCCAAACACCCCATGGTCGAACAGTCCCGCTCCCGCTGCCCCGGCAGGCGTGCAAAGTGGCGGGTTCGTACTAGTCGGCCCCTTCGAGTTTCACTCCATATCGCTTTGCCGCCGACTGGATTCGCTTCCATGCCGCCCGACGTTCCGCTTCCGTAACGCCCTGCACCTGATTGAAGCGCGCGGCAGCGTTGCACACGTGAGAGGCATTTTCCAGCGGCTCCTTGCGTTGCTTGGGGAAAGCGAACTTGGTTGCGGATATCCGATCACGAGCTGGCTTGGTTAGCTTTGCCATTATTTTTCTCGCTCGGAGCGTCCTCACAGCGCACGTTTTACCACGGTAGATTATGGCAGCTTTTCCAGCTTCTGGCGCGTGATCTGGTTGCTGGCTTCTTCTCGCGTCGATTCCGCCATGCGCGGTTCATTCATTTCCTTCTTGACGCGAGCGAGTGTCGCCTGGTTGGATTCTTGCTTCGGTTCGTTCTTATGCATACGTCACGATGTCACGAGTCCAAAGGGATTACAGGTCAATTTGGAACAGGGCTGGCAGTTTCAGAATTGTTTTCATACCGAGCAATTTTGAACAGTCTGTATCGTTCTGCGAAATGTAGGATATCAACTGTGAAACGACGTGCCCTTTGATTCACGCGGTCGGAGGGTCGGACTATCGAAGACGAACAGTGTCAGAAGGTCGGCGGAGGGTATAAGGCAGTGAAGTTCAGATTTTTACTGTTTCTCTGAATGGAGCCAACGTTTTATCTACGCCGATCCAGAGTCCAACCTCATGAGACTGAGGCGAAAGCCCCGTCACGCGCAAAGTCCAAAATCAACGCGCGGTTGACAAATGACGAACCTCTCGCCCGGGTAGAAAATTAAGCCGTCAGCATATTGTGCCGGCGGCTTTGAAACGAAAACCTATCTGGACGTTTGTGCAGGATGACGGCTCGATGGCAATTGAGCCGCCCTGACGTCTAAGCCTGTTTCTTCTTCTCTTGATCGTGTTTCTCTTGTTCCGACTGCGGACTCTTGGGCTGCCCGCCCGGGTTCTCCTGTTTTTGCTGTACGGGCTGGTTGGGCTGGTTTCCAGGTTTCTGCTCCGAACCGGGCTTCTGCGCATCGGTAGGTTGTGGGTTGCGATTTTCTTGATCTGACATTGTGGTCTCCTTCGGATGGTCTATTTTTAGTTGTTGGATGTTCAATATAGAGATTGGCCGCTCCGACCGCGTGGTTCATTGCGTGGCAGGTGGTGACCATTGGGATAGAATGTTCGCGCTGTGCTGCCGTTTCCAAACCTTAGCCACGCCAACGGGAGTATCCCCATCCTCCGCCGCCGAGCAAAAACACCACCAACAGAACGATCAATACGGTCTCCATGCGGTACCTCCACTTGTAAGAAAAAGCTAGACTGACCTTTGTAACGGTCGTCTCACGTCTTCACTATGAACAGATTAGAAGTAGCTAACACGAATGTCTGGTCAAATTAGACCACTTTGGCGCTCGACTTTGCCCAGCGCCCCGTGCAGGATTGTATAGACTGTCGCTCTCGCCGCCCGTCGAGCCGCACGTCAGCCGGATATCCGCGATCAGTGTCAGAACTGTGCAGTTTGGATCAGCCGAACCATTCTTTCCAGCCTATGCTGTATTTATCGGGAGACGAAAGGTCGCAGCAAAAGGGGCTGCTCTGGTCTCCGGAAAGAAACAATCAAATATGACCCATCTCACAAACAAGCCGGCACCCAAACTTCAAAAAGCTGCCCAACCACCCCTGTCCTATCCCGGCGCAACGCCTGACTCAGACCGTGCCCGGAAGCCACCGCTCGTCGAGTCCGCTGCAAACGGCCAGGAATTGATTCCTGGAGATCGCGTCGAGGGCTTGGGCAACTTCGGAAAGCCGACTGGAGAATTCGGCACAGTTCAGCAAGCCAACGACGATGACGCGGTCGTCAAGTGGGATGATGACGGTCGCGTGAGGGTCCACCAACCGTCGCTCAAGAAGATTTAGCCCTCTTGACACCAATCAAGCCAAGCTGGCGCCCCAGCTCCTACTACAGGTTCTCGAGCACCAGCTTAAGGTAGTTCCAGAAACTCTCCACGGACGATATTTGCACTCGCTCGTTCGGGCTGTGCGGATCTACGATCGTCGGACCGAAAGACACCATCTGCATGCCCGGATATTTTTCGCCAATGACGCCACACTCCAGGCCGGCGTGCATGGCAATCAGGTTTGCCGGCTCGCCGAAGAGTTTCTTGTGCACCTCCTGGAGCTTGCGCACGATGTCGCTGTTGGGCTCCGGTTTCCAGCCGGGGTATTTGCCCGCGTGCTCGACTTCGAACCCCGCCAGCACGCATACCGTCGCCACCATGCGAGCGGCAGCCATCATGCTGCTCTCGATCGCACTTCGCTGACTGGTGACAATCTCCACCATATCGCCCTTGGTATTGACAGTCGCCAGATTCGTGGATGTCTGGACCAAGCCGGCAACGTCGGGGCTCATAGCCAGAACGCCATGATGCAGGCTCGCGAGCAGCGCCACTGTATCTTTCGCGTCAGTCGCATCCAGCGCCTTTCCCGGGCGTTCGGCTTTCTCGACGGTGATCTGCAGTCCGGAATCGAATCCTCCTAAGTCATCTTTGTATCCAGCTTCGACTTTGGCGACAAGCGATCTCAGGTCACTCTCGCGAGATGGATCCAGCAGCACCAGGGCCGCAGCTTCGCGCGGGATCGCATTCTGCGCGCTTCCACCGTTGATCGCGGCGATTTTGATCGGAAGGCGATCAAGCAGAACCTGAAGAACGCCACCCATGATCCGCAGAGCATTGCCGCGGCCTTGATGGATATCGACACCGGAGTGGCCACCTTTCAGGCCAGACACCTTGATCCGCCAGGCCGATCCCGCGCCCGCCGGACGAAGGCCAACTTTGCGTCGGGCAGTCGTCTTGACACCACCGGAACAACCGATACAGAGCGTCCCCTTCTCTTCATTGTCAAGGTTGAGAAAATATTTGGATTTCAGCAAGCCACCGGGGAATGCCGAAGCGCCCGTGAGTCCGGTCTCCTCGTCAATGGTGAAAACGAACTCCAGCGGACCATGCGCAATGTCATTGCTCTCCATCACGGCCAGCGCGGCGGCCACGCCAACTCCATTATCAGAGCCGAGGGTCGTGCCATCTGCCTTCAGCCAATCGCCGTCTCGAACCACCTTGATAGGATCGGCGTCGAAGTTATGAGCTGTTCCCTCGTTCTTCTCACACACCATGTCGAGGTGGCCCTGTAAGAGGGCCATCGTTGCTCGCTCGCGTCCCGGCCGCGCAGGTTTCCGGATCACGAGATTGCCAACATCATCCTGGACGGATTCCAGACCCAGCTTTGTGGCCAGCGTCCGGACGTAGTCGCGCGCTGCAGCCTCTTTTGTGGAAGCGCGGGGAATGGCCGCCAATCTGTCAAAGTGCTTCCATACCGGTTCAGGGTCCAGGTTCGTGAGTGCAGGTATCATGACACGCTCCGCAGGATCAAAAGCTACCGCTATCGTACCGCGTGGAGGCGATGCCGCGTTCTGAAGATTCCGTTTCGGCATGACGAAGTGTCCCACGGGCGAGCAAACCATGCCACCGCGCTGCGTTTTGCACCAACCTACGAAGTCAGGACCCTCGTGGGAATATGCGGGTCCTCTGTGCGTCAGTGACTCGTTTGCAGGGCAGCCAGTCTGTATCGAGTAAAAATCCAAATCAATGCTAGCTTGCACGCCCAGTAGCGGTGTTTTCGTGGACACATCGCCCGTGGTGGGTTCTGTGGCAATAATACGGTGGATTGGTTTTTGTACTAACTTGGCCGTGCCGTGACAGGGCATTAAAGGGTGTTCAACATTGACCAGACTTTCGATACATAGAAGCCGCATGATGTGCGGGGGCGAGCCAAAAATGCAGTTGGCCCCTTGAGGCCCGTTGCGCTCGGTCGTACTTCTTAAAAGTACAGTATTCCCCTGATAGCCTTATCGATGCGGGGGAGTAACAATGTGTGGGTGCCAAGCACTCGTTTAGATTTCCTGCACATTTCACTCGTGCAAAAGAACGCCGCATTCGCGGCGACAAGGAGAAGAACCAGTGAATAAGGATCAGGTTTCAGGCAAAGTTGAGCAGGGTGTGGGAAAGATAAAGCAAAAGGTTGGAGAAACTGTAGGCAACGAAAAACTAGCCAATCAGGGAGTTGTGGATCAAGCCAAAGGTGCGGCAAAAGAGACTTGGGGCAATGCTAAAGACGCCGCCAAAGAGATACAACAGTCGCACGAGCACGCCACTGCCGACAAGGCGCACGAAACGCGGGACAAGATCAGTCAATCGGTGCAAAACGCCAAGGAGAAGGTCAACGATAAGATCGACAAATTCAAAAAGCGTCATTCAGCCTGATGCGTCCTCGGTTCTTACCACTCGCGCTTTATCGCAGGTGTTCCGGGCACAATGTTGGCAGTTCGCTAAAACGCTGAACAACTCAACGTCGATTTCAGAAAACGTTCAAGGAGTACATATATGCAACCATCGCCAGCCGTGGCACCGCGCCCCATCGTCGAACGTCCAACCACCTTGGCTGAGATTCCCGGCAAGAATGAAGCCTACTCTGCTGGAATTTCCTGGACTGCCGTGATCAGCGGAGGGTTCGTGGCTGCCGCTCTCTCGCTGATCTTGCTGGCGTTGGGTACCGGTCTCGGATTTTCTGCGATTTCGCCGTGGTCAAATATTGGAGCAGCAGCATCGACGATAGGAAGGGCCTCTATCGCGTGGCTAATAGTCACGCAAATCATCGCTTTCGCATTCGGTGGATATCTGTCGGGGCGGCTGCGAACGAAGTGGGTTCAAGTTCATACGGACGAGGTCTTCTTCCGCGACACCGCTCACGGATTCTTGGTCTGGGCTTTAGGACTTGTCGTAGCCGCAGCCTTTCTCGGAGCAGCGGCTACTTCAATCGCAGGTGGCGGCCAGGGCCGCGACAGCGGAGCAACTACGGCTGTTGAGATGCAGACACCAATGTTGAGTCCCAACAACTACACCATCGACACTTTGTTCCGTGCCAACGGTTCAGTTCCAGATCGGAACGATGCGTCGGGGCACAGCGAGGCAGAACGCATCTTTGCGCACGCGCTTCGGCAAGGCTCAATGCCCGCAACCGACAAGACCTATCTAACTCAGATGGTATCTGCCAGAACCGGGCTTAGCCAAACCGAAGCAGAAAGCCGCGTGTCCGATGTCTTTGCAGAGGCTCAACAATCCGCCGATAGCGCTCGGAAGGCTCTGGCACACTTTTCATTGTGGCTTTTCGTGGCATTGTTGAGCGGAGCGTTCTGTGCGAGTTATGCGGGAACCATCGGGGGTAGGCAACGCGATCACGTTAGGGTTTAATCGTTGAGCGGAGCGTTCTGTGCGAGTTATGCGGGAACCATCGGGGGTAGGCAACGCGATCACGTTAGGGTTTAATCGTTATCCAATATAAAAACGACACCAAAAAGTACACGGGTTCACGTTGAAAGGAGATGCGACATGCGCTCTATCATACTTTTACTGCTCGGAGTGCCGATTCCAATCGTCATCTTGATCGCCCTGTTGAGCCACTGAGGAAATCTCAACCCAGATCACTCGGCTGACCTGTGCCGCCCTACTCTTCTGTCCGAAAGTCTTTGATTGCGATCCGAGAACGCGATCAATGAACGCGATCAGTCTCTCAATAGGAGCTTTGATATGAATAGCCTTGGCTTCATCGGTGCCATATTGCTGATGCTTGGATTGTTGGCTTTTGTCGTGCCCGTGCCACACAGTGAGAACCATGGTGTGAAGATTGGAGATACCAAGATCGGTGTCCAGACCCAGCATAGCGAGAAACTACCCCCGGCTGTAGGTGTAGTTCTGCTGGTCGGAGGCGTCGTCGCTTTGGCCCTCGGAGTACGCAAGACCTAGCCATCACCGTCATTCAAGCTCGAAGCACTCAAGCTGTGGAAGCAAACGACTCAATTCTCAGCAACAGAGGATTGGATTTTTGCATCACCGGCACAGTTTGGCCGTCTGCCATGGTCAGCCGACAGCGTTAACGATGCGTTAAGAAAGCCGCATCTGCTGCGGGCATCGCGCACGTCAGTACGCACAGCATGAGGCACACATACCGGTCACGGCTTGATGCTGTGGGAACTCCGATAGCAGTGCAGCAAAAGCTCATGCGACATGCGGACATTAGGACGACGATGAACGTATACGGCGAGGTCACCGACGAAATGTCCCTAGCGTGTTAAAAAATAAGTAGTTTGGCGCTGAATGGATCACAAACGGATCACACTCTTGATTAAGTCTTTCGTTTTGGCGGAAGCGTGTGTGAATCGAATCTGCCAAGAAACGTAGATACAATAACATACAGAGCAACAAACGGCAGATTTCGCTATATAAAGGCAGTGTAAGGCAGTCTTAATGGCAGGTGAATGGCAGCTGCCCGCCGTTAACTGCCACTCGCCCCCCACGTCAATCTACCGCCACCTTCACCGTTGTCAACCAACCTGGAACTACTTGCGCAGAGTCAAACTTTGCATCTGGTAAGACGACCCTATGCCGATGCCGCGGGCTTCGAGGACCCGAGAGTCTCGATCACATTCAGTGGAATGCCGCTTCCCCCCAAGGCGACTTCTGGCACGGGCGAGTATTCGAGATGTTAATGACGGTCATCCCAACGGCATCAATCTCAGGAAGCGACAATCTGTTGTTGACATTTGCAGATCTCATCCATATCTTTGGTGCGATTCGGCGAAACGAAGGATGAAGTGCTTTCTGGCTTCTCGTCCGAGGGGGCTTCTGCTCGCCGACCTTCCCCAACAACTTTAGAAGTGTGTTCAGAGCGAGCGGTTGTCCTCCGCGTGCTCACTGCTGTTAGCAGGCTGACCTCCCCAAGCCAACAACGGGGAATCGTCTAGCAGGTTTTGTAGAGCACTGTTGCAAGCTTATACGGAGATGAAAGTCAAGACCGGCGATTCAGAAGGAGTTGTATGAAGCGGATAGCTATCGGTGCAGTACTTATCGTTTTGTTGCTGGTTGGGGGCGCTGATCTGTACCTGCATCAGAGTCAGTTTCAAGTGAACGTGCCCGAGTACCAGAACCCGCCGGAACAATTGGTCCGGGCAGAACAAGGATGGACGGACGATCAACGGCTACACTTCCATCACACTCCGCAGGGAACTCGGCTTGTTCCTTATGACTGGTTCATGGCGCTGGAGCAGCCCTGCTTGTCACTATTCGGATGTGACCTGTTGGCTGACAAGACTTACCTGGCTCGTTTTGGCTTTCTATCCAGCCAGACGGACTCAAAACTCAATCCGGATGGATTGCCGGTTGGCTTCGCACGACAAGAAGATTTCTATGATCCAGAAACCGGGAAAACCTATGCAGTCGTCGGATTAACCTGCGCAGCCTGTCACACGGGGGAATTGCATTACGGTAAATATGCTGTGCGTGTCGATGGCGCACCTGCCATGATCGAAGTCACGGAATTTCAGAAGGCGCTGCTGCTCGCTGTTGGCTTTACGCGGAAGATTCCCTTTCGCTACGGCCGCTTCGAAAAGCGAGTACTCGGGCCAAATGCTACTGAAGGTCAGAGAACTGATCTGAAGCGACGTTTTACCGCATTTATTGACAGCGCCCAGTTTGAGATTGACAACACAGGGCCAGGGAAAGGGATATACGACAATCAGGCGGGTTTTAATCGTACAGACGCACTGACCCGGATTGGAAATCAGGTATTTGCGGTTGACATGAAGAACGCGGCCAACTTTGCGCCCGCGAATGCCCCAGTCCGCTTTCCCCAGGTTTGGGATGCTTCATGGTTTACATGGGTGCAGTACAACTCGTCGATTTCGGATCCGCTGGTCCGCAATGTTGGCGAATCGCTCGGTGTGCGTGCGGCCGTCAAACTCTACGGCGCAGATGCCAAAGACTTTGGAAACAGCGTTCACATTGAGGGGCTGAAGGAGTTGGAATGGTTACTCTCCGGTCCTGCGCCCTATCAAGGCCTGCGTCCGCCAGCATGGCCAGCCGAGTTTCCTACACTGGACACTAAGAAGGTTACTCGTGGCGCGGAACTGTATAAGTCGATTTGTGAACACTGTCACCTGCCCCCTGCCGAAGAGCTTGCCGCTGATCTACAGAAGCCTCACCCGACCTACTGGCGGGAAAACGGCCAGCATAAACGTTTCCTGAAGTTAACGGATGTACCGGTGACCGAAGTCGGTACTGACCCACACGAGGCAATCGATTTCATCAATCGCACGGCGGATTCGGGCGACCTCGGTAAGGGGCGCGTTTCGGCTGGCGTTGGCTTGGAACTGGTCACCAATGGAATCGCTAACAAATTTTTCGAGAAGATGAAACTCACTCCAGCGCAGCAAATTGAATGGAGAGGGAATCGAGACCCTCATGATCCCGCTGTTCGCTCGGAGCCGATCTACAAAGCGCGGCCGCTTACCGGCATTTGGGCGGTCTCTCCCTATCTACACAATGGGTCTGTTCCGAACTTGTACGTGCTACTTTCGCCGCAGAAAGACAGGCCCGATACGTTTTGGACTGGAAGCAAGCAGTTTGATCCCGTCAAGGTGGGCCACGACACAGCAGAATTCAAGGGCGCATATCTTTATGACGTCACGAAGCCGGGCAATAGCAATCGTGGTCATGAGTTTAAAGATGGGCCTCTAGGAAACGGAGTGGTCGGTCCAGCACTTTCTCCCGACGATCGCTGCGCCATCATCGAATATCTGAAATCGCTCAAAGCTCCGGAAGTGCAAAAGTGAGGATTGCAATCGTGTGCGGTCGAGTTCGAAAGGCGGCTAGTTTTCGCTCTGGGCCCTGGTGGAGTATTTGAAGTCGATTTAATCGTCGAGCAGCGTGTCAAGTGGAGGAGTTCAGTTATGCGATTTCGTCGAGCGTTCGGAACCTTGGCTGCGCTATCCGCGGCCCTGGTCTGCAGTGTTGCCTGTAAGCACAACGAGGCTGAACTATCGGTCTCCACTAAGTCCTGGCAGGACGAAGTGCGAGCGCGGCGAGCACAAATTGAGAAAGTGAAAGCGGAGAACAGCGCGGGCTTTGAGGCCATGGACGCAGGTTCGCTCGGTAGCGCCACACTCGAAATGATTCCGTACGTAGTGTTTCGGGTGCTTCAGGAAATTGAGCCAGCAACGTTCGGCGACGACGCGCTGAATGCCAGCGGCTTTTTCCCACGCAAGGACTTGCCGAGCGGCCATAATGGCATCATCTGGACCGATCCGACGCAGGCGGAGGGCACATTTCAACTGCGTTACATGACGCGCACATGCTCGAGTTGCCATACCGGGCGAGTGCGGCTTGACGATGGGACCATGCGCTTGATTTTCGGCGGCTCGAACACCGAGATTAACCTTCATGCTTTCATCGGCCGCATCACTTCTACGCTCAAAACAGACCTAGCCGAATCGGCGGATGCACCGGCTTACAAGGCGTTTCGCAAACGAATTCTGGATGGCTTGGCCAGCCATGAGCCGGGCTGGTTCTTTGGTGCCGGCAAGGTCACTCCGGCGGATGCAACTAAAGAGGTTGCTACAGTGGCTGCGAACATCGATGCGGTGCTGGCGTTGATGCGGACCATGAATGACCGGCGACTGCAAAGCATCGCTTTGCTGCAGGCCCATAGTTATGCAAAAGTGCCAAATCCGCCGAGCCTGACTGGCGGTGCCCCGGGTTTGATTGAAACCTCCGGTCTAGGAAGCGTGGGCTTGGTTGGTTTTGTTGGCCTTGCGAAGGCTGATACTGTGTTGCCGCCTGGGCCGTCGAAGGCGGACATACCGGCGATTTGGCAGATTGACCCCACAGGGTACGCTAACTGGGACGGAACCATACGAGGCTTTGCCCGAGCGCTAACTTCGTCCATGGCTGTGGTGGGTGATCCCGCGAAGATTGATCTTTCCGCTAATGCGAAGATTCAAGATTTCCTCGGAAAGCTGCCGCCAGAACCTTATCCATTCTCGATAGACGAGGCTGCGCGGCGCCGAGGGGAAGCGACTTACCAAATTAGTTGTGCCGGTTGTCATGCCGCGCCCGCCGGAAGGAAGCGGAACGACCTGGTATTCGACGTGGGAACCGATCCGCTGCGTGCCAACGCAATCGTTACGCTGTCGGCCGGGCTACTGACGAAAGTGGTGATGAGTATTTGCCCGCAAACACAGGCCGAGTGCGCATTCGGTGTAGAAGGGCCAATTGTTGATCCCTCGGCACACCGCGGATATGTGGCGGGTCCGCTGACCGGCGTATGGGCTGTTGCCCCGTATTTGCACAACGGTTCGGTACCGACATTGAGGCAATTGCTAGTGCCCTCATTGCGGACGCAAACCCCGTTTTTGCGGGGGAGCACGTCGTACAACCAAATCGATGGCGGCTGGGAGTGGGAACCGTCAAAGGAAGCCGAGTTGCGAGGGAAGGGTGACACTGCGATAGCGCTCCATGATCTTCGGGAAGCCGGTTTCAGCCCGGCTGGACATGGATCCGTGGTCAATCCGATGCTCGTCGATGGTCGCGGAAAGTCCGTGCGGGTGGCATGGTCGAACAATGCGGCAGACAAACGCATCGTCGATGATCTCATCGCATACTTGCTTTCGCTATAGCCCTCGGGAGAGTGGTGACTGACTTATCTCACCCCTGGTCCCCGTATGATACGGAGCCCATTAACAGCGTAGCGGTTTGTTCGTTTGTTCTATACTGCACAACCATAAATTCTGACAGCTTGGTCGGACAACAAGAGAAACTTCAGCCCCAATGAACGGCCATTCGAGAAACGAGATTGTTCGACCGAGCAAGGCAACGCGCAGCAAGTGTGCAAACACACCTCTCCGATTGCGGCTCTCGAGCTTGCGACCGATCCGCCGACCTTCCGAGACCGAATTGACCAGGGCGATCCGAAGGTGAATGAGCTATGGAACACCGAAATTGCTCGCATGAACATGTGCGTGGATTTCCTGTTCATCGCGCTGTATTGGGGAGTGTTCTTTCTCATCGCGCGACTACAGAGCCGATGGGCTGTTAGTTTGAGTAACTTGTGAGATGGAGTCTTGTAATGGATGGAAGTGGCGCGCGCTTTGTAGAGCGTCGAACACTTATCATTCATCGAGTCACTCTACCTTCCAGCGGCGCACGAGTCATGGTCCGGCGTTTCTGGGCGAGAATTGTAGACTTACGGAGGTTCTTATGTACGCTGTCTTCTCGGTAGTTGGCCTCGGATTCGATAGCTTCTTGGCTTGTCTGGCAATCGGATGCTATGCGCGATCGTGGCGTGAGCGGTTTCGGTTTGCCATAGCTTTTGGTGTCTGCGACGCGGCGGCCGCGCTAGCCGGGTCCTCGTGGCCGCACCGAATAGCAGAACCGCTCGTGCTTATCTATCCATTATGCGTTCTATTACTCGTTGCGTTCGCGCGCCGGAGTCGGGTAATGTTCTGCTCGCTGCCTCTATTGCTCAGCGTCGACAACCTATTTGGCGGAGTTCCCGCAAACCTGGCACCGGCACTTGGCGCAAGCAGTGCGGTTATGGCCCTGATTGGTTTGAGCCTCGCCTCTATGGGCAGGGATTTGTTCATGGCGTCGAAAGCGGAGGTCTAGTGGGAGTTCTGCTACATGCACACTACCGTCTGATGGGCCCGGATGGTCAGAAGACCGTGATGCCCGCGCCGGTTGACAAGAGCACGCCGCACGCCCCCTGGTGGTGGGACCACCTCGCGAGTCAGGCAGCAGATTTCCGGCGCTGCGGATTCACCGCGGTCTTACTGCCGCCCGCCACCAAGACGGCGTCGGGCGCCGCACCAGACGCCGACGGCTACGGTCTTTATGATACGTACGACATCGGTTCGAAGAACCAGTTTTTCAACATTCCCACGCGCTTCGGCGACCACGAGCGCCTGCGCCGCATGATTGGCATCATGCACGCCTGCGAACTCGATGTTTATGCCGACATCGTCATGCATCAGTATGACGGCGGCAGCAACGGCACGTACCAGTATCTCGGGGCAGACGGCAAAACATTGAATGGAAGATTCCCCAAGCATCCGTCTTGCTTTGTCGGCGCGCCGCCACGTGTGCCAGTCGACCCGGTGGCCAATCCCCAAGGTAACTTTGGCTTTGGCGATATGGTGTCCTACATCAACTCGACCCCCAAGGGCTACATGCTCAACGGCGCCATCGATACTGCCGATTGGTTGACGCGTACGCTCGACGTGCAGGGCTATCGTATCGATGACGTCAAGGGCATGGCGGTGCAGGCGGCACAGCAGA
>Ga0182018_10003698_pt1 | contig 13511 bp, 8 predicted proteins | sample 812P2MmetaG_FD_120490 | JGI IMG/M metagenome (GOLD analysis project Ga0182018, IMG submission 120490) | Permafrost microbial communities from Stordalen Mire, Sweden - 812P2M metaG | ecosystem: Environmental > Terrestrial > Soil > Wetlands > Permafrost | place: Sweden: Stordalen | collected...
CCAGGACAAGGCCCTCGACATCGCGCGCCAGCTCTGCGCCGGATTGGCCGCCGCTCACGTGAAGGGAGTGCTCCACCGGGACATGAAGCCGGCGAACATCATGCTCGATGGCCGCGGCCAGGTAGTGATTACCGACTTCGGTCTGGCCGGCGTGGCCGGCCAGATCCAGGGCGCCGAGGTGCGCAGCGGCACTCCGGCCTACATGGCTCCGGAGCAACTGGCGGGCACAGAAGTCAGCGTGCGCACCGACATCTATGCGCTCGGCCTGGTGCTCTATGAAATCTTCACCGGCAAGCACGCTTTCGCCGCAGGGCCGGCCGAGGCGCCCCCGGGTAGCGGAGAGAAGATTCTCAGCCGACCGTCGTCGGTGGTGAAGGATCTTGATCCCGCGGTCGAACGTGTGATCCTGCGTTGCCTCGAAACCGAGCCCGCAGCGCGCCCCGCGAATGTACTCAGTGTGGCGGCGGCCTTGCCCGGCGGAGATCCTTTGGCGGCAGCTTTGGCCGCCGGGGAAACGCCTTCGCCGCAACTGGTCGCGGCCTCGGGAGAGACCGCCGGCCTGCGCCCGCGGATCGCGCTGGCCTGCTTGGTGGCGGCGCTGCTGGGCTTGACGTGCGTCGTCTATTTCACCATCCACCACAGCGCACTCGAGAAAATGGGGCTCGAGCAGTCTCCGGAAGTTCTCACCCAAAAAGCTCGGGAGATCATCGGACAGCTGGGATATGAGAAGCACCCCGCAGATAGCGCCTACGGCTTGTACAACAACGGGGATCTGGTCGAATCCATTGAGAAGACGGACAAGCCGCGTCCGGACTGGAACCGGGTCTTGGCCGGGCGACCGTCTCTGCTGCAGTACTGGTACCGGCAGAGCCCACGGTACCTGGTGGCAAGCGATTTTCACGATCAAATGCTGACCCCCGGCCTCGTTCAGAGCAACGATCCGCCGGAGATCGTTTCCGGCATGGTGCACCTGGAACTCGATCCCCAGGGGCGGTTGATCTACCTACTGGCGATTCCACCCGAACTGGAGAGTCCGAGCAACGGGCCTTCCACGCCTTTTGACTGGAACCTACTGTTTCGCGCGGCTGGACTGGACGAATCACAGTTTCAGGCGGCGCAGCCGATTTGGAACTCTCTGGCGGCCGGTGACACGCGGGTCGCCTGGAGGGGAAAGTGGCCGGATACGACGCGTCCCCTGCGCGTCGAGGCGGCGTCGTGGCGCGGCCAGCCAGTTTTTTTCTCGCTGATCGGAGACTGGACAAAACCGGAGCGCGAGAAAGGCGATGAACGCACTGCGGGAGACAAAGCTCGCCAGGTGGCGGGAGTGCTCTTGCTGGTCTCGGTGCTGCTGACAGCGGCTTTTTTCGCGCGACGCAACTATCGCTTAGGGCGCGGCGACCGAGACGGCGCTGTCCGCTTGGCCTTTGTCATGTTCGGCCTGGAAATCGCGTTGTGGCTGTGCCGCAGCCATCTGGTGCCGGGTCTTGAAACCTTCGGCCTTTTTATCCTTGCCGTAAGCACCGGCCTGTTTGTCTCTGGGGCGACATGGCTCCTCTATCTCGCGGTCGAACCCTGGGTGCGACGTAACTGGCCTCGAACCATCATTTCGTGGAGTCGTCTGCTTTCCGGACAAATGCGCGATCCCTTGGTAGGGCGGGACCTCTTGTTCGGCGTGATCCTCGGCGTGGTCTGGATCCTAGTTTTCCAGATTCGTTCCATTCCGATGATGCACATGGGGGCTCCGCCCGAAACCTACGCAACCGAATATCTGCTCGGTGGACGGGAGGCGTTGGGCATTTGGCTGTACGGGGTGCCAGAGTCCATTTTCCTTGCCTTGGAATTCTTCTTCTTGTTGCTGGGGTTGAAGGTGTTGCTACGCAAGGACTGGATCGTGGCTATTGCGTTCGTGGCCATCTTCACCGGGCTGAATTCGGGGGGATCCTATCGAGCAGTTGAGATCCCGGCCCACATCGTGGTTTACGCCATCGCCGTCCTCATTGTGTATCGCTTCGGCCTCGTACCGCTGGCGGTCGCTATCTTCACGGTTGATATGCTGTCGAACGTCCCCTTCAGCGCGGACTTCTCCGCCTGGTACATGAGCTCCTCTATCTTCGCTCTGCTGAGTGTGGTGGCGCTGGCGGGCTGGGGATTTTACCAATCGCTCGCCGGACAGCCGCTGTGGACGGCGGCAACGGAGTAGAGCGTGACAGATCTGTCACGAATCAAAGAAGACGAATCCATCTTCAAAGTCTATGGGACGAATTGCAGTATCGACTTGTGCCTCGTTGACGGCGCCGAAGATTTGAAAGACCACGTGGAGATCCTGCGCATCAATGTACGCGACGGTGACAGAGTGGAATCTTTAGAAATCAACGTGCCCGATGCCGTCGGTTTCCTTCTGCTGAAGACGACCGTAGGTCACTTTCGCGCTCAGAGGCAAGGTACCTACTGTTTGTGTCCAGCGTCGCCACGAACTTTTCCACAGCCGTTCCGGCATGCCGATCACCCTTCCGGCCAAGCCCGATCATTGATCGGCTTCGCACCGGAACGGTGATCGCGTTCACCCCGGAACGCTGATCGGCTTCAGCCCGGAATCGTGATCGACATCATGCCGTAACGCTGATCGGCTTCGTCCGGAATACGCAGCGCAAGGAAGATGGAGCGAACCAAATTGGGCTAGCGTAGGATGTCCCATGGACGACATCGGAAACGCGTGCCGGCGTCATGGCAGGAATTCTGGTGGCGCGTACTTCACGACTGTCACTGGTAGTACGTCAGGGCTGCGTCAACGTTGTTTTACGAGCTGTTCAATGGGGTTGGCGTGGCTCCCCCGGCTGGCGTTGCTGGTTTCGATTGGCGTATGCGTAAATCAGAAAGATAACGAGCAGGATTCCGGCAATCGTATAGGGGGCACGCTAACTTAGGTTACGGCTTGATCTCTGTGACCCGTGCGGGCGCAACTGCTGCAACTGCTGCTCCCGCTTCGGCGGATGTCGCGGACACAGCCAATCCCAGGCCGCATTTGCGGCAGACCTGCGAATCGTCAGTTACGGGATTTTCACGGCTGGGGGAGTCCCAGTAATGCAGCCAGCTTCTCCTGCACGGCTTTCATGATTGGTGCTGGAGCTTTGTCGTGATAACGAGCTTTCCGCGCCTTCCAATCAATGGTTTTAACTGCATCTGCAAGAACTACGCCGCCTATTTTTAAACCGGCGGGTAGTACCACCTCGAAAGGATATCCTTTTTGCTTATTCGTAATGGGAACAACAACGGCTAGTCCAGTTTTTTGGTTGTAACTTTTGGGTGACAAAACTAAGGCGGGACGCCACCCAGCTTCTTCATGTCCCGCCTGACCTAAGTCAAAATTTGCCTTAATGAGATCGGCAACGTCTGGAGCGTATTCGTTTACCATATCTCATTGCCGATTGGCTTACCCCAATCCTGTTCCTTGTGAACGTTCTGAGGCGTGATGCCCGCAATCAACTGTTCCAGTGTGGGTGTGAGAGTTGCAGGCTCCAGAGCGATTCGCCCACCTTCGACTCGGATGGTCAGTTCATCTCCCTCGTGCACGCGGGCTTGCTCCAGCACAGCCTTCGGCAGACGCACAGCCTGACTGTTACCCCATTTCACAACCCGTACACGCGCTACCCCTGTTGCTGGTGTCATGATTTCCCCCGACAATTAGAGTATATACGCATGTATCTACACTAGTCAACGCCGTGCGGAAATGACGAAGAAAAGGCGAACATATGGAATCGGGTCGATACCGGCGATTGAGGCGTTCACTCAGCTGCAGCAGACCGGAGGCTTTGCATACGCTCAGCCTCCCGCTTGCTGCATTCTCAACCACTTTCACTCGTGGGAACTCTTTCTGACTCATCGTCGCCATCCCTATATAGGGTGACAAAGTCTCGTTGCAGTCGGGCTGGCCGTAGGCTTGCTGCTGGCCTTCATCGTCGCCCAGATGCAGCACGGCTACTACTTCCAGATCATGCTGCCCGGGGGCATGGTGGGCCTTATCGTCGGCTACGCCACCCAGCGCTACGGGCGTGGGCCAGAACTCGAGCGGACCTAAGCGCGGCAGTTGCCCAGCGATCTAGTGGACCTGGCCGGCGGAGTTCTCGAGAACAACGTGCGAGAGCACGGCGGTATCGGACTTGTCGGGCAGGTGGGAGCAGAAGCCGATGCCCACGTAGAAGGGCCCGTCGATGTGTAGGTTAAGGGGTGGACCGAACTGGTGCATGGCTTCGCCTTCGACGCTGACAAAGAGCGCGAACCAGTCGCCGTGCTTTTCGATGCCGATGCGCTTCGCGATGACGCCGACGAGAGAGTCCGGGGTGGTGCCGCCCGGACGGCCGCGGCCCCCGATGCGGTACTCCGTGTCCTTAACGCGAACCCCCTTGAGCGGACGCTCGGCCAGGTGAATCATGCCGAGACCATGGAGGGCGGCAATGGCTTCCTTCGAATCGTCATCGAGGTCCTGGCGAATGACGATCACTGCCTTACGGTCACCGTACCCGCTCGGGTCCGGGAACATCACATCGGCGGCGAGTGAAACGTCGCCCGACATCTTCTTCCAGAGATAACGAAATTCGTCGCGCGTGTACCAGACGTTGTAGCCGGCGGAGTTTATGGTGTACTGCCCAGTGCTCGCGTCATAACTGGCGCTGCCCGCGACCAACGCGCTCCCAATGTCAGACTGGCCCTCGAAGATCCCGATCGGACTGCCGAAGTTCCTGCTGGGCCTGTGAAAGTCCTCGGGCGGCGCTGCCTGGACGTGAGTTGCCGAGCCCGGCTGCGCCCATGCCGGCGCAACCGGCGCAGGCGGTACCGGTGGGTTGGGCGCTTGCGCATGGAGCGCATACGGTGCGATCGACAGTAGGAAGGCCAGCAGCGAGGATCGGCGAGCGAGTTTCATGTTGACACGCCTCGAGACATCGGCATGGCAGATCCGATACTGCCGTTGCGGCGGTGATTGTAGCGCGCGCTCGGTGCGGTCGTACAGCAGCACTGGACAGCAATTTCGATTTACCTTTCCCTATGACCTTTTCCATCCGAAAGACCGTCATAGCTGTTGGGTGGGTTAGGACAGGTCAGGTGAACCAGTCCCGATGTGTCGATTTCAGTTGCGGGCGGCCTGCTCTTCACAATCAGAAATATCGCACTGTAAGTCCGCCGGTTCAAGCGGACGGCTTCAGGCTGGTCTGTCAGGCTATTACCTGAGTGTCTGGTTCCGCTCGGATCTCGATCTTGCCGAGGCGGCGCGACCCGCCAGATTGGGTGAGTTCATACGGCGGCAGGATTCCTCAAAGTTCCCGTGCGGTCCTTGCCAGTGAAGATCCTCGACCGAGGCAAAGACCGGCACGTCCAATCGTAGGGTGGCGAGGGTGCGAAACAACACGGCCTCGTTCCAGGCGTTGAATAGTGATTCAGACAGCAGGCGGGCCTTGCGGATCGACGGATGCCAGTCGTGCCAATCCTTCGGAATACTCTCGAGGTGCGGGTACTGAGAGAGAGTCAGAGCCGCAGCCTTTGCGCCCCATCCAGCCATGCCCGGAAAGCCGTCCGCCGTGTCGCCGACCACCGCCAGGTAGTCCGGAATCGATTGCGGCTTCACCCCGAACTTGGCGACAACACCGGCTTCATCGCGTAAGATGTCGCGCCTGCGGTCCCATTGCACGACTCGGGTGCCCACTACACACTGACTGAGATCTTTGTCCGGGGTGCAAATGAACACCTGCCTCACCCGAGCCTCCTGGGCCGCTTTCCCGGCAGCCGAGGCGAGCGCATCATCCGCCTCGAAATAGACCATGGGCCACACCATCACTCCCATGGCCTCGAGCGCTTGCTCGAGCACCGGAAACTGCGAGAGCAACTCCTCGGGCACGCCCTCCGCGGTCTTATATCCGGGATACAGATCGTTGCGAAATGATTCGACCACATGATCGGTGGCAACCCCGATGTGGGTTGCACCCCGCTCGATCATGGATAAAACCGACGCCAGGACCCCGCGTACAGCGCCGATTTCTTGGCCGCTGACATCTGCCGCCGCCGGCACGGCGAAAAAGTGGCGGAACAATTCATAAGTCCCGTCAACCAGGTGCACATCCATAGGGCTTGCGCCAGCCTCCGCAGGGGATGGTTATACGCTCCGGCGAGCGATTTCAGAAGACTCTTCTTGGGCAACGCTTGCTACGCAGGAGAGCGGCAGGAGGCAGAGAAGTTTCAGAAGCGTCTTCATGGTTGGTATTCTCAGGCCATAATTCCTCGCAATCTATCCGTTTTTTGCGGTCGAATTCAAATAAAAGTCAGGTTCTCGCCCGTCGGCCATCCCCTAACGCCCTAAGGCGGATGGAGGCGTTGATCAGGCCGGCATTCGAACGCCGCGGCACTGATGGTCGAGTCGCTCAGATCAGTGTGACAGGCCACGGTTTAGAAGCAAGATTCGGATAGATTTCGTGAGCCCAGCTCTCTACAGTCTTCCTATGAGAGATTCCGGATTTCGCAAAACTCTCGAAACCGCCCTGAACAGCGCAATGTTGTATTTGAATAGTCTCGATCGGATGCCAGTGGCAAGCCAGGTTGATCGTGCCACACTCCGGCGTCGGCTTGCAAAACCACTAACCGAATCAGGAGTTTTACCAGAAGCTGTGGTTGCGGACCTAGCAAGGGACGTCGAGGGCGCGATCATTGGTTCAGCCAGCGGGCGATTCTTCGGATGGGTGATTGGTGGATCATTACCTGCTGCTCTTGCAGCCGACTGGCTCACTTCAACATGGGACCAGAATGCAGCTCTCTATTCCTGCGGGCCCGCTGCTGCTGTAGTCGAAGAGGTTGCCGGGAGCTGGTTGAAGGAACTGATTGGCCTTCCGACTGAAGCCAGCTTTGCTTTTGTGACAGGCACGCAGATGGCACACTTTACCTGTTTGGCAGCCGCACGACATGCTGTTCTGGGTCGACTCGGCTGGGACGTCGAAAAGAAAGGGCTCTTTGGAGCACCTCCCATTCACGTGCTCTCCAATGGTCAGCGCCACGGCTCGGTCGAGCGCGCTGTGCGCTACCTCGGTGTGGGCGAGTCAAACATTGTGAATCTAGCAACTGATTCCTTCAATCGTGTGATACCGACTGCACTAGAACGGGCACTGAATGAATTTGCGTCTTCCCCCATGATCGTGATTCTGCAGGCCGGTGACATATGCACTGGAGCCTTTGATCATTTTGAGACTCTAATTCCGCTTTCCAGAAAGCACGGTGCATGGGTGCATGTCGACGGAGCATTTGGCTTATGGGCCGGCACGAGCCCTAAATATCGCGACTTAGTACGAGGCGTAGAGAGAGCGGATTCGTGGACCACGGACGGGCATAAATGGCTGAACGTTCCATTTGACTCGGGATATGCATTCGTTGCCGATCCAAGAGCCCACAGTGAGTCGATGTCGCATCGGGCTGCGTACCTCACCCACGACGAGGAGGCTCGAGACCAGATTGACTGGAACCCAGAATGGTCTCGGAGAGCGCGTGGATTTGCGACCTATGCGGCTCTGCGACAGCTCGGACGACGCGGGATTACGGATCTTGTTGAGAGGTGCTGCGAGCACACAAGGACATTAGTGACCCGAGTCAGTGAATTGCCGGGCGTGGAGGTCTTATCCCGGCCGGTCTTGAATCAGGCACTGGTACGATTTACTAGCTCCAAGGCAGAAGCTTCCGAACAAGATCACGATAGCAAAACGGATGAGGTAATCGCAGCTGTCGCCGCAACGGGAGAGGCATTTTTTACAAGTACGACCTGGCACGGCCGGCGTGCGATGAGAGTGAGTGTTTGTAACTGGAGCACATCGGCAGACGATGTAGATCGTGCTGTAATGGCATTCGCCGATGTACTGAATCATTCGAAGCGGACTCGTCCGGAGCAGGCGTCGCTGGCCGGATGAAGGCCCTGGGCGACCCTCAGGCTTGCCCGCGCAATTGGGACTTCAAATTAAGATTCCGGATCAGCCGATGCAGGTATTTGGGATGCAGGCCCAACAGATGTGCCGCCTCGGTGGGGCTGCCTTGGGCTTCCTCGAGAGCTGCAAGCACGACCTGTCTTTTGGTTTGGTCGATTGCGTTGTGATAACGCGCGGAGGACAAGCCCGCCGATTGTTCCTCGAGTAGCGCGCCCGGAAGATCTTCGAGAAGAATCTCGTCGGTTAAGCCGAGCACAAGCGCATGTTCGATGGCGTTCTCCAGTTCGCGAATATTTCCCGGCCAGCTGTATTGCATCAGCAAGGCCCGCGCCTGGGGAGCGATACCCTTAAAGGCGCGCTTGAACTTCGCCGCGTACTTAGTGGCAAAATATAGCGCCAGCAGCGGGATATCATCGCGGCGCTCGCGCAGACCCGGCACTTCCACCGAGACCACATTGAGCCGGTAGTACAGGTCTTGCCGGAACTCGCCGCCTTTGATGGCCTGCTCCAGGTTCTTGTTGGTCGCGGCAATGACGCGAGCGTTAAGGGCGAGCAGCCGGTTGCCCCCTAGCCGCTCGAATTCCCGTTGCTGCAGCGCCCGCAGCAGCTTGGCTTGTAACGCCGGAGCCATCTCGCCAATCTCATCGAGGAACAGCGTGCCTTCCTCGGCCACTTCGAGCTTGCCCTTCTTGGTTGCGATTGCCCCGGTGAAAGCTCCTTTCTCATGTCCGAACAGTTCGCTTTCCAACAAGGCTTCCGGGATAGCGGCGCAATTGATGGCGACAAACGGCTTGTCGGCGCGCTCGCTACTCACGTGAATCGCGCGCGCCACCAATTCCTTGCCCGTGCCGCTCTCTCCCCGAATCAGGACCGTGGAATCGGTGGTGGCTACGCGTGCGATAAATTGACCGAGGCGCGCCATGGGCTTGCTCTCCCCGATCAGGGTGCTCCCGGAACCGGCATCCGCTCGCAGGCGCTGGTTCTCGGCGCGCAAGGAGTCAAGTTTCAGGAGGTTCTCGAGGGTGACGGCGGCGATGCGGGAGACCGAGCTGAGGAAATAGACGTGGTCCTCCCCGAAAGGCGAAGCCGAGGTGAGATAGATCGCGCCCAGGGTTTTCTCCACCCCGACGAGCGGAACGCATAGAACGTTTTCGGCATTTGCCGAGCCCTCCCCCGCAGCCGTATAGATCGCCGAGCGCTCCCAGATCGCCTGCCGAACCAGCTCGTCGCGGATCGCCACTTCCTCTTTCGCACCGGTCTTCCTGCTCCATCGACAAACCGATGCCGTCTCGTCGTCGAGGTTCGCGAGCAGCACGATCGCCCCCCGCTCCGCCGGAACCACTTCGGAGATCTGCACCAGCAGCTCCTGCTGCAATCGCTCCAACTCGCGGGTGGAATTGATAACGTTCGCAATCTTAAAGAACGCGGCCAGATCGCGTGCCATGCGGCCGAGGCCGGAAGCGTCGCGCGGCAGTCCAGAGCGCTCGTCGAGCACCATCGTCTTCAGGCCAGAGCCTGACGCCGCCCCGGCCAGCGGCTGCAGAAGATCCGCATCGTCTTCCGGGTGGGTGCGGAAAACAAATTCGCAGCCTCCGACGCGAATGCGGTCTCCATGCTGGAGAAGCTTGTGAGTAACCGCGGCGCCGTTTACCAAGGTTCCATTGTGGCTCTCGAGATCTGCAACTTCGAACTCGCCGCCCGCGATCTGGCTCACGGTGCAGTGCTTTCTCGACACGGCACGATCCTCCAGGGAGAGTTGGTTGGTGGAGTCTCTTCCCAACGACAGCGGCCCCCCGTTCAGGGGGCGAACGGTCCCCTTCAACGGGCCCGAAACGGCGATCAGGCGGGGATTCATCGAATGGCTCTCCGGCTGTCTAGTGTAGCCGAGGACACCCGAGATGAATCTCGGAATCGCAATCCATCCCGGGGGAACCAATAGGATACCGCTGATATCTGTTGCGCTACCCCAGTCAGCCTAGCGGGCGAAGGGAAGGTCCGCCCCGAGGTCGCCGGTTCGTGCTTTATGTCGTTGCGAACACGAGACAAATCGACCTGGCTTCAGTTTGCCTTCTCCGCGGACCGCGCTCTGGCATGCGACCTGCAATATAGGAATGCGTCACCGCCAGCATCGGCCAGGCAGCCGAAAAGTTTGAGAGTGACAACTTCAGTTTGGGTTCCACTGCATAAGGAGCCCCCAGAGGAGGATGTTATGAAACGCAACCTTATCGGGACCTTGTCGCTAGTGGTGATGTCCCTGCTGCTCAGTGCCACCGGCGCCTTCGCTCAGTCTGCGGTCAGCGCCAACGTGCCGTTTGCCTTCCAGGTCGGACAGGCGCAACTGCCGGCCGGCTCCTACCAAATCCAGGCCGGATACCAGAGCCTGATCGTTAGCGGCCAAGGCAAGACCATGAAATCCGCGTACTCGCAGGCCCGCTGGGATAGTCCGCGAAACGCAAGCCCCAGGCTGGTGTTCCACTATGTGGGCAACCAGTACTTCCTGGCCGAGATCTGGAGAGGCGCGGGCAATGCCGCAATGGCCATTCCCGCCTCCAAACTGGAAAAAGAGCTTCAGATGGCCAGCGGTCCCTCGACGACCGGCAGAGAGGTCGCGATTGCTCTCCACTAGCTGCACTGCGATTAACCCAAACCAAGAGCCGGAACCGACGTTCCGGCTCTTGGTTGTTTGATGATCCCAGAGTTCCATCAGGCCATGCCAAGCAAATCCGCCATGGATCGATAATGCGGATGCCGATCACCCTCGATCCAGTAGACAGCCGCAGGCAATGATTGACGGGGCTGCGAGTTCACCCTTACCATCGCTCATCCATCTCAACGACCCTCTCCGGCACTCATGATCGGGACGACCATCTCGCGCTACCGCATCGTCGAGAGACTCGGCGAGGGCGGGATGGGCGTCGTGTACAAGGCTGAGGACACGCTTCTGGGCCGCTTTGTTGCCCTGAAGTTCCTGCCCGACGACGTGGCGGCTGATTTCCCGGCACTCGAGCGCTTCCGCCGCGAAGCCCGGGCGGCATCGGCGCTGAATCATCCGAATATCTGCACCGTCTACGACATCGGCGAGGTGGAGGGCCGCTACTTCATCGTCATGGAGTTGCTAGAGGGAACGACCCTAAAACATTGCATCGCCGGGAAATCCATCGAGACCGAGGTGTTACTCGGTTTGGGCATCGAGATCGCCGACGGACTCGACGCGGCTCACGGCAAAGGCATCGTCCACCGCGACATCAAATCCTCGAATATCTTTGTCACCAATCGAGGACACGTCAAGATCCTCGATTTCGGACTGGCCAAGCTGATTGAGGTTGTCGATCCCTCGGCGCCCACGGTCACCGAGCAGCGTGAGGTGACCTATCTGACCACTCCTGGAGCAACGGTCGGCACCCTGGCATACATGTCTCCGGAGCAGGTACGGGGTCAGGATTTGGATGCTCGCACCGACCTGTTTTCGTTTGGCATCGTGCTCTATGAAATGGTGAGCGGGGTTCTGCCCTTTGGGGGCAACACTTTGGGCATGCTTGCGGAATCGATCCTCAACCGCGTACCGGTGGCGCCGGTGCGGCTGAATCCACAATTGCCGGCGAAGCTCGAAGAGATCATCAACAAAGCCCTCGAAAAAGATCGCAAGCTGCGCTACCAGAGTGCCGCGGAGATTCGCACTGACTTGCAGCGCGTGCAACGTGATTCGGACTCAGGTCGCGGCCCCTTAGCCTCGCGCGCGGTCGAGCCGACAGGCGCGCCACGATTTTTCGCGGTGCCCCGTGCGGCAGCCGCGGCGGGCGCGTTGGTTGTGCTTCTCGGAATGGCTCTGAGCGGTTGGTTCTTCTTCTCGCGCCAGGCCCACGCGCTTAGAGCCACCGACACCGTGGTCCTCGCGGACTTCACCAACAAGACCGGGGACGCAGTCTTTGACGACACGCTCAAGCAGGCGCTTTCGGTGAGTCTTGGGCAGTCTTCGTTCGTCAATATTGTGCCCGACCAGAAAGTCCGAGATACGCTGAAGCTGATGGGGCGCCCCCCGGACGATCTACTCCCCCTGGACCGGGCCCTTGAGGTCTGCCAGCGCACCGGCAGCGCCGCGGTTTTTTCGGGCTCGATCGCGGGACTGGGGAGTCAGTACGTGCTGGGCTTGAACGCACTGGCCTGTGGCTCGGGAGACGTTCTCGCGCAGGCACAAGTGCAGGCGGCGCGAAAAGAAGACGTGCTGAAGGCATTAGATCAAGCCGCGGCCAAACTCCGCGAGAAGGTTGGCGAATCGCTCGGCACGATCGAGAAAGACAACACGCCTCTCGAACAAGCCACGACCGCCTCTCTCGAAGCGCTCAAAGCCTACTCGCAGGGCAGGATGCTGCATGTGAGCGGGGACGACGCGGCGGCCATTCCATACGACAAACTCGCCATCCAGATCGATCCCAATTTCGCCATCGCCTACCTGGACCTCAGCTTCGCCAGCGGGGATGTGAATCAACTCGAAGCTGCCCGACAATACATGGCGAAGGCTTATGAGCTGCGCGAAAGGGCCAGCGAACGCGAGCGGTTTCGCATCGATGCCTACTACTATCTTGACACCGGAGATCTAGACAAAGCCCGCGCCACCTCAGAACTCTGGTTGCAGACCTATCCTCAGGATCTGGGCTCCTATCTCGCGCTTGGAGTAATCGACGCACAGTACGGGAAATTCGACCAGGCGATTCGGGACCTGCAGCAGGCGTTACGGGTGGCCCCCAATGCTGGCCTGCTGCAGGGAAGTCTTTTCGTGCTATATGTGTCCGCGAATCGCCTCGAGGAGGCGAAGTCGATCTACAAGGAAGCAGTGGCGCAGGAGCCTGACAATTTTTTCCTTCACCCAAGTACGTACGGCTTGGCTTTTCTTTTGGGCGATCAAGCGGAAATGGACCGGCAGGTCGTCCGGGCTGCTGGAACGCCCGGTGCGGAGGATCAGTTACTGTCCTTGGCCTCCGATACCGAGGCTTACTACGGGCGAAACAGCAAGGCTCGCGAACTTTCCCGCCGCGCTGTCGATTCCGCCAGCCGCAACGGCCAGAAAGCAATCGCCGCGCGCTGGCAGACGAACCTGGCGCTCCGGGAAGCAGAACTCGGAAACAGTGCCGAGGCTCGCCGGCAAGCGCAGAGCGCCCTGGCCATGGCCTCTGAGCACGACTCGCAGATTCTGGGCGCTCTCGCCCTGGCGCGCGCAGGCGACTACGTCCGGGCGGCTAGGATGGCAGACGATCTTGCAAGGCGGTATCCCGACGATAACCTCCTCAATCACTATTGGTTGCCCAGCATCCGGGCCGCCATCGAAATAAGCCGGAATGACCCGGGCAAAGCCATTGAGATTCTTCAGACCGCCGCACCTGTAGAGCTGGGGAACGCAGGGCCTCTTTATCCGGTACACCTGCGTGCGGAAGCGTTTCTGGGCCGGCATCAGGGCAAGGAAGCTGCGGCCGAGTTCCAGAAGATTCTCGATCATCGCAGCGTCGTGCTCAACAGTATCATCGGCGCGCTCGCTCATCTCGGCTTGGGCCGCGCCTACGCGATACA
>Ga0182018_10003699_pt1 | contig 13505 bp, 16 predicted proteins | sample 812P2MmetaG_FD_120490 | JGI IMG/M metagenome (GOLD analysis project Ga0182018, IMG submission 120490) | Permafrost microbial communities from Stordalen Mire, Sweden - 812P2M metaG | ecosystem: Environmental > Terrestrial > Soil > Wetlands > Permafrost | place: Sweden: Stordalen | collected...
ATAGGACGAAGATCTATCGGACGAACATAGCCACCGGGAAAAAGGAGTTCTGGAAGGAGTTTGGGGCAGGCCTGCCGACCGGAGCATCGGGGGCTGGCAGAATGCTTTTTTCGGTCGACGGCAGGGCATATGTCTATGTCTATGACCAGGTGCTGTCGGAAGCCTACGCCGTCAAGGGATTGAAATAGACCTAATCAGCCGGCCCCAAGGTCCTTGAAATCCAAAATGTTACATTAATAATTACTCGTAACAAGTTGAGGGGTAATGTTTTATCGGCCTGTTCTGTCAAGGTACCGCGGCCCGCCTTTCCCGTCCATCTCATAAGGCTTCGCCCCGACCGATCCTCAGAGCTTGACATCCAGGCCTAAGATGTCGTGCACCGAGCGGACCCAATCCTCATCGCTTTGGGCCCCCCAATCCACCCACTGCTCGTCGGTCATAGACGCCCGCCAGGCCATGAATCCGGCCGCATCCGGCCCTACGGGATGACGCAACTGCCAGGTACCGCTATCCACAATCTCGCAAATCTTCTCCCCGACCACGTAGGGAGACACGGGATTCTCGAGCGCGGTGCGGAATAGGGCGTTCAATCGCCTCAGCTGTGGATAGCGCGTAGCTTTGGGGACGGCTTCGATTTTGTTAAAGATCGGGGTGGCGATCACACCCGGCTCGACGATCGCAACGCGTATGCCGAAAGCCTTCACTTCCTGCGCCAGCGATTCACTCAGTGCTTCCAAGGCAAACTTGGAGGAGGAATAGGGGGCTTGCGGCGAAGTGGAAACGCGGCCGGCCACAGAACTGACGTTGACGATGCACCCCACGCCTCGCTCTCGCATTCCGGGCAACACCGCTCGCGTGCAACGCAGCGCTCCGAAAAAGTTGGTCTCCATGACATCCCGGAAGACTTCGATGGGCGTTTCCTCGACCGGCCCCCCGTTGCCGATGCCGGCGTTGTTCACCAGCACGTCGATGCGTCCGGTTTCCGCCAGAACGCTGGCGAAGGTTCCACGGACCGATTCGTCCGAATTCACGTCGAGCGCGGCGAAGCGGAGGGGCAGATTCTCTTTGCCCGCGATCGCCCGCAATTCCCGTCCGCCGCCCTCCGGATTGCGCATGGTGGCGTACACCGTATGCCCGGCGCGGGCCAGCGTGACCGCACTAGCCTGGCCGATACCGGTGCTCGATCCCGTGACAACTGCAATGGCCATACGTTCTCCCTCGAAGTGGGGTGAAACTAACACAGTCCGAGCCGGGTGACCACCGCCCGGACTCTGTCTGCGACCGACTACCGGCTAGCAACATCCAGCACACGTGTTGCGGATTCTGCCAAATCCGTGGCCGGCCGTCCAGATTAATACACCCAGGGTCTGGTCGCACTGCTACCGACGGACCGTCGTCGTGCTGAAAAACACCGACCACTGGCTGTTTGAGGAACGGCCTAAGGAAACCGCGGAAGCCCCAGAAAACTTTCTCTGACCTTCGCGGCAGGGCGACGGCGCCGCCCTGCCCGCAACCCGGCTCTTGGCCGGAACGGCGTTGTGGAAGAGTAAATGCATCGTTTAGACGTAGTTGCGTTCGAGCCGCCGAATGGCTCGATATCTGTCAAAGACCTGTTTTTCGCTCTCCAGTCCTAGCGCAGAGCCGATCGAGCTTCCGCGGAAGGCGTGAGTCCACATCTTCCACCCCTGAGACAAGACGAACTGTGGATCATGCCGAAACGCGACCGGCATGTGGTGAACCTTCATCCAGCGCTCGGCTTTCCAGCGCATGAACTCCACCTCCTCGGCCGGCAGGTGCTCAGTACGTACCACCGCCGTAGTGCCGTCGTATTCCTCCAACTCTTCATTCATGATCAACCCTTGCTCTCGGAAGTCCTTCGTCATGGGCGTGCGCGGGTATGGCGTGGGGTGTTGAATGTAGGGCCAGTCTAGGTAAGCGCACCATTGGGCATACGGACAGCGACCGGTGGCATGTGTTCGAAGGAATCCGGCATGGAAAGTAACAGGACGTTCATAAGGACTTGTCCCTATTTTTCGATGCGAACCGGACCCAGAACGAAGAGAATTAGGAGCAATTATATCGTGGGGTCGAAATGCCGACCAGATGGCAAAAAGGGGTCGACCATCATCGAAAGATGGGACCCAGGGAAACTTCTAAGCCCCGGGGCGACAGTCGTTTCCGCGGGGAGCATGGCCCCCCGCGGCATGGGTTGGCACAAGAGTTCACCGCCGGGGCCGATTTCAAGTTATCATCTCAGCAAAATCGGCACTGTACCGCTGGCTAAGGCCCGCGAGCGGTGACCAATCCTTTGAGGGCAGCATGGCCATCAAGTTTATGCAAACACCCGACGGAAGCGACGATTCCATACGCTTCCAGCTGATCGAGCGCTTGAAAGTTTATTCGTTCGGGGCGATCGTTTTGTTCGCCTCGTTTGGCATGGGGGAAACGGTCTACCGACTCCTCTTCTCAGTATTTGACGGAGCCAAGGATCGCATTCCGATCGAAGCTGTGTTCGGCTTCGCCTTCGCCTGGCTGGCTACGAAGTTCGTCGGGGATGTTTACCGAAACCGTAAGGAGAGGCGCGCACGACTTAACTTCATTTATGCTCGCAATCACCAAATCCGCGGCGCTCTAGAAGGAATAGCTCCGTCGGCCCACCCGGCGAAGAACCAGCAGTCGATCCGAATCATCCGCGAAGAGGTGGACAGGATTGAGCGGGCGTTGAAGGATATCTTGCCGCGCTAAGCTTGGGTTGGGTCCAGCGGGATCGTGGTTCTCCGGGAGTGGCGCGCGTTTCCGACCGATCTTGGACGATATTGTCCAAAACTCGGTCGTTCAGCCGCAGACTGGAGACCAACTGTGAACTGGCGAGAACAGGTCAACGCTCTCACCGAGGGTGCCTCTTGGTGCCCGAACTAGAAGTTCTGAGAGCCAGGAATTTCAGGAAAGAAGTTCTCCTAAGAGGGCCTAACAAAACCCCACTCCTGACCTATCGGCTCGGAAAACTGTTCTCGCCAGTGCTAGGATACACAATCCATGAGCACTCCTTTGCTTCCCGATGCTTTGTGGAATCTGATTCAACCGCTGCTGCCGCCCTCACCGCGTAGACCCAAGGGAGGCAGACCTCGCTTGCCTGATCGTGCTTGCTTCACCGGGATTCTCTTCGTGCTCCGCAGCGGCATACCGTGGGAGATGCTGCCACAGGAACTGGGCTGCGGTTCGGGCATGACCTGCTGGCGGCGGCTGCGTGACTGGCAAGAGGCGGGCATCTGGCAACTGATCCACTTCTCCTTGCTGGATTGGCTGGCGCGTTACGGGGAGATTGATTGGTCGCGGGCCGTCGTGGACGGCAGCTCGATCCGGGCAGTTTTTGGGGGCTGCAGACGGGACCGAATCCAACAGACCGGGCCAAGCTGGGCAGCAAGCGCCATCTGATCTGCGACGGACGGGGACTTCCTCTCGCTATTCAACTGACCGGAGCCAATCGTAACGACTCACAGCAAGCCCTCGCACTGGTTGACGCCATCCCAAGCTTGCGGGGAGAGCGAGGACGCCCACGGCATCGTCCTGACAGCGTATTGGGCGACCGTGGCTATGACGCTGAGTCAATCCGGCAAGGTCTGCGTGACAGAGGCATCATCCGGTTTCTAGCGAAGCGCAACACCGAACATGGCAGCGGACTGGGGCGATGGCGCTGGGTTGTGGAACGGACCTTCGCATGGTTGAACCAGTTCCGGCGACTCCGGGTGCGCTATGAAAAGCGGGCAGACATTCACGAGGCATTCTTGTCCTTGGGGTGTGCTCTGATCTGCTGGCGCTTCCTGCGAGCCGATTGGGTGGCGGGTTGAAGTTAGCCGGGCCCGCAATGCGTGACTCGCCGCAGCTTGGCGCCTAACATGGTCGCGCAGAGAGCGGGCTTTTTTCCTGGACCAGCTACACCTTCTCGGACTACCGGATCATCGAGAAACTCGGGGGATGGGCGTGGTCTTTAAGGCTGAGGACACACGGCTGCATCGCTTCGTCGCCCTCAAGTTCCTGCCCGAAGACCTGGCACGGAAAGGCAGAAGAAAGAGAGAGCAGGAGACTTCCCTGCTCTCTTGGTAGCCGCTCATGTTTCTAGAATTCATACACCCATATGACATTGGCGATTCGTATCTTCCGGGTGGTCATCGCGGCCCCATAAGCTGTACTCCGAAAGGTCCGAAGGGCAGTCGTTGCTGAAGCAGCTTCCGGGCATTTTCCGAAAGGAATACCGTCGGCCTTTCGACGGTCTGGTCTGCTTCGGCGGCTGCACCGTCTGCGTCATCCTTGCACCAGTCTGTGTCAGCGTGATTGCGGTCGCATGGCGTCGCGAGGAACGCGTGAATGTCGCCGGTGCTTGTCTGCACGCCAAAACCTGCGATCTCTCCAGCATCGTTGATCCCGTCGGCAAGCAGCAGATACAACGGAGAGTTCGTCGGGACCAGAGCGTTGAGGTCGTGCATCACGCCGTCGCGCCACAGGAACGCGCGCGGGCTTCCACTGGTCGGGCCGGGCGCGCTGAATGACGGACCAACCACCTCGCCTTGGTTGTTAATGGCCAGGCCCGCGCCAACAAAGTCCCCGGGGAGCACGCCCAAGTCCCGCATACCTGTCTCCCTAGTCCACAGGAATGGGTGAAAGGGAAAGCAAAGAGGGTTCAGCGGAACTCCGGGGCACCCCGTACTCTTGCTTTCAGGCAGCGCCGAAACACCGGACACTTCGCCCAGATTGTTGATCGAGAGTGCGGTATTTCCGACCGCCAACACAGCCGGATTTGACGTTCCGCCGAGATTACCCAGGTCATGGACCGAGCCGTCTTTTTCCCAAAGCACGGCGTGCTTCCCGGCTGTGGGCCCAGGAAGTGTGGTGTTCGCGCACGAACCTGAAGCGCCGACGGCCTGGCCGTTGTCGTTGATCGAGCACGCTAGTCCGACGGTGTCGCCTTTGAGGGGATGGAGTTCCCGGATCTCGCCCGGTCTTGGGCCCCAGATCACGGCTTCAAAATCGAGAACTTGAGGCCCGAGGCCGTTGGCTGCCACTACGCCTGGGCACTCCGGGTCCCGAGTGGCATTCTCCGCATACCCGGCCACTTCGCCCAGATTGTTGATCGCGCCGTAACCGGCGTTGGTGCCGCCCAGCGTCGGGAGCGGAGTCACCACGCCGTTTTGCCAGAGGAAAGCCAGACATTGGAGCCCGGTACCGTAACCGCAGAAGTTTTCATTGTTTGGATCCTTATCGGAAGTTTCGGCCCCGCCGATGACTTGGCCGAATTGGTTGGCGCCGCCCGCTCCGCTGTTCGGCCCTCCGAGTCCGGGTTTGCTGATGTCTTTCACCAGCCCCTTGTACCAGAGGACGGCGTGCTGTGTGAGGTCAGGGGCGGTGTCCAGACCAGTTACCAAGCCACTATTGTTCACATAGGTCGCCTGGCTAAACAGGTTGCCCACCGGGCCGAGGTCGGTGACGGTATAGCGAGCGGGCTTTTGTTCCTGCGCGGCTAGCCGAACCGGCATCGCCAGTCCAACTAGTAAGCTCACCGCCCACATGGAGGTCAGTAATTTACATTTCATAATTGCATCCTTAATTTTGGCTATCTCGCAAGCTACGGAGAACGCACGCGACGTTCCCCCGTCTTGCGGTGCCTAAGTGTCCTGATTCAAGTTGGCCGACTTCAATTGCCATTGCCAGTTGGCTGAGCCGCACTGTCGGTGAAGAGGCCCAGTCGGTTCTGCGCCCGAAGTAGATTCCACGTTCCCGTTCGCGTCAACGAAACTTAGTGTGAATCTTTTGTTAACCCGTAACTCTCTGAAAACACGGAGGCATTAGCAACGCTGTAAACAAGACAACGGCGTGATAAACTCTGCTGCCAATCGCCGTGCTGGGGTGGAGCTGTGGAGACGCCCGCTGAGTCTACTTATCGATTTGGCCCTTTCGAAGTAAATGCCTCATCTGGCGAACTCCTGAAACAAGGTAATCGGATAAGAGTGCAGGAGCAGCCATTTCGTCTACTCGTAATCCTTTTGGAACACGCGGGAGAGGTAGTTACTCGGGCGGAAATTCAGAGCCGCATCTGGGAGGGTAACACCTTTGGCGATTTTGACAGCGGCCTTAGGGTTGCGGTTGGCAAGCTGCGGGACGCCCTGGGAGACGACGCTGAGAATCCGCGGTACATTGAAACCATTCCAAAGCGAGGCTACCGTTTCCTTGGTCCGGCCGCTCGACCAGCAGATTCCGTCCATCGGATAGATGTAACCGGAATGAGCCCGGCGGCAGCGCCAGGCCCAGCCGGGCCCACGCCATCAAACCGATGGGGTTTTGTTGTTGTCGTCGTCCTGCTTGCCGCCGTCGCCGCCGGGGCATTCCTATTCTTCTTCCACAGCGCAAGGGTCCTCACCGAAAAAGATACGGTTGTGCTTGCCGACTTCGCCAATTCGACCGGCGATCCGGTCTTTGACGGGACGCTGCGGCAGGGGTTGGTGGTGCAGCTAGAACAATCACCCTTCCTAAGTCTGGTCTCTGATCGGCGCCTGGAGCAGACGTTGCGCTTGATGGGACAGCCAGCAGATGCGCGGCTCACACCTGAGATTGCCCGGGATCTTTGCCAGCGGACCCAGAGCGCTGCGGTCCTTGACGGCTCGATTGCAAGCCTGGGAAGCCAATATGTTCTGGGCCTTAAGGCCGTGAGCTGCCGCACGGGCGATGTCCTGGCTGAGGAGCAGGCAACGGCGGACGGCAAAGAGCGAGTCCTGAAAGCGCTGGGGGATGCGGCCGAGAAGCTGCGCGGCAAGCTGGGCGAGTCGCTGAGCACTGTGCAAAAGTTTGATACCCCTCTTGAACAGGCGACCACGCCATCGCTGGAGGCGCTGAAAGCATACAGCCTGGGCCGGAAGGTGTTTTTTGCGAAGGGGAACACCGCCGCTGTGCCCTTCCTCAAGCGGGCGGTGGAACTCGATCCGAATTTCGCCATAGCCTACCGCGCCCTGGCGGCCGTGTACGGCAACCTCGGCGAGCCGGAGCGGATGGCCGAAAATATCCGCAAGGCTTACGAACTGCGGGGGCAGGTGAGCGAGCGGGAGCGGTTCTACATCGAGGCAAACTACTACCGGTTCGCAACGGGAGAGCTAGAGAAAGCAGTGCCAGCATATGAGCTCTGGCAGCAGACCTACCCGAGGGACTACGCCCTTTACGTGCACCTGGGAGAAATTTACGGAAGCCTTGGAAACCTGGAAAAGGCATTGGAGGAACACCGGGAGGCAATACGACTGGAGCCGAACAGCCAGGACATCTATGTCGACGTCGGCCACGACTACGTGAACCTTAACCGGCTGGATGAGGCGGAGGCGGTGTACAAGCAGGCGGAGGAGCGCAAGCTGGAGGGCGAGGGGCTGCTTAAGTACCGTTACCTGTTGGCTTTTCTGAAAGGTGATGCGGCACGGATGGCGGAGTTGGCCTCGGCGGCCATCGGCAGGCCTGGCACGGAAGACCTGCTGCTGGCCGCGCAGGCGAACACGGAGGCCTGGTACGGGCGAGAGAAGGCCGCACGCGAATTGACTCGGCGGGCGATGGATTCAGCCCAGCACAACGACGCCAAAGAGACTGCCGCAGCCTACCAGGCACAGGCAGCGCTAAGGGAGATGGAATCGGGCAGCCGGGAGCAGGCCCGTGCCGACGCCGATGCAGCAGTGAAGCTAGGCCCAAATCGCGATGTGCTCGCAATGGCGGCCCTGGCCCTAGCCCGGGCAGGCGATACGGGAGAGGCGGAGAAGCTGGCGGCCGAACTCGACAAGACCTTCCCGCTGGACACGCTGGACCAGAGGTATCGGCTTCCTACGATCCGGGCAGCAGTAGCCTTGCAGCGCAAAGACCCGAACCGGGCGGTCGAACTGCTGCAGGCGGCGAGCGCGATGGAACTGGGGGACACAGGCAGCCTTCTCCCAGTCTATTTGCGTGGAGAAGCCTATCTCATGCTCCACGACGGAAACCGCGCGGCAGCGGAATTTCAGAAGTTCCTTGATCGCCGCGGCCTGGTGGGGAACTTTCCATGGGGTGCGCTGGCGCATCTGCAACTCGGACGCGCCTACGTACTCGCAGGCGACAAGGACAAGGCCCGCACCGCCTACAAGGATTTCCTCACGCTCTGGAAAGACGCCGACCCCGACATTCCCATCCTGAAGGAAGCCAAGTTGGAGTACGCAAAGCTGCAATGAAATCTCTTGGACAGTCATAATGGGCGCCCAGACTGGAGGTTTTGTTAGAGGCTCTAAGCAATGCCTACAATTTGTGCGGGATCGCTGATAAGACGTAGTTTCTTGTCAAAAAACTTCGACTCAGAAGTTCCGGGTTGGATCTTGATATCTAGGCGGCCGATGTCGTCTACCGCCAAACCGAGAAATTTTATGCTGTAGGTTTGCGGATCACATACCAGAGTCAATTTAGTTCTCGGGTCTTTACAAATAATTTCGATTGTGTTTTCGTCACTACTTTTCCGACAATCAAGAAGGTTTTTGCCAATATCTGAGTTCAATTCCTTACATTCAGATTCAAAACGTCGGTACAAATCTAGCCACATTTCAGGCGCTCTGCGCTGGAGAATCTCCTGATCCGATAGAAGCTTTTGGTCTCAAATCAAGGCCGCTTCTCTGTCGTTTTCTTCTTGTTCTTGCTTCTTTTTCGTTTTTTCCTGTTCTAGAAAACGTTTCGCCGCCTGTTTCGACCATTCAGACATTAGGTACACTCCTGCAACAATGCGAGTAAACAAGTGTAGATCAAGTTGCAAATGGTTGGCTATTTTCATTTTCGGTCGGGCTCACCGTGCCTAGAAAATGATGTCCAAAGCAATAGCGAAAAGACGAGCGGAGCGCCGAGCCCCAAACATCGCTCGCTCAGCTATCGTTGCCCCCTCACTGCTTGGTCGTTTATCGGTGAGCGGCCTGCGGGACCATTTCGCGAACAGGTGTGTTGGTCAGACGCTTACCCATGAGGACGGGTGCCAACTTCCGGGGGTGAGCACTCTTGCTCAGACGAATGCCACGTGGAGTGCTAACATCCCGTTGTGCTTGCCGCCCAATCGCTGCGCAGCCGGAAAGTCGCTTGCCGCTTTGCAGGACCGAGTTATGGTGAAGCGAGTTGCACCAATCCGGGTCATTGCTTTCTTTCTGATGGCTGCTTGCGGGGCGTTGTGTCAGATCGAACTTCCATCCGTTGCTTTGCTGCAAGGGGCGGGCTCAAACTCGTCCGAAGTGCGGCGCCCGGAGACGCGTACGTGGCGATTACTTCCTGACGCTCCGTCGGTGCGGCTTCCAACCCAAACAGAAATACCTCAAACGTTTGCCGATGAAGCGCGCTCGCCTTCAACACTTGGCGCGGCTGGCATCGACACGGGCGTAATACTGAGAACAGAGCAGGGGCAGGTCATTCCCACACCACAGCCCAGCTTAATCGCTCTCTATCAGGGGGTGTCTGCTCCAAGAGAATCCAGCACCTTTCTTGGCAAGTACCGGTCTACGTCGTTGCGCAAGCAGAACCTGCTTTATCACCCATCGACCAGCGGCAGTTTTATGGGGCGGGCCACCTACGCAGCTTCGCACATTCTTACGACGCGTAACGATTCCGGAAAGAGGAGACTGAATAACTCGTATTTCCTCGGGGTACTGAGTTCGGTCGCTATCCGCGCTGCCCACCGTCCATATTGGGTCCGCTCCCCTTCGGCGCCATTCAACGATTTCGGCTCGACGATTGGCAGTGACGCGGGGATCAATATTTTCCACGAGTTTAAGCCTGGCATCCAACAAATGGTGAAGAGCTATACGCCGAAGTTCGTATCTAGAATCGAAGAGTACATCACTCACGACCAGAACTCGACGGGTGAGTTGTCTACACGCCTGCAAGATAATGTCCCCCTCACTCCATTTCACTATTGACGACTCTTAGTTTAGGGAAACTCTGATTAAGTTCCCCTAAAAGTCAATGTGGGCGCTGGCGTCGACGCCCGTGCGGCCGACCAGCAGAAATATGTGGTCAGTTCTTGGGGATCTTTACAGAGATTGCCATTTTTGCCGTGGAGTTCTGGAACGTCGCTGCAGCCTCGCTCCCTCAGGGCAACCTGATATAGCGATTGCGTATCAGCCCGCATCGGCACGTAGCCTGCCTCAACCGTCCATCGTCTCGGAGCCATCAGGCCAATGGAATGGCTCTCCTTTATGATCTCGTAAGACTGGAGCGGGCCAAGCTTGATCCAGTGCTGGTCAATATCGTAACCAGCATCTCTGTCCATCCAGCGATCAGCAGCACAGCTCCGCTAATCTTAGGCCCGGCACTCCCTATGGGGGCGTCGCTGTCATGTAGAAAAGAACCTGCTCTAAGTAAAGCCAACCAAGGTAAGCTAGAACCACCAAAAATACCGCCATGTTTATCACGAGCCAGCGCAGACGAAGCGGATAAAGCGAATGGACCGAAATTCCTTTCGGTATTCCTCTCTGGCCATCGCAAAGAATCCGATGGAGCTCAAACTAAGAAACACCCACAAAGGGTTGATATGACGAACTTCCGCGATTAAGAACGCCCCTCCGCCGAGTACGTAGACTATCAGCGCAGAGCCAACCAGAAGCACAGGTCTAGAATTCGTTTTGAGAAGCCACGCTGCTCCCTCAAAGTCGAAATCTCCTTCTTGACTCCAAACACGCGGTGATCATACCTCCATCTCGCCTTTCACCATACTGTAAGGAGATTTTCATCTGAAGGGCAACGAATCGGCATGCGATCCGCACCCGCACCGCCGAAAATGGCCCGACATTCCGCCACCTTTGCAATACCGCTCCTTCCCCCAACCCGCTGTGGACCGATTCCGCTGCTGACTTGACCACCATCCATTTATCCTGTCGCCACCGGCGGTAGCTCGCCCCGACCCAGCATCGCACGCGGGCCGATCGTCCGTGAGAACGTTCTAATGTTCAGGGCTCCCTAAACGGGAACCTCCCGCCGTATTTGACGGATTTCGGATCCCGAGTGCTTTCACCAGCTTGTCGTTGGGTGCCACCTCTTCCCTGGGCAGATTTACGCCATCCACTTTCTTGAAGAGGAAAGCAATCCCGGCTGACCCGTGGCCTGTCCCTTTTTGTACAGTTTGCCGCAAGTGTCGCGTGCTATTAGTGAAACTACGGGACTCCATGTCTTTCGGAAACAAACATATCATCGAGTGCGAAAGCAATCTGAAGCTCTCAGTCGGTGGTTGTTTAGATGTCTTGGGTATTTCCCTGCTCAGCGAATGGGATGTATTGGCCTTCGTGCATCACCACGGAGTAAGTCTCACTAGCGCGGAACAGATCGCACGACTTCTCGGCTACGAAGATTCGGTCGTGGAGAGCGCTCTGGATCGACTGGAACGCGAGACACTCATCGGACGTTCGCGGCCCTCTCGGGGAGTGCGTTTCTATCGACTCATGGCTATTCCAGAGCCTGAACGTAAACGCAGTCTTGAGTATCTCATCGACGTGTTGGAAACTCGGGGCGGGCGGGTGCTGCTGAGGAGACAGCTGAATTCCACTCCTTCGGAGCCGGGGCGAAAAGAACAATCGGCTAGGGCCGAGCAAATGGAGGGGAATCATTATGCCTAAACAGGATTTGCTCAAGACTGGCATTGACGGACTAGATTCAATCTTGATGGGCGGTATTCCAAGAACTAATGTGATCGCGGTGCAGGGCGTGACCGGAAGCGGCAAGACTCTGATGGGTCTGGAGTTCATTTATCGGGGTATCGTCGAGTATAACGAGCCTGGGCTGGTGGTGGTGTTTGAGACAAACCCAGACAAACTCGTTCGCGACGCTAGCGAATTCGGCTGGGACCTGGATGAACTGAAGCGCCAAAACAAGCTGCAAATCATATTTACCAGTCCACAGGTGTTCGATCAGGAATTGCGATCGCCTGACAGCCTGTTGCTCGAAACGGCCAATGAGATTGGCGCCCAGAGGATTTTTGTAGACGGAATTGGATTGTTAAATCCGGCATTGACCAAAACCCACGTGGGACGCGGCGCGTACCGCGAATTGTTGCAGCAATTGATCGAGTCATTCAACCGGGAAAAGCTGACGGCCATGCTTTCGCTTGAGCTTGCCCCCCTTCCCGATGTGCTGGGTACTGCAGAAATGACAGATTTTTTGTGTGATACCGTCATCCGGTTGGACCGCGAAAGGCGTGGCCGGACATTGCGGCGCAGCATCGAGATCTTGAAAAGCCGAGGCCAGGATTTTGAGCCTGGAGACCACACTCTGCAGATCACGGCCGGCAAAGGATTGGAGATTTTCCGTCGCGTTCAAGCGCCTCTCCGCGCTACTGCATCGCAGCCCACCTCCAGCACCAAGCGATCCGTCATCGGGGTTGAGGCTATCGATACGCTCATTGGCGGCGGCATTTTCGATGGGTCCACCACGATGGTCGTTGGGGTTTCCGGGGTGGGCAAGACCGTGCTTAGCACCCAGATTCTTCGGGAAGGGGCACGGCAACAGAAAACCAGAGGATTGCTAATCTCCTTGGATGAGCATCCGGCGCAGATAATTCGTAATGCTGAGACCCTGGGGATGGACCTAAAAGATCAGATCGCCGACGGAACCATCCAGATCATGTTCGAGAGCCCCCAAGAGTTGAACGTGGATGCGCACTATGCTCGCATTGTCAAGCTTATCGAACAGAATGACATACAGCGAATGGTGATTGATGGGATGACAAGTTACAGCAGTGCCATCGGAGAAGTCGGAGTGTACCGCGATTTCTTCCACGCCATCGTTGCCTTCTGCAAACAGCGTTTGATGACGGCTTTTTTTAACTATGAGAATCCAGAGTTTCTCGGGATTTCAGCTTATATGCCGGAATTTCCAGTTAGCTCCGTCGTGGATAACCTCATCCTGTTGAGCCTGGTGGAAGTCAGGAACTCACTTCACCGCTGTATTTCGGTAGTCAAGGCACGGGCCAGTAAACATTCTTTCGATACACGCGAGTATGTCATCGGCCAAGGGGGAATCTCATTGGTGCCCTTGGAACAGGATCTCACCCCGGCAGTGCCTCTGCAGAGCTACTCCAGCCTTCTGAGTCGTGCCCCCACGCGATTCTCTGTCCCTAAGCGAACTAACGGCGCTATAGCGGTCCAAGGCAGAGAATGATCTCAGAAGCGTTACAGCGAGTTGATGCCCGCGAGGGTTTACCTCTTAGCGCTCGCGTGCCCTCCTCGATCGTCGGCCCCACCGATGACCTCAATGACGTACCAGTTTCGGCTGAATTACGGGCCGACCTACTTAATTCCGACGCTTGGGAGGAGATTCTGACCACCTATGGCCGCACCATGGGAGTAGCGGTCGCATTGACCGACCCCCAGGGCCGTGTATTGGGAGAATGTCAGAATGTGCGGCCATTCTGGAAACTAATTCATTCCAGCGCAGCTCGTTGGAGTTCCGGATGTCCATTCTGCCTAACGACATATTCGCCCTGTACCGCGGTC
>Ga0182018_10003700_pt1 | contig 13503 bp, 12 predicted proteins | sample 812P2MmetaG_FD_120490 | JGI IMG/M metagenome (GOLD analysis project Ga0182018, IMG submission 120490) | Permafrost microbial communities from Stordalen Mire, Sweden - 812P2M metaG | ecosystem: Environmental > Terrestrial > Soil > Wetlands > Permafrost | place: Sweden: Stordalen | collected...
CCAGATGCAGAGGGCGCAGCAGGAACTTCTGGCCGCCGAACGGATGGCAACGATCGGCCAGATGGCGAGCTCGATTTCCCACGATCTTCGCCACTATCTATCGGCCGTCTATGCCAATGCGGAGTTCCTGGCAGATCCGCGCATCAGCAACGAAGAGCGCGAGGAATTGTTCGCGGATATTCGCGGCGGCGTGCAGGGCATGACGGAGATGCTCGATTCGCTGCTGGTGTTTGGGAGAACCGGCCTGCAGTTGCGCACGCGCACCGAGTCGCTGGTGTCACTTGTGGAGCGGACTGCGGCGGCGGTTCGCTCACATCCCGATGCCCGGGGAGTCGATCTGAGGGTAGAGCCGGTTTTACCGCTATGGATTGAGGTAGACGAGAAGGAACTGCGCCGCGCGCTCTATAACCTGCTGCTGAATGCGTGCCAGGCAGTGAGGGGATGCGAGCCCCCAGCAAGAGTAACCCTGGAGACCGCTATCGATGCGGATGGCGTGTCGATTACGGTTCGGGATACCGGGCCGGGGATACCGAGCGCCATTCGCGCCACGCTCTTTCAGCCGTTTGTCAGCGAGGGGAAACAGAGTGGCGTAGGACTGGGGCTGGCTCTATGCAAGCGCATTGCAGAGGCTCACGGCGGAAGCATCCGCCTGGAGAATTCGGTTTCAGGTCATACGGCATTCACCATAACATTGCCCCGGGAGAGCATCATTGAAGAAAGCTCTCGCCAGGCCGCGGAGAGACGATGAGCCTGTACCATTCAACGATGCAGCTAGCTCGGCTAGCGAGCGTGGGGCTAATTTCGCCGATCATCTTGTTCGCGCAGTCGACGGGCACATCGAGCCCGATCCCCGTCCCAGCCGACCAGATTCAGGCTCTTGAGCAACGCATCGACAAGCTTGCTGAGAACTTGACAACGGCCCAGCGCCAGGTGGAGGAAGACAGATTAAGGATGCAAACGATGCAAGCCGAGCTGGACGAACTGCGCAAGACTGTTGCAGCGGGGGGCAGCAATCCCGCCGGCGCGGTGAATGAAGGATCAGTAGAAACATTGCAGCAAGCCGTTACGCAGATTCGCGACGAACAGGATGTAATCGCTTCTGAAGTGAGACAACACGAGCAGACCAAGGTCGAGAGTGCTTCGAAACTTCCTGTTCGCCTATCCGGGATGGTCCTTTTCAACACATTTGTGAATGAGGGCGTGGTGGATCAGCCGGACCTTCCCACCCTGGCCCTGTATCGAGCGCCTGGAGAAAGCCACGGGAGCGTGGGCGCGGGAGTGCGGCAGACGATGCTGAATTTTGACGGGCGTGGTCCGAAGCTGTGGAATGGCCAGCTTTCGGCGGACGTGTCGCTCGACTTCTTTGGGGGCGTCACAGCGGGAACGGAGAGCGCGCCGGCGGGAATCGTGCGAATGCGTACGGCGGGGATTGCCTGGGAGTCACAGAACGATTTGCTGAGATTGGGCTACGATGGGCCGTTGATCTCTCCCCTTTCGCCAACATCGTTGGCAACCATCGCGGAACCGGCACTGGCGTGGTCTGGAAATCTGTGGACGTGGGCGCCTCAACTTCGATGGGAGCATCGATTCACACTCTCGGACGACCGACAGGTTGGATTTGAATTTGGATTGTATGATCCCTCGTACACAGCCGAGGATGCAATCGAAGCCCTGCGATTTGTCAGCCCTGGAGAGGCCGCGCGCCAGCCTGCCTATGAAACGCGGTTCTCTTACCGAGCAGGGAAGGACGAACGGGCGCTGCAACTGGGGTTCGCCGGTTACTACGACCGCAAAAACTATGGGAGCGGCGAGACGCTGGACACGTGGGCCGGTGCGGCGGACTGGGAGCTGCCTGTGACCGCGCACGGCCAATGGAGCGGTGAATTTTACCGCGGCCGAGGAGTCGGCTCTCTTGGCGGGGGCGCATACTATGACTTCTACAGGTACACCGATCCGGATTCAGGCGCGCAGGAGATTAGCGGTCTGGACTCGACCGGCGGCTGGACGCAATGGAATTGGAGATTCAGCCAAACCATGCAACTGAACGCAGTAGCCGGTCAGGACAGCGGCTACGCGAGCGAACTTCGCCAAAGCGTTCCGGCAAGTTACGATCCGTTGGATTACTACGCGAGGAATCGGACATTGATGGCAAACTTCATCTATCGGCCGTGGCTATCCTTTGTTCTGTCTCCGGAGTTCCGCCGTATCTCAAGCTGGCCGATAACCGGTTATGTGCATACAGCAAATGTCTACACACTCTCAGCGGGCTACGAGTTTTGAGGTTGACCGGAATGGTTCGTTTTTTTCGCATGGGTCACGGCCGTAGTTGGCGAAAGCAGGTTCTCTTTTGCGCGGTCCTTTGGATCGGCGTGACTGTGGGCGCATGTTTCGCGCAGAATGCCAGCGTAAGCCTGCGAGTGGACTTCGCACCGGCTGCGGGCAAGGGTCATTCTTCCGCTCCGCCTCCAGTTGTTGTGGCGTGGCTAACACCGCTCGATGGCAATGGCGCACCGACGCTGGCCGCAGAGAAGCGGACCTACCGGATGGTGCAAAAGAACAAGCAATTCGATCCGCATTTGCTGGTTGTACCCGTTGGCAGCCTGGTGCAGTTTCCCAACGATGACCCGTTTTTTCACAATGTGTTTTCGCTTTACAACGGCAAACGATTCGATCTGGGTTTGTATGAAACAGGAAGCGAGCGCGGGGTGCGTTTCAGCCGCGAAGGGGTCTCGTACATCTTCTGCAACATTCATCCTGAGATGGGCGCGGTGATTCTAGCTGTTTCCACGCCTTATTATGCAGTTTCGGCAGATGGGGCGATCGGAATCCCCGCAGTGCCGCCGGGAAGGTACACATTGAACCTGTGGTCAGAGGGCGCCACGCAAGAGAGTATGAACGCAGCGCGCCAAATGGTGATCGTGGGGCCGGATCGAACCGATCTTGGAAGGGTTTTTCTGGTTGCGATACCAAGCCCCCTGGAGCATCACGCCAACAAGTTTGGCGAGCCGTATCCGCCGGCCAAGGACGCCGATTCACCGGGCAAGGCGTATTGACGCCGAACCGACGCAACGACGGTAGCCAGCACCGCGATGTGGACCCATAAGTAGAGCCGCAGAATATTCTGATTGAATTGCAAGATAGCCCATTCGAAAGCCAGCGACAGTACCAGTGCCCGCAGCCATGCGGCTTGATAGGTGGACGCAGTGCGCGCCAACCTAAGCGGTACAAGCAGGTAGAGGGCTACGAAACAAAAGAACGGGATTGAGCCGGGTATTCCGCTTGCCGCGACAACTTCGGCGAACGTACTTTGGCCCTCAAACCGCTTGGTTTCCTCAAAGTTCTGTGGCTTGAAGCCTACATAACTTGCAATCGACTCGGTCACTCCTCCCAGGCTTGATCCAATCCAGGGATGGTCGGCGATGGTCTTCAGAGTGTCTTCAAAGTGGTCCTCACGCTCCTCCACAGAGTGTGAAGGAGTGCCGAGCAAACCGGTTCCTCGCAGCATGACGCGGAAGGTTTCTGGATCGTCTCCAAACCAGTCAATAACCTCGTCGACCGCGGCGTAAGCGAACCAAACGCAGACGGCCGCAATCAGAAGCCTCTTGGCGGAAACATGAAACTTGAGCACAAGACTTGGCCTTCTCACGATTTTCGCCAGAAAGCGCAGCGGCTGAATGGACAGCTCCAAAAGGACGAAGGCGATTCCGATTCTGCTGGAGCAGAGAATCATGGCAACAATCATGAGCAGGTAAGAAAGGGTCCAACCTCGGGTTCGAAACTCCTGAACTCCTGACCTTCGAAGCGATCCGAGGCAGACGAGTCCCATGATGAGGTAGGTGGCATAGTAGGAAGGTTCGAAGCTGAATCCGTTCACTCTGGGCACCCTGCCGAGCAGCCACCACTGCTCTACCAGGAGCGCCGGTCCACCCATGATGGGCAGCGCAAACTGAATGATCCCAAAGCTCGCAACGAAAACAAACGAGCCTAGATAAAGCTTGAGCAAGGTCTGGAGCCGCGAAGAATTGCCGGCAAAGAGATTTACCATTGCAAAACACAATGCGATATTCAGTGCGAGCCAGATGCAATAGGCGAGGCTCTTTTGCCAGAAATCGGCCACCGGCACAAACGCTAGTTGTATTCCGCACCATGCAAGGAGCAAGGGCGCGCCCAGGGGCATCTCCAGGTTCAGGCCCAAACGATGCGTGATCATTGCCGCGGCGACGAGGGCCAGTGAGACCAACTGCGCGAGTCGCACGTTCGGTCCGAGATCTATGTTGAGAAAGATGTCGAACGAGCTGGTGAAGAAGAGGACCGCGGCCGCGAAGATGAGAATCCAGAAAGGGCGATTCATATGCATTCAACCCTCCAATCGGCGAGGGGATTCTGAAGCACCTGTTCGATTGCTTCAGCTGCTCGTTGGGGTGTGATGGAGGTCATGCATTCATTTGCACCACAACGGGCGAAGGTGCTGCCGTCGTAGCAAGGCCTGCATGGCAACTTTTCTCCTCCCCAGAGGGCAAAGACTCCGGGACGGCGAGGGAGAGCCTTTGACGGTGCGGTCGGCCCGAAGAGCGCAACGAGGCCGCATTTGACCAATCCGGCAAGATGCAATGGGCCGGTGTCGTGCGTAACCACGCAGTCGCAGGATTGGTAGAACGCCAAAGTCTGCGGAATCGACATTTGAGCAATGCAGTTGAGTACCTTGAGCCTGTCAAAAGGCTCCGCCGCCCAACTGTCTCCCGGGCCACCGCTCAGCACGACCTCGAAACCTCGATCGCTGAGGTTCCTGGCCAGCGCAACATATGCGTCCAGAGGCCAACGCCTTTGTGGATCATCGCGAAGCAGGTTGCGCGCCCCGCCCGGGACCAGCGCGATGCGTGTTTTTCCGTTCCTCGGTAATGGATTTGGCGGAAGCATGTCGGGCGCTACGGGAGTGATATTCTCGGTGCGGTGCTCATCCGGCAGTTCGGAAAGAATGCGCGCAAACTCGGCCGAATGGTGTCGCTCTCCCACCAATTTGAATGCGCGGTCCTCACGATCCAGGGCAATCGATCGGCTAGCACGCACTGGAAGGGTGAGAAGCCGATAGCGGCGGTCATATTGCAATACAGCGCAAAGTTCGTAGGACGAACCGAACAGTTCAAGCCAGGTGAGCAGCGTCTCCCAGATTGCGCTCAAGCGTCGCCCTCCCAGGAGACGCGTATCGTCAACAACAATGGGGTGTATCCAGCTATAGCAGGAAAGCAACGGCGCGACCGTTTTACCGCACAGCCAGTCGATCTCCAGCCCGGCCCGGTGCAACTTCCACGCCGCAGGCAAGACGGCGGCGACGTCGCCAATGGCGCCCAGCTTCACGATCAAAGTCTTGCGTATCATAAAGGCCTCAAGCGCATCAGCCCGACTTCAAGTTCTCTGCGTGTTCGAGAAACCTGAGTTCTTCGTTCAAGCGTATCCACGCTGTTGCCCGCTCCGGATGTCTGGTGGCCGAACCGAAGCCGTCCTGCTGGCCGCAAAGCTCACGGATCGCGCGCAACACATCTTCTACGGGAATTTTCTCCATTGTGTCTGTCGCATGGCCGTGGAACTCAAAGCCCAGATCAAGAAACCCTCCGCTGCCGTCGCGGGGGCAAACGTTTGCGACTCTTGGACCGACAGGACCCCAGCGATGCGCTGATGTGGGACCGTTCAACGACAGGGTTGGCACTCCGAGAATTGCGCCCAGATGCATGATCCCCGTATTTACGCTCACGAGGACCTCAGCATGGGTGAGCACGCGAGCAATCTGATCCAAACCGGTTTGTCCAATGAGAACCTCGGCAGCGGATCCCTGCTCAACAAGACGCCGGCACAGCGCGTAGCAGCGCGCTTCATCCGCGGGTGAACCAGAAACGAGGAAGATCATCCCGGGCGCCGCGAGATGCCGAGCCAGATTGACCCAGTTTTTCTCAGGCCATTCCCGCAGCCTGCGTTGCGACCCGCTGGCCCAGGGGTGAAACACAACAACCCGCCGGCCTTGCAAGACTGCTTGCGGCAGCGGCCCGCCGGGGATTAGTAGCTTTGGCGCATGCATTGAATGAGATCCGAGAGATTGGGTCAAACGTCGAAGGTTGTCCAATTCGTGACAATCTCCACGGTGAGGAACCGATCTGTCATAACCTCGATGGCGGTGTTGTTTCTCTCGCTCGAATCCAACCTTGTACCGGGCGCCTGAGAGGAGTGAGTACGTCGCGGTGAGCCTTTGCCATGCTGTGAAATCCAGCATCAAGTCCAGTTTGCAATTGCGGAGAATGCGAATCGCCCTGAGAGGCCTCGTAATGGGCAGGAGTTCTATCGAGTCGACCGCGGGCAGCAGCTTTGCAGCGCCTAGATTCGAGCTGGCGGCAAACAGGATGAGGGTCGATTCAGGGAAGAGATCTCGAATGTCTTGAATCGCAGCGGACGCAAGGAGTGTGTCGCCAAGCGCTGGATTGAACAGAAGGCCGATCCGGGTTGGACGATCAGGGAATGTGCTCTTCGCTCGCATGCATGCAAGGAGATTGAGCAGGGGTATTCCCATATAGAAATCGAGAATCCGGTTCAACGCTTGGCCCCGCCGCATCTTTCTCCTCTTATCTCACTGGCTCGTTGTTGCCTGGGGTGGTTCGCTGGGATCGCCAAATTCATCGCCGCTGTAGGCCTTTGGATCGCCGAGACTGCCGGTTGGGGGCAAATGGCGGATGTAAATCACGATTTGCCACATCTCTTCGTCGCTGAGAATCCCCTTGGAAGCCGGCATTCCCGATGGAAATATCCCCGATTCGATCACGCGCTTCAACTGACCGTCGGTGTATGTTTGAACGGCTGGAGACGACAGCAGAGGAATGGGTGGATCGATTGAGCTTGCAAAGGGCACTCCTGTGTTTTGCCCATCTCGCCCATGACATGCGACGCAATAGCTGCCGAAGGCCTGCTTGCCTGCCTCAATTGTGGCCGGTGTTGTCTGCAGCGGGTTTCGATCCTGCTTGCCGCCCACCGTCATGTGGTGCTTTATCCAGTTAATCGTGCTGGTCTGTGGCTTGCCTGGATGGCCCGCCTTGCAGCCCGCGACAGTTATGAGCCCGCATAGCGCGAGCCCCAGAAGCAATGCGGGTTTCATTGAACGTCGTTGCACGACCCTACCCCGTTACATGAATGACAAAACGCATTCCCCCGTGGCCCACACCGCAGAATCTGCCGCATCGCCCAGGGAAGTCGCCGATCTTGTCGGGCGTTATTGTGACCTGGTTAGGATGCCCCTTGGAGACAGCGGCATTCACGCCCAAGCCCTCAATCAACAGACTGTGGGGGACATCATCGGAGACAAGCGACAATGTAACGGTCTCGCCTTTCCTGACCGTGATTTCCGCGGGGGAAAACGCGAAGCGCTTGGCATGGATCTCGATGACGCGTTTCTCGCTTTGTGCGGGCACCAATCGAGCCGCGGCCATAGACAGAGATAAGACAAGCGCGGCAAAAGACGAGAGTTTCACAGACAATCCTTTCTATGAATGCGTTAGCTTGCGTGAAAATGAATGAAAGCGATGATGCCGATTCATTCCCGGTTGGCGATTCAGCAGTGCTGCGATCTCGAGTTATGGGGCAAGATACTTCAGCAGCAGTTGCTCGTCTTTGCGGGTGAGCCGCGCACGAACGCGCATGTGTGCCACCACGGTTCCTGTAGCGCTGGGCCGGAGTGTCATTGGGGGCGTGTGGCAGCGGGCGCAATTTGCGATGAACACTTTTTCGCCGTCGCTTGATGCAGCGACAGGGCTCCCCTGATGGGACTTGTTGTCAGCGGCGGGAGCTGCCTGGCCCGCAGCAAAGAGAGCGGCGGCAGAGCAAACCAAGCACGCTCCAAGAGCAAGCCAATGAATACGCAGTTGAGTGTTCATGATTTCCTCCCGGGCAAGAGCGGCCAAACGAATCGGTAAGTAAGTCCAAAGTTCCAAATGTTGCGATCGCCATTCGCGCTGTAAAGCCGTCCATAACTTGAAATCAGCTTCCAATCATCGTGGATCAGATAATTCAAGCCGACCTCGGGGCGTTGCTCGTTAACGCGCGACAGCCCATCGCCGCCGCCATTCCGCACAAAGTACTGTTCGCCGCGGCCCACCAGTTGGAGGCTGCGAAAGAATTCCGGTGCAACAAAAAAGTGTTGGGGAGAATAGGCGGCCTGTATCCAGTAGCCGTCACCATAGTGATTGCGGTCGTACTCGGCTTTAAGGTCGAGGCCACTCCCGTTTGGCTGCCAGCTAAGATATGCGGCCTCGTTGTTGAGCTGATAACCCTCAAGCGAGCGCTGATAAGACAGGCCGCCTTCAAAACGAGACGATGGAAAGAAGACGCTGGTATCACCACCCACCAGTCGAGCTGCCGCCAACTGGTTGACTGAGTAGTGCGCCGAGTAATACGCGGAGTACTGAATGTTGGCCGACTTCAGACTGGCCGCAACTCCCCGCAGCATTCCGCCGTCTCCAAAGCCGTCAGGATTTGTTCCGATGCCGCCGGTGAGAGGAGAATCCTGCAGGTCGGCGATCCATACAGGCGTCAACCGTTCGTGGTAAAGGCCGAAGGGCAGGATATAGCGCCCGCCGACCACGATCATGTGCGAATCGGCAAGCCAGTCCAGCTGGGCGTCCTCAATGGTTTTGAACACCTCGCCGCCGTAAGAACCCGATTTGGAGTTCTCGCGAGCGAATGAGCCGGTAAAATCGACGTGTGCATCCAGCAGCAGGGAATGGCCCATCGGAACAAGGAGAACGGGATTGACCTGTGGCCCGAGATTCTGCGTTCCGCCGCTGGCGTTTTGAATGTAGGCAAATGCGCCCGATATTACCGGAACGTATCCGGCCGAATTCTTCTCCGACGTGTCGTCTTGTGCGTTTGATTGAACCGAGGCCGCCAGAACACAGAACAGGATCGGCGTAAGCCCCATGAGCACTCGCAGGGACAGGCGGAAGTGCTTCTCCACGCTCCGCATTCTGCCCAGATGAATTGCACAGTTTGTCATCGCTTGATTCACCACGCCCTCTGGCTTTCGTTCGCATCGGGAAGTGTTCTGCTCTTGTCTCAGCCCGTTGCTTGTCAGCTTTTGTTAGTGCTGTCAGCGTCCGACTCGCATAATCCCTCGCGCACTTTTTGGGGATTGTTGCAAGTCAAATTCATGACCCCGCTGGGTCACTCGAAAGCTAGTATAGGCAGGGATTCAATTCGATCTGTCTTCGCTGTGTCGGAGACTTGTCATTGGTTTGTCAATTCTGCAGAGTCGCGCCTAAAGGCTCCTGGATGGACGGAATGTGACTCACCTTCAACCCCTCTGGAGGCGCAGCAACATGCCATCGATGACCGTATCGTTCAATCGGGAGCTGACTCGCCCAAGGGGTTTCTTCGATGCGGGCATTGAATTCTTCAGAAGTAACCGTAAACCGTCCTTCGTGCATGACTGCAGCCAGATCGCATCGCTCGAGAGTGGCAAGGCTCTCGCAGGGGGTCAGGCCTCGGTCGCGAAGAATCATGAGATCCGCTACGCCCGTTTCGGAGATGGTGCCCTCATGAGAGGACAGCCGCAGAAGCCTCGCAGGACGGGTAGTAACCATTTGATACAAGAGATCCGATGGAAGGTCGAGAATCGCGCGCGCGGCCTGGAATTCAACGAGCAGATCGCCCGCGGCAGAGATGGGCGAGTCGCTTCCCAACGCAATGAATGGATAATCGAGCAGCAGGTCGCGCGCGAGCGTGCATCCGAGAATATGCAGATTGGAGGTGGGGCACCAGACGATCCATGCCGCGGCGGTCTGCAGCTTCGGCCAGCTCCGCTGCGTTACACCAACGGCATGTACGAGGACGACGCGGTCATCCAAAGCGATGCTGCGTCGAAGCCTGAGCGCCTCGCGGCGAGAACGAGGATCGACGCCTTCTGCAAAATGAACGATGAATGGCCAATTCGCGGGTGTTTGCTGAAAGCGCTCGACCCAGTCCGCGTCGTCGAGAGAGTGGGCCCAGCCAAAGTTGGGATGAACCTTGACCGGGAGATCGACATTTGTAAGAAACGGATGCGGCTTGTCGTGGTGGCACACGGTGGTGACACCCGCGAGCACGTTGCGGACGATTCCCCACCAGAGCCGCTCCTCCTTTGGGATCTCCAGCAGGCCGCTGAGCGGCGGCTTTTCGGGATGGTAGATATCGACGGCCCACTCACGCCAACTCGGATACGGGCCTTGTCCGAGCCGCGGGAAAATGCCGAAATGCAGATGATCGTGAGCGTTAACGAGCCCTGGAAGCAGAAGGTGACCGCTGAGATCGATGACTTGCGTTTGGCCTGCAAGGGTAACGGGCGGGCTTTCGCCGGGAAGAATTGACGCGATCCTCCCATTGCGCACCAGAATGGAGGCTCGGATGGTGTTCCATGGATCGAGAGCCACTCTTGCATTGCAAAGCAGGGGGTCCTTAGGGTGCCTTGCATTAAGCAATGGCTGGCTCGGCGAACTCACGCTCCGCTCCTGCGAAAGCCGGCGACAAACAACACGGGAAGGCTCTGAACGCGGAAAAACAGATCGGCCCGGCCAGCGTCGATGTAAATACGCTGCTCTTCTTCGCCGAAGGCGATTTCGTGAAGAAACGTCGGCTCAAAACCTGCTTCTTCCATGGCCCGCTGGAGGTCTTCAAGCTGATACACGTGAGATTGAATCTCAATCAGTTGATCAGTGGAGCGAAAAGTTCTCCGCCATCCGTAGTTTCTTGTTGTGGGATGAACATCAGAGATCAGAATCGATCCTCCGGTGCGGGCGATTCTCGCGACCTCGCAGGCAAACCCTCGCAGATCTTCCAAATAGGAAAGCAGGAACGAGGCCAGGATCCAGTCGCTTGAACGATCGGTAAGTGGAGAGGCCAAGCAATCCGCCTGCACCAGGCGCACACCGGGAGCGAGTTTCACTGATGCCTGCGCCAGCATCTCCTCTGAGAAATCAATGCCGATCATCGATCGCGGATTTGCCTTGGAGAGTTGCGCCAGCCATCGCCCTGTCCCACAGCCCAGATCGACTACATCGCAGCCTGTTGCGGAGTGGAGCATCGGAGCAAGACTGCGTTGCTCGAGTGAGAGCAGCGGATTCGGTGTCGCGTCGTAGAGAGGGGCCCACAGTCGATACGCCTCTTTCACCGGAGTGAGTTGCACCGACGCGGGCAAGCTCATATGCTCTCGACCTTGGGCCTGCGGAGCTGAATAAACTCATGGGCTAAATGCAATTCAAGCGGAAAACCATAGAGGCGGAGCGCATACCGCCAGGAACTGAGCAACTTGAGCATCGTCCTGCTCCAAGCGGTAGCCTGCAGGTCTTGCACTGTGGGCCAACGACAGGCCACAACCATCTCGAAGTTATCGATGAGCTTTCGGGTTGAATCCTTCATCCAGGGCATGGAGGGGTTGACTCGCACCGTGAAGTCATACCATCTTTTCGTCGCCCACTCTTCCGGTGTCGATGGGAAGTTCACTTTTGCCTCGACATTTCCATACATGGCTTTTGGCTGCGGAACTGGAGTGTAGTGCTGAATGATGATTTCGGTAGCGGGATTGAGCCGCTTGACGCGGCGAATGAAGGCAATCGTCTCCCGCGCATCGCGCTCCGGATCGTTCGGATTTCCGAGCACGAATGAAAACTCGGGGACAATTCCGACTTCCGCCATGCGAATCGCAACTTCGATGGTTTGCTCAGTCGTGATGCCCTTGTTCATCTCCTTGAGCACCCAATCGGAGCCAGATTCGGCACCGAAGAAGATCATGGTGCAACCACCGCGCCGAATCGCGTTGAGGGTTGAGCGAGAGTAGCGGGAGATCGTGTCGATCCTGCCCTCGCACCACCAATGCAGATTCAATGGCGCGAGCCGTTCCATTAACTCTACCGTGTGGTCTTCGCGCATGAAGAAATTCATGTCGAAGAACTGCACACCGTCGATACCATAGTTCTCAACCAGATGGCGCATGATGGCCTCAGTGCGAGCCGGCGACTCCATCTTTTCCTTGTTCCCGAAGGCGACACCGATGGCGCAGAAACGGCACTGGAAAGGGCATCCGATGCTGGCCTGGTGCACCGCAGTCCGTTTGCCAAAGTAGGAAGGACGCAGGTACTTCTCCACGGGCAGCCGGTGAAATGGGCTCCAGGGAAACGCGTCGGGGCCAAGCATCGCTCGTTCGCAGTTATGATGGTGCCGACCACCGGAGTCCTTGTAGGAGAGGCCCGCGACGGTGGATAAGTCTCGCATGCCGCGCAGAGCTTCGATGAGCTCGAGCAGGGTGTTCTCGCCCTGTCCGCGCACCGAAAAATCAACATATTCCGCGTTGAGTGCGGCGTCTTTGTACACCGATGGGAAATAGCCGCCCCATACGATGGGTACGCGCGAAAACTCAACGCGCAAGATCCTGCAACTCTTCATGGCGGAGACCATTTGAGGTCCCGGCATCACGCTCACCGCGAGCAACTCAACCCGGTGGCTGCGGCAAAGAGCACGAATGACGGCATCGGGGTCTGGCTCGAGGTTGCCATCTACGATTTGATAGTCCTCGCGCCCTTCAAGCACAGCGGCAAGGGCTAGAACCGACAGCGGAAACCTGCGGTTTTTCGGCTTGCAGAGCTTTGGATAGTAGAGAATGATCATTCCGTCTCCATCGTGGCGGGCCAGAGCCTCATACAGATCCTTCAGAACCCGCCGCCCTTGTATGCAGGCTCATTCGCTCATTTGCGATCTGCGCCTTCAGGGATTCAGCTTTAGCCTGTAACGATGGATCCGCATCTGCATCCATCCCCACCAGTTCCACTTCGTGCCTGAGAAGCTGATTGGCAATCTGATAGAAATCTCCGCTGCGCCTTCCAATAATCTCCAGTTCCCGGTCGGAGCTTTCGGCCCACGGTCGAATCTGGCGAATGCGCCCCTGCTCCTCGACACGCTTGAAGTAAGGTGTTCCCTTGATCGGATACGCGACGGTTGTAAGAAAGACATCCGGGTTTGAAGCGCGTACATGCGCGATGGTGGCCTCAATGTCCTCCAACTCTTCGCCCTCGTAGCCCCACATGAGAAACATTCCGCTCTTGATGCCGTATTTACGGCATAACTTCGTCGCCGCCTGAACAGACTCGACCGTCACCCCGCGCTGCATGCGGTCGAGGATGCGCTGAGAACCGCTCTCCGAGCCGATCCAAAGACGAAAGCATCCCAACTCGGCGAGTGTGCGAACCACTTCGTCAGTCAGGCGATCGGCGCGCGAGATGCACTCGAATGGGATATGAAGGGATCGCGAGCGAACCTGTTCAAGCCATTCCTGCAACCACCCGTGGTGGATGGTGAAGACATCGTCGGCAACCCACAGCATGTCTGGTTTGTATCGCTGCTTGAGCCATTCAAGCTCGTCGGCAACCAGACGCGGCTTGCGGCGTCGATGTGTCTGGCCGTAAACCTGATGGCTGCACCACTCACAGCGGAAAGGGCAGCCCC